>Ga0209922_102805_pt1 | contig 14609 bp, 15 predicted proteins | sample ThiBiot_500_biof_FD_183946 | JGI IMG/M metagenome (GOLD analysis project Ga0209922, IMG submission 183946) | Wastewater bioreactor microbial communities from Cape Town, South Africa - Thiocy_expt_500_biof (SPAdes) | ecosystem: Engineered > Bioreactor > Thiocyanate-remediating > Anaerobic-Aerobic ...
AGCAAGCATTCAGAACGAACAAAACCCTCCAACACGTTCAACATTAAACATTCAATCGAATTATTCGGCTAAAACATCAGGACAAGTTCAAGAATCTCGACCTGTTTCATCGTCTAGTTCCGATAGTAGTAGTAGCAGTGGTGACACGAGCGATAGTGATAGTACCGAAGTTTCATCAAGTGAAACTGAAGAAATCGTATCGACAGGAGTAAAAACTTTTCTTGAATCAAATTGAACTATTTCTCATTTTTTGTTTTGTTAGTTGCCAAACAATCTTCCATATCAATATCGTTAAACAAACTCTTATTTTACATTTCAGTTTCGTCTTTTTTTCCTTCTTCGTAGTATTAGTTACTCAATAATGTCTTGCTCATTTTCTGTTCACTTTCTATTCTTGAATCATTTGAAATAAATTAGGAGTTTTTTTTTCAATCAAAAGTCTTCACATAGAAATAATTTACTTAAAAAGTAAAAAGAAAAATATTTTTCCATGATATCTTTTGTTGAAATTAAAAAACAACGAGAAAATATTCTCTCTCGTTTTTTTTTCTCTAAAAGAATATTTAACGTTAATGTCAACTAAAGAAAAAAAAACACTTCGGTACGTCTTTGTTCCAAGAGAATTTCGACACCTTTCCGCCGTTTTCTTTTTCTCTTGTTTCCGTTTAGCGATTCAATAGTACTTTTTCTTTCTCTCGTCGTCGTTTCCATATATTTAACAATAAGAAAAACAATTTTCCTTCGCCAGTCAAACAACCAGTAGACAAACAACAATACAATGGGAAATGCAAATAGTTTGATCACAGTTACATTAGATCAGAATCAGTCAGCTATTTATTATGCAGGTGACATCGTATCAGGTCATGTTAATTTTAATATAACTGAACGAACGAAACAGATCGACGAGATCTTTCTCTCACTAACCGGCGATATTGGCTATACGACAACGCGAACAGTTCGGATACAGAATGGGCAAATGGAGCGAAAAACTGATTGTCATAATGTTCGAATTTTAGGGCAAAAGTTTCTGTTAGGTCGACCGATTATGTCCGAACATGGAAATAGAGAAATGAGCTCAATGGATAGCAGTACACTCGAGCCCGGACTATATAAATATCCGTTTTCAATACGTTTACCCGAAGATTTACCACCGACATTACATCCGGAAGATTATCCATTTGTTCGATATCAACTACAAGTATTCGCGAACTTTTTTCGATTTACAAAACTCAAATTCTGTTCTTAGGTTTTAATCGAAAAGAAATGGTATCATTCGAACGATCGTCATCGATATCCGATTCGTATTTATCCTCGAGTTAATCTTCTCAACATATCCAATTCTCAAAGTGCTGTCAAATTCGGTACGAAACGTAAAGATGTTACTATCAAAGGTGTCTTGCAACGTGCTGGTCTCGTTCCTGGCGAACAAACAACGCTTACACTTGACCTACAAAATCCGAATCGTGTAATGATTAAACGTATCGATGTTTGTTTTATTCAACGTTACGAAATCGAACAATGTCGACGTCGATTAGAAATGATTCGTCTATCTATTCCACAGTTTAATAACGTTCGAGACGCACATATTGAAACTGTCTGTCCATTAACAATTCCATTTGGTATTCCGCCATCATTTAGCTACCGAAGTAAAGGAACACGAACGCCTGTACATGTCGAATTACATTACGATTTAAAATTAGAAATCAAAGCCAAAGGACTTTTTACAGATTTCGATTTACAAGTTCCAGTCATAATCGGAACTGATTCAGCTGAATATTCGTCTTATCCTTCAATCGAATCGGCATTACTCAATGCAATGAGTATGATTGCATTGAATTACAATGATGAAGATACGCCACCACCATCCTATGACTCAATCAAATTGAACGGAGTTTCGTCACAGTCCTTTTAAAAATGTTTTCATATTATCTTCTTATTTGCTAAAATTATCTTTTTCTCTGCGATAATCCATCCATGCTTTTTGTGATATATCACCAAGTTGTGACATTGACATACGCATAATACTTGTTCTTTCGGATACATTTAACTAATAAAAACAACAAGATTCTTCATATTTTCCCAACCTACTAGTTTTCATTACGAATTCAATGAAGTTAAAGAAATACTTTCTTGTTTTACCTTAATATAATTACTTATCACGAAAATATTTAATTGCATTCTGTAAAACATACTAATCAACGTTAAACATACATGACAAAGTCACACTAGGAGTTTTTTTTTCTCATCTTATGCATCCTGAAGTTTATGATAGATCAACGAAAAGAAGAAAAATGACCTGAAACAGACACAATCCTTGTTTGGTTTGTTTTTTTTTGATTCAATGACAGGAAAAAGAAAAATATATAGATCAATAAAAAAAGATACACACATATATTTATATACGTTTTTCTTTGAGAACAACAACACGAAGGCAAAAGAAAAGAAAAATACAATGAACAAAAAAAACTAGACGCCAAAGTTTGGAATGGCATGTGTGTATTGAAGAAGGAGAAAATGAAATGGGCAGATGCTGGCAACTGTCACTGGTCCAGTTCATGGGATGTTTTGTGTTTTTGCAAAAGAAAAATATCAAGAAAAAAGAGGAAAAAAAGAGAGAGAAGAGAAACAAAAATAAATGAATGAATGAACGAACGAACAGAAAAAGAAATATGTTTGTCTGTGTTTCTTTTCAAGAATAGAGAATATGCAAACAATCACCGAGGTTCCTTTGATGAGAGTGGAGAATATATTCGAACGAAAATTGAAGTCTAAGATGATAACGATGACGAAGGATCTTTGGCAATGTACGTAAAAAGATTATGTGCAGTTGCAATCGCAATAATATCATCGGTTGGATGATAGGCACAATGGAGAATCTTCTTCGAAAATTCTAAACTATCGGGATGAATTTCATCGCGACGATTTCGACGAGCTGTTGGAAGCACCTTTTTCGATTTGAGAATCTGCCGTGGACGAATGGCTTGTTCACGTGATGATTCGAATATTGCATCTTTTTGAGTTTGACGTGAGGTAAGTTTAAATAAATTATGATACGAACCAGTGAGTAGATGACTACAATCAACAACGAATTTTCGGATTTTCAATGAATTGTGATTCTTACTCATCACGTGGCGACCAACAACATTCAAATTTATCGAAAATACAATCATTCTCATATAAAACACACAGTTTTGTTCGAAGATATTCATGAATTGGAAAGGTTTCAACGGGTTTATTGTCCATTTGTAAATCCCAAACTTTTAGATTGAGAAAATCTCGTGTTAACATATATCTGCCTGAATGACTAAATTTAATATCACTAATCGATGAAATGATTTCCGAAAAGAAACTCCGAGTTGTCGGATCTTCGGGTTCTTCGAAAACTTTGCAATGTCGATCGCAAAGTGCTGATTGTCGCATGTCGCAAAGTCGAATTATGCCACGAGAACTGCTGTATACAAAGAGATTACATTCACGTGGATGAAATTCGGCGCCTGTTATCACTTCCGTAAGATCTTCCATGTTCGGTGGTTTGATATCGACAATATCTAAACGAGAAACTCAATCAACGATTTGAAATCATTTGAAATTCGATCCTACTGAAACTTTGATCGGTAACTTCGGTGTGCCATAAATTAATTCGTAGATCATCAGCTGATAAAAACGTTTCTTGATCACTATTCAATGATATCGAATTGATGTGATACGTATGAGCATTTCCGAAGACACGTTTCGGTGTTGCTTCGACCATTAATTCCATTGGTCTGAAGAAAAAAAAACGGAAGTTTGCTTTGGGGATTAAGGAGATTGTGCAAACCTAATCACGGGGATACGTAGATCGGTGAGTGTGTCTGACGAACGAATACTTCCGTTGTCATCACGTAAATTGTAGCCTTCGGCACGTTTCGTTTTTTCCGAGATTTTCCATAACTTAACGGTTTTATCTGAACAAAAAAAACGAAAGGAAATCTATTCGAGGTCAACACTCGGATTGGTTTCGTTTACCATTCGTTGATAAGAGAAAATGTGCGGCATTTTTTCGTTTTAGCCAACGTATCTGATTGATTTTTTCTTCGATTTCCAAACTTTTTAAGTAATCAAATTCGGGTTCATGGGAATGAAATGTTATGTAAACATTGTATTCATTTCGAAGTGGCGATGTTTTCGTCTAAATTCAAACCGAACAACCATCTCAATTCGAAACAATCTTCGTTCTTTTACTTGTTGTTCACGTTGAAATACAACGATTCTACCGCCTTTGTCACCAACGGCAAGTAATTCTCCATCTTCATTAAATTCAATCGTCGATATTAAATCGGCTAAAGACCCCCGAAAACCGACAAATTAAACATTCAATTCAAACAAAAACTCTACCTTCTTGTACTTCATCATCAACTGGTCCTTTTACTTGTGATGGATACCACTCGAGTAGATCATCCTCAGTGTTACTACCTAGAGACAAAAAATCATCGAAATTATGAAGTGATTTCAAATGAAATTTTACTCTGCATGTCAACATCAGATGAATACTCCGATTTGTTCATATATGTGTATGTATTTGTGTGTGTAGATTGGAATTAATAACGAAAAATATTTGAATAAGAGCGAGAGAGACAAGATTCTCTAGTAGGTTTATGAATTTTCACAGAACTTAATTAAAATTTGATCAATAGAATCATTGGAATGAATAGATAGAAATAAAGATGACTTGTGACATCGAATATAGTCCAAGAAAAAGAAAAAACTAGACGATAAAGCAAGAAAGAGCATAGAAGAGAAGAGAGAGAGAGAAAAAAACAAACAAATCTCTCCTTGTTCTTAAGCTCGTCTGCTATTCAATTGGTTCGTCTATTCAACCAATTGAATATTATTACATCTAACATTTTAATGCAATCATACCGTCGAAACTCGTCTTTCGTCGAGGTTTAATGTTTATTTCAATGATCATTAGTTGTCGACACAATTCATTTTGATATTCTCATTTGTTGTTGTTGTTGTTGTTTACTATCATTTACTTCGGTTGAAATACATTCGTTTTCTGATTTCATTTTAGACGCTTTAAAAAGTTACGCTCCGATCTACCTGTCGAAATGCGTTACGCAGCGGCTTACGTTCTTGCTACACTTGCTGGAAATGCTACTCCAGATGTTGCTACCATCTCAAAAATCCTCGGAAGTGTCGGTGTCGATTGTGACAATGCTAAAGCACAAAAAGTAATCGATGCTTGCAAAGGCAAAACCGTCGATCAAATCATCGAAGCCGGCACAAAGAAATTGTCCAGTTTACCAACAGCTACCGCTGCCGCACCCGCTGCTGCACCAGCTGCTGCTGCTGGCGGAGCTGCCAAAGGTGCTGCTAAGGAAGAACCCAAGAAGGAAGAAAAGAAAAAGGAAGAATCCGATGATGATGGAGATGATATGGTTCGTTGAGTGATTTTCATTTCGATTGGATTTCACAGCTTTTTTTTTCTATTTTTAGGGATTCGGTTTATTCGATTAGATCAACAGCAAGTAACAAACAAATTACACAGCAACATCATTCGTACTTGATACGATTGTTTTTTTTCTTGTGTGTGTGTTTTGTATTGATACGTTACCGAAAAAAATACAAGAAAATAATTCACTGTTAACATCAAACAGAATAAAAAAACAAACAAAAAAAGATTCTTCGTTGTTTTTTATTTCGATACAAACAAAAATATGATCATTTTCACGGTTGAGTTCGTTGTTCTAAAATTGAGAAACAATTCGAGGCATTGATTTATTGTTATTATCTATATTCGGGTTTGATGGATGACATTTCTCGTAACTAAATACTGTCCGTATGTTGTTTATGTTTATCATCGACAGTCTTGTCTCAATTCTAAGATTTGCTGATAATAATAAACAAAGAAACCTCGTGAATATCTCGACTTACTTCGAATTAGATATTAGTTATCGGCATTGGATTCTTTCTTTCGGCGGATTGTCTCTGGTGTTTCCACTGTTGATAACATCGAAGAAAATTACTCGCAAAAATCGAAAAAAATATCCAGAGCAAAATCATAATAAAAAACGGTGCTGAACCGATAATTGTTCCCCATAGCCAACGTTTGGTTTTTAATATTCGTCGAATATCTGTCGAGTTTTTACAATGAGTTAGTATTGCAATCGAACAGTCGCTACATGTGCTAGGCATTGTCTGCCTCTGCGCATCATTATTCAACCGAGAGATAAGAAGAATCGGCAATCTATTGGTAGGTTTTTTTTCTTCTTCTTCTTCTTCTTTTCCTCGAGGAAACCTTTGAAGGAAATGAGTTGTTCGTAATCGAGATGACTCATGGAAAATATTCAGACATTCTCTGAATCAAGTTTAAGGTGATGACGTTGGCAATGAGGTTCGATTAATCATTTTAGACTAACTGTTACATATTACATGAATCATGTTAATTATAGTACATTTTTTTTTGCTTGTTTGAGTTTTGATGATGACAGAATTTCGTCATCATGTTCACAGCGAAAGAAAAAGAAAACAAAAGGAAGAGAAAAACAAGCAAAGTAAATAAGTACGTGTGCGTGAAATGAATGTTAATATTCATGATAAAAAAAATTATACGCTTTTTTGACTTGCCAATGACAAAACTACTCCCCGAAAAAATATTCATTCTTCAAGATAATTGAAATTTAACGTGGTTAATTCGACTTTCAACGAACACGATGCAATTCCGATCGGCTAATGATTCATCAACTCAGGTAAAACAAAAACAGCACATAATATGAAAGTTAAATGTTATGATATATTTTGAAATGAGGCTGTAAGTTTGATTAACAAAAAGAAAAGGCCAATCTTAGTTTAACTGTTATTCGTTCTTCTATCAACAACACTCTCGAATAGAAGACGAATAAGAAGAAGAGAAAAAAAAGATTCTGTCATTAAGTATTCAACATTGTAGTCGTCGTATTTTTTTTTTATTCTTGGTCGAGAAAAAAAAGAAATCGTAATTCGTTTTTCTTCGTGTCCGATTCATATTCAAATACGAATCAAAGTGAAACTGAAGGCAAGAAAAGCAAACATAACCCTGTATATCAACATCAAATACGAGATCTGTCTGTCTAAATATCTTTCTCTGCGTATTATATTTCAGTTCAGTCAGCGTTCTGGGAAAAGTTCTTCGAATGCTCGCATGACAAAGCCGAATTCTTGGAAACGTATGATCAATTGTTTTACTTGTGGCTTAGATCAACGACGATCACCTTCACCATCTGAACAAACTCAGCAGAAACCTACAAGTACGAGAATCAGTAAATATGTTTTTTTGTTTTCACGTGCAGAGACCGATTCGCCCGAGAGTGACATCTGTAAACAAGCACAAATTTTTTTTTTATTCGAAAAAAAAACCCGAATTTCTTTCCTTTGCCTGGAATTTTCACAACGAAGGAAAAAAATGAATTTCAAATCCAACGTTATTTTTGCTCTTTCGTCTTCCTCCACATTCGTCTGTCGTCGTTAGTTAGAAAGCATTTTTTGTTTATTTTGGTTATTTTTACTATTCGCAGAAAGCAAAAAATAAAATAATAACAACAACAAGAATCATTTCATTTTAAATAGAAAGTCATACGATGGCAAATGATGCAGCCGAATGGTACACAGCCGAATGTGGAACAACACAGTATATTTTACCGAAACGGTACCAAGATTTAGCACCCATCGGACAAGGAGCTTTCGGTGCAGTGATGTAAGTTGATCACGAATATGAATCGATTTTTCGAGTTTGTTTGTGTGCTTTTTTAGCAAAGCAACTGACACCGTATGTGATGAACTGAAGTAGATTTTGAGAGTTTATTCTTCTTGATTAGGAAACCGGCAAACATGTGGCGATTAAGAAAATGCTTCGACCATTTCAAAGTGAAACTCATGCAAAACGTACATATAGAGAATTAGAATTGCTCGTTCATTTGAATCATGAAGATGCTCAAGTTGTTCAGTTGTACAATGTTTTTACGCCAGAAAAAAATGTCAACGACTTTCAAACATTGTAAGATAATCACAAAGAGCAAATTTTCGACGAATTTTTGTCGTTGTTTAGATATTTTGTTTTGAATTTTGTTGATTATGATTTGAGTAAAGTAATTAAACGAGGCAAACCATTTACAGAAGAACATATTAAATTGCTTATTTATTCACTTTTACGTGGATTGAAATTTATTCACTCAGCTGGAGTTATTCATCGTGTATGTCGACGAAGAAAATGTGAATTTTAAGAGCAAATTATTTCTTTTTTAGGATTTAAAACCAACAAATATCGGTATTAGTCAAAATTCTGATTTGACAGTAAGAAAGAAGAAAACAAACAAAGATCAAATTTTGAATAATATTTTGAATAGATCTTAGATTTTGGTCTCGCTCGAGTTGCCACCAGTGGTCTTCAAACCGGTTATGTCGCGACACGGTTTGTCCAAAAACACAAATCGAACTTTCAGAATTCGAACTGTTTTCTTGTTTTCAGTTGGTGGCGTGCACCTGAAGTATTTATAAATTGGGAACGTTATGACGAAAAAGTTGATATTTGGTCAGTTGGCTGTATTATGGCCGAATTGATCCTTCTCAAACCACTGTTCGCTGGAACAGATCACATCGATCAACTCACCAAGATCTTCGATGTCGTCGGCACGCCCAGTTCCGAAACATTGGACGACGTTTGCGAACCATTTGCAAGAGATTATATTCACAAATTACCACGAAAAGAAAAACAAGATTATAAGAAACTATTCGGTTACAAATACGAACCTGGATCTCGTACACCGGTGTCGGGCATTTCGCCTGAAGGCATTGGGCTACTCGATCGTCTTCTTTCGTTCGATCATCGAAAACGACCAACAGCAGTCGAAGCTTTATGTAAGACGAACGTTGATTTTGGACTAAAAACGAATTTGAATTTTTAGCTGATCCGTATTTCGAAAATCTTCATGACCCAATGGAAGAACCGTCAACCGAAACATTGAGTGACGAACATCAAGATGCTACTTATCCGACAGCTAAATGGAAAAGTAAGCGCATAGGAGAGAAAAAAACACTTGAGACCTCATTTCCTTCAACTCAAAGGCCGGCATTTTCTTTTCACATAAAATGATTTGCGCAACAAACGAAGGAGAAAGAAAGATTTTCATCGAGCACTTTTCTTCTGATAGTATCTCATTCGCATATGCTATTAGTTACCAACGGTTCGAACAATCTGAATCTACTACATTTGCTGTTTTTTTCTTCTATTTTAGCAATTATTTGGGATATGATGCAAAAATTTCATCCACCACCATGGGCTTACGAAGGCAATGACGACGATAGTTAGACATTCAATCCCAAAAACAATGTCTTGCGTATTCTTTGATACATCTCTGTTTTCATTTTTCTCTTTCTACGGCGATTTCTATATATGTTTACCCTCGATTTATTCACTTTTTTATGTGTCAGCGGCATAGTCTTGTTCAGTTCTTTTTCTTTTGCTTCGTTTCAATGCAAACTAAGATAAATATGTTTTACGAAAGAAAAACAATCGTTTGTATGTAACTTTGAAGAATATATATATATATATATAATACACTAAAAGTATTCGTGATATTAAGAAAATACAAAGGTTTTACTTTATTTTAACAAAGATATTCATTCAAATAAAAATGTTGTTGTTTTTTTTTCATCTTAGTGCAAAACGAAAAAGGAAATGATGTATTTGATGACTCTTGTTTTGAGTTTGTCGTGTTTTATTTAGTCTGTATGAATAATAATGATAATAGTCATAGCACATTCGAAATGAAAACAAGACCAAATGAAAGCATTGCAAAGCGGCATGAGAGAGAGAGAGCAAAAGGCAAAACAGAAATAAAGAATGAGAGAGAGAAAAACGTGAGAAAAAGCAATTGATGAGCGGATAAAGCGGAGATTCGTTTGTTTATTCTTCATCGGAGTTGGTTTGTTCATCATCATCTTCGTCGTTATTTGTTTCATCGACATTACGTAGAACGATTTCACCTTCGTAATTATAAAAATGATAATCTGCTGTTGCCATGTCAATAGCCCAACGAAATTTGTCTCGTTGAGTTTTTGAATAGATTTTTTCCAATGGAACTTCCCATTTTTTGCACCTGAAACCGAGAAAAAAACACAATCGAGTCTATGAACAATCGTCTTCTTTTACCAGGCAACACTAATTCGTGGATCGAGATAGTTCAACTTCGAAGTTCCAAGTGCAATATCTTTGTTTTCTTCACGATCGAGCGCTTGAACTTCGAGTTTTTTCAATCCTTCTTCTGCACGTTGAAGTTTCTTTTCAGTTTGTTCCATTTTCTTTTGAGATGATTGACTTTTCGAATTTTTATATTCACTTTTCGCCTTTTTATATTCAGCTTTTTGTTCATCAATTTCCGCTTTTTTCACGTCAATCTTCAACGCCAAACAAAAGAAAAAACATAAATTATACGTGCAAAAAGCGACTTTCCAACGATTTACTTTCGCTTTTAATGTTTCCATGCTTTTCTCGAATGTTTTCGGTACGGAACGTTGATGATTGCAGAGCACTGCTACTTGTCGATTAGCACGATTATAGGCGAGCATTTTTTCGGGCACAGACGTTTTGGGATCTGTCAATGAATCGAGTTCATCTTGAAGAGTTTTCGAAGCGTTATACGTTCGAAAAACTTTGGCTGTTAAACCTTCCATCAGCTCGCTGAGATATTGATTGAGACTTGTCGTCTGAAAAAGCAAAAGAAAACTAAATTTTCAGCAGACAAATGCCGACTTACAGACAGACGATCAAATAAATCGTCATCAGCATCTTTATTTTCCATAAATAATTTCAAATTTTTATATACACGTGGTTCTACACTGACTTTGTTTGTATATCTTTAACAAAGAGAAAACGTTTTTTTTTTTAAAAAAAAGATATTTGACATTTGTGGTTTATTTACCTGATACTATCTTTACCGAGAAAATCAAATTCTACGATATTCTCACCGACTCCATCGAGTTTATCGTAGAGTTTTATGTGTTCGATACGTAGCGAACAACAACCGACTGTATCGGCTTCGTCTTCGTCTTTTTCGTTGCCAACCCGAAGCGCAAGCTGAACGAGAAACATTGATAGAAATTTCGATATTTTAAAAAAGACAAAGAGATTTACTTTATCGATGAAATAAAGTGCAACAGCACGTTGACGAATGCGCATTTCTTTACTTTTCCAATCGATTTGATAGTTTTCTCGTATTTTATCGATATTTCGATGTAATTTTCTTGCTTTTTCATATTTTTGCCAATCACGTTCGCCCTAAAAAAACCAAAGTCAAGCTTCATTTCTCAACAAAAACACCTAAACTCACTTTAACACGTGATGACGCATTGAGCATAATATATTTATTATTTCCTCGTATATTCTCTGTCCACATGACCAGCCACGAGACTTTATTATCATGTCGAACTTCTTTCCAATGATGTCCTTCGGGTGGCTTAGGGATTTGCGCGTCTTTACCGATATTGATAATGATATCTTCGGGTGTAATTCGTTTTTTGACACAACCCATTTTCGGATGTTCACCACGACCTCGAAAGAGGCCCGGAGGTTCGATTTTGTAGTTACCAACGGGCTGTCGATGTTTATCCCACATACAGTAACCGTACTCTTTGCGTATTTTTTCATTATCATCTTTGATTTTCTTTTTTTCTTCTTTGGTCATCGCTTTTCTGAGTTCGGTTTGTTCCTTAAAATAACTTGCTACTTGAGTAAAATCACATTTGCGTATATCTTTGATCAATTCACGTTCAGCTTGTGTCATTGACTTACGCCAATCGGCCATGAAATTGTTATTAAAAACTTCTTTTGATGTATAATCATGATCGAGCATACGTGCGTAAAATGTCATGATTTCTTCGGCTGATTCACTAAGTTTAACTTCTGTACTGGCGTAGAAAAACTTGATATTATGAGGTAAACTTTCGTATAACGGAGGAAACAATGGACCTTTGTGTTCCAATGTTGTCCATTTACGACCGTCGGTGTATTTTTCTTCTTCCCACCATCGCCAAACATCTTCTTCTTCGGTTTCTTTCTTCTTTCGTTTGCCTGTTGGTTCTTTGGTTGGCGATGAATTCGGCGTTACTTTTTCGTTTTTAATCGTAATCGAAAGTTTCTTTTTCGACGGTTTCACATCGGATTTTCGTTCTTTTTTGATCGAATTCGATTTTCGTTGAGCAGCTGCTTGATTCTTCGCTTTCTTTGCCAATGGAAGATCATCATCGGACTCGTCACTGGCGTTTTTACGTTTCGGTGGCGATGGTTCTTTCTTAATATTAACTTTCGATTCTCTTCGAACGACCGGTTCTTTTTTTATGACGATCGTTGCTTTTGGTATTGGCTCTTTATGTTGTCCATTGAGTTCGGCAGCTTTCTTTGCCAGTGGTTTATCATCTTCATCTTCATCGTCCGTACTCTCTAAAACACGACTATTTCGTTTAATTGACGAATCCGATTGCGAGTCGTTGCTGTGATGATTATTCGAATAGTTGCCGCCATTCGATGTTCGTATGGGATTGTTATTGTTCACTTCTTTTTTCATCGATGTTGAAGATGAATTAACTTGATTTTTACTGTGATTATTGGTTGCAAGAATAGTTGACGGTATTTTCGGACTAATAACATTCATCATAGCACACTCTCACCACACGAATTTTTCAACTAAACGTCTCAAACAAGTCTAGACGATTATAATTGTAATGGACAAAATTTGATGCACACAATGAACGAACGAACGAATGATTGTGTATGCACACGTATATGTGTGAGACTTTGTTTAGACGACAAAACAGAAAGAGACAGACAACTCATTGGATATCTTATCATTCATTCAATGAAAAACATATGTGACAAATAAAACACTAGAAATTCAATGTTTTCAAGTATTCAAATGAAAATCTACGAAAATCACTTCGATTTTTATTCATTTCCTTTTCGAAATATTTCAATTTTTGTTCATATGAAATGACAGATGTCACTAAGAAGTAGATTGATTATTCTCCATGTATAATCTCTTCGTTCATTCATTACGTGCTTTTTGCCTGAACAACAGATTGTATTTCGATATTCCTATTAATAGAAAGTTATATGATTGTTTTACTAATCAAATGAATTTAACAACGGCAAAAAAGAAAAATAACCGACATCTAATTCAAACTAGATCGGATATCCTATGCTTTTAGAATAAGACGTCTCATTTCATATAAAACTATCTGTAGAATTATCTTCGAGTACTTCACGTATAATTTTCTTCAGATTGATCTTCGGCACATGAAAAAACAAGTAGTGACGGAAAAAACATTAAATTAGATGGTTCACTTTTCATCTGTAATCTATGATGGCACAGACTGCGATTCCATGAGGACATCAATGACGTAGTTTTATCTAACACATAGATCGAGACATGAACTATCTTCATCTATTTATTTTAAAATACATCATATTGTTCTCTTATTCTCAATCTTCATTTATCATGCAAAAGATAAGCACAAGATTATCCGTATATGTTTTGCATATATAAAAAAAAGTACGTTATGGCAATGGAAATTATTAATATCTGTATGTTGTCTCTATTAAACACATTACTTCTTCTTCTTGATAATACGATGTCGCAAAAAAAGAAAAGAAGAGAGAAGAGAGATGTTCACGAAAAAGAATAAACCGAGATACTTGCTTGAAGATTAGCATCTTAGAGATTTTTGCATGGATTATCTTATCGTTTTAAGAGAGAAACTTTATTTTTTTTTGTTTCTACATTTTAACATCGATGGGTAATCTTATGTTTGATTCCTTTTACTGTTAAGAATGAAAAGTATTAATATACATTTCGACGACTGTATCTGATAAGATTCATTCTTTTCTTTTCTTTTTTTGTATTTGGTATTATGTGATGGTCATTGGGAAGTTTGTCAGATCGCTTTTGTCTGTGGTTATATCACTAGACAATATTAGTCAATTCTGTCATCAGTATTCAAATATCGTTATAAATAAATGTTGGATGTCAGGCAAAGCGAAGAAATATTATTCTTAATGAAAAACAAAATATTTTTTTTCCTTTAATATGACAATATATTTTCAATCAAGATAAGTGAATTAGAGCAGGTGTCATATATAACCATCGTAGTTTTTTTTTCTTCTTCTTTTCTATGATTTCTCTTCGTCCCCTCCTCCTCTCGAAATAAATATAGATATGTGTTATTCGTTTATATTCTTCGTTCTACTTTGCATTCCTTCGTTTGTTTAGAAGAAAATACTTCCAGATAATGTGATCGAAGTTATTAATAAAAAAACAAACAAACAAATACTAGTGGAATTAATCATGGATTCTGTTTCATCATCGAATGTGACTATAGATGATTTAGTTATTGATCCAGCCGTTCTCTTCGAAGCAATTCGTCGATCATTAACACGTGATCCGTTCGAACACTATGTTAATGGTATATGTGGACTAATCGTTTGTCTTCTCGGAATAATTAGTAATGCACTTAGTTTTGCCGTTTTAATTCGTCGAACAATGAACCTTTCGACATATGTTTATCTATCAGCTTTATGTTTAAGTGATTTCATAACTTGT
>Ga0209922_102815_pt1 | contig 14574 bp, 12 predicted proteins | sample ThiBiot_500_biof_FD_183946 | JGI IMG/M metagenome (GOLD analysis project Ga0209922, IMG submission 183946) | Wastewater bioreactor microbial communities from Cape Town, South Africa - Thiocy_expt_500_biof (SPAdes) | ecosystem: Engineered > Bioreactor > Thiocyanate-remediating > Anaerobic-Aerobic ...
TTTAAATAATTGCAAACGAATTTAACTTGTTCAGTAACATGAAACTGTTTCCAATCGATATGTTCAATTGATCGACATGGAATCGATTGAAATATGCCGATGGTATCGAATAGATTCGAATGAGACGATGAATCTAATTCGATATAAATAGGCGTTTGTTCAGGAATGAATATGGCGTTTTGTCCAAGAGAAAAACTTCGAAATAAAATGAGACAATTCATTAAATCATTGATTTGCTGATAGTTATCGATAACGCCAAGATCAAGATGAATTGCACTCGTAGAAAATTGTTCAGCAACTGTTAACAATCGTTTAGCAATTGAATCCGGTTCAACATTACCATTGATCGGAAATTTAATATGTTTTAACTTGTGAATTCGACATTCTTCACGAATCATATACGATTTGCCTAAGCCTGTAATTGTTGACGTGTAAATCCAACATCGTTGAATTAAATTCGATGTTAATTTTTTATATTCAAACTCGTTGATTAACTCTTGTTCGCTAATTGATTGAATGAGTTGTAACAATTTCAAACCATCGATAAGTTGTAATTGAACAGCTGGTTTCGTGAGAACGAATGCCATGCAGAATAATTGTTTCGGATTTTCTATGATGAGATTTCGAATTAAATCGATCATTCGATCGTGAATATCGATGGATAAAATTTCCGGTTGAATCAATTGATGAAATTCTTGCGAGAAAAAACTTCGATAGATAAACGCACGAATTTGTATCCAATTGGTTTCATTCGTACAGTAGAAATGATGATTGACAGCCGGTGTTTGATCGAACCGTTTGTATAGCGAGAGAATACTTTTAAGTAATTGATTTTCATTGGTTTCGAGAAGAAAGATTTTCCGATTGAGTGATTGACCAAAAAGATGACAACGAGTTTGAATGCGTTGTTCACTGAGAAGCGAACCGAGATATTCGAGACGATCTTCAGGCGAACGATTTTCACGTTGATATTCATGGAGAATGGTCGGTTGAATGCCGATGTATCGTAATAAATGATAACCTTGATGATTTTCATTGGTATTATGTCGATTCAAAAGATAATCTTCAATGATATCGAATTGTTTCCACGAAAAATAAGTTAATTCAGGATATTTAATATATTTCTCGCATAGAGTTCGATCCCATGTTTGACAAATTTGTTCGAGATGAACATGAAAATCAGTTAAATCATTGAATTGCTCGTTTTCACAAGGAAATTCTGATTTTTTGTTGAGAGAACTTTCGATGAGCGGATAACCAGCTCGATCAAGATAAATCAATAGATGTAGAATTTTCTCGATTTTTTCAACAAATTGAATAAAATTTTGAAATTGTGCACATGACGATTTCTCATTCGTCCATGAATATTCAATTAATCGTGCACGATCACGTAATTCACATAGATCAGAAAAGTCGATATTTTGTGGAGATAAACGAATATCGAACGTATTATTTGTTTGAATTATTTGAACAATAGATAAACACATAATATTACCTATCAAACGTCGTTTTGTTTGTTCTTTATCAGTTAATTCGTAGTAGCTTTGTTTCATAATTGGTAATTCAATTGAACAAGTAGTAAAAAATTGTTGAAGATCTTCGATTTGATTATTAAATCGAGATTGCTCGAAACAATCAAGAAGTTTTGATAGATTGAACGTATCTGATTTCAATGCTTCGATTAATTTGTAAACTTGTTCGAAAAAATCTTTTAAAATTTGAAAATCTCGAACAGTTTTCGTTCCAACTAATTTCTCATTGCCATAATTGACATTTTCGAGAATATTTTCTAGATCAGTACTTGAGATTGTCTCGAGAAATTCAATTAATTCAATTGCTTTACTAAACTGCGTGAGAACAACGAATGTATTCGTTGAATAACGTGAAAGATATTCCTCAAAATATTGTTCGTAAGCATTCGAACATTCATCACCAAATGTATGTTCATTGATCTTGATTAGACTTCGAAATAACTCAGGAGTATTTTCTTGAGAACTCAAGTGAAATCGTTCGATTAAATTTAAACAACCATGACATATATGATCAATTTGATCTTTATGTTTCCAAAATTCGAATATGTAATGGATTTTCTCGGATAATTCGAGATGGAATTGTACGACGAGAAGATCGAATTCGTTTTTAATCTTATCGGTTTCAGTAAATAATTGTATCCATTCGGATATTGGTTCTTTCTCCCAGTTACCAGCTAAATGACGCATATGCTCACGAAATTGTTCGAAGATTTTATGAACATCTCTTAAAATCAGTATACAAATGCTATTTTCATTTGAATTTCGACCACGATTATTCTCTGGTAAAGATACTAAGGAAACAAAAGAATATCAGATGAGAAATGTTTGTTTTTTCTTCGACAAACTTGAAGATGATCTCTGTGATGGTAAACTGTCATCATCATCATCATCACTGTCCATATTGAACGATTTCGAATCGATGGCTTTCAAAGCATGCATGTCGATTGTTTTGATATCAGAATGATTATTTTGATTGAGATAATAATTATTCCAAACTTGAGAATTCAAAAATGGTTCAAGTTGAACTGCAATTAACTCGATTTTCTGTAATTCTGTTGGAATATGAACTTGTTGAATTGGTTTATCATAGAGATCGTTGAACATATCGCGTAATGATGAACTCAGTCGTTCGAAATCAGTAGCTTTGAAACAATAAGTTTCGAGAGTTGATTTTAACGATTGATACATTGATAATTTCTTTGCATGATCATTTAAAGCATTTTGAAAATGATTTTCAATTGTTTGTTCTTCTTTCAACGAAACTCGAATTTTATCCCAAATTTTTTGAAAGATTGTCAATTGATCGGTGGTAAATTTTTTCCAAATATGTATTTCTGATATTGTCACGCCAATTGGTATCCATTTTCTCCAAATCTTTTGTAATTCTTTGAGAATTGTTTTGTACAAATGCGATTCATGCAATTGTTTTTCGAAGAGAATTGTATATGCAAGTGAATTCTTTGTTGGATTATGAAATGTTTCACGAAATATTTCTTCTTTACTCAAATGAATTTGTTGTGTACACGCAGCTATTAAATCATTTAATAAGCTATTTTTTCTTTCGACAGCTTCTTGGTTTACGATTAAGAGATGATTGAATGGATTGTTTTTATCGTTCATTGATTTCAATTGATTTTCATGATCGATTATAAATATTTCGATAAATCGTTTTTGATAACAAACAAGAAATTCTTGATGTATAATATTCATTGAAATTTCACGAAGAATTTGACAGATTAAAGTCCAATTATTGTTCTGCAATGAAAAGCAAATATTAATAAATTGTTCGATGAATTGCATGAATCGTTTATCGGTTTTTGAATTATCAATTGTATCTTGTAGATGATCAAGTAATTTATCGAGTTTCGAAAGAATTTGTAAGAAAATATATTGATCATTTTGAAATGACGTTAACCAACTTTGTAATAATTGTTGAAATTTTAATTGATCGAATGGATTTACATCGGAATGTTTCTCACAAAGAAAATAAATAAACCAATTTATATAAAAGTCTACCGTTCGATTATGTTGACTAGTTAGAATTTTGATTAGATATGCTTTCTTGTCAATATCAAGAAGTGACACCAATTGATCAAGTTTGAATAGTTGGTAGAAATTCTCTAATGAAATCGTGTTCGTATCGAGTTGATCGAACAAGATTTTAATTTTATGATGAAGAGAACCACTTGATTTGATGATTACTTGAAATATTTGCAGTTTCTCATGTGTCGAACATAATGCTGTTCGATTGTCAGGCTGTAGATGATTTAATAAGTTCAATACAGTTTCAAAATTCACTAAAAATATAAAATCGAATATTTCTTTTTGTTTTTGTCGAAAATATTTTACCTATAAAATCTGTTCGATTAACTAATTGATTGAAGTTTTCAGCTAATTGAAGTTTTACTGCGTCGTTGACTTGAGTATCGGAAATAATATGTTGAAGAACAATCAAACAATCATTCATTGAATGAACGAGTTCTAAACATTCATTGAGTAAATCTCGATTTTTTATTAAACTAATCAGCTCGGTCCACGAATCATTTCGAATAACACTTTGAAGAGGAATTAAATATTGAAAAAGTATATTCACAGTTAGACTTTGTTTTTCGGGATTAGTTTTCATTTGTTCAAGAAGATTCATTGTATTAAAACTTGTTGAATTATCTAACATATCGGCACTCATAAAAACAACTAAACCTTGACTAAGTGATATCCATTCTGCGAGATCCAATGATTCTAAAAGTTTGTCAAGTTGAATTTTAATTGAATCGTAGAGTTCCGTTGCTAATGAACGAAATGACGAATGTTGATAGTCGAAATTTGTCTTGTTCAATGGCAGCTTAGATAAAAGATGAAAGTAAATTTGTACCGCTGTTGTATCGGTTTTTAGAAGTAAATTTATTTGTGGTAAATGAATGGAAAATAAACGAAATAATTGTCCGAATATTTCTGACGTAAGTTGTAATGCTTTGTCAGTTTTATATTCTTGAAAAAACTGAGTACTAAACAATCGAAAATGTTCGTACATTTTATTTTTAATTAGAAAATAACTGTAGAAACATAATTGATTCCAAAATTCACTTGCCAAAGATACGTTTTTATTTGTGAATGATGTTCGAGTATCACATAGAAATTCATGCGATTGTCTCGTATTAATTGTTCGTTGTTTCACATCATCATAGATTTTATAATTATTATTCGATGTTTGCCTCAAGAATTTTAATTGATAAGTTTTAGTAACATTGTCTGATTGTTCGGATAACAGTAGTTTATAATCTAATTGATATAAATTTGCGACTGTTTTCTGATCGATTTGAAATTGATCGATTCTACAGAAATTTTCGTCGAGATTTTTACCGAATGATGCTTGAATTTTCCATTCTTCGTCGACATTCGAATTCCAGATTAAATAAATCGAAATCGTTTCAAATCGATTTTCAACTACTAGTAGAGACGAAGTCCGTTCATCATTTTCCTCGTTTTCAACTACCGACATGACGAAAAAAGAAAACAAAGTTTGCTTTTTTTTCTTGCACTGTCTGTTAAATATGATAACATAGTAAATCTATTTGAGAATTTATATCAACCATTCAAAACAAGTTTTGTCTTATCTCTTCCAAGTGCCGTTTCACTATCTTTAGGTGATGTGTGTGTGTGTGCGTGATTTTTTTCAAAACGAGATAAGAAAATTCGAGTTTTTCGACAGATACGTATTGACAAAAGAAATTGCGTTTTTGTTTGCAAATGTTTACATTTGTTATTGAGTAAAAAGAAAAAAATGAAACGAAATGTTGATTTCCACTTGACAATGAATAAACGCTTTCGTTGTTTCGTTGCATTGTATTCAATCAGACTTCATAGTAACGTCAATTCAATAAAATGCCACGCACACGAGACACTGAAGTATGAAAATGAAGGAAAATTTTTTGATTTTTCAAGAAAATTCTTGCACGGTTATGTATTTAGAGAGTTGTTGTTGTTCGAACGGATATACATGGAAATGTTTTAGGTTACGATGTTGTTGAACAACCGATTAAATCATCACGAGAAACGGATCGATCGTCGTCGAAGAATCGATTGAAAGCATCGAGAAAAGCATCGAAACAAATCGAAACCTATGTAGACGATGATTACAATGAGAATGATTATCAGGATAATGATGACGATGATGACGAAATGGCGACTATTCGTGTGCCATCGAAGAAAAAACGAGATGATACAAGTTCAGTGGTAAATCCAGAGGCTAACCATGGTGATTTCGATTTGTTTGTTTTGTTTTCCGTTTTTAAAAGACGACAACAAAATCACGACGAGTTCGATATGTTCGACCGAAATCAACTGTTAAAGTAATGCGTTTCATTTGATACAAAAAAAAGAACTAGACTATTGAATTGTCTATGTGATAGATTTTTGAAGAAAAAGTTGATTGGAATGCTGAGGCAAAAGTCGACGCAAGTAATGAAGAAAATCTTCGAAAAATTCGTCAAGCACCAAAACGAAAGATCTTTCGTGAGAAACTCGATTGGAATGTTAAACCACGAACTGATCATAACAACGAAGCGGCTATGGAAAATATTCGTCGATCGGGTCCTAGATCTCCAGTAAAATTCTCATTTCATTTGTCAATCGAACTATAGTTTCTTTTTTACAGATTTTCGTCGAAAAACCTGTCTGGCACGCGGAACCGAAAATCGACGCACGCAATCCACAATTTGTCGAAAGTCAACGTCGACATACGACACGCCCTGTAGGTGTTAGTCATTGATTCAAATCATAAATTATAATTTTTGTTTGCTAGATTTACGAAGAGAAAATCAAATGGACAGCCGATCCGAAGATCGATTCTCATAATGAAGAAGCTATACACCATTTGAAAAGTGCACCAAAACCAATCGTGAGAAAATTCATTCGAAAATTTGTTTTTCAATTGAATTTTTCGCAGATTTACGAGGAAAAATTCTCTTGGCCATCGGTTTCACGAATCGACAATCGTAACGACGACTATCTTCAACATAAAGAACGAGAGAAATTACTTAAACATGAAAAACCACGTATTCAAGTAATTACGACATCAACGAATTGATTTTCGATTGATTTTCATTTTTTCAATGTAGAGTTTTCCTCAAGAACGAAGAACGAAAGAAGATCGAGCTCGTATCGATCATTATAATCCCGAATTTGATGAATATAAAAAACGACAAAAATCAGCGAAATTACCAGTATGTAGATCTCTTGTTAACTCTGCTCTTCGATTAGAAAATCGAGAGTTGTTTTGTAGCCAATCGAAGATCGAAAATTAAATTGGCAGAAAAAACCTCGAGTTAATCAACGCAATGACGATTACATCGAACGTATTCGACAGAAACGATCGATACCCTTAGTAAATAAAACAACAATAACAAAAACTTCGTACATGTTCTCTGTTTTCATTAAGATTTTCCGTGAAAAAGTTAAATGGAATACGAAAGCAGCGAAAATCGATGCACGTAATGAGGAATATGTCGAAAACTTGAAAGAACAAACAAGACCAACAGTGAGTCAACATGAATTTCACATCAAATCAAACGTTTTATCGGAATTTAGATTATCGATCATCTTCCACGTTGGAACTCTCAACCGAAAATCGATGCACACAATAGCTCTTACGATCCGAATCAACGTGAAAAACCTGAAGTAATAATTTCGTTTGTCTTTGTTTTTGTAATAATTCATTTTCAATTAGATAATTAATGAAAAACTTCGTTGGCATGCGCGATCGAAAATCGATACTGGTCTCGAACCCGAGTCCGATGAAGACGAGGTATTTCTCTTCATTTCTCTTTTCTTTTATTGTTCAACTTTTTGTTTGTGTTTTAGTTTTACGAAGATGAGGACGCAGAACAAATTGATTAAAAACTATTGAAATAAAATAAAATATCACATTCATATTCAAGTCTCTTTTTAATTTCCATCATATATATACAAATATACATACAATCGAAGCGTGTAAAATCCCTGAAACTTTCGTTTTATATGATAATATATTGTTAACTGGTCCCTTTTTCTTTCTCTTTCTGTCAATAAAGAGAAAAGTAGATTCAAATTGATCTATGATATTCGTATGAGAGAGAGAGAGAGAGCAAAGAGAAATTCATGGGATCTATATGTATAACAAGACCTTCGTCTATTTCATTAGACATTTAGAAGATTATAAAGAAAAAAGTCGCTCTTTTTTTTCTACCGATGAAGAAGAAAACAAATTTTTAGATCTCAATCGATAAAAATATTATGAAGAAGAAAATAATAATAACACTGTATGAATATTGATTGAATGAAGAGGAAGATAAAGAATATGGCGAATATCTTGAGAGACCAATTGTTGATCGAATAAAGCTATTATACGTAGCAACACGTGTGTAAATCCCTGGCGTATTTGCTTTGCCACTAAAGACATAAAATAATCGAACTTTTATCATACGAAAAAAAATTGTCCTTTTTTTGTATGACGTATCTTACCATGATTTACCGAATGACGTTATGCCAATGATTTCCCAGCGATTTTCTGAATTTTCAATCATTAATGGTCCACCTAATCCGATACAGAGAAATGAAAAAACTAAAGAAAATATTTTTGATTGAAAACCTGAATCTGCTTGACACGTATCAGCACCACCACTGAGTACACCTGCACAGATTTGTCCTTGAGCATAAGTCACGTAAATATTACATGGCCATTTCAATGTTTCCAGAACAGGCAAAACGACTTGTTTGAGTGTATTCGATGTATCACCACCGAAATATGTCGAACCCCAACCGATTGCAACGGCCGAACTTTGAATTGGCGGATAAGATCTACCTGGAAGATCATCAGGTGGCAAACAGATGGTACCTATACGTGGATCATTCTCTGGGATTGGCGTTTGAAGTGTTATAATCGCAATATCATTTGCAAATGTTTCCGGTTCGTATTGAGGATGTACAGTCATGGCAATAGCCGATGCAATATTTCGCTTATCTGTTGCATAATGACTGCCAAAGACAACACTCATATCTTGTACACCGTCGAAATCTTCGATGCAATGAGCGGCTGTGAGCACGTGTTGTTGAGTAATGAGAGTTCCACCGCATAAATGTAGGTTGTTTAGAGAACGTTTCGATAGTGAAACCATCCAGGGATATGAATGAGGTACTGCATCTTGTCCGCCCATGATTCGAGAGAAACGATTTATTACCGGACTACGACCACACGACCATGTCGAAAATGGATTCATTTGATTTGGTGAATAAGAATTTTGATAGAAATTTGATGATTGAAGATTTTGATTTATCCATTGCCATCCATAAGCTAATGGTTGTTTATTTGATCCATAGAACCATTTTTGATCATTGTTATTAGTCGTATCTTGTGGTTTCTGACGAAAGAAATGTTGTTGTTGTTGTTGTTGTTGTTGTCCGGTAAAAAAGCTTCGATATTGCTGTGATTGAGTTTGAATAACACAATTAACAGACATGAAATAATTCAGACATTGCACAAGATAATAAAGAAATAAAACAATGATCATGATCACGACGAATGTCTTTCAATAAATTCCCTCATTTTTTCACACTAACCGCATAGGTATCAGCTGTTATTGTAGTTGCACTCTTAAAATCGTCACATAGATCGGTGTGAAAAGAAGAAGAAAAAGAAAGTAAAATCTTTTTTTTTCTGTGTTGTAATCATTTTTTCCTTTTCTTTCCGTTCTGCAGTGTGATAGCAGAAAAAAGAGGGAGAGAAGAGAGAAAAAAAAAGAGTCGCCTTTCTTTTTGTATGTTTGTCAAAGATGAAGGCTTGTTTGCCACGAATACTAGGAGTACGTATATTATATTGACCCTATATGATGACTGAGGTTTTCTCTTTGACCTTGCTTCTTGAAATATTCTTTTTAAGAAGAAGAAGGAGAAGGAGAAGGAAAAAAGTTCTTATTCACATCGAAGTATGAAATTGTACAAACGAACGACAGTTGAACGAAGAACGGAAAGTTTAATTTTATGTTGCAATTGTACTAAATAAACTATGAATTGAATTGGTTGAGGAATTATGTAATCGATATATGTACATTATAGTCATTGAGTAGATGAAGAGAAAAAGTAATTGAACTTTTTTTTTTTCATATTGAAAAGTGATCAACAAAGGAAAAAAGTAGTTCATTTTCTGTTTTTTTTTCTCTTCTGAATGATGACATGACCCCAACGAGTAAAAGTGCGTTCTCTCATATGGGAAAAAAGAAAACATGTTTTTCACTCGATTAGCTTTGTTAATTCAAATAATTTCACTAATAATTCTAAACGGAACTGAAGCGATCGGATTTTAAACGATTTTTAAAAAATATATGGTTATACAAAAAACATATAATAAAAATGTGTTTGATATTAATTTCATTGATGGATTTGAATACCAATTCCAACTTGGCGAATTTCCATTTGTGTATGCATTAATCCAATTGACATACATACTTACTCGAGTATAAACACCGGGAGATTCAGGTTGTGCACATCCATATCCGTACGAAGTAACACCAGCAACATTCCACGTATCACTTGATGAATCATAGATTAACAGTGGTCCACCGCTAGAATATATTCAATTGTGTTAGGAGAATTTTCTTGAATTTTAATACCTGTCTCCTTGACATGTATCTTTTCCACCGCTGATAAAACCTGCACAGAATTGTGTAGAACTCGTAACAAGTACATCAGCACAATAGCTATTTTGATTGGATACGATTGGTAATTCGACTTGTTGAAGAGCATAAGCTGATGATCCACCTTGTTCGAGACTTCCCCAACCTAATGCTGTTGCATTCATTGATTCATTTGGATAGTTAACAGCACCATTCGGTGGCAAACAACTAAAACCAACTGTTGAATCATTGAAATCAACTGGCAACGATAATTGCACAAGTGCAATATCATTTTCATATGTATCACTATCATATTGACTATGTATAATAATCGATTTAATTGTATATCGAACTGAATTCGTGTCGTTTCGATATTGTGCACCAACAACAGCGAAATATCTATCAAAATGAGATGCCTGTACACTAGCAAAACAATGTGCAGCTGTAAGAATATAATAACGGTTAATTAATGTTCCTCCACAAGATGCCGAACCAGGACTTGTCAATGATGCATTTGTGCTCAACCGACGAAAACTTACTAATAGAAAGAAAAAAAATAGATAAAAAATAATTTAGTATTTAAATGTGCACGTACCCATCCACGGCCACGAATGAGTGAGTGCTGTATAACCTCCAACAATTTTCGTTTGAGAAGTTAGAGGCTTGATTTTTGAACAACCACATTGTTCTGCTGATGGAACACAAGCAGAGAAACTTGAATCAATCAATAGTAAGACCATTAAGGTTAAAGAGAGAATTATTCGTATCGAAAACATATTTTCGTATGTCAAAATATTGAAAAGCAAATTCAAATATATATAAAAGACTAATTCGATGATGATTCATTTCTTTTCGCCTCTTGAATACAATTAATCTTCCATTAGAACTCGTTGTTTTTACGTTTAGAATTTGCTAATGACATAAATGAACTCAAACAACGTTTTATTCAACAAAAAAAACAACGTCATCATTCTAAACGATATTCAGGATGTTTAGAAAAAAATTCTTTGACTAATTTTAATGCTTCATTTCGATGACTAATACGATTCTTTGTTGTTTTATCCATTTCAGCAAATGTCTGATCGCCAGGTTGTCCTTGTTCGTTATCAGGAAGAAATATTGGATTCCATTGAAAAACATTCGGTCCACGAGCCGGAATAATTCGACCTCGACAACGGCCAATAAATGTCACTGGCTCGTCTGTTGGCCCTGAGCAAAATGCAAATACACACTGTGCATACGCTGTCTTGTCATCATATCCATCAAGCAACCGATACAACCCATCATTTCCTAATTTGGCATAGAACCATTTAATATACGGTCCGGGTAGACCTTTCAATGCGTTGAAACAAAGAGAAACATCTTCGACAAGAACGGGTCCATTGATATAACGAGCAGCTAATCTCGCTTTTTCTTTTGTAATATCTTCGGGTTCACCTTGATGTTCTTTTACTGAAAATAAAATGTAGAAATTCGTTTTTTGTTTTCTCTCGTGCTTATTGGAAATATCATATTTATTTACAATTAACATTTTGTGATCGTAAGTTTGGCAAAACATCTGCTAAAATCGTTCGAACTTCAGCTAATTTCTCTTGATTTCCTGTTACAAATGTAACTACCATTCTTTTCTCTTTCTTTTTCTCGATTCTAATCTAAAAATAACAATCATTTTCAATTATTTCTTTCGATTATTATTTTTTATGCAATTATAAATTAATGAAAAAATCCAATAAATCAAACAAATTGACAATAAAATATAAATCGTTGTCATATATCCAAAAGCATAGAAATAAACGAGTTTTTCACAATAGAAATCTCCTAATCTTCTATCATAATAAACATTTTTATAATGTTTATAAACCCAAATCTAAGATAAATACAAATGAAAAATCATTTAAAATCCATTGAACCTACATTTCCACAAATAAACCATATGAACAGAAAGAATATAATCAAGATTTTAAGTTGATCTATAAGATATACAGTCGAATTTTTCCATGTTTGATTAATATACGTTCGTTTTGAAACGAAAATCAATAGAAGAAAACAAATCATCGCAAAACCATTGACAATTTCCCAAAGAGGAATATTTGTTTCCATTGGACAATTCTTTCGAAAAATTACTCCAATAACTATTCCACATAGAGGTACGGAATTTATAAATAAAATCCATATCCATGCATGACAATTCATTGAATCTAGTTTTTGCCTATCGAATTGTAGTTCTTGTTTTGTTTTTGTTATAGTAAAAATCTCGGTTTTATTCTCCATTGAAAAATGAAAAGGTTTTCGTTAAAAATTTTCTAGGCGGTAAATTTTTCTATATTATATTCACATAAAACAAATAAAAAATACATCGAAATAGTATTCTGAATTAGTCACGCAGAAGAAAAAAAAGAAAATGAACATACTGTTATTCGAAGCAAAAGAAAAAGGCACTGCATTTAACAAACTGATTTCATATTTTACAAAAAAAATAGATCAAGTTTGCGATGGATCATCGGACGATATTAGTGATGGGATATTTTCTGTATAGATTTGTGCTTCCTTGAGAAACGCTTTCAATCGTGATGGTAGTGGAAGTTCATCGATACGATCTCGACGAATTTGACGATGAATAACAAACCGGGCGATATGTTTCAGCGAGGACATATATGCAAAACGTGAGACAGGATACAGAAGACGAACAGGCGTCATTGGTTGACCTAGATTTGAAATTGTTTTCTTCGTAAAAGATTTTTTCTTTAAATCGATGTTTACCGGGTATATTCGATCGAATAAAAAACATGAATTGACCCGATTTCGAATGTTCAATTGTATTTTCAATAAACTCGACGACATCGGATGATGTACATTGAGACTTCGAATTACCGTGATAAAAACTAAACGAACTGTTACTGTGTTCGATTCTTGTATGATGAATATTGCCTTGAGATTTGAATGTAATAGCGAGAAAATAATGTCGATGACTACTATCTCGAACGATAAACGAATAATCTTGTTTATCTTTCAACAACCGTTCTGCATCGATCCAACTCAATGGTCCCCAATACCAGCCGACCTTGACAAAATATGAAATATATGTATATCTATACGTCGAAATGAATATCATATTCATACTTCTTTCAGTTTTTCTAAACTTGCTAGTTGAGCAATCATCGACGGTTTATCTTGATTATCTTTTCAACGAAATAAAAAGATTTATCTCAAACAAACTTTGTTGTTTTAAATTGACTACCTGATGATATCTCTGGTGTTTTATTCATTTTTACTATTTGTTGTTCGACAGGATTGTCTTTCATGTTAAGATTTCATGTTAGTAAATTCAATCATTTTGTATATTCTTAATGAACAAATAAAAACAAAAATAAAAGAATTCAATCAACACAACGAATAGACTCGTTGTTGGTTGTTTTCTTACTCAGTATGATTCGTCGATTGAAGACACAAGTAGAAAATATTTCAAAACTTGAAAAGAAAACAGAACAATTTTCTTTCCTGCATGTATGACTGCATGTGTCTGCCTACCTGTTTGTCTGTCGATCGATGGATAGAATATCAGTTTGTAATACGAACCAATGTATGAAAAGTAGGCAACCAACAGCAGCGCGTGATTTCTGCGTAGATGACGCTAGATACGAGAGGAGAAATATTTCTACAGATCAATAAAATATAAGCCGTTCGTGTTGGAACAAGAAAAGTAATCAACTGAAAAATGGAAGAGTAGAAAACAGACGACGCCTTTGAATTTCTTCTTTTTTTTTCTATAAACAAATTATTCAACGAGACGAAACGAGACAAGTTTTTTATTTGATTATACATCTTGTTCGAATATAGACTGAACGATCGCAGCCGTCATTGAACGATAAAACTTGTTATTTTTTTCTAATGAGCATTTTCTTTTGCCAAGAAACAACAAATGTAGAACGATTAATGATCGTATTCTTGCATGCCAAGCACAGCGAACGATAAGAGCAAACGTCGACAGTACCGGATATTTGTTAATATTTGCAAGATATATATATATACAGAGAACAGGTGGCCGGAGGAACAAATCAATTATCCATAAAACTAGAAATTCTTTTTAATCTTTAGAAACTACTAATTGACCTTGAGTGTGTATTTATTACTACTAGTCTTGTCAATACTTTTGGTCGTATCTTTGTATCTACAATAATGCCAATTGAATAGTTATTATGTAATACATAAACTGTCCTGCCACAAACATACTATCAGCATTTGATTTCTTTTTATTTTTTATAAAATAAAACTTTATAGTAAAGGATTATAGCTCTTAGTTGATTAAGCCAATTTCATTGGAGATAAACTCTTATAACGTGTGTCAAGAATGGTTTAGAAAAAAGACGCTTATGCATGTCTTTGAACTGCACTTCAAT
>Ga0209922_102816_pt1 | contig 14568 bp, 10 predicted proteins | sample ThiBiot_500_biof_FD_183946 | JGI IMG/M metagenome (GOLD analysis project Ga0209922, IMG submission 183946) | Wastewater bioreactor microbial communities from Cape Town, South Africa - Thiocy_expt_500_biof (SPAdes) | ecosystem: Engineered > Bioreactor > Thiocyanate-remediating > Anaerobic-Aerobic ...
GCTCATTCTCATTACATTATCCCTATTGACGAGTAGCATACACATACAACGTCGAGCCGACCGACCTATCGAGTAAGTAAGAAATTTAGTGTACGAGCGTGTGCGCACAGGCAAACATCGATCCGAGTTGTTTGAATGGTGATTCTTAGGTGATGTCGAGATTTTTGTTAGTACAGTCTGGAGTTTTTAGTTTCAGAAACATGTCGTGTTTTTTCTTACTTAGAAATCCGGTGAAAAACGTTTGAATAACTATAATATAAAAAAAAAGAAAAGAAAAATTCTATTCGTTTTTTTTTCTTCTTCTTCTCCTCTTTCTTTCGTTCTGTCTATTGTGTTACTCGGTTGCTGCAGAGAGGGTAAAAGGATGTCAAAAAATAGCTTTCTATATGAGAAAGAAAAAGAAGAACAAGAAATGACACACGAGGATAAAACAAAAAGATGGCGCTTTAAATTGACTGTTCAATTCTTTTTTTTCTTTTGAAGATTTAATCAATGGCACGTACAAAACAAACTGCACGTAAATCAACAGGTGGCAAAGCGCCACGTAAACAATTAGCAACCAAAGCCGCACGTAAATCGGCGCCGTCAACAGGCGGTATTAAAAAGCCGCATCGTTTTCGTCCAGGTACGGTTGCACTTCGAGAAATTCGTAAATTACCATTTCAACGGCTTGTTCGTGAAATTGCACAAGATTTCAAGACCGATTTACGTTTTCAATCGGCTGCTATCGGTGCACTTCAAGAAGCCAGTGAAGCCTATTTAGTTTCACTCTTCGAAGATACAAATCTTTGCGCTATTCATGCCAAACGAGTTACCGTAAGTTCTCATCTCTTTCTTTGTCGAGTTTTTACACTGTCGTTTTCGTTTAGATTATGCCCAAAGATATTCAATTGGCTCGACGTATTCGTGGCGAACGCGCCTAAACAAAATTCATATTTATCCGCAGCAAATTGACTGTTTAGTTGTATATGAGTGTTCTTTCTTTCTTTTGTGTCGTTGTTCATCCTTACATACACACATTGTATCTGAATCGAAATCGATTCAAACATTATGAAATAAACTTATCATTATCGCTGCCAAAACAGAAATCTCAATGTCTTTTTTTCTGAAATAATATAACACGTTTTTGTAAAGTTCTTGTTGCAAGATAATGAAAAAAGAAAAGAAAAACAAAACAGATAAACGAATAAACACATACACGTCGAAAATCCAAACGAATAAAATAGAGATAAATAATAAGTCTTTCTTTAAGAATCAAACAACAATAAGAAGAAAAACAACAGATAAATCACACTGAATACATATAAGAAAAAAGAGCAACAAATATCTAATGACACGAACACATAGATAGAGAATAAATAGAATAAAAAGGAAAGCAACAATAACAACTGTACACAATCAGTTCTTCGTTCTTCCTTTTTTTGTTGTTGGTTTTTATATTGTTTGCAATTCTATTCATTAGCTGAACGATGTGTTAATTTCAATGTATCATTACGAATCGGCGGTGTTGTACGTTCAACACGAATGATTTTCAATGGTTTACTTTCGAATGTTGTCGAATCATGTTCGATTTTATCATGCGGATTCTCAATAACAACAACTTTTTCATTAATACGATAGTTTGATGTATGATTTGTTCGAATTGTTTTGCCCATTGAGTCAGTCGAGAGAATGATCGATGGTGGAGTTAAATCAAGATCTAATGAACGTTTCAAACATCCCGATGATAAACGTTGATTCATGTTCATCTCGTTCTCATGTTCATCGTCTTGAGGTGAATGGTGTTTTTTATTAACATACTTCTCGACTGTATTCGAATAAGTATAAGCCGGTGCAGCTGTTTGCGATTGTAATGAGGTTTTATATTTTTTATTGGCTGGTAAATACGGTCCATGATAGTGTTGTTCATGTTCATCAAATGATAGAAGTACACGTGATTTGTAATTATTCGGTATGTAATTCGAATAACTTGGTTCTTGTTTAATTAAATCTTGTTGTTCGAGTAAAGTTTTCGATGTTATACTTGAACGAACATGATTATGCGTCGATTCATCATCGTTATTGTCTGTCGATGACGATAACGATTTTCGTTGTGTCGTTGATCCGTCATTTGATGAACGCATAAAATCATCCATCGATTGTTTATTAACAATCGGCGACCATATACCGAATAGAACAGCAAAGAATAAACAAAGAACCATCAGAACTTTGCCAGTTGTTGGTGTGCCTTTGCCAAGCATTGATCGAAGTGATTGAAGTTCTTGCATTAATGATCTATTTGAACGACAAAATACAAACAAATATTCGAATTGAATGAATAAACTACCGTTGATTTTTCTCCATGGTTGAAACACGTTCTTTTAATGCGCCATTCTCATCAATATATTTTGCAATTTGTCGTTCGAGTGTATCGACATATTCTTTTTTCTTTCGACGACTTTCTTGCGCCGAAATCTAAATTACACAGTGACAAATAAAAACCCATTGTTTGTAAAATAAAACTCGACATACTTTATTTTTTATTTTTCGTCTGATTTTTTTCAAGATTTTCTCTTCGGTTTTGCTCAAAGGTAATTTCGTAGGTATTTGATAGCCTTCTTGTTTCATAAGTTTTAATTCTTCGTCAGTCAGCAACAACGGACCTGACGATGGTAATTTCTACAGAAAACGAAAATAAGATCAATGGCAAAGCAAAACGAAAACAACAAATTCTTACATCAAGATTTGTTAACATTGACGATGAACTTTTGTTTAAATGATACGGATGATGTCGATTGACACGATTTTTCATGTACGAATTTTCATGAGTTATGTCCGGTGACGTTGTTTGACGTTCATCGGGCGATTCACTTGATGTCGATGGTGTCATCGGTAAATTATCAAGATCATTATCGAAATCATCTAACGAAAAATCTTCAATTGATGGTGTTGGAATTTCATCTTTGGCTGTTATTGCTGCTGGTGCTGCTGTTGATGATGATGACGGTGTTTGTAATGTGTTGATTAGAATAGTTGGTAAACAGTTAGTTAATTGAATGAAATTTGTTTGAGATTTATTGGAATTGTTGGGTGCTTGAATGTAAACGACATTACCTTTTGTTAATTGAACGACTTTAGGTAGATTTTGGTTGGTTAATTTAGTTGTATTGATAATAACCGGCAATTTTTGTGTTGACGAAACTGATGATGATGGTGGAAGTGTTGGCTCGATTTTTTCTTTTGTTGTTTCAGATTGTATGGGAGAAAATGGAAAATCATCTAAGAGATCAATAGTCGATGGATCATGGCATGATGATGATGAATCTGGTGATGGAAAATTGGCTAAGAAATTTTTTAATTCAGTTTCAAATTCTAAACACAAAAATCGAATAGAAGAAATAAGATAATCGAACGTTTGATTGTTCTACCTGGATTATCTGTAACAGTTGATATTGTTTCTTGTTCGAATTTATTCGGACTTGGGATCGGTAGATCGAGATCAAATCCAGTTAGATTCTCCACATTCGATAATAATAAACTGTCTGATATGGATTGTATTTGTCCGTCATTATATAAATTAAGAAATGGATCAGCGATGGGATCCATCATCATGTTCTAATCTAAATGAACGCAGGAGAAATATGTACTTCCTGATTTTTTGTTTTGTTTTTCTCTTGTTCTCGAAACGAAGATGATTCATGAAAAACAAAGACAGTGCTATCCAATAGAAAACAAATCGAGAGGACGCTCGATGAATCGAATAGAAGAGATAAAGATAAATATTAGTCGATGATATAGTAGAAGAAGAAGAAGACGAAGAAGAAGAATAGGTTGGTAAGAAGGACGGAGGAGAAGGAGGAACGCATTTTCAGTTTGTTTTTTCCCTTTTCTTCTCTCTTCGATGTGTCATATCATTGCATGGGAAACTACGAATAGAAGAATCGAAAATTAATCGTGGGATAGATATCTGATATGCAAATGGGAGAAAAAAATTTGTCCCGTTTTGTTTCAAATGGAATAATAATAATAAAAAACGAAGTCCGAATGAGTGAGTGAAAGAGAAAATAAAAGACTGTCCTTGTGAAAAAGAAAAAGATAGCTATCATATCTATGATAATAAGACGAAAAAGAAAATACACATCTGTGGCGCTGAAGGATTCGATTTGAAAAAAAAGAGAGACGAAATGGCCTCGATTCAAGTATCTGAATAACCTTGATTATCGTCTAACTATTGTGGTTTTTTTTTGTTTTCTTGTTCTTCTATGTTAATAGAGTCTAGCGTTTAAAAGATATTCGAAACAATCGTAAATAAATCTAAGTAATTTTATTCGCATACGTAATAGAGAAATACTGCATACCTTTACTCCTTTTTTTCTCTAGTATTTTTTTGTAATCGGTGTAGAAGAAACAGCTGCAGTCGGAAGAAAAAAGAAAAAGAAACGGCCGACGCACAAAACAAATGCATAAGACGTCATCATTCGATGACGACGTTTTCTTTTTTAAAAATACGTAGGCTCATTTTTCTTCCTTTTTTGTTTTTTTCATCACATTATCGACATATTGAGAGGGGAACTAGTTCATTTGCAACTAAATTCATCGATTGTTGTTGTTTATCGAGAAGACATAGAAGAAAAAAATTAATAATAAACTTTAGTATGAATTCATTGCTCAATTACGAAGTTATTTTTCTTCTTTTTTGATATTTGGTCCCTATCTACCTACTTTTCTTTATCGACGTGTACGAACAGGCTATTATTACTTTCTTTTTTGTATGCGTATGTGTGCGTATGCGTTTGCGCTGCGTATGAAGGAACAAAAAAAAAACCTGACGAAAAAGAAAAAAATTACGAGTCATAGAAAGGAGAGCGAGAAATCGAGAGAGAGAGAAAGACAGAGAAGAAGAAAAAACAACGTCCATGATAATCAAGTGTCGACATGATTGTCAAAAGAAAAAAACTGCAATAAGTGACATATTGAGATTGTTAATAAGAAGAAAAATAGGACAATGATTATTTTCTTTTTTCGAAAGAATTTAAACGACGTCATTTATTTTGAAACAAAATAAACAAATAAATAGAGATATTCATGTTTGGGATGATTGTTGTGTTCAATTGCGCGATTGAGCATCTATTTGATTAAGCTCACTGTCATTGCGTTGATTGAACGTGACCCAATCAAACTTGTGTTGAGACAATGTGTCTTAAATAAACATAACCTTTATCTTCAATGTGAATTGTCTTTGTTTAGATTTAGTCGATTTTCGTTTCGCGTGTGTGTGTGTTTTCTTTCTTAGACAATGGCCTTCTGGGATTTAAGCGACAGTCAACGTATGGGAGCCGGATTAATCGGTTTCGCATTCTTTTTCATTCTACTTGGTTTTGCACTATTTTTTGATCGAGCACTATTAGCACTTGGCAACATATTTCTTATTGTCGGTGTTATACTTCTTCTCGTACGTGAGATTATTTCAATGTTGTCAAAAAAGAAAGAAAATGTCATTTCGATTATTTTGTCGGTTAATTATCTAGGGAATTGGCCGAGCACGAACATTCTTTGTTCAACCTAATCGTTTAACTGGTTCGGCTTGTTTTTTTGCTGGCATTGCATTACTTCTTCTTCGTTGGCCAATTGCTGGTGTCATCTTGGAAATTATTGGATTTTATAAATTATTCGGAGGTTTTATTCCTGCGATTATCTCAGTTGTTCGATCGATTCCTGGTTTTGGTTATGTTTTATCATTACCTTATATTTCGACATTAATCAACTATCTTGAGGGTGTTAGTAACACAAAATCCAATAGTAAAAAATCAGTTGTGACAACAACACCAGCGAATCCAGCTCGATCTGTGAACATGGGTCAAGAACTTGGACATAGAAATGTGAAATGAAGCGTTTGTTTTGTGTATTGAGAAAAAGAAAACGATACTTTTTTATACTCATGAAAAAATATGCTAGTGTTGAAATAGAACAAGTTTGAAAAACTGATATGATGCGTACTTAAAAATGTGATGAGGTGATTCGATGTTACACTGAACTGCAATTGAAAATACTCTTAGGGCTTTCATTACTTGAAATAGTTTATCTTATCTCATTGCTTTTGCTTTTGATAATAAAGGAAAAATATTTTCACAGACTTTTTTTGCTATATAAACCAATGAAAAACTATGCTTTGAAATTCGAACTTTGAGTGCAAAAAACGAAAATCATCAATGGATAAATCAACTGATATAGGCAAATCTCTAATACCACCAACATTACCAAAATGGTGGCGTATTTTGCCATCACTTTCTCTTCTGGTGATGATTGCCATAGTCGATACATTAATTTTAAATGATTTCGTTCAACATCGTTATGCGAGTCAATATGAAACAAATTCTTCTAAAACAGCAAATATTCATGAATTATGTTTGAATTCAACTCGAACATCACATAATTCAACTCAAATCCTATCAACAACAACATCAAAACTTCCTCGAACAACAACTATGTCACCTACCGATCGTATTCAAGAAGCAACTGCTAAATTAAATGTCTATATTTCACTTGCTTCGACAGTTCCTGCTATTCTAACATCGGTTCTCCTAGGTTCAAATTGTGACATCATCGGACGAAAACCTCTCGTTGTTTTACCATATGTTGGTAAATGTATACGTTATATTTTTTTTACAGCAATTGCTTATTATAATCTAACTGATATATGGATTGTTCTCGGTATTATGTTTGATGGTATTTTTGGTACGTTAGGTTTGAATTTGTTGAGTACATTTGCATATGTTAGCGATTGTACAAGTAAAGAACAACGTACACGAGCAATTATTATAACGGAAGTTTGCATTATTATCAGTCGAGTAGTACCATTATTTTCAATGGGATTGTATTTACAAAATCCGAATTATACTGCAGCTATGCTTTTTATTTTGTTCATAAGTATTGTGGGCTTAATAATTTCAATTGTTTTACAACCCGAATCGAATTTATCAGTTCAACATTTGAATATTTTTCAACAATTAGCAAGAATAAAAATACGTGAAACTACAAAAATCTTTCGCGTTTTTCTTGTTAAACGTGAAGGTAACAAACAAAGATCACTCATAATGCTTATCAGTGCACATCTGTTAATTGTTGTTATGCTAATTGGTAGTATTAATTTAAACTATCTTTATCTCTATGGTCCACCATTTTGTATGGATTCATTTGGTGTTAGTTTAACAACTGGCGCACAAACCATTGCCGTTATTATATATACTATTATATTCACGTATGTCATACCGAAAGGTAATGAACATCTTTCACGGCCAATACTTGGCACTTTGGCTTATATAATATGTATAACTTTGTATGGTATTGCAAATCAAGTATGGATGATCTATGTAGCTATATGCTGCGGTGGATTGTGTTATGTATTGATACCCGTAATACGGTCTTATGTCTTTAAAACAGTCGAGTCAAGTGAATATGCATCTGTTTTTCTTTTGGCAAGTATAGTTGAATCAGGTGGTACTTTTGCAATAAATGCTATGGGTAATGAAATCTACCAGTCAACATTAGATATTTATTCAGGTTTTACATATTTCGTATTCGCATTATTTGGCGTTCTATCGATTATATTACTTTTGTACGTATTGATCAATTTAGTTTTGAGAATTATAAAGAATATAATTTGTTTTTCTAGAATACTTAGTGCATTGAAATATCGAACACTCCGCGCACAACAAGAAGCAATTCTTTTAAATGATTAATTTATCGTATCTCATTGCTTTTTCTTTTTAACTTCGAAATAAATTTATTCAAACGGATATATAGGGTATACGACATAAAGAACGAACTTAACGGATGCTCTCGACGCACCTTTTTTTCTTCTTGTATTATCATAAAATAAAGTGCCGATGATAAGGAATAGCGTATGCAGGGGTTCTTTTATCTTGAAATGAAATACCACCCTGAAGCATCAAGAAAGAATCGCACTTTTGTTATTATCAATGATCTCACACCTATCATGTAGATAGATAAAGAAATTCTTTCTAAAATTTTGCTGTAAGCTTGAATGTTATCTTTTTGTTTTTGACATAGTATAACAGAAAAAAAGCTATGGATGAGGAAAACGAATTACAAAAGCCAACATTAAGCCCAAAATTACCACGATGGTGGCGTATCTTACCATTTCTTGTTACCATAATTATTATTACAAATATCGACAGTTTAATGTTAAATGATTTTATTGAATATCGTTATACGATTAAATACCGAGGCAATGCAACATCAAAAGCAAGTACGCGCGATGTATGTTTAAATTCAACTGAATCAATGGATAAACCTTCGCGTTCAATATCGACAACAACAACGCCACATACTCCAATATCAACAACCGAATCACCTACTGATCTCATTCAAGAAGCAACAGCTCGTTTGAATGTATTTATTTCACTGTCTGCAACATTGCCAGCTATTTTCACGTCGATTGTTCTCGGTTCGAATAGTGATCGAGTTGGTCGACGACCTCTCATTATTTTACCATTTCTGGGCAAAATTTTTCGCTATACAATCCTTTCATTGGTAGCTTATTTGGATCTAGCCGATTACTGGATCATCATTGCAGTTGTGATCGATGGTCTTTGTGGTACATCGGGTTTAAGTATTTTAAGTGCATTTGCTTTCGTTAGCGATTGTACAAATAAAAATAACCGTACAAAAGCAATTGTTATTACCGATGTTTGTATTGCAAGTACGAAATTTTTACCATTGATGACACTGGGACTGTATCTTGAAAACTCGAATTTCACTCCGGCATTGTTATTTACACTTGGTTTAGCTGTTGTTGGTTTTATTCTTGCAAATATTTTTCAACCCGAATCTACTTTAGATATTCAACATTTGAATATATTTCAACAGCTAGCAAGAGCAAAATTCAGTCAAACGACGAAGATTTTTCAGGTTTTTCTTGCTAAACGAGCAGGACATAATCAACGAAATTTACTTCTACTTATTGGTGCACATCTATCTTTAATTGTCATGACCTATGGTTCCAGTGCAGTTCAATATCTCTATCTCTATGGTACACCATTTTGTTTCGATTCATTCGGTGTAAGTTTAGTTACAACTACTATAACAGCCATTTCAGTTCTATTTACAACCATCTATACATGTGCTGTACCTAAACACAGTGATAATCTATTTCTACCTATGTTAGGTCTGTCATTTCATATTGCACAAATAACAATCTATGCTGTAGCAAATACAGTTTGGATGATTTATATGGGTGCGTCAATCGGTGCATTGTACCATGTCTTTTCACCGGTTATTCGTGCTCGAATTACGAAATTAGTTGAACCAACTGAATATGCAACTGTTTTTATTTTAACTCTAATCTTCGAATCCGGTGGTAATTATGCAATAAATGCTTTGTCAAATGAAATTTATAAAGCAACATTGACAATTTACTCTGGTATTGTTTATTTTGCTTTTTCAACATTCGGTATTTTGGGCATTGTTTTTTTATTGTAAGTACAACGTAATTATGCATATTTATCGAGTATTAATTGATTTCTTTCTTGTCGTAGGATATTGTTTCTGTTAGAACGTCGACCCTCACGAGAGAAAGCCAACATTTTAGTACTGAACGGATAAATACTTGAAAACTATTGCTCTTGCTTTTATTGTTGTATTATCGAATCTATCTTTTGTATATAATTACAGTGCAAAAGTTTCCATTCTCAATATCTTATCTATTTATTATTAAATAAATGATTAATCATAATCAATGATTAACGTTTAGCATCTAGCCTTACGAACATTTAATCCTTCTAGTTATAATAGTCTTTAAGTTGTCAACTTGACATATACGGTATACTCTTCAGATCACGAGACTTTTGACATGTTTTTCTTTTTCTTTGACAATATACGTATAACACATATACTCCAAATGAGTCAACTTATCATATATAAAATATTAATTTCGAACGAAATAGATAATTTTCAAGGTAACATTTAAAGTTGTTTATTATCTAACAAACTCTATTTATCTTTTTTTTTTGTTTTTCAGAAGCTTTTACCTATCATGATGACAAGAAGAAAATATGACTAAGCATTTAATTCTCATATGAGACTCGCTTATCTGAAATCTAGAGTATAATCGAATGATAAATAAATAATAACTAGTTATATAAATATAAACATTCATTTTTCAGAATTAAATTGACAAATTTTTTGAAAACAAAATATGGACGAAAATAATGATATGAAAAAGCCGATATTACCTCCTCGTTTGCCTAGTTGGTGGCGTGTATTACCCTTTCTTACTCTAATAATGATTATAACTAACATTGACAATTTAATTCTAAATGATTATATTGAATATCGATATACTGTTAAATATCAAACAAATTCATCATCAACAGTTAGCAGTCGTGAGTTATGTTTAAATGCTACTCGAATGTCACATAATTCCAGTAGTTCATCCTCAACAACAACAACATCAAGGATTCCTTTATCAACAACAACCATGTCACCAAATGATCAAATTCAAGCAGCCAATGCTCGTCTCAATGTTTACATATCATTGGCATCAACAATCCCATCGATTATAACAGCAACATTACTTGGTGCTAATTGCGATCGAATTGGACGAAAATCTCTCATTCTTTTGCCATTCATTGGCAAAATCATACGTTATGGAATGTTAACAGCAATTGTCTATTGGAATCTATCTGATTTATGGATTATATTATCAATGATTTTTGATAGTTGTTTTGGTACGGCTGCTTTAACTATTTTAAGTTCATTTGCTTACGTGACGGATTGTACAACTGAAAAAACACGTACAGCAGCAATAATTATTACCGATGTATGTATAGGTGCAAGTCGATTAATACCATTAGTAACATTAGGAATCTATCTTCAACATCCAAATTTTATTCAATCAATGATTGTTACATTCTTTCTTAGTTTAGCCGGTTTTATTCTCGGTCTTATTCTTCAACCTGAATCAAATCTATCTGTTCAACATCTGAATATTTTTCAACAATTGACATATGCTAAATTACAATTAGTCAAAGATGCTTTTCGTGTATTTCTAATTAAACGTGACGGACATATACAACGATCGTTACTTTTATTAATTGCTATACATCTATCAGTTATTGTCATACAATGCGGACAAATGGCTATATATTATATCTATCTCTATGGTGCACCATTTTGTTTCGATTCACTTGGTGTAAGTTTAAATAGTATTGCACAAACTGTAGCAATTGTTGTATTAACCATACCATTTACTTTAACTATCGCTAAACGTACAGATCATTTAGTTTTACCAGCTATTGGTTGTTTATGTGTGATAATTCAATTGGTTCTTTTTGGTTTTGCAACACAAATTTGGTTTCTTTATGTAGCTGTTTGTATCGGTGCGTTATTTAGTGTTTTAATACCTATTATTCGATCTCGTATTACAAAATTAGTTGAACCACATGAATATGCTGTTGTTTTTATCTTAGCAATGATCTTTGAATCAGGTGGCTACTATGCAATTAGTGCTCTAGTCAATGAAATCTATCAGGTATCGATTACTTTTTGGCCTGGACTCGTCTATATTGTTATTTCAACCGTTGGCGTACTCGCAATTCTCTTGATACTGTACGTAGAGCTGATTTTTCATATAGAATTAGTCATCTTTGTTTTTTGTTTCGTTATTCTAGGATATTATATATATTGGAATATCGTTCGAAAAGATACGAAAATGCAGTGTTAGTCAACGAATAACTTTTGTCTTCCTTAGATTGTTATTGCTGTATAAAGAAAAATTTTAAAAAAAAGATTTTAAATTACTGCCAGAAAATGTCTTCTATAGAAGTATCCTTTTATACTTCTGAGTATACTTTAAAATATTAGAATGAATCCTGTGTGAATTGAATGGTGAAAAAGGATCAGTTTATTAATCTATATTTATAAAAGAAAGCGAAAAAGTTATTAATAACAAACTTGAAGAAGAAAGGAAAGATTAATTCAAAAGAATGAATACAATATAATAAAAACTTATTTAACTCGTATATTGCTCAATGAAAACTATCATTGTTACTCGAGGAAAATACTAAATCTGTGCATTTTTTTTTCTTAGGTCTTGCAGGCAAATAGGTACATGTGCCAATGTCACTATTCGTCAAATATCAGCTTTGACAAATTATTAATCAGTCGAGTACAAATCTAAATAAGATTCAGTTTTTTTTTAAAAATCCAATTGAAAATCTTATCGACACATTTTCCAATTGAATTAATTTTAATTACTTTTTCTAATCAAATTAAATAAATGATATTACAAAATGTTCGAATAATGTCTATTTAACACTCTATTAATGTCGACACGATGAGAGGTTAATAAAGCAAAAAGGAAATTCTTCCGTAACTTTTTTTTTTTGTTTCTTCACCTATTATTTACTAGTGAAGCTCTTTTTTTATTCTTCCACTTCTATTGATGATGGTAATAATGTTTGAGACACTCTTATTTTTCTTTAGCACATCGCCTTTCTTTCTCTTTTTCTTTTCTTTTCCAGTTTTCTTTTTGTAGTTGTATTCACCCATCGATCGTTGTTATTTTTGTTTTGTGTTAAGTAAAAAAAGATGTTTTTTTTTTCGCCACTTCACAAACAATAATACAACTGTTAGATCTCCTATTTCCATTCGATTCAGCCATTCTTTTAAACTATCTTGAGAACACTACGAAGAAAACTTTTGTCTTCCATTATCTCGTTATTTTTTCTCTCATTTTTCTTTTTTTTATAAAGACAGAAAATAAATATCTGTCATCATTAATGTCAAATAGAAGTATATCTAATCAATTACTGATATATTGTTAATTTCGGTCTAATTCGTTGTCAGCTTTTTCGTTTACTTCTTGTTCGATTTCAATGTACGTTCTTTTCATAGATATCAAAGTAAATAATAATTAGTAATATTAAATAATTTGTTTTCTTTCTCTTTTTTTTAATTTAGTTTGTTCTTCGTCTTTCCCTTGTGTCAGAAGAGAAATGTCGAGGATATGCAGGGAGAAGCTGTGCTTCGTAGAGCAAGAAAATTATTTAGTCATTCAACTATTCTTAGTCACAACGATTGAGGTGTCTAGTGTAAGCCTCTTAAAAGACTTTTATGATGGAATAGATAACAAAAAAAAAAGAAAAAAAAAACAAAACAAATGCATCTGTCTACTTGTAGCTCACATTAATTTTTTTTCTTTTCCTTCACACTCGAGTTTTGAGCACAGAAGCAAGCTCGAATATGTGCGTGTGTGTTGACATCGACTCTAATTGCTTTAGCCTGTGTATGTTTCTTCTGAACAAAAGCACACATCATCGACATCATCATCATCAGGCTTCTTTTGTCTTTTTAATACATCTCTTTCGACTCATCATCGCCTCAAGCAGATTCTTCTTCAGTTTCTTCGTCCTATTTTGTGTTTGTGAGGGTGTATGTGTGTGTATTTCAAAGAAAACCGAAGTTTGTTTTTCTTATCATTAACCATCTATCCGATTTTCATTCATTGTCTTTTGTGTGATTTTGAGATCGTAATCGACCCGTTATTTCCGATTGAGACGTGTGAATGCATTCGATTCGCGTAGGTGCAACAATCTATTGATAGAATTTTCTAATCAAGACGAGCAGACATTGACTGGGCGCATTCTATTATTATTATATTCGATTGAGGAGTCAAATTTGAATGAAAGAGGATTCTTGTTTCGAGCAGTCGACTTGTCGAAGTTTTTATGTCAAGCAAAACGAACGTCTTTGCACGCTCGCTTCCATTCTGTCTCGCTCAATTATGCGCAACACAACGCGCATATGTGTGTATGTGTGTATAGTAAAAGAGAGACAGAGAGAGAGAGAGAGAGAAGAAAAAAAATAGGAAAGACAGAGAAAAGTTCCTTCGTCTCTCCATCTCTTTTTCATCTAGCACTAATTGTTAATGTAGAAGACAGACGGCAAAGCCGGAACAACGACTACAGAAAAAGAAAAGTAAAGAAAAAGAAAATGCAATAGATTTTCCGCACAGCGAGCGAACAAGAAAAATCTCGTTGTATATGAGTAATAGAATGGTAGTAGTAATAGTGATGGTCTCATCTATCGTATGCGTGGGCTGTTTCGGCGATCAACTTCAATGTATATAGGAAAGAAGAAGAAGCAGCAGCAGAAAAAACAGAGAACGAACATATGGAAAAGAAAGGCTATTACACTATAGAACTGCTATAGTAGCATTTCTCATCATAATAGATTCTGATCTGATATAGACAGAGTAATAGGAATACATCTTTTCTCTTTCTCTTTCTCTCCCTCTCTCTCTCTCGATATGTTCGAGGTAAGCTTTCTCGTTGTCCATATGCAATTTGTACCTACGCATATCCTTTTCTTTTCCTCTATCTATCGCTTTTTTTCTCCTCGTTTTCTTTCTATCCATCTGAGTACATCGCTTTCCTATTGTGTCTATTTTCTATACACATACCAACTCTCTTCTTCTTTTTTTTGCTTCTTCTTCTTCTACTACTACAATTGCGTCGAGTTCGATATATATCTATTAATATTGATGCATAGAGATCAACTTGTTTTCTT
>Ga0209922_102822_pt1 | contig 14552 bp, 11 predicted proteins | sample ThiBiot_500_biof_FD_183946 | JGI IMG/M metagenome (GOLD analysis project Ga0209922, IMG submission 183946) | Wastewater bioreactor microbial communities from Cape Town, South Africa - Thiocy_expt_500_biof (SPAdes) | ecosystem: Engineered > Bioreactor > Thiocyanate-remediating > Anaerobic-Aerobic ...
ACACGGGCCGCGCGCTCGCGTTGTGAGCGAGTCGAGGACCCGGCTTGACGGACAGATTATCATGATCATATTACTATCATCATACCTACTGGCGAGGACCGACGATGCGCGCGAAGCCCGAGCAGAAGTCACGTACGCGCGAAGCGATCCTTGCGTCCGCATCGCGGCTGGTGCGCGAGCGGGGCATCTCGGGCGCGAGGGTCGCCGACGTGATGAAGGGAGCCGGTCTCACGGTGGGCGGCTTCTACGCGCACTTCGCGACGAAGGAGGCCTTGGTCGACGACGTGCTTCGACGAACCGCCGAGGAGATGCGGCGTCGCTTGTTCGCGGGACTCGAAGATCGGTCGCCGCTCGAGCGGCTCGAGCGCATCCTGGAGCGATACCTCTCGGCGTCCCATCGCGACGAGGTCGCGCAGGGTTGTCCGTTCCCGGCGGTCGTCGGGGAGGTTGCGACCGGGGCCGGCGAGCACCGGGCGACGCTTCAGGAGGTCGTCGAGCTTCTCGCGAGCGAGCTCGGGGAAAAACTTCCCGACGCATCACCTGCGTCGCGACGAACGAATGCGCTCGCCGTGATCGCGATCATGTTCGGCGGCTTGACCTTCGCGAGAGCTCTCCGTGGGACGGCGATCTCGGATGAGATCCTGAGAGCCTGTCGAGCGTTCGCCCGTCGCGGGCTCCGTGATGGCGACGTCGTCGAAGACCAAGCGGCGCGCTCGGCCACGCGATTCACGTACTGAACCGGAACGCTGCCTGAGAGGCTGCACCTCATCCGATTGATTGCTCGCGTCCGGCGCGCAGCCGCCGAAGGCGACGGCACGGCAATGGCGTCGAGGCCCCGCTTCCCCCGATGCACACAAATCAGTTCGACGGATTCACACCATGATCTCAACAGGACAATCATGACTACAAAAATTCTGGTCATTGGCGCCACCGGCGCTCAGGGAATTCCGATCGTCCGCGCGCTGGCCGAGGACGGACGCAACGAGGTCTCGATCTTCACGCGGGACGCGTCCTCTGCACGAGCGAAGATGCTGCTCGAGCTCCCCGGAGTGACCGCACTCCAGGGCAACACGATGAATGAGAAGGACATCTACGATGCCTTCCGTCGAGTAGACGGTGTCTACTGCAACCTCGACGGCTTCGCCATCGGGGAGGTCAACGAGACCTTTTGGGGGATACGACTTTTCGAGATCGCCAACGAGGCAGGCATCGACCACTACGTTTGGGGAAGCCTCGACTACCTCCAAAAGAAGGGCAACTTCAACAACAAGTACCGCTGCGGACACTACGACGCCAAAGGGCGCGTCGCGGAGTTCATTCTCGGCCAGAGGCCGAAGTCGATGACAGTATCGGTCCTGACGTCAGGACCCTATATGGAAATGCTCTACGACGGGATGTTCGCGCCCCGCACGCTGCCAGATGGAACCCTTCTGTTCGCACACCCGATCGGCGAAGGGAAAGTGCCGATGATCCATCTCGACGACATCGGTAAGTACGCTCGTTGGATCTTCGATCATCCCGATCGCTCCAACGGCATGGACCTCGAGATCGCCACCGAGCACGTCGGTTGGCGTTCTCTCGTCGAAAACGTCCAGAAAGTGACGGGCAAGAAGGCCGTCTTCAAAGATCTCGATCAGGCGGAGTATTTCGCCAATTCCGGAATGAGCGCAACGGCGCCGGCGGCATGGGCGCAAACGCCGGGCGCGCCGATCTCGGGAGGACAAACCTTCTGGGAGAACTTCTCGGGGTGGTGGTCCGCGTGGCACGACAACCTCGTCACACGCGACTACGCGTTGCTCGATCGCATCCTGCCGGACCGAGTTCGCACGCTCGAAGAGTGGATGCGCAAGACGAAGTACGACGGAAGCTTCCGGCCCATCCTCAAAGACCGCGCAGACATGCGCGATGCCCGCCGCTCGGACGGCGGGCCGTAATTGGCTCAGGCAGGCCGAGCTACCGAGCCCCGGCTCCGCCCCGGAGGAGCGCAAGGAGCGACGACAGGAGCTCGAGCGGATGCTCCCCGCGCCGTCCGTCCACGTGAGCCGGCGTGGCTCGTCGCGGCTCCGGTCAGAGAGCCAAGCGATAGCCGATCGTGAGGCCGAGCTCGAAGACCTGCACCGAGCCGCTGAGCGTCGCGCAGTCTCCGATTGGAGAACACTCCCGGGTATCCGGGAGGATCCAGTGGTAGCCGCGGAGGTTTGCGCCGGCGAGCCAGTTCTCGCTGAGATAGTAGGTGCCGCCCATCTGCGCGCCGATCGCGAAGCCCTCGGTCCGGATCGTCACGTCACGCGTCCCGAGGATCGGCGGGACCTCGGCGCCGGCCTCGGTGGTGAAGCGATCCGCGACGATGACCGCGCCGGAAGAGAGGCCGACCCACGCCTCGAAGTACTTGTAGTGGAGCGGGATGTAGCGTCCCTCCATCCCGAGGAAGAGGTACGACCGGGAGTGCGAGCGCTTCAGCGCGGTGAGACCTCCGTATTGGTCATCCGACGTGGGGCTCGGCGCGAAGATCGCCCCCGCACCGATCACGTAGTCGCGGTGCCAGCGATAGAGGACGTGGATCCCGGTCTGGAGCGTGGCGTCCCCACGACCGATCTTGCCGACGATGGGCGTATCGCCGCCGCGCTGGCCCGGCGAGATGGGCGCGTTCGGGAGCGCGATGATGCCGGCCTCGAGCTCGGCGATCGTGTGCGGTCGATCGATGATGCGTGCGAGCGCATCGCGCGCGACGCCCTCGTTGGGAACGGCCGCCGGGTTGGCGGTGACGACGGCTGCGTCGGACGCCGAGGCCGACGCAGTAGAGCGCGGCGTCGACGTGGCTCCGGTCGAAGCAGGCTCCGCGGCCCAGGCCACGCCGGAGGCTGCGCAATACGACACGACAACCGAGAGGCGCATGCAGAACGCACGCGCTACATCCACTTCACGCTCCCCGTCGGGTTTGGCGAAGGCGTCGTCGGAGTCGGCGTGGGCGGTGGTGTCGGCGGCGGTGTCGCCGCCGCGGCGGTGACGGAGCGCTTCGCCGAGATCGGCCTTCCGTTCTCCTGGGTGGTGAACGTGATCTCGAAGCGTCCGGACTCGAGGAAGGCGTAGCTCGCCTTGAAGACGCCGGGCGACGGGCTCTGCGCCGCCATGCGGACGCCGCCGATGGTGAAGCCGGGCGCATCGAACTCGCCCTTGTTCGGCGCGATGCGCGCGGTGAGCTCGACGGTCTGCCCGAGCCGCGGTGAGCTCACCGACACGTCGACGAGCGCCTTGTAGTCGACACGCGGACGCTGCGCCGACGGCGTGGGACCAGGCTGGAGGCCGGACACGGTAGTCTTGGGCGACGTCGTGCTCGGGGTCGGCGGTCGCTCGGGCGGCTTCGCGAGCGTGGGCGCGGCCGACGGGCTGAAATTGGCGAGCTCGGCCTCGTACTGCTCGACGAGACGCTTCGCGGATGCGTCGTGCGGATCGAGGTCGTACGCGATCTTCGCGAGTCGGAGCGCCTCGAGGACATCGCCCGCGGAGCGCTGCGTGAGCGCCTGCGAGATCAGCTCGTTGGCGGCACGAACGCGAATGTCGAGCAGCCTGCGATCGTCCGGCCAGCGACGGAGCCCCTCGTCGGTGATGTCCTTCACGTTGTCGCCGGGCGGCTCGTGAAAGCGGTTCTTGAACATCGCGTCGGTCGCGCGCGCGACGAAGCGCTCCTCCTCTTCGGAGGTACCCGAGCCGATCTTGCCGACCTTCCACGCCCAGCCGAGCGCGATCGCTGCCCCGAGCATGAAGCAGAGGACGACCAGCAACCAGGCACGCGAGCGCCGCTCCTCGTACGCAGCCGGAGGATATTGGCTCGACCGCCTGGCGATCCCGGGGCTCGACGGATGGGGACGCATCGCCTGCGGCGTGCTCGTCACGTCGAGGGCAGGCGGAGTGTAGTGCGTGCGCACTGGGCCTTCGACGTCGCCCGGGACCGTGCGCGGGATCCGGGGCGCCGAGGCATCGTCCGCCGGAATCACCGTCGGCGTCGTCGTCGGTGTCGGGAAATACGCCGGCGACGAGCCCTGCCGCTGCTGGTGGGCGTCGACCATCATGTCGTCGATGGTCTCGTCGACGCTCGAGGGCAGACGCGCGCGTGATCCGGCGTCGATCACGCCGGACGGACGCTCGCCCGGCAGAGACGGCGAGGACGGTGAACGCCCGGTCGCCTCGGCCAGCCGCGCCTGGAACTCCGTCGGCGGCTCCCACTTCACCGTCGCGGCCGTCGGCGGACGCTGCCCGGTGTCGACCGCGCTCCCGTTCGCGCTCGGGGCACTCGCCGGCGTGGGCGGCGTCATCCGGGCGGCGAGGTCGGGCGCGAGCTCGAGCTGCCGCGTGCGCTCGACCGGCGGGAGCTTCATCGCCGCCGGCGGTCGCGTGAGCAGCGGTCGCGAGAACTCGTCGGGCGAGAGCCCGGACAGCTTCGCGGCGTCGAAGATCGCATGCCCGAACGCACGAGCGTCGGGCTCGCGCTTGGCGGGATCCTTGGCGAGGCTCGCCATCACGACTTCGGCGAGCGGCTCGGGGACGTGGGCCGCGCGCGGGATCGAGCGAAGCTGCGGAGCCGGGTCGTGGATCTGCTGGACGAGCAGGCCCACCGCTTGATCGCCATCGAAAGGCGTACGCCCCGAGAGCATCTGGAACAGCAGCGTCCCGATCGAATAGACGTCGCTCGCCGGACCGACCGCATTCCCCTGCGCGCCTTCGGGGGAGATGTAGCGCGCGGTCCCGAAGATGAGCCCTGCGGCCGTCGCGACCGACTGCTCGCCCCAGTTGATCCGAGCGATGCCGAAGTCGAGCACCTTGACGTAGTCGGGATCCGAGCCGCGCCGCACGAGCATCACGTTCTCGGGCTTGAGATCGCGATGGACGATCCCCTGGGCGTGAGCCTCGCCGGCCGCTTCGCAGAGCTGGAGCGCGATGTGGAGCGCACGGTTCAGCGGCAGCGCTCCACCGGCGGCCGCCAGCGCGCTCTGGAGGGAGAGCCCGTCGAGGTACTCCATCACCATGTAGAGCGCACGGTCGGGGAGCTGGCCGGCGAGGAGCACCTGGACGACGTTCGGATGCTGGAGGCGAGAAGCGACCTTCGCCTCACGCGTGAAGCGGGAGACGAGCTGCGCGTTCGCGGAGAGCTCGCGATGAAGGATCTTGACCGCGACGTCGCGATCGATGCCGCGCTGGAAGGCGCGGTACACGCGTCCCATCGCGCCGACCCCGACGAGCTGCCGGATCTCGATGTGCCCGGAGATCTCCTGCCCGAGGTACGGGTCGGCGGCGTCTCGCTCGGCTGCGGCGGCGCTCTGGAGCGGGGTCCCGTCCGTCGGGCAGAACAGCGCGTCGCCAGGGTAGCGCCCACCACACGCTGCGCACACCTTCGACGGCACCGTCGACACGTCCATCGCCACGTTCACATCCTACCTTTTCTTCCGCCCGAAGGCTCCTTCCCCGGCCACCGCGACCACGGCCAAGGCCTCGATGTTCCTCCTCCGATCGGTCGCCGTCGGGCGCGCAGCGATCGCCTGACGACGACCGCCCCGACGTCCTCCTCCCTCACGGCTCTCCTTTCCGTCCGGCACCGTCTGGCGGTCGTTCGCACGTAGACAGGCGAGCATCCAACCGGATTCCGCTCCGTCCGCATCTCCGTACCGCTGTGTTCCGCGACACGAGCGCGTCGCCAGCTCGACGCGCTCGTCCGAACGCCGGCTCGCCTCACCGGCGGGTCCCGCCGCGTCGCGATCGCGACTCGTAGCCTCTACCGCGGATCCCGATGCCCCCGAGGCGACGTGAGCCGCGCGGGTCGCGAGCTCTTCGACGATGCGACCGAGGTTGCGTGGATGAGCCACTCGACCTGGACCGTCGCATCGACGAGCGCGACAGCCCTCGAGCTCCGGGTCGCAGGCGCGGTCGTCGTCCGACGCGCCGTCGCGATCGGATCTCCGGGCCGTCTCGATGTCGCCACGACACCTGTGGAAGCGCGTGTGGACGCTCTGTGGATAAGCACGCTCGAGCCTATTTTTACGGGCTCAACTGCATGTGGGTGGAAGGAGGCACGCCGCACCCCTGCGTCTTGCGGCCGGGGCGACTCTCCTCTAAGTCTCGCGAATCGTGTCGGAAGTCGACCTCAACGAGCCGCCGGCAGTCGGCGGCTACTCCGTGACCCTGCCCACGTTCGAGGGTCCGCTGGATTTGCTTCTGCACCTTTGTCAGAAGCACGAGCTCGACATCCTCGACATCCCGATCGCCTTCGTCACGGAGAAGTACCTCGAGTACCTCGCCGTGATGCAGCTGATCAACCTCGACGTCGCGAGCGAGTACCTCGTGATGGCGGCGACGCTCGCGCACATCAAGTCGAAGATGCTGCTGCCGGCGCCGCCGCCAGGTCAGGAAGACGAGCTCTCCGTCGAGGAAGCGGATCCGCGCGAGGCGCTCATCCGCCGTCTCCTCGAGTACCAGAAGTACAAGCTGGCCGGCGATGAGCTCGCCACCCGCGGCGTCGCGCAGCAGAACGTCTTCACGCGCGGCATGCCGATCGAGGAGGCCGCCCACACCGGCCTCCCTCCGCTGGCACAAGTGCCGCTGTTCTCGCTCGTCGAGGCGTTCCAGAGCGTCCTCTCGAAGAGCAAGATCAAGCTCTCGCACGACATCGTCCACGAGCGCGTCACGCTCGCTGATCGCATCAACGAGCTCGTCGACATCCTCCGCGTCAAGCGCCGTGTCACCTTCGAAGAGCTGTTCGAGGGTCTCGAGACCCGGTTCGACCTCGTCATCACGTTCCTCGCGCTCCTCGAGATGACGCGGCTCCGGATGACGCGGCTCTTCCAGGCCGATTTCGACTCGCACATCTATATCGAGTTCACCGCCCAGGCGACCACGGACGAGAACGGCGAGCCGGGCCCCACAGCAGCATTCTTGGGCGAAGACGGCCAGGTGAGGTTTGATGGGGAAGCCTCGACCGTGTTCGATACCGAGGGACCTCCCGCGAGCAGCCCCTCGGACGACGAGGCGGCCTTGGATGAAGCGAGCGGGCCGTTCGACACCGAGGCGCCACCACCGGACGGATTCGACGACCCAGACTCAATCGCAATGGACCTCCACATCGTCCCGAACGCTGACGACGAGGCGAGAGCGCCTTCGACGTGGACGATCCCGTCTCCGCCGTTCGAGCAGAGCACGGGGGCGCCGGGCGACGACGCCCCTGCCGACCAGCTCGCATCGAGCGACGACGCCCCGGCCGACCAGCTCGCATCGAGCGACGACGCCCCGGCCGACCAGCTCGCATCGAGCGATGACGCCCCTGCCGACCAGCTCGCATCGAGCGACGCCCCGGCCGACCAGCTCGCATCGAGCGACGCCCCTGCCGACCAGCTCGCATCGAGCGACGAGGCCCATGCCGACCAGCTCGCATCGAGCGACGACGCCCCGGCCGACCAGCTTGCTGCGAACGACGACGTCCATGCCGAGGGGTCCACGGCGAACACGGTCGACGGCGAGCTCGAATCGGATGCTCGCGACGACGACGCCGAGGATGAGAACACGTGAGCAAGCGGAAGAAGCCCGCCGCGCGCCCCGCTGAGGCGACGACGGACGCAACAACAGCAGCCGAAAGCGTGCAGGACGAGGCAGCGGCGCCGCCTCCGCCCGACGTTGTCGAAACCGTCGAGCGCGACAGCGCGACGACGGGGACCGCGCTGCCTTCAAATCTCCGCAAGCGGAAGAAGCCCGCTGCGCGCCCCGCTGAGGCGACGACGGACGCAACAACAGCAGCCGAGAGCGTGCAGGACGAGGCAGCGGCGCCGCCTCCGCCCGACGCTGTCGAGACCGTCGAGCGCGACAGCGCGACGACGGGGACCGCGCTGCCTTCGGATCTTCTCGACGAGGCGATGGAGACGGCTCTCGAGAGTGAGCGGGCTCTGCTCGCGGCGCTCGAGGTAACGGAGGTCGAAGACGTCGAGACCACGGGCAACGTCGCTGGCGACTCGATCGCCTTCCCCGGCCGCGATGACCTCGATCCCCCCACGGTGACGCTCGAGAGCGATGCGACCGAGGAGATGGACAGCCTCCTCATCCAGCGCCGGCACCTGCGCGGGATGCTCGAGGCGCTCATCTTTGCGAGCGACACGCCGATCAAGCCGAAGGACCTCGCGAAGCTCTCGTCGGCGCCGTTGAAGCAGGTCACGGAGCTGCTCGATGAGCTGAGGCAGGACTACTCCACGCGCGGGATCCATCTCGAAGATGTCGCCGGAGGCTGGATCTTCCGGACGAACCCGGAGTACGCGCCGAGCATCCGCGATCTCACGAAGCAGCGGCCGGTGAAGCTCTCCCGCGCGCAGGTCGAGACGATCGCGATCATCGCCTACCGACAGCCCGTCACCCGCCCTGAGATCGACGACGTGCGCGGTGTCGACAGCGGCCCGGTGCTCAAGGTCCTCCTCGAGCGCGACCTCGTCCGGATCCTCGGCAAGCGCGACGAGCCGGGCCGACCGCTCATCTACGGCACGACGAATCACTTCCTCGACTTCTTCGGCCTCAAGTCGCTGAAGGACCTCCCGACGCTCCGTGAGTTCACCGAGCTCACCGACGAATCGCGCGAGCAGTACGAAGAAGAGATGGGCGAGCCCCCGGACAGGGTGCCGCGCCCGGTCCACGACGAGAGCCCTGCGCGCGACGACGACGCGGATGGCCCCGATCTGGAGAACGACGCGGCCCACGGCGAGGGCGAGCTCGACGCCGAGAGCATGGCCGCGCCCGCAGAATCCGACGATGACGACGATGCGTCGAACCGTCCGGACGACAACGACGACAGCGACGACAACGACGACAGCGACAGCGACGACGACGACGACGACGACGACAGCGACGACGACGACGACAAGTGATGGCCCCGTGGCCAGCGTCGCGGGGCTGCCGGTCTCGACGCGGCTCGCTCACCGGCGACCGCAGAAGATCGCGCCCCGATGGGACGTCCTCCGTCACGCGGACCGCGCAGCGGCAAGACCGCGCGCGGACGCGGTAGCGAGCGGCCGAGCGCGACACGGAAGAGGGCGTCCGAGCACGGCCGACCGCCGCGCCTTCCGTTCCCGCCTCCCTTCCGCGTCTCGTTCTGCCTTCGCCTTCTCAGGCCCTTCCGGGCCGCGTCGGCGCGACGGTCAGCTCTCGTCCTTCGGATCGGTGTAGGCGCTGGCGAGCTTGGTCACCTCGTCGCGCAGCTTCTTGTGCGCGACGAGCTTCCGAACGAGCTCCCAGAGCGCGGGATCCGCGAGGACCTTCATCGGCGCGTCGCCGCGGGCCTTCTTCGGGATCGCGGCGGGTCCACGCGCGCGGAGCTGGTTCATCTTGTCGATGTACGGCTTCGTCGGAAAGAGATCGCCCTTCTCCCACGCGAGCACCGTGGCCTGTTCGATGCCGATCGCCTGGGCGAGCTCCTTCGCCGTGCAACCGAGCTCCTTGCGCAGCGCCTTGATGTCGTCGGGAGTCACGGCGCGACCTTAGCTCCCACGGCGCCCGAAGGCGACAGAGATGGAACCGGCCGCAGAAAGCGCCGCCGCTTCGCTTCCAGCCGCCGCTCGATGCGATACGATGACGGGACTTACTTGCCATTCACCTTCCGGAGCGCCTTCCTCCTCGCCGCGGTCCTCGCGCCCGCCGTAGCGACCTCGTGCGATGACGAAGGCGGTGCGCGCGATCTCGCCCTTCGCGGAGACGGCGGGGCCGCGCCGATGCTGCAGGACGCGCAGGCTGGCGACGCCCAGACAAGCGGCCCGATGTCCACGATGCGCATCGCGCATCTCGCCCCTGGGCTCGGCCCGATCGACTTCTGCTACCAGGGCGCGAAGAAGGGCATGTTCGTCGGACCGGTCCTCGGCGGCGCTGCAGCGCCTCCGCCCTCGGACGGAGGCGACGCCGGCAATTCGGGCGAGGACCTCCCCGGCGACGGCGTCGACGCGGCGGCCCCGGACGCCGATGCCGGTCCCGATGGAGGCGACGGCCACGCGAACCTTCGCTCCGCTTCGTTCCGTACCGTCTCCAAGTATCTCGTCCTCCAGGCTGCCGGACCGATCACGCTCGCGATCCTGCCTGCCGGCGCGAGGTCCTGCGCGAACGCGCTCCTGACCGCCGACGTCACGCTCGACCCGGGCAAGCTCTTCACCGTCGCGCTTTTCGGTCGGCCCGCAGACGGCGGCGTCGCGCTCGAGCTCGGCGCGTTCACCGACGATCGCACGACCGTGCCGGACATGCTCCGGGCGCGCGTGATCCACGCCGCCCTCGGCACGGCCAACGTGCCGGGCACCGGCCCTCTCGCCACACGCGCGGTCGCGACGAAGACGACGGTGCTCGCCGACCGCGTCGAGCCACGCCGAGCCGCGACCGCTTCGCAGGCGGTCACGGTCGATGGGCTCGGCTACGTGACCGCGCCGCCGGTCCCACCGCCCGCCTCGATCGCGATCGGCCCCGCTTCCGGCGCGGATGCCGGCTTCGAACCGTGGCTGAGCCAGAGCACGAACCTCGACCTGCGCGGCGGCTCGCTCCACACCGCTTTCGTGCTCACAAACGCGACCGATGCGACCGATGCGACGTTCGAGGTGCTCTGGTGCGCCGACACGACGACGTCCGGCGATCGGACGACGTGCACGCTCATCCGGGGCAGCGAGCGCTGAGCGATCGCGCGCGCGCCGCGATCAGCCCGAGCCGGCGATGGTCATCCGGCTCACGCGGATCGTGGGCGCGGCGGTGGCAGTCCGGAGATCGAGGTCGGAGCCGACGGCGTCGATGCGCTTGTAGAGCTCGTCGACGTTGAGCGAGATCGTGACCTCGCTCACCGGGTAGGCAAACTCGCCGTTCTCGATCCAGAAGCCTGCGGCGCCGCGCGAGAAGTCGCCGGTGACGGCGTTGAAGCCGAAGCCCATCATCTCGGTGACGTAGAGCCCGGACTTGGTCCCCTTGATGATCGCCTCGTTCGAGTCGGTGCCCGGCTCGAGGATGAAGTTCGTGGTGCTCGCGGAGACGCCCGCGGACCCGCCGCGCGCGGCGTTGCCCGTGCTCTTGCGCCCGAGCTTCCGCGCCGAATAGCTGTCGCAGAGGTAGGTCCGGAGGATGCCCTTCTCGACGACGAGGTTCCGCCGGCTCGCGAGGCCCTCGCCATCGTACGGACGAGAACCCGGCGCGCGCTTGATGAGGGGATCATCGACGATCGTGACGAGCGAGCTCGCCACCTCGGTCCCCTCGCGTCCGACGAGGTAGCTCGACTTCCGCCAGATCGAGCCACCCATGATGCAGCCCGCGAGCATGCCGAGGATGGAACGCGCGGCATCGGGATCGAAGATGACCGGGGCCTCGCACGTCGCCACCGAGCGGGCGCCGAGCTTGCGGAGCGTGCGACGAGCGGCCTCCTCACCGACGGCCTTCGGATCGTCGAGCTCGTCGAGGAAGCGCTTCGCGGTCCAGTGGTATCCGCGGCGCTTCTTGCCTCCCTCGTCCTCGGCGACCGGCACGACGCTCAGGGACTGGTACGAGCCCTTGTACGCCGCGCGGAAGCCGCTCGAGAGGACGATCGCAGCGCCACCGGCGGTGCGGCTGAACGTGGCGCCCTCGCTGTTGGAGATGCGCGGATCGAAGTCGCGTGCAGCCTGTTCGCCGATCTTCGCCGTGGCGATCGCTTGTGCGGCGTCGACTCCCCCGCCCTTCGGATCGAAGAGATCGAGATCCGGCGCGAGCGACGGGTCGCAATGCGCCTCGTCTGCCGGACCAGCGAACGGATCTTCCTGCGCGAGCTCGACGAGCTCGAGGGCGTCGCTGACGAAGCGCTGGATCCCGCCTTCGGTGAGGTCGCTCGTGGATGTCGTCGCGACCTGCTTGCCCTTCATCACGCGAAGGCCCGCGGAGCGATGAGCAGCCTCTTCGACGAGCTCCGGCTTGCCGAGGCGCACGCGTGCGGAGAGCTCCGCGCCCGAGCGCAGGAGGCACTCGGCGACGGTCGCGCCTCCCTTGGTCGCCATTCCGATGATGCGGTCCCCGAGCTCGAGCAGCTCGGCGAGCTCCGAGTCGACGCGTGAAGTCATTGGCCCAAGGTAGCACACCTGCGAGCTCACCCGCGTGAGCGGACGCGCGAGCGAGCGAAGCCTCGGAAACCTCGCTCGCCCCGCATCGCGCAACCTGCGATCACGCCGCTCAGCCGGGCCGGGCCGCAATACCGTTCGGTTAGGCCGCGGCCGCCGGAGACAGAAACAGGAAGGCGGGAGGACGGGAAGAATTTATTGATCAAACTCTCTTCCCGCCTCCCCGCCTTCCTGTTGAATCTCTCTCGGTTCGCTCGAACGACGGCATTGGGCCCAGCCGCACGTCACTCGTCGGCGAGCGCCGCGCTCGCGCTGCGACCGCGAGCGCAGCTCGTTCGGCTCAGCCTCCGAGCGACGCGAGGTACTCGGCGATCTGCGGGAGCGGAAGCACCTTGTGAGGGATCCCCGCGCGCACCGCCGCGCCAGGCATCCCGTAGACGACGGCCGTCTCCTGGGCCTCCGCGACGACGATGCCGCCAGCGTCGCGGATTGCGCGCGCACCCTCGACGCCGTCGTCCCCCATGCCCGTGAGGATGACACCGACCGCTCGCGGGCCCGCGGCAGCGGCGACGCTCTTGAGCAGGCGGTCGGCGCTCGGGACGTACCGATCGTCCGGCCGTGGCGCGCCGATCACGATCTTGAGCTCGACGCCGTTCTGGTGGACCTCCATGCACTGCCGGCCCGGACACACGAAGCCCGTCGACTTGCCGAGGCGATCGCCGTCCTGCCCTTCGCTGGTGCGGACCGAGCCCTTCCGGTCGAGCCGCTCGGCGAACGTGCGCGTGAACTTGTCGGGCATGTGCTGCGCGACGACGAACCCCGCGGTCGTGGTGGGAGGGATCTTGCCGAAGATCTCGAGCAACGCGCTCGGCCCACCGGTCGAGCTCGCGATCGCGACGACCTGTTTCGGCGGGATGTACACCGTCGCGCGCGAAGAGCCCGGCTCGGACAAGCTCCTCTGATCGAAGCTGCTCATGCTCGGCGGCCTCCGCGAGACCGGCGCTCCAGGGGCAAAGCTCGCCCGGAGCTGGCGCACGAGGAGCACCTTCTCGCGGATCTGATCGCGCAGGTCGGTTGCGTCGGGCGCGATCTGGGCGGTCGGCTTCGCGACGAAGTCGAGCGCACCGAGCTCGAGTGCCTTGAAGACGTTTTCCTTCTGCGAATAGCTGGAGACGACGATGACGGGCGTGGGCTGTCTCGACATCAGGATGCGCAGGAACGTGAAGCCGTCCATGCGCGGCATCTCGAGATCCAGCGTGATGACGTCCGGCTTGAGGAGCGCCGCGAGGCGGAGCGCTTCTTCGCCGTCCGCCGCCTTCCCGACGACCTCCACCTCCGGGTAGGTCGCGAAGACCTCGGCGATGTTCCGGCGGTTGTACGCGGAGTCGTCGACGACGAGGAGCCGAATTGCACCTCGGGTCATTTGACGGAGCTCGGAAGCAGCGGTTTTCGGTACACCAAATCTTCTTTCAAATGTAACAGCTCGAACGCCGTCGTGACATTCAACAGTGATTCGGCGTGGCCAAGCAAGAGTACGCCGCCGGGGACGAGGCGGTCGTAGAACATCTCGATGACCCGGCGTCGCGCGGCAGCATCGAAGTAGAGCACCACGTTCCGACAGAAGATGACGTCGCATCGACCGACGAGCTGGGTGCGCTCCTCGTCGAGCAGGTTCATCTGCGTGAAGTGGCAGAGCGTGCGGGCGGCCGGCACGACACCATGGAGCCCCGCGTGCCCCGCCTGTCCCGAGACGGTGCGCGCCGAACCACCGGAACCGAACGCGGGCTCACTCGCCTCGTGCGGGACGAACCACTTGGCGCGGGCCTCGTCGCTCGTCGCTCGGAACGAAGCTGGACCGTAGATGCCACGGCGCGCCGCTGCGATGCACTTCTTCGAGAGATCGGAGCCGTACACCCGCAACTCCCATCCCGCGGTCGGATCGAAGAGTCCCGACTCGAGGATCAGCATCGCGATCGTGTACGCCTCTTCTCCGGTCGAACACCCGGCACTCCAGACCTGGATCCGCCGCCGCGGCTTCGCAGCGAGCATCGGCAGGAGCTCCTGCTGGAACGCCCGGAGCTGGTAGTCCTCGCGGAAGAAGTACGTCTCGTGCGTCGTCAGGAGATCGCCGGCCTCGTCCCACTCCTCCCCGGCGAGCGGGCTGTACTTGAGAAGCTGGTAGTAGTCGGCGAACGACGTGAGCCCGCGCACGTTCAAGCGCTCGCGGAGCCGTCGCTCGAGCGAGGAGCGCGACTCGGGGCCGAACCAGATGCCCAGACGTTCGCTGACGAGATCGCGCAGCAGACGGTACTCGTCCGCACGGAGCTGAGGCTCCCCTGGTCCGCGACGTCCTCCGAAGAGCGGCTTCTTCACGGCATTCACGTCGCGCCGGACGAACGCTCCGCAAGGGCCTGCATGATCGAGCGGCGGACGTCGGCGCTCCGCTCGCGATCGAGCCGAGCGCGCAGGATGCTCTCGCCGTCG
>Ga0209922_102833_pt1 | contig 14520 bp, 13 predicted proteins | sample ThiBiot_500_biof_FD_183946 | JGI IMG/M metagenome (GOLD analysis project Ga0209922, IMG submission 183946) | Wastewater bioreactor microbial communities from Cape Town, South Africa - Thiocy_expt_500_biof (SPAdes) | ecosystem: Engineered > Bioreactor > Thiocyanate-remediating > Anaerobic-Aerobic ...
TACCGACCTCGGAGCCCAATCCGATGCGGCGGCTGCAGCTCCCGGCCCCCAAACGGCGGGCCGATACAAATTGTCGCCAAGAGCGCGGCTGCAGGAGATGAAATGGAATGTCCAGCGCAACCTCTCTCTGGCAAAGCGCCTCATGGAGGATATCCGGACCGGGCGGCAGACAAGTCCTGACAGCTTTGCTCCAATAGTCACTGATATCGCCAGGGCGATGCGGGAAAACCCATCGCTCTATCTCGGAATGACCAGACTTCGGGCACAGGATACGGCGACCTACACGCATTCACTCGCCGTTGCGGCACTACTGTGGAACTTCTCGCTCGCGCTTGAGCTTGAGCAAGGTCTCGCTGAGCTGCTCTGTCTCGCCGGGCTGCTGCACGATATCGGCAAACTGCTGATCCCCCAGGCCATACTCCAGAAGCAAGGACCGCTTGACCCTCCGGAGCGGCGCGTTATGGAAAGCCATGCAGAAAAAGGCGCGCAATTGCTCGACCGGATGGAAACTCTCCCTCCCCTGCTGGCGGATATCTGTCGACATCATCACGAGCGTCCCGACGGCAGCGGATATCCGGATCGCTTATCGGGCGCCGACCTCAGCCTTTACGTGCGCATGACAACGATCTGCGACGTGTTCGACGCCCTGACCGCATCGCGGCCCTATAAAAAGGGCTGGTCGTCCCAGGAGGCCCTGAAGTGGATGCTGACCTGCCAGGGGCAATTCGACAAGGCGCTGCTCTGGAAGTTCATGCTCAGCCTGGAGCCGCAATTGACGAGAGGCATTCTGTAGCGTGGCGCGGGGATCGGGAACCCCGCCCCTACAAAGCCGATGGGCGCAACAACGATACCGGCCATCCCGATAGCCTCCTGGCACGGAGGCAAGCGAACGAATGGAACATAGATGCGACGCCTGCCCCCCTTGCCTGCGCTTCTAGCCTTCGAAGCGACTGCCCGTCTCGGATCGGTGACGGCGGCGGCCAGTGAACTCAGGCGCACGCACAGCTCGGTGAGCAAGCAGATCCGCCAATTGAGCGACGATGTTGGAGGCCACCTTTTCGAGAAAAACGGCAACGGCCTGAAACTGACAGCAAGGGGCCAAGAGTTGTCGAGGCTACTTACACCCTTGCTGAACGATCTGCACATGGTGTCGCATGCCTTGCGCACGGAGGCCGAGGATCGCGCAATCCTCATCGGTCTGAGCACGACGCTGGCGGTTCGATGGCTTTCGCAACGCCTGCCCCGATTCTACGCTCAGCATCCGGGGATAGAGGTTCGCATCGTGACCAACAGGCTGATGCGAGCACCGGACAGCGAGATCGATATCCTGCTGAGCTACGATCGGCTGCGTGATTCATTCAGATATGAGGATTATCTGCCGCTCGGCGATGCGCTCTATGGTCCGGTCTGCGCTCCCGGCTATCTCGTGAAACGCGATGATCATCATTGGTTCGCTCCCGTGCGCCTTTTCCAGAAAGGGGCTGCCCATACCTGGGAAGCATGGCAACGCCTGTCCGGAACACAACTAGCGTCCGACAGGCTTGTCGAGCATATGCATCACTTTCTCGCCCTTGATGCAGCCGCCACCGGCAAAGGTGTGGCGCTGGCCGAGGAGAGACTAGTCCGCGCGGATATCGCATCGGGACGCCTGGTCGCACCCCTCGGCTTTGCGAGAGTAGCCGATGGCTTCCGGGCAGCAGTGATGCCGCGCGCATATGCCCGGCCCGCGATCACTCCCCTGCTGAACTGGCTGGCCATCGAGGCTAACCGGGATGATATCGCCGGCATCTAGCTCAACGGCCACCCCGAAATGCCCATGGATGCTCGCGGTGCGACGTGTCATCTGCCAGGCGCTTGCGACGGAGATTTCAATCAATCCGCAGACTGTCGCGGGTCGCCACGAAGTCCGGCTCATAAGTCTCGAAACTGGCCGGCGACGTGGTGAGGCTTAACGCCTGCACCGTGTGTCGGCCGATAGTGACGATCAACAATTGCTCCAGGACATCCGTCTTATCCTTGAGCACCGAGCATCGCATCTGCCGAGCTGGAAAGCCGCCGAGCGTCGTGTCTTCCGGCTGCTGACACAACGAGGTCATCCCCTTCTCCGCATATCCCGCGCGCATGGTGTTGGCCAGCGATGCCGTCTGGCTTTCCAACGTTGGCTTGTCACCTTCCTTGATCGTGAGCACGATGAGGTTCAGCACCGCAAGCATCTGTCCCTGCTTATCGACTTTCACCGCCAACTGGTTCGACCCATCAAACTTTTCCCCTGAGTTCGATGTAGGCACCGGCGATTGCCGCAATTCCCATCCTTGCGGCCAGGTAACCGAAGATGCAGCCGCAGCCGGCGCTATCGGCAGGAACGCCATCATCGCAATGACAGAAAAGACACGCATCGACATGGTCTTCACTTCAATGTTCAATCGGAAAGAAATCAGAGAGATTAACCTGATAACGGCTGTAACCGATCTCGGCACCCGCGTCTATCAATCCCACTTCTGGCAATCCTTCCGTTCGGCTCCGCGTGCCTGCGCAACCTAGGTGGGGCAAAATCGATGGCAGCATTTCAGCGAACGAGCATAGAAATATGTGTGGCCGGGCCCATTGAGGGGGCACAGGCGAAGCTGGGAATTCACGGATCGCGGCTTAGTGCGGCTCGCTCTTCGTGATCTTTCAACGGGTCCACCCAGCGATAAATTGGATATTTTGCGACAAGGGCTAGGTTAGCTAATCTCGTCAGGGATAAAGCCGCCTGTTTGATGTTTCCACAGACGGGCAAACAGACCATCCTGTTCGATCAGTTCGTCTGGCCCGCCTTCCTCCACGATACGTCCCTGATCGAGCACAACTATCCGGTCCATCCTCGCAATTGTGGAGAGGCGATGTGCGATGGCGATCACCGTTTTTCCCTCCATGATGAGATTGAGCCTCTCTTGGATGGTAGCCTCCGACTCGCTGTCGAGGGCGGAGGTCGCCTCGTCGAGCACTAGGATGGGTGCATCCTTTAGGAGGACGCGGGCGATGGCGACGCGCTGGCGCTGGCCACCGGACAGCCTAACGCCGCGGTCACCGACGAAGGCGTCATAGCCCTTGCGACCCTCGCTGTCGGCGAGATCTGCAATGAAGGTGTCCGCACTTGCCATCTTCGTCACCCTTTCGACCTCTTCCTGCGTCGCCTCCGGCCGGCCGTAGCGGATATTGTCACCGACGGACCGGTGCAGCAGCGCGACATCCTGGGCGATGACGCCAATCGCGCGGCGAAGGCTTGCCTGCGTCACCGCCCGGATATCCTGCCCGTCGATCCGGATCGCGCCATCCTTGATATCGTAGAAGCGCAGGAGCAGATTAGCGAGTGTCGTCTTGCCGGCGCCTGAGAGGCCGACGAGGCCGACCTTTTCGCCGGGCCGCACCGTCAGCGAAAGATCGTCGATGACAGGCTTGCCAGATTTGTAGGCGAAACGAACGTTGTCGAAGCGGATTTGGCCGTTCGGGACGACAAGATCCGGTGCGTCCGGCTCGTCGGTGATGGTGGGCGGTGTCGTCATGACCGGCATGGCGTCCTTGATCGTACCGATCGCCTGGAAGATCTGCTGGCCCATCTGCAGGAATGTAAATGTGTGACCTGAGAAGCGGTTGAGAATGTAGACGGCAGCTGTGAATTCGCCGATCGTGACGAAGCCATCTACGAGCCCGGTAAAGCCGATCGACAGGATTGCCAGCCAGTGCATCATGTTGAGGACAACGACGATGACCTCAGAGGTACGATAGATGCGCTGTTCGCTCTGCTGCGCTTTGATAGCCTTGCCAATTATGCCTCTGATGGCCCCGGCCTCGCTATCTTCCGCAGCGAATTGCTTGACCATCTGCATATTGGCGTAGAGATCGGTGATGGCGCCGGAGATCAGGCTGCGACGCTTGGCGGAGCGGCGTGAGCGCTCAGTGAAGACGGGCGCCAGCCTGACTGCGAGCAGTATGTTGAGCGTGATCCAAATGATGGACGGAAGCGCAAGCTGCCACGAGAGCGCGCTCAGAAGGACAACGGAGCCGACCATCTGCATGATGAAGCGCGGGATGGACTGGAAGGCCGAGATGACTTGCTGCTGCACGGCTGACGCCACTTGCTGCAGGCGCGAAGCAACTTGGCCGGCATAGAGATCGTGGAAGAAAGCGAGGTCCTGCCGCTCCACCGCCCTGTGGCCCTGCCATTGAATAGCCGCCGGCATGCCGATGCCGAGCGTATGCGAAGTGAGCGTATTGACGAGGAAAGAGCCAATCGGGATGCAGGGGAAAAGCATCAGCCCGAGGAAGATCAGCAGCATCCGGTCGTTATGCAGGAAAGCGGCAGCACCCTGCTGCGTGACGCCATCGACGATGACGGACAGGCCCCAGACCATCGTCAGGCTCATGGCCTCGATCGCCATGGTGCAGAGGGCGAGCGTGATCAGAACGCCGCGAAACATCATGACGAAGTGAAGAAGAACGGCCACGGGCCCCTTCGACGGCAGCGGCCGGTAGGGGATATCGAGCGGCCGGATCAGGCTTTCGAAGGGGCGGTAGATCGCATCTGCAATTGGCATGGGCGCTCGAACTCTAGATGGATGGGAGGGCGAGGACTCGGCAGACGGAACAAGACCACCTTCCGGCTGCAATCTCAATTGGAACATCTCAGTAAATGTCGAGCTTCTTGCGATGGTAATCGCGCGGAAGACTTCCTGGCATTCACAAATGGCATTCAATTGCGATGGACAGCGAAACCTGTTTATCTAGTGAGAAACTTCAAGTGGCGGACAGCAAAAGGCTGCGTTGGAGATGGCCCCTTATCTGCTTTTATTTTTCCTCTTCGTCACATGCGGCCTCGTCAATATGACACGCCCTCGAAACTCGATTAGACCAGTGAGTGACCGTGACGCCGAAAACGCCTACAAAGCGGCTTTCAAAATTGAAACCAAGGAGACGGTCGAGCGACGAAAGCTCATAAGCTTCCTTCTGGTAATTGCATTGCTAATCGACATGCTCCTCATCGTGTGGATAGTTCGCTTTGCCTAAAGGCTAGGCTTGCTAAACGGACAGGCCTCTGGATGCGTGGGGTGGCTCCGCCGTCTAACTCAAAAATCTGGATCTCGGACAATGATCTGGTTTGATGCTCTACTGGAAAAGACCGCAGACGATGATCTTCTGCGGCGTTGCATCGCCGTCGTACTGAATATCGATGCCCGCGGGTTGGACGTCATCCACGACATGGACCAAATCTCGGATGCACCGGTGACCTGCCTCGTGACCTTAGAGGCTTTGGGTGACTATTCACAGATGATCAGCATTTACCACACCGGCGACCTCCATCCGATGCCTATCCTCGAAGCGGCCAATCGACTTGCACGTTTGCTCGAGACATCGCTGCTGGTCGCCAATGACGATACCGCGAATCCATATTCCTTCATTCGGATATCCAGACTCGGGCAGGCCTCGGTCGTCCTGGTGGACCCTGACGAATTGGATAAGAACGGCCGCTATGTCATCGCGGGTCAAAATCCAGTTGCGAGCTGAGAAAGTAAAGGGCCGCCCTTCTCACTCCCTTCGGTCAGTGACCTTGCGCAAGCAGCGGTTTGATAAATTGGGCCTTGAAGGACGAAAGGCATCACATGCCACCCAATTTGCTCCACTTAGTAAGTGGGGCAAATTGGGTGGCGGATGCGGGCGTCATCGTGACCTCTCACTGCTTTTGTCGAGGCTGTTCCTTATCGGCTCGAAGCGGTCATCGCACGTATGCTCTCCGTATATGCCGCAATATCGGCCCGGCTCTTTAGGATCACTTTCGAGCCTGTGCATGCATCAAACAGCTTTTGATGACTTGAGTAGCTGGTCGACGAGTTCTCCCGTTGGCGATACTCTCTCACCCACTCGATAAGCTCTCGGAAACTCTCCTCGCTGCCGCCTTGAATGCCCCTGGCCCTCACGTTGGCAATGCACTCTTCCTCTGGAAGATCAATCCAGACCAGCGCCGTCACCCGTGACAACACGGCGTTCACTAGCCAGCCGTATACGCCTTCCATCAACCAGGCCTCGGCTCTTCCGGCGTCGATAACCTCGCTGAGCACGAGTTGGTTTTCTCTTGCGACACCGTACTGACCGGGAGCCCAACGCAAGTCGTCGAGATGAACAATGGGACGTTTGATGATAACGCCGACTTCACGAGCAAGCCATGTTTTACCTGTCCCGCCGTTTCCAAAGATCAGCATCCGCCGAAGGTCTTCAAGATCTGCTGAGTGCAATGGTCTCTCTCCTGCATTCAGGCACCGTAGATTAGACTCGACGGTGAAATTTAATACAATATGGAGAGCCGGAGCGGCAGTTGCCCAGCAATTCGGCGCTGCCCTCGAATTTGCCCCACTTACCCCTCCGCTTACGCTCGGTAGATCAAATAATGCGTTTCGCAATGGCTTGAGATCATGGTTAACGCTTCGTCTAATTGAAGCTATCTAACGTTTTACTTCCGCCACTTATCGTCGTCCTCGTCACGCGTTGTGCCGACGCAAAAAGCCAGGTTGTTGAAAATGTCGGGCCGGGCGTCGTTTCGGCGCCTTGATCAAGCCTCTCTGACCCACGCTCGACGAGGCCTGTATGATACTTGCCTCCAAGTCACAACATAGGGATAGCCACGTTGCCGTCGAGCCGGTGCTATTTCGGCAGAGATTGCAGGCTCTTCATAGCTTCGAGGTCTTCATGCGAAACGAACTCGCAAGCCAGCAGGGTCTTGCCCGGGAAAGCCGCGGATTCGCGGGCTACCACGGACACCACCCCCATCTCCGCCGCGGGTTGCTCTGCAGTGGACAATGGCCGCCCATATGATTTTGTCGCCGTGCCGAGGAGATTGCCCAGGCCATCTGCCGTCAGATGGTATGTCTTGGCCAAATCGTCCGCACGCAAGCCCTCGACTAGAACGCCGAAGCCCGTGCCGGCGAAGACGATTTCATTCGTCTTGAAGCCTTGCCGACCGAAATCCGCGGACATCTTATAGACAGCAGCCGTCATATTCGACGTATCCGCCTTGGCGAGCTTCTCGGCCTCATTATACATCGTCGTCGCGGTCGCGGTCGAATAGGCCGGCTTGCAAAGCGCCGCATCAAAGAAAGACGGCTTGTCGAAAGCCAATGCGCTCGAACCAAGCACGAACGAAACGATGACGCCCAATGACAGGGATGCTGCAATCTTCATGGACAGTTCTCCAGATGACACGAGCCATTCAAGCTTGAATTGCGGCGGCCGCACACCTTCCCTACCGCCCTGAAAGCGACTGGCCAAGCCGCCGATGGCAATTATCTCCAGCTTTTTTCGTCAATGCTAACGGAAAGCTCGGGCGAGCGCGGAATTGCTGCAAGCCAAGACATCAATCCGAGATCAGGTCGCCCCACATCAATGCGCCGGGAAGCTGGTGCTCGACTCTGCCATGAAAGATGGCGGATCGTGCAGTCCGCCCAGCGGTGAACTGCGGTCATCCGGTTCGACGGAAAGATCCAATCCGATCGAGCCTAGCCGCGCCCCTCCCCCTTCCCTCCATGCTGTCGTGTTCGGCATGGACTTCTTCGTCTGTCGCATCAGACAGATGGAAATTGCCGCCCCGAGCCCACCAAAGCCGACCGTGGACAACAGGCAAGGGCCACGAGCAATCATGACTGGGCCGGATTTGGCGGCGGGCATGGCAGGAACCACGCTAAAGACTGCAGAGTCCTCTGAAATTACGAAACGCCTTTGGACCTCGGCCAGACCGATGGGAGCGCTTCGACAAATTGCTTTAAGACAATCGTCCGGCCCGAGCCATTTCGAGCTCGTATCGTATCATCCGCAACTGCCTGACAATTGTGCGTAAAATAACCACCCTTGCCGAATGGGCGACAACTGCCGGGCATTCGCTCCGGCGATCGGCTTGCCATACCTCGCATCGCCCGGATCTGGCTTGCAGCGACTAGGCCAAGATCCTGCGACATTTTCGCCAGCGGCTTGCTACGAACTGGAGATTGAGGGAAGATGCGCCGCGTACACTTTACCTCCCGCGGCCTTGCGAAAGCTATCCGCCCAACCATGAAAATCTCGTTAACCAAAACTTGCTGCAGAATGCGCGACCTCATATATGAACGTCGGCTTGGCGTGAGGGCGAACAAGTTGGGGCGGATTTCTTTGCCGTCCCGTCAAAATCACTTCACAATCAATCCGTAATGGAATTGCACGCAGAGGAACCATTTCATGGAAGAACCCCGGACGACCAATCGCGAGCCGATCCTGGCGACCGAGCTCGATGTCAAGAAGGCGGCGGCTATCAATACGCTTTTGCTTCGCCCCATCGGCATCCTGCCTGTTAAAGCCGGCGACCCCATCCGTCCCTTTGCGCTTGGCCTCTGGAATGAAATCCGCCCGCTCCTGAAACCCGACGTGCCGGTTATGTCGCTTCGTCGCTCCACCAGCGCGTTCCTCCATTCCAAACGTTATTACCATGCCTGCGCCCAGCAGGGCTCCATGCGGCACGACCTTGACGGCAATCCGGTTGAACCTCTTTCGGACGAAGATCGGCTTGCCGCGCACCAGCGACTGGCTACGCTGCGACAGACCCAGGCCCAGGCCAAAGCGACGGTGCAGCATGAAGAACCGCCCGCACCGCCCGTGTTGAGCAAGGCGGAACTCATCCGAGCCTCCCTGCTCGGCAGACGCTCCGACCGAGCTGCCCGCTGACGCACATCGACAACAGCCAAGTTACCTTATTGCGACGATGATGATGGGCGCGCGCCTCGACAGGGCAACCGATCCTTGTCGCCACGGTTGCCTGCCGCATCCCGCTCTTTCATTGAATGTTACCGTTGCCGGCAAGGAAGTCGCATCAATTCCCAGTGACGATCAACGGCGCCGATGCTCACCCTGGTAGTCCGCGGACTACCCCTCAATCGAATTCCGATTGCGACAGTCAATCTTTCTCTTGGACACGACTATTATCCGCTACCTATTGGCGCTTGCCGAGGCGCAAGTAGTCCGCGGACTACTCCTCATCACGCGCGGCTCACAGGCCGAGCGAATCACTATTCGGACCGGCTGCCGCAAATCCTTAAGACAGTAAAGGGCGGCCCGGCCACCCGTCCTCACGCGCTGTTAATGCGTAAAAAGCCGCCAAAAGCTGCCTTTTATCTAAGCATTTGTAAAACGGACACGAATCGGAGCATATTGTAACTGCGTAGTTCAGTAGCATTCTGTCACAATTGCGCAGTTAATTGGGAAAACAACGATGCAGCCGAGTCTCGCGCTACAAGAAGATCAAGAGCACCTTCCAACGCTTCTGGCGACAGATGCGCAGGAATTGTCATATCAGCTCCAGCAACATCAGGCAAAGATCTTCCCGCCTCAGTCACAGAAGACTATGCGGATGTTTTCGCCGGCCGAAGCTGCTGCCTTTATCGGCATCGGGGAGGGTTACCTTCGTCAGATCGCCGCCGAGGGCCATGGGCCGGATCCTCTTTCCAACGGCCGCCGGCTATATGCCGCCGAAGACATGGATCGCATCCGCAAGGTTCTGGATGAACGTAACGGCACCCCGAAATATGTGCCGTGGCGCAGAGGTTCCGAAAAGCTCCAGATCATCTCCGTCATGAACTTTAAGGGTGGCTCGGGCAAAACCACCACCGCCGCCCACCTCGCGCAATATCTGGCGCTGAGGGGTTACCGCGTGCTTGCCATCGACCTCGACCCGCAGGCGTCCTTGTCGGCGCTGTTCGGCCATCAGCCCGAGATCGATGTCGGTGAAAATGAAACGCTCTACGGCGCCATCCGCTATGAAGATCCGCGCCCAATCGCCGATATCGTTCGTTCGACCTATACGCCGAACATGCATCTGATCCCCGGAAACCTCGAACTCATGGAATTCGAGCACGAGACCCCGCGCGCGATGGCGGCCGGTCGTGCCGAGACAATGTTCTTCGCCCGCATTGGCGAAGTCCTGACCGAGATCGAGAGCTTCTACGATGTCGTTGTCATCGACTGCCCGCCTCAGCTCGGCTTCCTGACGATGTCGGCGCTGTGCGCGGCGACGTCGATACTGATTACCGTTCATCCGCAGATGCTCGACGTCATGTCGATGTCGCAGTTTCTCACCATGACGAGCGAACTCATGTCCGTGGTGGAAAATGCGGGCGGTCGCACCAGCTACGACTGGATGCGCTACCTTGTCACCCGCTTCGAGCCGAATGACGGACCGCAAAGCCAAATGACCGGCTTCATGCGAGCAATCTTCGGCAATCGCATGTTGCAGAACGCCATGGTCAAGTCGACAGCCGTTGCCGATGCCGGCGTCACCAAGCAAACCCTTTACGAGGTCGATCGTGCCCAGTTCACCAGGGGTACCTACGACCGCGCTTTGGATTCGCTCAATCTCGTCAACAGCGAGATCGAGACGCATATCCGCCTGACCTGGGGAAGGAAATAAATAGATGGCGCGCAAAAACCTCCTTGAAATCTCGGCGCCGAACACGACGCGAACCGATGCCTCTGCGACAAAGGACAATCGTCCGATTGCTGGCTTCCTACCGCAGGCGAGGGGCGCCGGCCCGGTCGGCGGCATTACGAGAACACTTGGAAACATCACCGAGAAGATGGAGCGCGCCAGCGATCTCGAACGACAGCTCGCCGAAGGCCAGACGGTCGTAGACATCGACCCCAATCTCATCGACGGCTCCTTCGTTACCGATCGTCTCGAAATAGACCCGGTCGAACTTGGCCAGCTTGTCGAACAGATACGCGAACACGGCCAGCAGGTGCCGATCCTCGTGCGTCCACATCCGGAGATCAAAGGACGCTTCCAGGTCGCCTACGGCCATCGTCGTCTGGCAGCAACAAAGGAACTCGGCATCAAGGTGCGCGCCGTCGTGCGGCAGCTCACCGACGACCAACTGGTGGTCAGCCAGGGCCAGGAAAACAGCGCCCGCACCAATCTGTCCTATGTCGAGCGTGCTCTGTTCGGATTGCGGCTCGAACAACATGGTTTCGGCCGCGATATCATCATGGCCGCACTCGGCGTGGATAAGGCGGCGCTTTCCAAGATGCTGATTGTCACCAGACAGGTGCCTTTGCCCCTCATCAGTGCTATCGGCCCCGCTCCCGAGATCGGCCGCAGGCGGTGGCTGGAGCTCGGAGAGCACCTCGAGACTGCTGCTGCCGAGCCAATTATTGCCGAGTTGTCCGCGGACAACTATCGGAAGATGTCGAGCGATGAGCGCTTCCAGCGTGCACTCATTCTGGCAACGAATAAACCCGCATCAGCGAAGGCTACCGCCACTCCTAAATCCATAACCGGAGTTCCGGTGACTTTTAAGCGAACGCCGGCGCGCGCCACCTTTGTTTTCGACAGCAAGGCTGCGCCCGGTTTCGACGAGTTCGTGCAGGAGAGACTCCAATCTCTCTTCAGCGAGTTTCAGCAGGGAAAGGAAACGTAACCCGCAAAAGAAAAAGGCCCCCAAACGACGTCGTCGTGGAAGCCCTTCTCTGATCTTAAGCAAATCGAGAATCGCATTTCCCCGAATCACAGTCAAGAGTCTTTGACGCCGTTTTGGTGAGCAGATTTCTTTTGCCACAACGTAGGTAAAGGAAAAATGGAAGCCGAATATGTGACGACGCCCTTTGGGCGGCGGCCGATGACGCTTGCCATGTTGATGGCTCAAAGACGAGCCGAACATGGGAAGCCGATCCGGTCCGCAGACAAATGGAAAATTTATCGAGCGCTCTGCGAAGCCAAGCCTCTTCTCGGGGTTACCGATCGCGCGCTGGCCGTTCTCAATGCGCTCTTGAGCTTTTATCCGAAGAACGAACTATCGGATGACGCCAACTTGATCGTATTCCCTTCGAACGCTCAGTTATCCCTGCGCGCTCACGGCATGGCAGAGCAGACCATTCGCCGCCACCCAATGGCAAACGCTATGCCCGCCGAAACAGGGCAGGGGACCTCAACGAGGCCTATGGCTTCTCATTGGCGCCTCTTCTCGCACGCTCGGAAGAGATCGAACGCCTCGCAGCCCAGGTCGCTGCCGAGCGCCTTCATATCCAGAGCCTGCGCGAACGCATCAGCCTCCACAGGCGCGACATTACCAAGCTGATCGAAACCGCTCTTGCCGAAGCAGTCCAGGGGCCCTGGGACGCCATCTATGCAGGTTTCCGTTCCCTGATCGACAATGTCTCCCGCTCTCCCATCGCAGCAGAGCTCGAAGCTCTTCTGAGCAAGCTCGGCCGTTTGCATGATGAAATCATCAACCAATTGGAAAAGCACGTAAAAGCGTCGAAACTGAGCGGCAATCCCCATCACAATGAGCGGCACATACAGAATTCAGACTCCGAATCTCAAATTGAATCTGAAGGGGCAGCTAAATCGCAAAACTCACCGCAGATCGCCGCACCACGGACAACACCGACAACCGAAAACACCCCGACGAGAAACAGCGAGCCGAGCACAACAAAACCTCCAAAATCGAACTCAGTCTCCCGCAAAGAGCATCGAACGGACCTGAAATCATTCCCGCTCGATCTCGTTCTGCGCGCCTGCCCAGACATTGCGGCCTATGGACCAACAGGCTCGATCAACAACTGGCGTGATCTGCTTGGAGCCTCGATCATCGTCAAATCAATGCTCGACATCAGCCCTGGGGCCTATGAAGAGGCCTGCACAGTCATGGGGTCGGAAAATGCTGCAACCGTGGTTGCCTGCATCCTGCAGCGCAGCAGGCGGTTATCTCCGCAATCTCACGCAGCGAACAGAAAAGGGGGAGTTTGCCATTGGCCCCATGCTCATGAGCCTTTTGAGGGCGAACACAACGGAACGAAAGGTGGCCTAGCCAATCTCATCTTCAATGTGAAAGAGCCGATACCGGTTCCATCTCGGTTCTGAATTCGCAGGACCATCCAAGTCTGACAAAACGCATCGCAGACGGCTCTCGTTGGCGTGGAAGGAGGCGTGCGGCATTCATATAGAGCTAGCGGAAGCAAACATGGAGATCGCTTCCGGTTCGTGTTTTATCTTAATGAAAACAATCGGCTGAGGAGTACATAAAATTCGGCCAAAGTGACCAAATTAGCGATGGGAAACGCGCCTATCGCCCGCCTTTATAGGGATTTTATGCCGCCTTTGCCGATAAATGTCCATAGGTTTCTCGCGTATACGGTCGATCCAGCACCGTGGAGACGTCAATCAACGATCGAGGCCCTCGTATGGAAAATTTCCCGTCCTTGCTCTCCGCCCTGCTAATCGCAGATCGGTATCGGCTTGGCAGGCGGCGCCGGATGGTCCTTCTTGTATTGGACAATGACCGGCTCAAGTGTTTCCTTGGGCCAGAATTTCGGGGCACCGATCTCCTTCAGGCAGGACTCGTTCCAGTACAATCCGGATTGAGCAGGTGATTGCCCCGCGGCAACGGCCTTGGCGACCGCCTTGATGTCTGAGGACTCCGGATAGATATAGAGCGAAGTTGGATTGTCCTTCACCATTGAGATGATCTGATTGGCGTCCGACGCCGCCCAGCTCGTGCAGCCATCGCTGCGCCCGCCGGCATATTCCACCAGCTTCCCGAGAGGAACGTATCCGTCCCGGTTGGCGTAGGGGCTATGCGGGTCCTTCTTCATGCATATGCCGGCAACCTTCGCTGCCGCGTGTCCGCCGATCGCCCGCTGACGCGCATTGGCTGTCTCGCCTTCACCATCGAACTGGAGGAATGTACGAAGATAGGCGGTATCCTTGCTCTGCGGGAGACGGTAATAACCCTTGAAACTCGTCTTCGTCTCCTCCGTGACGTAAGAGCCTCCCATCGTCAGGTTCGAGTCCATCGCGTTGCCGAAGTTCTTCGCGCACATACGTCCATTGCCGAAATCGACGACGCCTTTGAGATCGCGGCCGCTGCCATGGCCTGATGAAACTACGCGGAAAGTCTGTGTCGCCTCGCAGACAATATAGAAGCGTCCCGCGGACTTGCCGTCGTTCGGAGTGTTCGGGCGGGTCGCGTCCATGGCAAAATAGCAGGGATTTCTAACTTTCCCCTCGCTTACTTTCCGCATGTAGAGCGCTCGGGCCCTTTGCAGGACGGGTAGTGCAATCTGCCCTTCGCCCGTGCCGACATAGGCTCCCAGCCAAGCTGGAATATCCGGCTGCCGTGCCGCTGCCAGGGATTGCGATGTTGCGGGAATAAGGATGGCGAGGGAGCAAAGGCTGAGCGTCTGGGCGACGCTTCGAAGGGCATATCTCAACCGCACGGAATTGGTTCTCCTATCAAATATCCCAGGCCCGGATGCATCGCTGCCGGTAGAGGCGATATTGACAGCCTGTCTGCCCCACAAACCACGCTGCCATGCACCCAGATCCAGAAATCACAGTTGTGCGCCGCTTTGCTGAACGAGACCCTAACAGGAGCGGGAAATCCTGACTGCCAACGAGAATTGTACGCCTGCTGCCGGCCTTCCGCCCGCTTTGCGCCAGCATTCTCCAGCGATCGCGGCGCAAATATGGCAGAC
>Ga0209922_102834_pt1 | contig 14512 bp, 10 predicted proteins | sample ThiBiot_500_biof_FD_183946 | JGI IMG/M metagenome (GOLD analysis project Ga0209922, IMG submission 183946) | Wastewater bioreactor microbial communities from Cape Town, South Africa - Thiocy_expt_500_biof (SPAdes) | ecosystem: Engineered > Bioreactor > Thiocyanate-remediating > Anaerobic-Aerobic ...
CGCCCCGAGATCAGCGACGAGCAGTACGACGAGCTCTTCAGAGAGCTACGCGAGCTCGAGCTCGCGCGTCCCGATCTGGTCGCGCCCGATTCGCCGACGCAGCGGGTAGGTGGAGCGGCCGTATCGACGCTGCCGTCGGTCGTGCACCTGGCGCCGATGTTGAGCCTCGAGTCGGTCACGCGTCCCGACGAGGTAGGGGCCTTCCTCTCGCGCGCGGCCGGATCCACCCGCGCGTCGCGAGGACACGTTCCGTCGCAGCTCAGGCTCGTCGCGGAGCCGAAGCTCGATGGGGTGTCGATCGAGGTCGTCTACGACGACGGTAGCCTGGTCCGCGCGTCGACCCGAGGTGACGGCATCCACGGCGAGGACGTCACCGCGAACGTGAAGACGATCCGTGCCGTTCCGCTCCGGCTGCGCAACGCGCCCTGTCCGGTCCCGCGCCGCCTCGCCGTGCGCGGTGAGGTCCTCATGACGAAGGACGCGTTTCGCCGGCTCGCGAGCCACGCGGCGCCCGGCGAAGCGACGTTCGCGAACCCGCGGAATGCCGCTGCCGGTTCGCTGAGGCAGCTCGACCCGCGGGTCACCGCCTCGCGCCGCCTCAACGTCCTCTTCTACGACGTGCTCGCGTCCGCCGGCGGCACGCCGCTCGCGACCCACGAGGCCGAGCTCGACGCGATGCGCGCGTGGGGCCTACCCGTGAGCGACGAGATCGAGGAGGTCGAATCGCTCGACGGCGCTCTCGCGTATCACGACGCGATGGAGGCGCGGCGCGAGGCGCTTCCGTTCGAGGTCGACGGAGTCGTGCTCAAGCTGGACGAGACTGCAGCGCGAGAGCGGCTCGGTACGACGGCTCGTCATCCTCGCTGGGCGCTGGCCTACAAGTTCGCTCCGCGCGAGGCGACCACGACCGTGCGCGACATCATCGTCCAGGTCGGGCGCACGGGAACGCTGACACCGGTCGCCGTTCTCGATCCGGTCTCGATCGGCGGGGTGACCGTCGGTCGGGCGACGCTGCACAACGCGGACGAGATCTCGCGCAAGGACGTCCGTGTCGGTGACACCGTGCGGGTACTGCGGGCGGGGGACGTCATCCCCGAGATCGTCGCGCGTGTCCCTCGAGCGGGAGAGCATCGACGCCAGCCGTTCGAGATGCCGGAGCGCTGTCCTTCCTGCGGAGCGCGCGTTCGACGCGAAGGTGCCTTCGATCGCTGTCCGGCGGGGCTTTCGTGCCGGGCCCAGCTCGCCTCCGCGATCAAGCACTTCGGCTCCCGCGATGCCCTCGACATCGGGGGCCTCGGACAGCAGAACGCCGAGCTCCTCGTCGACTGCGGCCTCGTGAAGGACGTGGCCGACGTCCTCGGGCTTCGCGAGAGCGACCTCGTGCGTCTCGAGCGCTTTGCGGCGCTCTCCGCGCGGAACCTCGTGACGGCGATCGAGCGAGCAAAGCATACCGAGCTCGCGCGCTTCCTCTATGCGCTCGGCATTCCGGGGATCGGCAAGACATCGGCGCGCGATCTCGCTGCGGCCTTCGGCGATCTCGACGCGATCATGCATGCGACGGAGGCGGATCTCGTGCGCGAAGGAATGGGCCCGGTCGCCGCGCTGTCCGTCGCGACGTTCTTCCGGGAGCGGCGGAACCGGGCCGTCGTTCGTGAGTGTCTCGCTCGCGGCCTGACCCTGCGTGGACCGACCGTCCGAAGGGCCGTGGGCCCTCTCGCAGGCAAGACGGTCGTCTTCACGGGCGCGCTCGCGTCGATGCCGCGCGCGGAGGCGGAAGAGCGCGTCCGCGCGCTCGGAGGCAGGACGTCGAGCAGTGTCGGACCGAAGGTCGATCTCGTGGTCGCCGGTGAGGACGCGGGGACGAAGCTCGCGCGTGCCCGAGAGCTCGGCATCCGCACGATCGACGAGGGAGCCTTCCGCGCGCTCATCGGTGAGGAGAGCAGTCATGGACAACGCAGACATCGCACGCGTGCTCGATGAGGTCGCGGACCTGCTCGAGATCCTCGGCCAGAACCAGTTCCGCATCCGTGCGTATCGGACCGCAGCGCGAACGGTCGAGACGCTGCCCGAGGCTGCGGCGAAGATCGTCGTGCGCGATCCGATGAAGCTCTGCGAGCTCGGAGGCATCGGCAAAGACCTGGCCGGCAAGATCGGCGAGCTCGCGACGACCGGCGACTTCGATCTCCATCGCGAGCTGCTCCAGAAGGTCCCCGTGGGGCTCACCATGATGATGCGCATCTCCGGCGTCGGCGCGAAGCGCGCGAAGCTCTTCTACGACGAGCTCCAGCTTCGGTCCGTCGAGGAGCTCGAGGCTGCAGCGAAGGACGGCAAGCTCCATGACATCCGCGGCATCGGCGAGGCGCTCGAGAAGCGGATCCTCCAGGGCTGCGCCGAGCAGCGCACGCGCGTGGGGCGCGTTCGCATCTCCGAAGCGGACGCCCACGCGGCGCCACTCGTCGAGTACATGCGGCGCTCGAAGCGCGTCGAGGAGGTCAGCATCGCCGGGAGCCTGCGCCGGCGGCGCGAGACGATCGGCGACCTCGATCTGCTCGTCGCATCGCACCACCCGGACGAGGTCGGGGAGCGCTTCTGCGCGTACCCCGAGATCACGACGGTGCTCGCGCACGGCGGGACGAAGTGCTCCGCCGTGCTTCGTTCCGGTATGCAGGTCGACATGCGGGTGGTCGACCCGGTCTGCTGGGGAGCTGCGCTCCACTACTTCACGGGATCGAAGGCGCACAACATCGCGATCCGTCTGCTCGGCGTCAGGCGGAAGCTCAAGATCAACGAGTACGGCATCTTCCGAGGCGAGCGTCGCGTCGGCGGTCGCACCGAGGAGGAGGTCTTCGACGCCGTGGGGCTTCCGTTCATCCCGCCGGAGCTTCGCGAAGACCGCGGCGAGGTGCAGGCCGCTCGCGACGGGAAGCTGCCGCAGCTCGTCGAGCTCGGTCAGATCCGCGGAGACCTCCACATGCACACGGACGCGACCGACGGCAAGAACACGCTCCGCGAGATGGTCGAGGCATGCGTCGCGCGTGGCTACGAGTACGTCGCGATCACGGACCACACCAAGGCGCTGCGCGTCGCGGGCGGGCTCGATCGGGCGGCGTTGAAGCGACAGCATCGAGCGATCGAGGCCCTCCGGCGGGAGCTGCCCGAGATCACGATCCTTCACGGGGCCGAGGTCGACATCCTCGAGGACGGCCAGCTCGACCTCGACGACCGCACGCTCGAGGAGCTCGACTACGTCCTCGCCGCCGTCCACTCGAAGCTCGGGATGAGCGAGCAGGCGATGACGGAGCGTGTCCTCGCGGCGATCGCGCATCCTCGGGTCAACGCGCTGGCGCACCCGACCGGCCGCCGGATCGGAGAGCGCGAGCCGTCGGCGATCGATCTCACGAGGATCGTCGCCGCTGCGCGCGATCATCGCGTGTTGCTCGAGATCGACGCCCATCCCCAGCGCCTCGATCTCTCGGACACGCTGATCCGGATGGCCATGGAGGCAGGCGCACTGCACGTGATCGACACCGACGCGCATCGCGTGTCCGAGCTCGACTTCATGCGCTATGGCGTGGACCAGGCGCGTCGCGGCTGGTGCACGGCGCGGGACATCGCGAACACGCTGCCGCGCGCGGAGCTCCTGTCGCTGATTCGCGACCGCGCCAGCGTTTCACCGCCTCGCGTGCGAGGCACGGGCGCGCCGGAACAGCCCGCGATGCGCACGCGATCGGGGCTCGAGAGCCGCGCGCCCTCGCGTGCAAGGTCGAGGGCGCGTGGAACGGTGCCGCCGGCGGGCGAGGGCGGAGACGCTCCCTCGGCCCGGCGGCAGCAGTCCGCGCTCAGCGCGCGGGCACGCGGTAGTTCGAGACCATCAGGTCGACCCCGCACTCGAGCTGGCTCACCCAGTCGTAGAAGCGCCCCACCATCTCTCCGCGGAAGAGCGCGCCGTGCTGGGGCGCGATGGTCTGGACGTCGAGTGTGCGCGCCATGTCGGCCCAGGCGCGGAGCGCGGCGTTCGACGCCATGTAGCGGCGGTGGAAGCCCTCCATGAAGGGGATGTGAGCGTCGAAGTCCGAGACCTCCACGTAGTCCATCCCCAGCGAGGCGCCGAGGTCGCCGGTGTAGAGGATCTTCGAGATCGGATCGTAGACGTGGAAGTTCCCGCACGAGTGCAGGAAGTGCGCGGGCAGGATCATCACCTCGCTGTCGCCGAGGGGCAGGTACATGCCCTCGTCCGGGATCGGCTTGAGTCGATCGACGACCAGCTTGTCGACGCCGAAGTGGGGCACGAAGCGGACCCAGAGCTGCGAGCACCACGCGTCGGCGTCCGTGGTCATCAACCAGCCGTTCACCGCTGCGACGATGTCCGGGTCCTGATGGGACAGGAAGATGTGACGGAGCTTGCTCCCGGCCAGGAGCGAGGTCGTCGCGCTGAGCGCCTTGTTGTAGACCTTGTGTCCGCCGGGATCGAGGATCATGCCCTCGCCGCCGTGCACGATGAGATGCTGGTTCGCCTGCACTGCGAGGCCGTGCCCGTAGTCCTCGAGCAGGATGTTGCGATGACCCCCCTGGTCGTAGATCACGGTCTCGGGCATCAAAAGGCTCCTTCGAATCGGCGACCGCCGGCGCAGGTCTCGCCCCGCGCCGCAGATGATCGCGTAGCGACCGACAGCAACTGGCGCGCCACGCGCGATCTGCACGCGAAACAGAGTCTGCTTCGCCGCGGCAGCGCACGGGTTGCGCGCACCGCGCAAAATCGGCTTCGCCCGCAACCCGCGGGCGAGTTGGCCGAGGGAGCCGCGGGGTGAGGCGGCAGCCTCAGCGGTTGCGTGCGCGACCGCGCTGGAGCCCGGGCGGCCGGCGGTAGACCGAGACGATCGGGACGCCGTCGTGCGTGAGCACGTACTCGGGCGCCGTCGTGCCGTATTCGGTCCAGATGTTGTAGTCGACCTCGTTGATGTGCTGCTCGTGGTGCACGATCGAGATCTCGGCTTCGGCCGGGCTGCCGACGCCGCGGAGCCACGGCGGGATGCGCTTCTCGTCGATCATCCGCTGCCACGACTGCCACGCCGTATCCATGATGTAGACGGTGTCGCCGGGCTTGGTGTTCTCGCGGAACCACGGATCGAGGCTCTGGGTGGTGAAGCCCCAGAACTGTCGATTGAGCCCGAGGTCGGCGCCGCCGGCGGTGCCACCGAAGAACGGTACGTAGGCCGAGAGCCCGAACGGATGCGAGTGGCGCGTCACGACGAAGGGCGCAAGGCAGGTGAAGGCGCCGACGAGCGCGACGACCCAGCGCCGCTTCGCGTCGCCCCACGTCGTCTTCTCTCGAAGGAGCGCCTCGATGCGCGTGGCGACGAGATCGAAGCCGCGGCCCGCGAAGATCGCGAGCGCGGGGTACGCCGTGATCCAGTGCTTCGTCCCGCCGAAGATCGGCGTGCGCGGGAGGAGGAACACCGCGAGCGGCACGGCGAGCGAGAGGAAGAGGAGGACGTCGGTCTGGACCGGATCGTTCGGCGGCGCTTCCTTCGGCCAGGAGAACGTGCGCTCGAGCGCCGTGCCCGCCCAAGTGAAGAGGCGCGCGACGAGGACGCGCAGGCGATCGATCGCGCCGACGGCGAAGAGGACGAGCGTGACCGTCGGCACCGTCGCCGCGATCATCACAGGCATGTAGCTCTTCGGCGAGGGCGGGCCGAAGTAGGTCACGCCGAGGAACTCGATGTTGTAGTAGTCGTGATGCAGGTGGAAGTTCACGTACTCCTGGATTCGCGGGAGCGTGTCGTTCCACAGCCAGGGCCAGAGCAGGAGGAACACCGCCGGCCCGACCGTCGCCATCGCCAGGAGCGACGCAGGGATGGGGAGGCGCGCCGTCTTCGACGTCTCGGTCGCCATCGCCCGCCCGTGGATGAGCAGCGCGTGGGGAAGGAAGACGCCGGGCAACATCCAGGCGTTGTGCTTCGTCTCGAGCGTGAGCCCGTACATCACGCCGGCTGCGAGCGCCCAGCCGAGGCCGCCCTTCTTCTCGGCGCACCAGTACGTGAAGATGCAGGCGATCCACATCGCCATGATCGGCACATCGAAGCACGCGAGGTGCGCGTGATAGAAGACGTTGGGCATCAGCCCGAGCAGGATCGCCGCCATGATGCCCGCTCGACGCGAGAACGCGCGCGCGCCGAACAGGTAGGTGATCCACAGCGCGAGGCCCATGAAGACCATTCCGGGGAACCGGAACGCGGTGCTCTGGTCCTCGAAGATCTTCCACTTCCCCCAGAGGAACTGGTGCGAGAGCGCGAAGAGGCTCTTCACGAGCGACGGGTGCTCGTGGTTCGCCGCCCAGATCTGATCGATCGCCGATCGCTCGAACGCCTTCCCCGGCGTCGAGAACAGCAGCTTGAACCAGCGCTCGTATTCGCTCGACGCCGAGAAGTAGAAGCCCTCGTCACGCGAGAAGCCGAGGTTCCGCGCCGTCCCGAGGAGCCACAGCACGTAAACGAGTCCGATGCCCGCGCCGATCAGGTGGTCGACGTTGCGCTTCGCCCATGCGCTGACGCGCGCGCCGATCGGGAGGGCATCCGCGGCGTTCTTCTTCGCGGTCTCGTTCGAGCGCGGCTCGGCGTGGGATTCCTCGCGTTCCTTCGCTTCCGCGTTCGCGGCGCTCGGCTCGGCGTTCGCGTCGTCGTCGGCGACGGGCGCCGTCACCGGAGCGGCCTTCGGCTCCTCGGTGCTGTCCGCGAGAGGCCCTTGCTCGGCAACGTCCGTGCGCTTCGTCTCGCGATCCTGTTCGTCGATCTTGTTCACCGAGAGACCTCACGGCGCGTCGTCGCCTCGAAGCAGAACTGACGTTGCGACGACGGAGCGATCTCGGCGACGAGGTCGCCCTTCTTGCCGTCGATCTCCGCGGTCGGGAGCTCGAAGCCGACCCAGCCGACGCCGACCTTGTGGTGGTGTGTCCCGATCAAGCGATCGAACGCGGAGAACGTGACCGCGACCTTGTCCGGTGTCGGCGTCCGCTCGACGAGCCACTGGATGCCGGAGTGACCGTGCAGGCTCGATCCGAACGTGACGTTCGAGAACTTCATGCGGAGTGACGCGCCCTGCATCGGCGTTGCGTACATGCAGACGTGAGGGTGGTGGTCGAGCCCGTGGAGGACGGCGACGCCGACGTGACCACCCTGGCACACGAACTTGTCCGCGGGCACGAGCAGTCCCTGCGGAACGACGGTGCTCCCGCCCTGGCTGCTTCCACGCTGGAACGTGCACGGCTGCTCGACGCCGTCGTCGACCCGCGAGACGGAGAGGCGCTCCGGGTTCACCAGATCGAGCGTGTCGTCGATGACCTTCGTGAAGGAAGGGTTCTCGAGGAGCGTGACCGTGATCGTGCCGGCCTTCGTCTCTTTGAGCTTCTTCCAGCCGGCGAGGTCGGTGTTGTGGGCGCCGCGGATCGAGACCTCGAACGCGCGCGGGAACCGGCGCTCGTCGGAGCGGCCCGAGCGCTTCATCGTCGCGAGCTCGCCGAACGTGCGCCGCCCGAGCGGGTCGGTCCAGAACGGCTCGAACAAGATGAGGTCGTCCGGCTGGAGCTCGGCCTTGACGATCTCGCGAGCCACCGTCCAGTCGGACTCGGGCACGACGTCGCTCGACGTCTGCTTCATGTGGAGGACGAGCTCTGCGAGGCCGACGAGCGGCACGGCGCAGAGGAGCCAGCCAGCGCGTGTCTGACGCGCCTTTTCCTTCGGTTTGGCCGCGGCGGTCAAAGCGGGGGCAGCTTAGCTCATTACGCGGAGTCGGAAACACGGCTCTCGCCTTCCACCCGCCCCGGTTCTCGTAGTCCGCTCTCGTCTCGCTTCGTCCTCGCCGGCTGCGCGAGGTCAGGTCAGGCGTGACAGCGATCGCGGCCTGTACTAGTACGCGGCCCGATGGCGAGGACGACAACGGGTGGTGGCGGCGAGGCCGTGATCGGCCGGTCCACGCGCGTGCGCGGTCGCGTTTCCGGCGACGGCGATCTGCGCCTCGAGGGAACGGTCGAAGGGGACATCACCCTTCGCGGCGACCTCACGATCGCGGACGGCGCGAAGGCCGCCTCGAATGTAGAGGCGCAAGCGGTCACCGTCGGCGGCGAGCTCGAGGGCGACGTGCGGGCCCAGGGCGTCGTTCACCTCGAGTCGGGTGCTCGCGTTCGGGGGGACATCCAGGGCGAGTCGGTAGCCATCGAAGATGGTGCCGAGCTCAATGGCCGGCTACTGGTCGAGTTCGAGCTTCCGCCCGAGCTCGGCGGCAGCAGCGGTGGACGGCGCCGCTGAGCCCAGCGAGCGCGATTCAAGCGGAGGATTCCATGGCGAGCACGGTCATCGGCGCAGGCATCACCATCGAGGGCGAGGTCACGAGCGACGAAGACGTCGTCGTCCAGGGCACCGTTCGCGGCAAGCTCGTCGCGAAGGACGCCGTGAGCATCGAGCACGGCGGCGCCGTCGAGGCGGACATCTCCGGCGGACCGGTCGCGGTCGCCGGCACTGTCACCGGCAACATCAACTCGACCGATCGCGTCGACCTCCAGAACGGCGCCAAGGTCATCGGCAACGTGGACATGGACGTGTGACATGGCAACCTCGACCGTCATCGGCCGGGCGTCGTTCATCCGCGGACGCGTGAGCGGCGACGGCGATCTCGAGATCGCCGGGCGCGTGGAAGGCGACATCGCCGTCGGCGGCGAGGTCGTCATCGACACCAGCGGCCTCATCGCAGCAAACATCTCCGCGTCGCGCATCGTGGTGCGTGGCGCCGTGAAGGGTGATCTCGTCGCCGGCGAGGCGCTCGTGATCGAGGCCGGGGCGCGGGTCGTCGGCGACCTCCGCGCGCCGCGCATCGCGATCGCTCCCGGCGGTCTCGTTCGCGGCCACGTCCAGACGGGCACCGCGGGCGCTGCTCGCCCGCGCGCGGCAGCCGCGCCGGCACGGGCGGTCGTGCCCGAGGTGAAGGCCCGTCCCGTCGTCGCTCCTCCGCCCCCGCGCGCCGCGTTGCCGGCCGTGAAGGCCGCGCCGCCCCCGCCGCCGCCACCCGTGAAGACGGTCGCGGCTCCGGCGCCGAAGGTGGCCCCCAAGCCCGCCGTAGTGGCCGCGCGACCGGGGCCGCCGGCGCCGGTGGTTCAGAAGAAGCGCGGCTGATCCATGGCTGACGCGCGCGCACGCCTCCTCGAGCTGCTTCGCGACCGATCCTTCGCGCGTAAGAAGGTGACGCTCGCGTCGGGCAAGGAGAGCGACTTCTTCATCGACTGCAAGCAGACGGTCCTCACGGCCGAAGGGCACGCGCTGACTGGAGAGCTGATGCTCGATGCGGCGCTCGCCGCAGGCTCGTTCGACGCCATTGCGGGCGTCGAGCTCGGCGGCTGCCCGCTTGCGAGCGCGGCCTCTCTCACGAGCTTCCAGCGCGGTGCGCCGAAAGACGCGGTCTACGTCCGGAAGGATGCGAAGGACCACGGCAGCAAGCGCCTGGTGGAGGGCGACACGCGCCTCGCCCCCGGCGCATCGCTCGTCATCCTCGAAGACGTGACGACGACCGGCGGCTCGACGCTGAAGGCCGTCGAGAAGCTCCGCGCCGCGGGCTACCGGGTCGAGAGTGTGATCACCCTCGTCGATCGGCTCGAGGGCGGACGCGAAGCGATCGAGGCAGCCGGCCTTCGATTCAGTGCAATCTACACGCGACGCGACTTCATCGCGGACTGAGAGCTACCCGCGACGACACGACGTCGTCGCGGAGTAGACCGACCGAATCAGGGGGCGAGGCCAGCGCTCAGGAGATCGCTGATGCCGCCGACGTCTGCGCCGCCCTTCGACTCCTTCGAAGCCGAAACACGCGACGCAGGCGCCGAGGGCGCGTCGTCCGAGTCCACGCTGCCACTGTTCGGCAGCGCCCGCGGTGCTGACGACGGCGGAGGCGCGTTCCGGCGAGCGATCGCGGCGCCGCGCTGGCCGCGCGGAGCCGGAGCAGGCGCGGCAGCGTACTGGGGCTGGGGCGCGGGAGCCGCGACGACCGGCTGCGGAGCGGGCGCGGGAGCCGCGACGACCGGCTGCGGAGCGGGCGCGGGCTGCGCCGCGACGACCGGCTGCGGAGCGACGACCGGCTGCGGGGCGACGACCGGCTGCGGGGCGACGATCGGCTGCGGAGCAGGCGCGGGCGCGAAGGCCGGCGGGGCCGAGGCGACGATGGGCTGCTGAACGATCGGCTGGGGCTCGGGCTGCGGCACGGCCACCGGCAGTTGCGTGACCGCCACCACGGGCTGCACCGGAACCTGGACGGGGAGCGGCTGGGGCGGCGCCACCGCGACGGGGGCCTGCTCCTGCGCGGGGAGCTGCGCCGGCGGCGGGAACGCGATCTCCTCCTTCTTGCCGAGGCGCGGGACGAAGCCCGTGGCGCAGAAGGCGAAGAAGATCCCGAACGCGGCGCCGAACACGAACCACGCGAAGCGACCGACCTTCGAACCCTGACGCGCTTCCTCGACGTCGGTCATCTGGAGCTGATGACCGACCGGAGGCGCGAACTGTCCGGAGGTCCCCGCGTGGATGGCCATGTACTGCGCGGAGGCATGCACCCCGCGGGGCGCCGTGCTCTGCACCGGCGGCACCGGCTGTCCGTAAGGAACGCCCATCATCGGCGTGCGCGACGGGGTCTGCGGATACGGGGCAGGGAACGCCTCGGGCGCCTGAGCGTCCGCGTAGGCCGGCATCGCAGCAGCGACGGAGCCCGGCGTGCGAATGGGTTGGACGCCCATCACGAAGCCCGCCGGGACCTGCATCTCGCGCGGAACCGCAGGCGCCTGCGGGATCGCGTCGAGGCCAGCGTCGTTCCGCGCCGGCGGCGGCGGCGAGTAGCTGCTCCGCTCCTCGCGACGCGCCGACGAACGGTAGCTCTCGTGCTCGGGGCGCCGAGAGTCGAAGCTCTCGTGACGATCCGCGAAGCTGTCTTCCTGGCGGCGGATGCCCGGGTAGTTCGCCTCGTAGGCGGCCGCATCGTATTGGGGGACGGGCGTGGCGTTCTTGCGCGGGCGCTGGCGCGGGCCCGAGTCCTCGCTCGGTGCCCCGTATCCCTTCGTCTTGATCTTCGCCGGCGGCGGCTCCGACGGACGGCGATGCTCGTCGCTGTAGCGAGCTCCCCGGAGCTGGGTCTCCGGATCTCGCTCCGCGAACTGCTCCTCGTACTCGTCGAACGGGCGCGGCACTTCCAGCGAGGGCAGCGCGTTGTACGGAACGTCGAACTGGTCCTGACGCGCCTGCGGGCGCGAGGCCATGATGAGGTCGCCGTCGACCTGGCGCGCCTGCGTCTCGTCATCGAAGAAGCGCGGGGCGTTGTCGTACTGCGAGGGGAGCTCTCGCGCGAGCTCGTGGATCCGCTGACGCGCGGCTGCCATCGTCGGCGGATCCTGGAACGACGCCGTCGACACCTCGCCATCGCTGCTCTCGATGGCCGGGCCGTGCGGAGCGGGATGGCGGACGCCGGAGGAGACACGGCGCGGAGGCGCCGGCGGCGGAGGGGGAGCCGTCGGCCTCACAGGACGAATCGAGGGGCGAGCGGCGGCCTCTCGGCCACCCAGGGCCGCCGGCCGAAACTTCGGAAGCATTCCGCGGTTCGCCATCTTCGTTGTTCCTTCCACCCCGGCATCCTGCCGCGTGGAGGCGGTGAGCAGGGAAGGGCTGCATCTTCCATGCTCACTGCCTTGTTTCTTCGAGGCTAACATCCCTCATGGAACAAGCCCTCTCCGAAAGTTTCCCGGATCGCGCAAGATCCACCCCTGGGTCCATGATGACCCCCCTCAGGGGCCTCTTTGACGCGGCGCACGCGGCGCGCGCGCCGCGACGGAGCTGGCGCCATCGCGATCTCGAGCATTCTTCGGTCGTTCCCTGGCGGGGAGATGCTCCTTTGTGCGCGAGGGCGTGGTAGAAATCGGTTCGTGGACGCCAAGCGCATCGACGTCCTCTCCGACTCCACAGGAGAGACTGCAGAGAAGGTCGTGCGAGCAGCGATGCTGCAGTTCCCGCACTCGGGAGCGCAGCTCCGCTTGCACACGCGCGTGAGAACGAAGGAGGCCGCACGGCCGATCCTCGAGCGTGCTGCCCGTGAGGGCGCGCTCGTCGTCTTCACCGTGGTGAGCCCCGAGCTACGCGAGTTCATCCACGCGTCGAGCTACGAGCTCCGCGTGGAGGCGCTCGACCTGATCGGCTCACTGATCGGCAAGCTGACGGTCTACCTCGACCGCCAGCCGATCAACATGCCGAGCGGCATGCTCCCGCTCTCCGACGAATACTTCCGCCGGATCGAGGCGGTCGAGTTCACGGTGAAGAGCGACGACGGCAAGGAGCCGCGCAACTTCAAGAAGGCGGATCTCGTCCTCGTCGGCGTGAGCCGCACCTCGAAGACGCCGCTCTCCACGTTGCTCGCGCAGCGTGGGCTCAAGGTCGCGAACCTCCCGCTCGTGCTCGGTGTCCCCACGCCGCCCGAGCTCGAGGAGGCGAACCAGGAGCGCATCGTCGGCCTTACGATCGGGCTCGATCCGCTCGTCGAGATCCGCAAGGCGCGCCTGAAGCAGCTCGGCATGAGCGTCGACGCCAACTACGGGCTCAAGGATCAGGTGAAGGCCGAGCTCGAGTACGCGCGCGAGATCTTCGGGCAGCACCCGCAGTGGCCCGTCATCGACGTCACCGGGCGCGCGATCGAAGAGACCGCGGTCATCATCCTCGAGTCGCTCAAGGAGCGCGACGAGGCGAAGCAGATCGCCCGGCAGATCGTCTGACGATCGTCTGAGCTCTCGGTCCCCGCGCGTGAGAGCGTGGCTCGCTCTTCGTCACGTGACGGGGCAAGTTGCCATTCTTCTGCCGTGTGTGGTGCCGCCCTGCGGGTCCAGCGACGATGCGGCGTCGCGGAGCGCGAGCTGAGGGCTGCCGCCGTGGACGCGCTGCGAGCGCATCGTGCATGCGCATCGCTCGGCGTACCTCGAGCTCGTGGAGGCGAGCGACCGAACCGCTACGCCAGCGGAACGAACGGACCCGATCGCGGACAGCGAGGGACTTCGCGCTCGAGCTCGCCAGAGGCGCTGTCCTCGCCGGGACCGCACGACGCGCGTCGTCGAGCCCGCGGCGCGTGTGGTCAGGTCGCGAGATGGAGCGCGCTGGTGGCATGTCCGCTGCTGCGCGCGGGGCCACCATGAAGTCCGCATGTTTTGCTTCTCTTGCCGTCATGCTCGCGCTCGCGTCGTGTTCCTCGTCGTCGCCTTCGACGCACCGTCACCCGCCGCCGACGTCGGCTCCGGACGATGCCGAGAGAGCCACGGCCCAACCCGACGTCGAGATCGCCGTCGTGCGATCGGCGCTGGAGCGGAACACGACTCCGTCGCTCTCCTCGTCGGAGCTCTCGACTCTGGTGTCGAGTCAGGCGGACTTTGCGGTGGACCTCTATCAGGCGGTCCGCAAGCAGTCCGACTACGCGGACAAGGACTTGTTCCTCTCACCGCACAGCGTCTCGATCGCGCTCGCGATGACGTACGCGGGGGCGCGCGGCGATACGGCCGGCGAGATGAAGAAGGCGCTCCACTTCAATTTGCCCGACGACCGCCTCCACACCGCGTTCGACTACCTCGACCTCCAGCTCGAGAGTCGGGGCAAGGACGCGAAGGGCAAGGACGGCGAGCCGTTCCGGCTCAACGTCACGAACTCGATCTGGGGCCAGCAGGGGATGAAGCTCGAAGGGCCCTTCCTCGACAACCTCGCCGTCAACTACGGCGCGGGGCTCAACGTCGTCGACTTCATCCGCGCGACCGAGAAGTCGCGCGCGACGATCAACGCGTGGGTCGAGGACAAGACCGAGAAGCGCATCAAGGACATCCTCCCCACAGGGGTCGTCACCCAAGACACGCGCCTCGTCCTCGTGAACGCGGTCTACTTCAACGCGGCGTGGGCGTCGGTGTTCGATCCGGGCGCGACGAAAGAGGCCCCGTTCACGAAGGTCGACGGGTCGACCGTGCAGGTCCCGATGATGAACCGCTCGACGTCGCGTCCGTATGTGAAGGGGGACGGCTACGAGGCGGTCGAGATGCCCTACGACGACAACGAGCTCTCGATGCTCGTCATCGCGCCCACGGCGGGAACCTTCGGGGCGTTCGAGTCGTCGCTGACCGGCAGCAAGCTGCTCTCCATCCTCGATGCGCTCGAGACGAAGGAGGTGAGCTTGGCGTTCCCGAAGCTCAAGCTCGAGGGCGCGTTCAGTCTCGAGAGGTCGCTCTCGTCGCTCGGGATGGAGTCCGCATTCTCATCGCGCGCGGACTTCTCCGGGATCACCACCGCGGAGAAGCTCGCCGTGACGGACGTCCTCCACAAAACGTTCCTCGAGCTCGACGAGCGCGGCACCGAGGCGGCGGCGGCGACCGCCGTGGTCTTCGAGAGGATGTCGGCGCCGGCGGAGCCGGTCGCGATGACCGTCGATCGTCCGTTCCTCCTCGGAATCGTCGATCGACAGACGAAGACCTTCG
>Ga0209922_102854_pt1 | contig 14423 bp, 12 predicted proteins | sample ThiBiot_500_biof_FD_183946 | JGI IMG/M metagenome (GOLD analysis project Ga0209922, IMG submission 183946) | Wastewater bioreactor microbial communities from Cape Town, South Africa - Thiocy_expt_500_biof (SPAdes) | ecosystem: Engineered > Bioreactor > Thiocyanate-remediating > Anaerobic-Aerobic ...
CGCCGCACCCACCGTGCAAGTTGCTCCCGCTCCTCACCGGTGAGCTCCAGCGGGGTCTTCGGGCGTCCAGTGCGCGGCATGCCCCATTCTACAACTAATCCAATGAATTACTGGCGCACGACACTAGGCTTCAGCCATGATCCGCGTCGCGCTCATCGATGATCACGAATCGGTCCGTCTGGGTCTCAGTGCCGCGTGCGCGAGGATCGGGACGATCCAGGTCGTCTTCTCGGGCAGTTCCGTGCGCGACTACCGGATGTGGCGGTCGGCGATGGGGGCGCTCCCCGCCGACGTCGTCGTGCTGGATCTCACCCTCGGCGACGGCACGACGGTCACCGAGAACGTCGTGCAGCTCATGGGCGACGGGTCGCCGGTGCTCATCCACAGTGTCGCGGATCGCCCCGCCGCGGTGCGGGAGGCGCTCGCCGCCGGAGCGAGCGGGGTCATCAGCAAGGCATCCCGCACCGACGACGTCATCGCCGCGATCGTGACGATCGCGAACGGCGATCCCCTCGACAACCTCGAGTGGGCGGGCGCGATCGACGGCGATCGTGCGTTCGCCGACGCCCAACTCGCGACGCGCGAGCGCGAAGTGCTGCGGCTGTACGCCGCGGGGCTTCCGCTGAAGGCCGTTGCGGACCGGCTCGGCATCGCCTATTCGACCGCGAAAGAGAACATCACGCGGATCCGCGTGAAGTACACCGAGGTCGGGCGGCCCGCGCCGACGAAGATCGATCTGCGCAAGCGCGCGATCGAGGACGGGATCGTCGACGACGAGCGCATCGAGACCGCCGGTGACGGCTGAGCGGCCGCCGATCGCCGCCGACCCCGCGATCCGGCGCCCGCTGGGCGACATCGCGGCAGGCGGAGACCGGTTCACACAGGCGCGTGTCGAGCGGATCCTCCAGCTCGTGGTCGGGCTCGGGGCGGCCGTGCTCGCAGCGCAGGCGTTCCTCACCGCGGTCGGTTCCGTCCAGGAACAGCGGATGTGGCACCTCGCCTTGATGATCACCGCGTTCGTGCCGATCGCGCTCATGGTCGTCTCGCTCCTCACGGGCGTGCTGGTGCGGGTGACGAGCACGGTGTGCGTCGTGGCGCTGTTCGCGGTCTACAGCGCATGGCCCATCGCGACGGCGGGAGTCGCCACCCCGCCCGACTCGCCGGCCTGGGTCTGGTATCTCCTGAACGTCACGACCGCCGCCGCCGCGATGGTCGCGCCCCTGGCGGCGCAGATCGCCGTCGCGGTGTCGATCCCGACCCTTTACCTCGTCGGGCGCCTGCTGCAGCTCGGAACCGCGTTCCCGGTCGTCGTGCCCGTGGTGCTGGAAGCCGTGTTCGCCATGATCCTCGGCGGCGTCATCATCGCCCTCGGCTGGACCCTGCGTTCCGTCGCCGTCGAGATCGACCGGGCGCGCGCCGCCGCCGTGTCGTCCTATGCGGCCGCGGCGGAGGCGGATGCCGCCGAGACGGAGCGGGTCGCCGTCGCGGCCCTCATGCACGACAGCGTCCTCGCCGCTCTCATCTCGGCAGAGCGGGCCGCGACGCCCCGCGAGGACGCCCTCGCCGCGGCGATGGCCCGCGAAGCGCTCACCCGGCTCGCCAACGCCGAGCAGGACCCCGGCGAGGGCTCCGACGAGCCGGTCACCCCGGCAGCCCTCGTCGGCGCGATCGAGAGCTCGGCTGCACCGTTCGTCGCGGGGCTGCGCGTCGCATCGGCGGCGCGAGGCGATGCCGCGCCGATCCCCGGACGCGTCGCACGGGCGATCGTGCTCGCCGCGACCCAAGCCGTCGCCAACTCCGTGCAGCATGCCGGCGGACGGGGCCTCTCCGTCGAACTGGGCACCGGATCGCGACGTGTCATCGTGCGGATCGTCGACACGGGTGACGGTTTCTCGCCCGACGAGGTCGACGACGATCGACTCGGCATCCGCGGCTCCATCGTCGCCCGCATGGCGGCCGCCGGCGGAAGGGCCCGCGTGCACACGTCGGATGCCGGGACGCAGGTCGTGCTGGAGTGGGAGCGCCCGCGATGACCCTCCGCGCCCTCCGCATGCGCACCGTGCTCTCGGCCCTCGGCGTGGCCTTCACGGGGTACCTCGCCGCGGCAGCGCTGCTCTGGACCACACCGCCCGTGCTGCCGATCGTCCAGATCGCGTCGGTGGCGCTGTTCCTCGCGACGACCTGGCTGTGCATCTTCTGGAATGCCCGCACCGAAGAGGCGGCCGATCCCGTCCGCGCGCGCCTGGGCGAACGGGCGCTGCTGCCCGGGTGGGCGGCCGTGCTCGCCGTGACGACTGCCGCGATCGTCCCGAACGCGAGCTGGCTCGCGGCAGGCCCGGATGCGCGCTTCGCGGGCTATGCGACCTGGAGTCTCGGCGCCGTCGGGGCGCTCATGTCGATCGTGATGGTGCGCCGGAGGCCGTGGTCGGCGTGGACGGGCGTGGCGCTCGCCGGCGTGTCATCGGCCCTGTGGATCGGCCTTCCGTCCGCGATGGCGTTCGGACTCGTCGGCGCCGTGCTGTGGGTCGGAGTGGCACAGCTTCTCACACGGCTTCTCGACGGTGCGGCGCGCGACACCTTCGAGCTGACGAGGCTCCAGCGCGAGGCGTCGGAGTGGCTCGCCTCGCAGGAGGGGATGCGCCGCGAGCGTCGGACGCAGATTCAGCGCGCCCTCGCCGTCGCAGGCCCCGTGCTCGCGCACACTGTGGCCGTCGGCGGACACCTCGACGCGACCGCGCGCGTGCTCGCCCGGAACGCCGAGGCCACCCTCCGCGACGAGATCCGCGGCACGGCACTCCTCGACGACGGCGTGCGGGCGGCCCTCGTCGCGGCGCGTGCCGCGGGTTCGTCCGTGTCGATGCAGGACGAGGGCGGTCTCGACGGCATCGACGCCGCGCGGCGGGAGGCCGTGCGTGACGAGGTCGCGAGGGTGCTGTGGCAGACGCGGTCGCAGCACATCATCGTGCGGTCGTCCCCGCATGAGGATGTCGCTGTGACGATCGTCGGGCGCTCCGCCGACGGTGACGGCGAGGAGACGGTCGACCTCTGGCACGAGGTGCCGAGAGTCGGCGACGAGTCCTGAGGGATGCCCGTCGGTCGGCCCCTGAAGAAGAGGAGGCGAGGGGCGGCGAAGCCGCCCGCCCCTCGCCATGCGAGCCGGTTACCCGAAAACCTGCTCGCGATGGTGCGGCGCGCCTGAGGCACGTGCACCGAACGCAGAAGCGTTCCAGCAAGATGATTCTTCCGGTGTCCGCCGCACGTGTCTGTAGGTATTTCGGGGGACACGCGCGGGGACGCGCGCGGGGGATACGGTCGTCGTGGCATCCCGCATGCCGGGGCGGCGCGCGGGGCGCGAGCCGAAGATCAGCCTCCGAAGCGGCCCCAGCCGATCTCGCGGCGCAGCGGCGTGCGCAGGCTCCGTGCGCTCACCTGCCATGCCGAGGCGCGTGGCTCGGGCTCGGCGAGCGACGCCGAGGCTTCCGCGTCGTAGGCCTCTGTGACGACGGCGACGACGGCGGCCAGCTCCTCCGGTGACGGGTCTCCCCGGCGGATGTCGACGCGGATCGATGCGGATGCCGTGGCATCCGCATCCCCGTTCGCTCCCGCGGCCACGGCCTCGCTCACAGCGGGATGTTCCCGTGCTTCTTGGCCGGCAGGCTCGCGCGCTTGCCCCGCAGCGCCCGCAGCGCCTTCGCGACGGCGACGCGGGTCTGCGCGGGCTCGATGATCCCGTCGAGCTCTCCGCGCTCGGCGGCGAGGAACGGGGATGCCACGTTGTAGGTGTACTCGCTCGCGAGACGCGCGCGGACGGCGGCGACGTCCTCCCCGGCATCCTCTGCCTTCTTGATCTCGCCGCGGTAGAGGATGTTCACCGCGCCCTGACCGCCCATGACGGCGATCTCCGCCGTCGGCCAGGCGAGGTTGACGTCCGCGCCCAGCTGCTTCGAGCCCATCACGATGTACGCGCCGCCGTAGGCCTTGCGGAGGATCACGGTGACCAGCGGCACCGTCGCCTCGGCGTACGCGTAGAGGAGCTTCGCGCCGCGGCGGATCACGCCGGTCCACTCCTGGTCGGTGCCGGGGAGGTAGCCGGGCACGTCGACGAGGGTGACGATCGGGATCGAGAACGCGTCGCAGAACCGCACGAAGCGGGATGCCTTCTCGCCGGCCTCGATGTTGAGGGTGCCCGCCATCTGCGACGGCTGGTTCGCGATGATGCCGACGCTCCGGCCCTCGATGCGGCCGAACCCGATCACGATGTTCGGGGCGAACAGCGGCTGCACCTCGAGGAACTCGCCGCCGTCGACGACCGTGCGGATGACGCCGTGGATGTCGTACGGCTGGTTCGGGGAGTCGGGGATCACCGTGTTGAGCGTGCGGTCGGTGTCGGTCGTCTCCCACTCGAACGCGTTCTCGTACACGGGGATCTCGGACATGTTGTTGTCCGGCAGGAAGCCGATCATGGTGCGGGCGTAGTCGAGGGCGTCGTCCTCGTCCTCGGCGAGGTAGTGCGCGACCCCCGAGCGGGTGTTGTGCGTGTACGCCCCGCCGAGTTCCTCCATGCCGACGTCTTCGCCCGTGACGGTCTTGATGACGTCGGGGCCGGTGACGAACATCTGGCTCGTCTTGTCGACCATGATGACGAAGTCGGTGAGGGCGGGCGAGTAGACCGCGCCGCCGGCCGCCGGGCCCATGATGATCGAGATCTGCGGGATCACGCCGGATGCCGCCGTGTTCAGGCGGAAGATCTCGCCGTACTTGCCGAGCGCGACGACGCCCTCCTGGATGCGCGCGCCGCCGGAGTCGAGGATGCCGATGATCGGCATCCCGCCGCGGAGGGCGAACTCCATCACCTTGATGATCTTGTCGCCGGCGACCTCGCCGAGCGAGCCGCCGAAGGTCGTGAAGTCCTGTGCGTACACCGCGACGGTGCGCCCATGGATCGTGCCGACACCCGTGACGACAGAGTCGCCATACGGGCGCGCGCGGTCCATGCCGAACGCGACGGTGCGGTGCCGCACGTACTCGTCGAGTTCGACGAAGGAACCGGGGTCGACGAGCAGCTCGATGCGCTCCCGCGCGGTCATCTTGCCCTTGGCGTGCTGCTTCTCGCGGGCCGTGGTCTCGGCGTCGAGGACCGCTTCCTGGTAGCGCGCGCGGAGGTCGGCGATCTTGCCGGCGGTCGTGGAGAGGTCAGCCTGGTCGGTCACGCGTTCCACCCTAGCGACCGGCCCGCCCGCAGGGTTGGGGGAGTGCCACAACGGCACGCCGCATCCCCTGTGCACTCTCCCCAGGCCTGGTCGCGCCCGCCCCGCGGCTTCACTTGCCAGAAGGTGCGGGTATAGGGCATCCATTCCCGCAGGAAGGGGCGAATGAACCGCGCGGGTGGCCGCGGCGAAGCGGCGGCGTATCGTGGCGGCATGTCACTTCGCGAAGAGGGCTACCCGCTCGCCGCCGCCGTGTCGCCTCGCCTCCAGGTGATCGACCACGTCGACTCGACCAACGCGCGGCTCATGCGCGACGCGCACGCGGATGCCGAGGGGCATCCGCACCTGTCGGTGCTCCTGACACGCGACCAGCGGGCCGGTCGGGGGCGCCTCGATCGGGTGTGGACGGCGCCGCCGGGGACCGCGCTCGCGGTCTCGGTGCTCCTGCGGGTCGGCGCCGTCGAGGTGGCCGATCGCGGCTGGATCCCACTCATCGCGGGCGCGGCGATGCGGGATGCCATCGCGGCGCAGCTACCCGGGGAGACGGTCGCCCTGAAGTGGCCCAACGACGTGCTCGTCGGTGCGGGGCCGCAGGCGCGCAAGATCAGCGGCATCCTCACCGAGGTGCTGCCGTCCGACCCGCTATCGGTCGTCGTCGGCGCGGGCGTCAACACGGCCATGCCGACCTTCGATCTTCCCGTGCCGACGGCGACCTCGTTCGCCGACCTCAAAGCCACCGCAGATGAGGACCGCCTCCTCGCGGACTTCCTCACGGGGCTCCGCGACGGCATCGCCGACCTCGCCGTGGGGGGGCACGCCGCCGTCGCCGATCGTGTCACGGAGCACTGCAGCACGCTCGGGGCCGAGGTCGCCGCGTCGCTCCCGGGCGGTGCGATGCTCCACGGCCGTGCCGTCCGCCTCGACGACACCGGGCGGCTCGTCCTCGTGTCCGAGGGCGTCGAGAGCGTCGTCGGCGCCGGCGACGTCATCCACGTGCGCTGACCCGCTCCCGCCACGGACGCGCCTCGGGCGACCGGCCGGGGCGTCGCGCGGCCGGCCCCGGCGTCGCGAAAGCAGGGCCGATCGATGCCGGAAGGTCACAAACCGGGACTCTCGGCCGGTCCAGCCTGCTTTCGAGACGTGCGGGCGCCACAATGGGGGTGTGAGCCAGCCGACCGCATACACGGGGCGCCCGGTGACCCCGGCGCCCGGCGCCGAGGTGCACGAACTCCGCATCGCGCGCGTCCGCACGCACGCACGCGCGCTGTTCTGGTCGGCCCTCGTCCTCATCGGCGTCGCCGGGGCGGTCGGTTACTTCACCGGCAACCTGCCCGCGCCGTTCGAGAACTGGATGCTGTGGGCTGCGGCGGGAGCCGTCGTGCTGCTCCTCGTCGTCGTCCCGTTCCTGCGGTGGCTGTCGCGCACCTACACCGTCACGACGCGCCGGGTCATCGCGCAGCATGGTCTGTTCGGGCGCCACCGCGAGGAGATGAGTCACGTCCGCGGCTACACGATCGGCGAGCGGCGCGGGCCCATCCAGCGGATGTGGGGGGCGGGAACCCTGACTCTGTCCAACGGCGTGGACGCGCCGTTGCGCCTGCGGAACGTCCCCTCGGTGCGGCTTCTGCACGAAGTGCTCGCCGACCAGGTCGAGGTCAGTCAGATCCTCGCCCACCGAGACTCGCACGCGATCCCCATCGTCCCGGGCGACCCCGGCCCGCCGCCGCCCCTGCCGTGAATCCCCGGCGGCGAACCCACCCGCCGCGACGTCGCCCCGTGACCTCTTCCCCGCACAGACCTGGGAAGATGGACCGGTCGGACGGGTCGAAAGGGAACGCATGGCACTCAAGGTCGGAATCGTCGGCGGCGGTCAGCTCGCGCGCATGATGATCGCGCCCGCCGTCGAGCTCGGCCTCGACGTGCGCGTCCTCGCCGAGGAGCCCGGCATGTCGGCATCCCTCGCCGCGACGGCGACCGGGGACTATCGCGATCTCGAGACGGTCCGCGCGTTCGCGAAGGACGTCGACGTCGTCACCTTCGACCACGAGCACGTCCCGCAGGAGGTGCTGCGCGCGCTCGTCGCCGACGGCGTCGCCGTGCATCCCGGCCCCGACGCGCTGCAGTTCGCGCAGGACAAGCTCCGCATGCGGGAGCGCCTCGCGGAGCTCGGTGCCCCCCAGCCGGAGTGGGCGGCGGTGTCGGATGCCGCGCAGCTGCAGGCCTTCCTCGACGCGAACGGCGGCCGCGCGGTCGTGAAGACGCCCCGCGGCGGCTACGACGGCAAGGGTGTGCGCGTCGTGTCGTCGCCGGAGGAGGTGGCCGACTGGTTCGAGACGGGCACCCTCCTCGCCGAGGAGCTCGTCGACTTCAGCCGCGAGCTCGCCCAGCAGGTCGCACGCCGGCCCTCCGGCGAGCTCGTCGTCTATCCGGTGGTCGAGACGGTGCAGCGCGGCGGCGTCTGCGCCGAGGTCATCGCGCCCGCGCCGCATGGCGCCGCGCGGCTCGTCGAGGTGGCGGCCGAGATCGGGCGGTCGATCGCCGAAGGGCTCGGCGTCACCGGCATGCTCGCCGTCGAGCTGTTTGAGACGACGGACGAGCGGCTCGTCGTCAACGAGCTCGCGATGCGCCCGCACAACAGCGGGCATTGGAGCCAGGACGGCGCCGTCACGTCGCAGTTCGAGCAGCACCTGCGGGCGGTCCTCGACCTGCCGCTCGGCGACACGTCGCCCCGTCAGCCCTGGGCCGTCATGGTGAACATCCTCGGCGGCCCCGCCACCGACTCTCTCGAGAGCCGCCTGCCGGGGGCGCTCGCCGCCCACCCCGCGGCGAAGGTGCACACGTACGGCAAGGCACCGCGCCCGGGGCGCAAGGTCGGCCACGTCAACACGACCGGCGACGACCTGGATGCCACGGTCTACGAAGCGCGCGCCGCGGCGGCGTTCTTCGCGGACTGAAGCCTGAGTACCCGCTGGAGGGTCCGTGGCGTTCCCGGGTTCTTCCAGGGTGTCGCCCTAGCCTGGTCGGGTGACCACGCCGCTGCATTCCTCCGCGTCCCCGCTCGTCGGCGTCGTCATGGGGTCGGACTCCGACTGGCGCGTCCTGAGCGACGCCTCGCAGGTGCTGACCGAGTTCGGCATCCCGCACGAGGTCGAGGTCGTCTCCGCGCACCGGACGCCCGACAAGCTCGTGCGCTACGGCCGTGAGGCCCGCGGGCGTGGCATCCGCGCGATCATCGCGGGGGCCGGGGGAGCCGCGCACCTCCCGGGCATGCTGGCCTCCCTCACGGCGCTTCCGGTCATCGGCGTGCCCGTGCAGCTCGCGACCCTCGACGGGATGGACTCGCTCCTGAGCATCGTGCAGATGCCTGCGGGCATCCCCGTGGCGACGGTGTCGATCAACGGGGCGAAGAACGCGGGCCTCCTGGCGGCGCGGATCCTCGGCGCCTCCGATGCGGCACTCGGCGACCGTGTCGAGCAGTACGCGCGGCTTCTCGAGGAGCAGGTCGAGGAGAAGAACCGGCGCCTGAAGGATTCGCTCGGCGGGGATGCCTCGTGAGCGTTTCGGCACCGGAGCGGCCACAGGCGCGCCCGAACAGAGCGGCCGATGACGGCGTGATCATCGGGAAGGACCCGATCCGCCGGCCCGACACGCGTTCGCCGAAGGTCATGACCCGGCGCGCCTGGTGGCTCGTCGCCCTGAACTTCCTCATCCCGGGTTCCGCGCAGTCGCTGACCGGCAACCGTCGCCTCGGTCGCATCGGTCTCACCGCGACGCTCACGATGTGGGTGCTGATCCTCCTCACCGTGGTCGCGGCGATCGTGTGGCCGAGCCTGCTCACGACGCTCGGCACCAACGTCGTCTTCCTCCTCGTGCTGCAGCTCGTCCTCGTCGCCTACGCCGTGCTGTGGGTGGTCCTCACGATCGACACGCTGCGGCTCGTCCGCCTCGTGAAGACGCGACCCGGGGCGCGGCCGCTCATCGCGGTGGCCGCGATCGCCGGGCTCGTGATCGGGGGCGGCGGCGTCGCCTACGCCGCGCAGCAGCTCATCGCGCCGGCGCGTGAGGCGATCGCGTCGATCTTCACGAACCACGAGCCGCCGGTCCCGCCCTCCAACGGGTACTACAACATCCTGCTGCTGGGCGCCGACTCCGGTCTCGGGCGCGACTCGATGCGGTTCGACTCGATCTCCGTCGTCTCCGTGAACGCTGAGACGGGCGCGACCCACATCACCGGCATCCCGCGCGACCTCGCGCACGTCCCGTTCTCGGACGGGCCCATGCACGACCTGTACCCCGAGGGGCTGCAGGGGCACAAGTCCAACACGTGCGGGTGGGGGCCGGGAATCAACCAGATCATGAACGCCGTCGAGATCTGCCGCGACGACCGCGGCACGGGGCTGTACCCGAAGGCGGCGGAGGAAGCATCCACCCCCGCGATCGAGGCGACGAAGGATGCCGCGGAGGGGATTCTCGGGATCGACATCCCCTATTACGTCTTCGTCGACATGAAGGGGTTCGCCGACATCGTCGACGCGCTCGGCGGTGTCGACATCACGGTGCAGGAGCGCCTCCCGGAGGGTGGCGGTCCCACGTACGAGGGACAGCCCGCCGAGGACTGGGCGATCGGGTGGATCGAGCCGGGGCCGCAGCACATGGACGGCGACACTGCGCAGTGGTACGCGCGGTCGCGCTACACGACGAGCGACTGGGACCGCATGCGTCGGCAGCGCGAGCTGCAGCAGGCGATCCTCGCGCAGGCGAATCCCGCGAACGTGCTGACCCGTTTCCAGGATGTCGCGAAGGCGGGGGAGGACCTCGTGCAGACGGACATTCCCGTGGGGCTGCTGCCGTTCCTCGTCGACCTGGCCGTCAAGGCGAAGCAGCAGCCGGTCGAGACCATCGAGCTGACGCCGAAGGGTGCGGGGATCGACACCGATCGGCCCACCGCTGCCGAGTACGCCCACGTGCGGGAGGTCATCCAGCAGGCGCTCTACCCGCCGTCCCCGTCCCCGACGACGGCGCCGTGACCGCGCTGCTGCGGGTCGTGCTGGACCAGGTCGTCGCCCCCGTCGACCCGAATCTCGCGATCGCCTCGCGCGAGCTCGGCCGAGCGCTCGTGCGGATGGCGCCCGCGGGGTGCGCCGTCGGGGGGATCGTCCCGGCCGTGGCGGATGCCGCCGGCACCGTCGAGGGCGCCGTCCCGGGGCTCGAGTCGCTTGCGCGGATGTCGCTCGCGCGGCGCGAACTGGCCGCCGCGTGGCAGCTCGGTGTGACGCCGGGTGTCGGCGGCGGGATGATCCATTCGCCGACCGTCCTCGCCCCGCTCGTGAAGCACGATCGCGTGCACGATCACGATCAGACGGTCGTGACGCTGTGGGATCTGGATGCCTGGGAGCGCCCCGCCGAGATGGCGAAAACGAGTGTGGCCTGGCATCGGGCGATGCTCAAGCGCGCCGTCAGGCATGCGGATGCCGTGGTGGTCCCCACGCACGCCGCCGCCGCAGGGCTCGCCGAGATCGCACGGCTGGGTGATCGGATCCGTGTCATCTCGGGCGCGGCGCCGGCGGGATTCGCCGTGCCCGTCGACGAGATCGGTCGACGTCGGGCGCTCGAGCTCCCCGACGGGTTCCTCCTCGTCGCGGGGTCGTCCGCGCCGTCGGCGGGGCTGCCGGATGCCTTCGCCGCGATCGCCAGGGCCGGTTCCGATCTCCCGGTCGTCGTCATCGACGTCCCCGAACACGACGCGCCCGTCGTCGAGGAGCTCGCCGTCGCGGCCGGCCTCGACGAGGCGCGTGTGCACGTGCGCGGCGCGCTCGAGGACGCGGATCGTGCCGCGGTGCTCGGTGCCGCTGTGGCGCTTCTCGCGCCGTCGCGGCTGACGGCGTTCCCGTGGCGGGTGATCGAGGCGCTTGCGATCGGAGTGCCCGTCGTGGCATCCGACTCTCCGACGCACCGGGCCGTCGTCCTCGACGGCGGTGCGTTCGCCGCAGACGGCGGAGCCGATGCGGGGGAGGCCCTCGCCGATGCGCTGGGGCAGGTGCTCGGCTCGGCGGCCGCGGTGGAGCGGTACGCCGTGCTGGCCGGAGACCGTGGCCGCGCGTTCTCGTGGATGGGTGCCGCCGAACGGGTGTGGCAGCTGCACGCCGACCTGTAGAGGCGCCCGAAGAGGCGTGTCTTTGGCGTGTCGCGGAGTGAATCGGTGGTAACAGGAGTTCACTTCCGTCACAATGGTTTCATGCTCCCCCGAAGCAGAAGCCTTTCGCGTGCCCGCCGACCCCTGCGGCGCGGCGGCGTCGTCACCGTCATCTCGGCGCTCGCGCTGGCCGCGTCGCTGCTCGTCGCACCGGCGGCCGCGTCGGCCGTGACTCCCCGCACGGACATCGCGTCGGCCGCCCCCGCAGTCGACGCGGGGATCGTGCAGGCTGCGGCGGTCGTCGGATTCAATCCTGAGAGCATCATCTCCGACGCCCTGTTCTACGACGGCAACGCGATGTCCGCAGCGGAGATCCAGGCATTCCTCAACGCGAAGATCGGTACCTGCCAGAACGGCAAGTGTCTGAACGTGCTGACTACGGGCATCAGTTCTCGAGGAGCCGTCGTTTCGCAGACCACCGGCAACCTCATCTGCTCGGCCATCCAGGGCGGGACCATGCCCGTGTCCGAACTGATCTACCGCGTACAGGTCGCCTGCGGCATCTCGGCGAAGGTCATCCTCACGACGCTGCAGAAGGAGCAGGGGCTCACCACGAGCAGCGCACCCTCGGACTGGAACCTGAAGGCCGCGATGGGGGCTTCCTGCCCCGACACCGCGCCGTGCGATCCGGCCTTCGCCGGTGTCGGGCCGCAGATCCTGAAGGGCACGCAGCAGCTCAAGACCTACAAGGCCGCCAACTTCGCCAAGCAGCCGGGGGTCAACTTCATCGGGTACAACCCGAACAGCGCCTGTGGCGGCACCACCCTCAACATCCGCAACTACGCGACCGCGGCCCTCTACAACTACACCCCGTATCAGCCGAACGCCGCGGCGCTCGCCGCCGGCTACGGGCTGGGCGACGGATGCTCGAGCTACGGCAACAGAAACTTCTACAACTACTACACACAGTGGTTCGGGTCGACGCAGGGCATCGTCAATCCGTTCGGTGCGTTGGATGTGGTCGAGGCCCGACCGGGCGTGTTCCGGGTGGCGGGTTGGGCGATCGACCCGGACACGTCCGATCCCATTCAGGTGCATGTCTGGGTCGACGACAAGTCTGCGACGGCGCTCACCGCCAATGGCTCCCGTGCCGATGTCGGGGCGGTCTACCCGAGGTACGGAGCGGCGCACGGCTTCGATGCGGAGGTGCCCGCCGTCGGCCCCGGAACCCATCAAGTCTGTGCCTACGCGATCAACGTCATGTCGGGCGGCAACGTGCAACTGGGATGCCGGACGCTCACGGCGATGTCCGGAGCGCCCATCGGCTACCTGGACGCCGTGACGGCGGTCGCCGGCGGCATCCGTGCCGTCGGCTGGGCGATCGACCCGGACACGTCTTCCGCGGCGGTCGTGAAATTCAGCGTCGACGGGAATGCCGGGTCGAGTCTGACCGCTGATGTGGTGCGATCGGACATCGCGCGGAACTATCCCGCCTACGGTGGTGCTCACGGCTTCTACGGCACCCGCGAAGTGCCCGTCGGTCGGCATGAGGTGTGTGCCGTCGCGGTCAACGTGGGGCCGGGTGCCGACACCGCTTTGGGGTGCGCGTCCGTTACCGTCACGGAGGCCGTCGACGGCAAACGAGACCCGTTGGGAAGCATCGATGCGGTCAGCGTGGTCGGCAAGACGGTGACCATCAGCGGCTGGGCCTGGGATCCGGATTCCTCCGCGCCGGTCACGGTCCGTGCGGTGTCGGGTGATCAGGCGGCGACCACGACAACCGGCGCGTCCCGCCCCGACGTCGGCACGGTGTACCCCGCCGCGGGCACGAACCGCGGCTATTCGATCTCGCTTCGGCTGGCCCCCGGGACGCGGGAGATCTGCCTGACGGCGGTCAACGCAGGCCTGGGCGGCGACACCGCGCTCGGGTGCCGAACCGTCACGCTCCTGGCTCCGTTGGACGTCGATCCCTGGGGAAGCCTGGATGAGGTCCGCACCGATGCCTCCGGGATCACCGCGATCGGGTGGGCTTTCGATCCCGACACACCGGCGCCGATCTCCGTGAAGATCTCCGTCGACGGAACGGGATCGGTCTATCTGGCGGACAAGACGCGCAGCGACATCGGGCGCATCTACCCCGAGTACGGAGACCGTCACGGATTCACGCAGACGATCTCGGCCACCCCGGGAGCTCACCAGGTCTGCGCGGCCGCCATCAACGACTACACGGGAGCGGCGGTGCCGATCGGCTGCAAGTCGGTCATCGTCCCCGCGCCCAAGGCAGATTCTCTGCCGATCGGGTATCTGGATGCCGTCTCCGTGGCGCCCGGATCGCTCACCGCGGTGGGCTGGACTCTCGACCCCGACACGGCAGAGCCGATCGTCGTCCACATCTACGTGGACTCGGCGACGACCAAGGGCCGCGCCGACCAGTACCGTGCCGACATCGCGCGCAACTATCCCACGTTCGGTGGAAACCACGGGTACTCGATGACGATCCCCACGAGTCCGGGTGCGCATCGGGTGTGTGCCTACGGCATCGGCGACGTCGTCAACCGCAACACTTTGCTCGGGTGCAAGGACGTTGTCGTGCCCGCGGTGGTCAACGATGCGCCTCCGATCGGGTATCTCGATTCCGCGGCCGTGTCTGCGGGCTCGGTGACGGCGTCGGGCTGGACGCTTGACCCGGACACGACCGCCCCGATCGTCGTGCACATCTACGTGGACTCGGCGGTGACCAAGGTGACCGCCGACCAGAACCGTGACGATATCGCGCGCATCTACCCCGCCTACGGCGGCGCACATGGGTACTCGACGACGATCGCCACGACATCCGGCGCCCATCGCGTGTGTGCGTACGGGATTGGCAACGTCGTGGACCGAAATAGCCTCCTCGGCTGTAAGGACGTCATCGTCCCGTGACGCGGGGCGCCTCCGTCTCGTCCGTGCCGGTCAGCGCTGGCGGTCGCCGAGATAGAGCTTGAGCGACTCGATCATCTCCGACGCAGCGAACCCGGTCGAGTGCAACTTGTCGAGCGCGAGCGTGCTGCGGCGGGGTCGGGGTGCGACGGAGCCCGTGGCAG
>Ga0209922_102861_pt1 | contig 14393 bp, 14 predicted proteins | sample ThiBiot_500_biof_FD_183946 | JGI IMG/M metagenome (GOLD analysis project Ga0209922, IMG submission 183946) | Wastewater bioreactor microbial communities from Cape Town, South Africa - Thiocy_expt_500_biof (SPAdes) | ecosystem: Engineered > Bioreactor > Thiocyanate-remediating > Anaerobic-Aerobic ...
AGTTACCAGCCCCAATCTTTGCTCGATTCATTCGATCGACGTAGCGACATAGAAATAAATCTAATTAAATCGAATAGATTCTTTCATTCGACGATAAGAGAAAAACATCGGTTTTGCACTTGATACTATCAAATAAAACTCACACGAGACTTCTTCTTATCAGTTTCTTTCTTTTTCTTGTCAACAAACTAAATAGATATCATTCATTTTCGAAATATGTTTCGATTTCATTTATTTCTATTGATTAACTTTATTTTCTCAACACAAGCATTTTTATCTAGTAAAAATTCAACAAATATCTGTGGTACAAATGCAACTCGACTCTGTTTGATTCAATCAAATAAAATGCCAATTACTGGGCTTGTTTTTCTCATTGTTGTACCTGTTATTATTATTTTAATTATTCTCAGAGCTTGTATACCATGCTGTCGATCGAGATATAAAGATGAAACATCAACGAATTCATTCTATCAATCACGACACACTTCGTGCTTAAATCTTCTTCAATCGAGTTTTTATTTCATCTGTAATATCTCTTGTTTGTTGTTGTTTTTTATTTTCATAAATAAAATAACGTACATTCTCCGGATCGATTCGTTGTGCATCGTCGTATTCACGAATGAACATATACTTTCGATAGATCGATGAGAGAATCAATGAAAATATCATCAATGATGATAATGATGCTAACATGCCGATAAAATTAGCTAGAGTTGACGTTGGATACGTTTCGCCGAATCCAACGGTTGTTAGAAGAAGTACGAGAAAATAACATGCATCACTCATTGTACGAATAGCACGTTTAACAGATATCGGTTTTGGTAGTGATTGATCATAGATCGATGAACTTTCGATGATGAAAATCAGTGGACCAAGACAAGCAAGAAGAAATGAAATAAATACAAATAATCGTTTTAATTCATGTTTAGATTTAATTAGAGAGAGAAGAAAATATTTTAACGGACGAATATATCGTACGAGCCGTACTTTTCGGAGAACACTGAGAAACATTATTTGACGATTAAACATTAGATCATTGAATGAATTCGGTTTTCGATTCATTTTCATTAAGATTAAAGACATCAAATAACAAGTAACACCTAAAAGAAATGATGATGATCCTTGAGATAGGAAATTGATTTTCGATTCAATTTACCGATTATATCGAATAAACCGAATTTTGACAAGTAATCGTACAACGAAACAATCGAAACTAAACGTAAACAAGTTTCCATAAGTATCCAACATAAACAAATACAATCGATAATGAAAAATCTCGATAGAGAATTCTGAAAATGAGCTATGGATATTTTCGAATCGATTGGTTTGTCATAATCAGTTAAATTCCAATGAAAAAGATCGAACATTGAATCACGATATGTAAATGAAAGAGAAACAATTAGACAACTTAGTAAAGTAATCATTGAACAAATATAATGTAAGATTCGTGCAAATCGACAAGCTAAAATCATGAAGAAAAACCAATAATTCAAACAAAAAAAAAGCGAAATTAATCTACAATCTGGATATTCGAGTAAAACATGAAGAATCTGTCGAATTGTTCCTTGAGGTAGAATTCGTTCATGATATTGTCGACTATCTAAATTTGATGTATCAATTCGAAGTTTATTTAATGTATCTTTATAATAATTCATATCGATATTTGTTGATCGATGAAGTTGTTTGGTTGAATAATATTCGAGAATATTCTCGAATATCAATGGACTAATATCGAGAATAAATTCACGATGATTTTCATCATAGAATTGTTTTAATTCGTCGAGATTTATAATCGAACTTTCTTTGACATAATAGATTTTACCGAGAATATTAAATTTCACATCTTGTTGCAATCGATTTGACATTTTATTTTGCTTGCCTAGCAACAAGATTTTTCAATCGATAAGTAAATCGATAGTTCGCCTGACTTTCTCTCTCAAGTTCATTATCATTATTGTGAAACGAGTTCACGCCTCTTTTTCTGTCCACCTGCTCATCGTTTTTCGTCTTCTGTAAAAGATCAATAAGTGGGAGTTCATTTATTTGTTTTCTCATCTATCTTGCCAATCAACTAACTGTATCCATTCATTAAACATTCATACGCTAGTCAATCGAATGCCGATCGCGCCGACGATTAGCAAAAAAAAAGAGGGAAAAGTTGCAATTTAAAATTTCCCTCGTGAATTTTCATATGCGCACACACACACACATTAGACGTGTAATCAATACATTCAACACTATATTTATCGAATTAGCAAGAAAAGAAGAAAGAAAACTACAGTAGTACTTTGATTACTTCAATCAAATGAATGTACCGCGACCTGTTTCTCTCAATGTCGAAGAAAAATGATCGATTATGTTTAACAGTTGTTCGAAATATGATTTTTGTTTTTGTTTTCTCGTAGATTTTTAATCGCTGTACAACAAAGAATTATAACAAACAAACAAACAATCAAAAAAGAAGGAAAAAGAAAGAGAAGACAAATGAATTTGACTAGAGAATTTGCATATGAATAATAAAAAATGAAATCAATTTGTGTTTGTCTCTCTAGTCGATTGATATTCAAGAGTTTTTACTCGTTGATATATGATTGTATAAACCTTGTGCCATTAATTGCATGGCCAATGTATTTCGTGAGCCGGTATTTTTCTTGATTTTCGCACGTTTATTTTGATACCAGATTTTAATTTGTGATTCATTTAAACCTAATTCATTGGCAAGAACTTGACGACGTTCACCAGTCAAATATTTACTTCGATCGAATTCATCTTTCAAACGTGCTAATTGACTGCTTGTAAACGCCGTTCGAGGCCGTTTCGAGTCGATTGTATCGCAAGTTTTCGGCTTTCGGGCACGAGGACCTAGACAAGATATTTGCAGAAAAAAAAAGGCAAAAATAGATTTGTCTTTACCAGCTGAGGGTCGATCCGAATATCTTGTGCAATAGATCCAAGCTGGAAACATGCCAGATGAGAGATCGGCAGTAGTCGATTGAGTCTTATGATTTGAAGACGATGATGACGAATCATTGGTAGCTGTTGGTGATGACGATGAAAGAGGAATGTTAGTTTTATCATTATGATGACGATGATGATGTTGATTATGACCGAATGTTGGTTTTAATATATCCGAAATAAGAAATGATTTGATTTTCGATGTTGAAGTTTGATTTAATAATGATGGCGAACAGATTGGCGAAGATGAATTTGATGTAGATCTCGAATATGTTGAGTCAGGTGACGAAAGGAATAATTGATGATCATTACCACCCATGATGAAATTTTTTCTTCTATTTCGTCTTTTTTTTAATATTATTATTATTATGATTGTTGCTATTATCGTTGTTGTTGTTGTTGCTATTATGAGTGCGCTTGCGTTTCTCTTCTTTTGACAACTTCGTATCGATTGAGAATCGAATAGCTAAGTAATGGTGCAAATTACTTTCTCTCTTTTCTCTTCATATTCGCTTTATTATCTTGCATATGATTGGTCAATTACAAGAACATATCTCGTCTTTTTTCTTTTTTCTTCTTCTTCTCAATGTAATAAGAGACGTACATATCATTTCGTCTAACCAATCATGTAAATAGATACTTGTGATATGTCTAGCGCGGGAGAAAGAGAGAGAAAAATAGCTAATATGAATGATGATGATGAAGACGACGAACAAACGTTTCTATTGCTATTATCAAGTAATAATGATACATCAAAAGAAGAAGAAGAAGAAGAAGAAGAAGGAGAAATCAGTTTGTTTCTTTTTTTGGTATCATACTTTTTTTTGATTTCGATGTGCTAATAGACTCTCTTAATGAATCTACATGCATACAACTTTCTTTTCTGGAAAACCGATTATGAAAGCAAATGAGCCGAGCGAATCATTTGGAAATCAAGCAAGTCAAAAAGAAAAGGTTACCAATTGATTATCACATATGCTAAAAAGAAGATATTCTATCAGTTCGGAAGATCATAAAACGATGTTGTTGTTGTTGTTGACAGGATAATCAGAACTAATTTTCATGTTTGCTATTGATCCGTTTCATTAGACTTATCATTACTTTTTTGTTTCTCACTCTTTCTTCTTCGAACGGAGATGCTACTACTTTCACATCGTTTTTTTTGTGTTTCTCGTGCAAACAATCATGCCGACTTAAATGACAAGGCGCACAACTCGTTTGTATATCATTGATGACAAGTGAAACCACGCCTTGGTGAACATGCACATGATAAAATAAATGAATACGGAGAATACTCGGCGACTAACTCGATTAAAACAATATCTAAACGTCGTGTAAACATGATAATGAAAGCTGGATCATCAATCAATACTCTCAAGATATGTACGCATACGATTGCGATTGTAATCATCATGAAAGAAAAAAAAAAGAAAAGAAGAGAAACGAACAAACAAACGAAAGACATTGATATTTCTTATTGATAGTAATATTTTTTTGTAAATTTGAGACCTATTTCGCTTGTTTAATCATGTTAAATAGAGATTTCTAATTAACAAAAGATTGTTTTGACACTTTGTTTTGAAAATCAAGTGTGACCATCAAAATGTTGTTTCTTTTTCTCTTTTTAAAATAAGATAATTAAAAGACACATGCACATGTTCGTATCATCGTATATATATATATATATTTGAAATTGCTAATGAAATCTTTGCAGCTGATCAACAAGCTACAAAAACAATCGATCATCGCGAAATTCTATCTTTACCACTCATCGTTGTTCGTACGTGACTTCTTTACTCTCTCTCTCTCTCTCTTTCTTTCTCAATCATTAAATGAGTATATGTTGTGTTGGAATGTTTCGAGCAATTAGCAAGCGTGAGGCGTGATCGATATATATTTGTTTGCATTGAACGGTAAAAAAAGGCTAACTCATCATTGATACATGCAAGAAGAAAAGAAAAGGCGATTTTGAAATATTTTCGAAACTTATTTACTTGCGCATCATTGATCATATGTGCCCGGAAGTGCAAGTTACTTGAATAATCTTTGTCTAATAGATAATGATGAGAAAATATGTGAACAAAAATGAGCAAAATCAAATGAAAGAAAGAAAGATCGATGATACGATCGTATACTTTGCATATTTGTGTGGGTTCTTTTTTTTTCAAAACAAAATGATGATAGATGAAAATTGATATTAACAATTTATGAATCGTAACTATGTCTTTAGCTAAGAAGAGACAAACTTGTTTTTGATAAGATAACAAGTCAAACAAAACAAAAAGCAAAGAACATCACAGATAGTACAAGTATTTAGTTGAGTATATTCTTATGGATAGTGATACAATATTTCCAGGCCTATCATTTGGCGAACAGCTTGTTCAAAAATATGAAGATGCAACATTATTCGGTCGATTATCGGTTGTTATTCTTTTGACAAACTATCGTTTACTTGTTCGTTGGCAAGTTATTTCTTGTGGTTTCTTTTCACCATCGTATCATTCGTCGATTAATCTCTATTCGATACAAAAAATTGATCATTCACCAACGAGTCCGAATGCAATTCTTGTTTTACCTTTGTTTATCATATTTTCGATTAGTTGGCTTATGATATTTGTTGGTGAATTACTCAGTGTTAGTGCAACATTATTTATTATATTTGGTGTTTTGTTAATTCTGCTCAGTATAATTGTATTTGTTCTGTTATTTGTCGTTCAAAAACGATATTTTATTCAATTACGAGGAACATTTGGTATTGCAATTTTAAAATTAACAGAAAATACAGCACGAGAACTCGAAGGACGATTGAATGAAATGATCTATCAAAGAAAATTAAATGAATAAAAAAACTAAATAGATGCTGTTTTTTTTCTTTTATCTTCAAAAAACTAGTTTCGAAACGAAAGAGTAGGGTCAATATTTGTAATACAGAAGAAAAGAAAAACCACTGATAATAAATTCATTTTGTGTACTTTGTTATTTTGTTGTTGTTGTTGTTTTTTCTTTAAATAAACTCGAATGGATGAAGATACGATTTTTCCGGCATTGTCCGGTGGCGAACAAATTCTTGGCAAATATGTTCATTCCGAATGTCGAATGAATCTACAAACTATAGTTATTCTCACGAATTATCGTTTATTAATCCGTCGAAAATATACAATCGTTGGTTGTATACCACGTTCATCGTATACATCAATCAATCTCGATACCATCGATCGTGTTGATGAAGAACCTGCTAATTCATCGATAAGATTCGTTTTTACTATGTTAACAATGATATCAATTTCAATTATTTTATTAGCTTTTGGTATTCAATTAAAAATAATCGTTTTAAATATTATTACACCAATTGTAATTGTTCTATCGATTGTTACATTAATTTGGAGATATTTGACTGATAAACATTATCTTTTAGTTGTTTGTGGTTCGTTTGGCAGTGAAACATTTAAATTAAATCGAGAACTTTCGAGAGATTTAGAAGGAAAATTAATTGAAATGTCCTTTCAAACACGTTTATATTTTTCTCATTCAAATAATGGTAAACCGTCGCAACAAACATTACCATCAGCACCTCGATCGACATCTGATACACAACCATATGCTTCGAATCCGTTTACAATTGAAACAGAAAAAAATGATTTTATTCATGTCGAACAAACACCACGACTTGATGTTAATGATGATGACGATGATTTTTAAAACGAGCATTTGTTCTTTTTTTCTTCTTCTTCTTCTTCTTCTAATATTCGAATAATTTATGAACAGATTTTTAATTCTTAAGTAAATATTAAAAATCTAACAATCTGGATTTATTTTTCTAAGAAATAGTTCGATAATATAATTCAGTGTTTTGCTCGTTCATTTTTTTCTCGCTCACAGTTTCAAAAACATTAGTACTCATGAATTACGATACAGTTTTTCATATTCTATCCAATGGCGAACGAATCATTCGTCGATTTACAAATCAATCTCTAAGTCGATGCACGAAAACCGCTACTATTCTCACCACAGATCGTTTATTAATTCGTTCGAAACGAACAGTTTGTTGTTATTATCATGAATCATCTTACACAGCCGTTGCACTCGAATCGATTGATAAAATCAATGAGTCCCACGCACATACACATACGAGTCTCTGTATCATTGTTTGGATATTTGGGTTTCTTGTATTTATTGCTGGTATTTTAGTTTCGATATTTCTATCAGTGAATCATACGATAAAAATTATTGGTATTACTCTAGCTGTAATGTCATTTGTTCTTATGACAATCATCATATTTACTTCGACATTTTGTTGTTTTCGTGAGAAAATGATACGATTAACTGGTAGTTTCGGTCGTGTTAATCTTGTTATGGAAAAAAATCAAGCAAGATTATTTGAAAGAAACTTAAGCGAACAAATTTATCAAGCAAAAATGCGTTTTCGTTCGCTGACAATACCGAAATTTCATTTCGAAAATGAAACATGGAAATCGAATAGTCAAATGATAACATCAAGTCGTTTTTGAACAGATCAAATATGATTTGGTTTTTTGTGTTTTTATATCTTATTAACGATGAACTGTAAAATAGCGAGAAAAAAGAAAACAGGAAATAAAGCTGCAACTGAATGAATGACAAAAAGAAAATGGTGAATAATAATAATAATAATAATAATAATAGTAAGAAAAATGAAACAAAAGCATACACAGACGCACACAAGTAGTCTACCGTTTGTTTGTTTTTCTCCCACTCTCTCTCTCTTCCAAATAATGACAAGAAATTTGCGATAATAAACGAACAAAAAAAAAAGAAAAAAGAAATAGAGTGAAGTGTTTTTTTTCTGATATTTTTTTCTTATAGTGTAGCACTGTCCATATATATCAAGCAAGAAACAGAAACAAACAAATATGAAGACTAAAGGGATTTGAAAAAAACACTTTAGTATAAATGCTTTATGATGATGTAGCTGGTGCAGTGGTTGTTGTAACAGTGGTTGTTGTCACCGTTGCTGTTGCGGACTCAGTTGTTGGGGGAGTCGTTGAATTTGTCGTTGTTGTTGTTGTCTGTGCGTTTTTTGAACCGAATAAATTTTTAAAGAAGTTCTTAAAAGCAGTAAATGGGCCAGGTTTTTGTGCGGTAGCAGCAGCAGCAGTAGCTGGTGATGATTGAAGTTCAGTAACTGAATCTGGTCCACTTGCTGTTTGAGCAGATGTTTGAGTAACATATGCTTCAGCAGATACATTAGCTGCAGTTTCAGGTCCTGATTGAGACGAGGTTGTTGCTGATGAAACGGCTTGTTTGCCACTTTCAATGAGCGAACTGGTTTTTTCTATAGGATAAAAAGTTTGTTGGTTTTTTTTTCTCTTCAAATTCGATGATCGATCTAACCTCCAACAGTTTCAGCAGCACTTTGAGCAGCAGATACTGTTACATCTTTAGCTGCGACGACTTTTTCAGTAACAACACCGGCGGCACTCGATGCTAATTCGGTACCTTGCTTAACTGCATCAGTGACAGCAGCTGCACCTGTAGCAGCAGCTTGTTGAGTAGCGTTAAGAGCTTGCGATCCTTTTTCAACAAGAGCATCTTTAACTTCTGTAACTTTTTGTTCGGCTTAATTAAATTCAATAATAATAATAATTAAAACAAACGATATTAATTTGAAAATAAAATGTTTACCAGCTTTTTCGGCTTGTAATAAACTAGCTTCGGCTGATTTTTCTAATTCTTGTGCTTTAACACCGGCATCATGTGCTGTTTGTTTAACACTTTCGACTAATTCGCTAGTTTTTTCTAAAATAATAAAAACGAAAAATTGATCAATACGAATAAAAAAATTTTAAAAAAAAAACAACCTGCAACAACTTCTTTAGCAGCAGCTAATTTTTCTTCGACTATTTTTTCCCCGGCAAGAAGCGCTTCTTTCGTGCTAGCAGCTAGTTCAGAAGCTTTTTCTGCAAATTACCAATCACAAATGCAAACATGAAACAAGCAAATAAAAAATAAATCATATTACCTTGAACATTATGAGCGACTTCTTTCGTTTTTTCTTGGATGTTGTGTGCAACAACTTCAGCATCATGTTTTAATTCAGCAGCTTTATCTTATCGAATCACACAAATAGAAAGCAAAAACAACAAAAAATGACAATGAATACCTTGTGCAGCATGAGCTAATTCTGTTGCTTTTCCTTGGGCATCGTGTTTTAATTCAGCAGCTTTATCTGAGAAGATTAAGCGAATCAAACAAAATATTCGAGAGCCAGATAAGCATAGGAGAAAAATATTTACCTTCAACTGCATGTGCAACTTCAGCTGTTTTTTCTTGTGCGGCTTCTGCAGCAACAACAGCGTCTTGTTTCAATTCAGCGGCTTTATCTGAAAAGAATATTTCAAAATTAGAAATTGGAAAAAAGAAAACGAAATCAATACCTTCGGCAGCTTGAGCTAATTCAGCTGCTTTTTCTTGTGCAGTTTCTGCAACAACAGCAGCTTTATCTGAAAAACAATATTCAAGCAAATATTGAAGAGAAAAAAAACAAGCGTTTTTGTCTTACCTTGAACATTTTCTGCTGTTTCCTCTAATTTTTCTTGAACAGCTTCAGTCGTAGCAGCAGCATCTTCTTTCAATTCAGTTGCTGTTTCTATTTAACAAGAAAATAAAAGCATACCACTTTTCTTTTTTTAATAGACTCGAACAAACCTTGAACATTGTCGGCGACTTCATTTACTTTATTTTCTGTTTCAGCAACTACTTCATTAGCTGCATCTAAAATAAAAAGAAAAAAGAAAAGAAAAAATTATTTATAGTCAATGTCAAAACAGTACCTGTAACTTGTTCAGTTGTAGGAACGTCAACTTCAGTTGTTGTTGTTTCTGTTTTAACAGTAATATGAACATCTTCAAGTTGACGAGCAACATCTGATTCGACATTTGGTGAATCTTCAGTAGCTTTTTGTTCGTTTTCGTTAACAACAGGAGTATCTGTCAAAGTAATTTTATTTTAAAATTAAATACTTCATTTCCTTTTACTTTGTTCATCAGCCATTTTTTTATCAAAAAAACACAGAAAACACTTGAATCTAGAAAAATAAATAAATAAATAAACCCCGTGTTTGTTATAACCACAATTTCTATTTATCTATTCATCCATTCCTTCAGACGATGATGACGACGACTGACACTGACAGAAAATATATACATAGTTTTTTCCTTCGCTCTCTCTCTCTCTCTCTCTCTCTCTATCACGTCGACTTGTTAAACTAATAATCGAAGACTAAACAAACGATATTGAACGCAAAAAAACAAAAGTATCGATCGAGTTTGGCAATTCATTATCTTCTAATAAACGACACAAAAAAAAACTAATAAGAATAATAACAACAACAAGTATCAGCCTGCTGCTAGTAACCTTCTTCTTCTACTCCTATTTCATCGACATTATAATCATAGAAAGAAGGGGAAAAAACGGGAAAAGAAACTAAGAAATACGTATCAGTCGTTTGAAGGTCTAATCATTATATTCAGCAAATAAGAAATGGACTTTCATACATAGAAAAGAAAACAACAACAACAGTTTTGATTATGAGTAAGAAAGTGTAGATACTGTTGAAACGTCTGACCTTGACTTCTCTCAAAAAAAAAGTGTCCGTTACGTTTCCTCTGTATGGTGTATCGTTAATGGAAGAATGATAGAAAAAAAGGCCAAAGTTTATTTTCGCTTGTATCTCTCGTTCTTCTTCGTCGTCTTCTTCTATCTGTTTCTTTCTTTTCTTTCTTTCTCTTGAGAGATAGATAGAATAATATGAAAAAAAAAGAAGCAGACTATGATGCGAACGAAAAAAAAAACATCCGTACATACAGACGGCCTGTATATCTTCTCGCGACTTTCTACCTTTCTTTCTTTTTTCCTTTTCGATAATTCTAATGACTACGATCCAAGTACTAATCAGAATAAATGTACGCAACGCTCTCGCTTTATATTTTTGTTCTATTCACCAAACGACTAGCGGATATATTAATAGCAATCAAAGAACTCGATTGTATTCTCAGTATCTGCATTCTTTCTTTTCTCTTCGTCTTACGACAGAAACAACAAAACAAGAAATGACGTCTAAATAAATGGCTGCTTTCGATGCCATACCATGCATCCATGCATAGAACGAGCAAAGCAAGCAATTCACTGTTAGATGAAGTCGACTAGCGACCATTCTGCTAGTGCGTGCACGCATGCATAGATTCTTTTTTTCGCTCTTTCTCTCTCTCTCTCTTCTTTCTTTCTCGCTCGATAATAATAATAATGATGATGAATCAGCTAGCGAATGTTGTTGTTGTCAAAAAACGAGAAGAAAAGGACGATAGATGTGTTAAATATGGATGATGTAGACACACTGAGAAAGAACGATAAAACGTGGACAGGAAAAAAAAGAATATAGACTTTGAAATAATAATAATAATATTTAAAAAAGAAAGAAACGTGAACTTTTTGCAAGTATAATTTGAGTGCGTTTTTACTCGTTGTAAAATTTTTACTCGAGTTTTCATAATCTTTGCTTTTTGTACTCTGATTCATCGCATATGCAAATCATCAAGATAGAATGTAACGATCAAAGTTATAAATAAGATCGATTTACACCCAAACAAACACAAATATGTCAGCTATGAAATATATGGTATTTCCATCATAGCCATCAACTTACGAATTTTTCTAATTTATTCTTTTAAAAATTTCATCGAAATAACTAGCATACGTTCGATCTTCCCACAATATATTTAACATATCAGACTGAATACCTGATTGTTTCGTGTGGTTATAGTCTACGACTACTACTAATGTTTCACATTATTTTGTCATAAATGTGCATTACAAGACGATTTACTAATCGATGGAGATTAAGCGTATAAAGAAAGAAGTGAGATCAACAAGAAAATAAGATTCTTAATCTGCTCTTGAAGGGACAAGAATGAATCCACGATTATTAATTCAATTATTTATTCATTCATGTAAACAATTTCAATTCCTCTTGAAAAATGTCTGAGAAACGATCGAATCACATTGTGAGAATGAACAGACATTATTCGTCTTAATTTCACACTGATTATTTCTCAAAAATAACCTTGGTAAAACCATGATTCAACCATAAAAATAACTGTCTTAAAGCAAGTGAGAGACAAATATGTGAGTACGTTCTTTTGAAGTTTATGCACGTAGAACGTTCATGAGAACATTTGTTTATTTATTTAAGTTGATATATATATATATGACTTTTTCTTTCCTCATATTTATATAACTATTTATGAAAGTTTGAAAAGAATTCCTTGAGAAAATATTTGCTTATCTACAGTAAATTTATGGATAGTTCATTGTTAAAGATAAGTAAATTGAGGTATGCTTTGTGTATCTAATACATATAAGTCAAGAAAACAAATCATTCTCAAGTTGTCTGTTGAATTTCATTTGTCAATCAGCTTAAGCTTTCTCTCTTCTCTTCTCTTCCTCACTTATACATACTTGATTAGATTTTATCGTCAACATCCGGTGTGTTCATTTATTTTCAATAGACAATGAGAATAACAATAAATAAATGTTGAAATAGTTGATTCTACTCACAAATACACAGGTGTTAAAGAATCACATTGAATGAACAGGAGAGAAACACAAAAAAAAATGGCTAGTTCTCCTCCCTTGTCTCTCACAGCATGACATTTAACACCTCAACATATCGAACGAAAGCTAATATTTCAAAATGAGCACTCTATATGTATGAGGTAATCAGACGATCAAGTTGATACATATTTTTCTCTTCTATATTTACATACGTACATAGGCACGCGATAAGATTGAAATCGATTAATGACAAAAAACAACGTCTTTTTTTTTTGTCTTGTGTTTTTCTAATGATTTAATCCATAGACAAATCATAACACCTGCTGTACAATGGGAAAATATGCCTTCCAGCATTGCATTTAAACAAGTTGATTAATTAATCAAAACAATTATTTTTGTCTTCAATACTGATCGTCTTGATCAAGTCGATTAACATTTGTTTACGATTGAAATTTGAACTACACGTGCCATTTTCAATTTCCTATCATTGACATAGATGAAAAAGAAAAGATCAAAACATGACAACTATAGTAAAAAACAACACATCGAAGGAAACCGATCATTGCCGCGCTGCTACTATTGAAAATAAATGAAGTGTAGAACTATACCGAATGACGACAATGAAATGAATATGATATTCAATACAAGACACTTATCGTTTGATTTCTAATCATGAAAAAGACGAAACCGACGGCTGCTAAAGAATTTGTTTTCAAGATTCAAGAGTTATTAACAAAAAATTTCAAGATTCGATTCAAATATGAAAAACAAATGAAAAAGGTGACGATGATCACTACTTGATCGTATCCGTATCCGGTGACCTAATCAGTATGGCAGAAAACAAAATCATCATCATCATCGCACTCAACTTGACACATTTCAAGAAAATAAATACGTTCGCGTGTGTGTCAGTTTTTAGCATACGTGATAAGTCAATCATGTTCAAGTATGTATTTACATTTGTTGATCGAATTAAAATTCTTCATAGGTGACAAATTAATTTCTTGTATTTTTTTTTGTCAATAAAATCAAACAACAACAGAAAACAAAACAGCAAAATGAATAAGTTTAGATATAGATAGATAGATATATTGTTGAAAAATAAAAAATAATAGAAGAAAAGTCTATGTACAATGCAAATGGATTTGTCCATAACCGGGCCAAAGAACGATAACAAAAACGAATATATTAACGAAAAAATGCGAGTACACGAGATAAACAATGTACGAATGTGATGGTTCGTTGGCCGAATATGTGATCGATTGAGATTGATGATGAAGTATTGTTATTAATCTTAAAGGAAACGAAAGTTAACTTATAAATATTTATCTTATCGGAAGAAAATAAGATGATTTACTTGTAATTGTTGATCAATATCATCTCCAATATTTCTCAATATATGTGCAATATGTACAATAGTTTCTTTTCGTTGTTGTTCGATGAATATATCTTGTAGAAGATCAGGTAATTGAGTGGTTTTTTCGTAGGTTAGTGTTAACATTTTGTTTTGTTGACGAGTTCGATATGTCAAGGAGAAACGACGTTTTTTTGAATTAGGTGATCGTTTAAATGGTGATAAGCTAATTGACGTTTTGGTTGTCATTGTCGAATGCGTGTGTATTGATTGAATATGAAAATGAGAAATGAACGAGAGAACGAGAAAGAGGAGAGACGAGAGAGAGAGAGAGAGAGGAGGAGGAGAGAGAAGGAAAGGAAAGGAAGAGGAAAAAGTGGAACCATTTCTCGCTTAATTGGAGAACAGAAGAAGAAGGAAATAATGAATTGATTAATTTGAAAAAAAGACGAAGAAGATTTCGTTGTATTTTATTTTTCAAAACAATTAGCAAAAC
>Ga0209922_102863_pt1 | contig 14386 bp, 13 predicted proteins | sample ThiBiot_500_biof_FD_183946 | JGI IMG/M metagenome (GOLD analysis project Ga0209922, IMG submission 183946) | Wastewater bioreactor microbial communities from Cape Town, South Africa - Thiocy_expt_500_biof (SPAdes) | ecosystem: Engineered > Bioreactor > Thiocyanate-remediating > Anaerobic-Aerobic ...
GGCGGCCGTGCGCTCTGTACTCAGTCACGGGCTCGATCACCCCAGCCGCTACCAAGCTGCACGGGCCGGTCTGGCCGCCTCATCGGCGTTCAGACTCTACCGTTCTGGCCTGGTCTGAACATACAAGCCATCCAGTGGGTCATCCGGGAATCGCACCGGCACTTTGCGATGCGATCCATCGGTGACCCGGCATCGACCGATTTCATCGCCGCGGCATGCACGACATCGACGGACGGATCCGGATGCCGCGCACCGGCGGGGCGGACCTGCGTCCAAACCCCTGACCTGTGAGCGGCCGACTTCCTCGGCAGACTCTTGTGTGCCCGAGCATCAGCTCAGGCGCGATCCCTTCGGCAGGCGTGCAGCCAGCCACTCGTGCACATCGGCCCGGATATGCCGGCCTTCGAGCAGAAAACCCTCGAAGCGGCTCGGCACGTACGGCAGGTACAGGAGCGGCATGCCCGCTTCCTCCGGCGTGCGGTCGGCCTTTCGGCCATTGCACGGGCCGCAGGCGGTGACCAGGTTCATCCAGCCCCAGCCGCCGCCGCGGGCCTGCGGGACGATGTGCTCGCACGACAGGTCGTGCTCGGCAAAGCGTTGGCCGCAATACGCACAGGTGAACCGGTCGCGCCGGAACAGCTTCCTCCTGCCGATGGCCGGCACGATGTCGAACAGGTTGACCTTCGAGGCGCCGCGCAGCGCGATGATCGGATGCACGTCGATGACCGACCGGCCGCCACGCGCGACGTTGAAGCCGCCGCGCAGCGTGGCCAGCGGGCCGTCGCCGTCGACCCACGCCACCGAGCCCGTGGCCATGTGAATGGCCGCATGCTCGAGCGAGATCCACGCCTGCGGCGTGCCCTGGATGTCGAGTTGCAGCACGTGACTGTGGTGTCGATGATGCATGGGCGGCCTCCTCTCGTCAGGCCAGCGGGTAGATCCACTTCGGCTGTGCCCAGGCGCGAGCATCCCGTCGGATGTGGTGTCTCGCTGCACGTGGCCTGGCCAGGGGCCGCGCACATCCCGGACCACCAACACCATGTCGTGTGGCCTCGGAGTGCATGGACACACCCGAAGTGGAGACGAACCATCGGCCGGTACCGCGGTCGTCTCACGGCAACTTGTCAAAGAACGTCCACCGCTCGCGGTGGTGCGATCCCTCAGGTAAGACCGGAATGCAAGAGGCCCGGATCCTTTCGGAATCCGGGCCTCTGCGCGCAGAGCTTGGGGTTGCGCTTCTCAAGCGCCTCCTTCTCCCGGATTCGACGAGCCCTCGCAGCGATCGAGGCAATACGCCCAGGCCCACGACCATGGCGTGGCCACGGCATGCCCGGACGCAACCCGCCCCTGCAGGGGTCGGTGTATTGCGATGGGGTGGCGCGATTTCACGATACAGCCTCTGGGTTTCCGAGGGACTCTTTCGAGCCGCTTTCCCGATGATGGGAGAACTGTAAAGAATCTTTACTTGATCGTCAATCCCCTGCGAGAATGTCGTCGAACTCCGTTGCATGGCGCACACGGCACGTGTCCAACATCACGCTCACGAGACGACGGAACGCACTGTCCCTCTTCCAGGACTACGCCGAAAAGGCGCTGGCCGCCGGCGGGTCGCCAAGGGGACTGGAGCAGTCCTTCGCAGCGACGCTGCAGGTCTCGCCGAGCATGTGGAGCCAGATCAAGTCGTCCCGGCCGATCGGCGACAAGCTGGCCCGGCAGATCGAATCGATGACGGGCAAGCCGAGGGGCTGGCTCGACGAGGCCCGCAAGGCCGCGTCGCCCACGCCCGCGGAGACGGCGTTCCTCGAGCTTGCGCTCGCCGCGTGGCGGGCGACGAACAGCGCCGGGCGCAAGGCGCTGCGCGAGCAGATGAAGGGGATCGCGGCGAAGGGCGACTGACCTGCGCCATCAGCAACGCTTCCACATCATCCAGCTCGAGGGCGGTCTCGATGCAGGCGGCCGCCTCGGCCGGATCTTCGACGTCTCGGCAAGGTAGTCATCGAAACTCGAATCGCGACGCGCGGTCATGGGTTGCCCCTTTGCCTGGTGCTCAGACGAGGAGAACGGCATCGCTGTACCGGGCCAGCACCTGGTCCACGGTCACGAGCCTGAGCGGCTCGGCCAGCGCCTGCGCGATCAGCAGCCGGTCGAAGGGGTCATTGTGATGGAGCTCGATGCTCGCCGCGATAGCCGAGCCGGCGCGAGATCTCCGCTGCCGCCGCCCGCACCGCCTGCGCCGGCGCGGAATCCCATCCCGTCGGGAAGACGTCGCGGGGCCCGAGCGCCGTGATGGTCAGCGCCACCTCTCCGTCGTGGCCGAGCACCGGCGCGCTGAAGGCATTGACACCGGGGATGGGACGGCCTGCCGCCCGGGTGAGGCCGTGCGCGCGCCAGTCGCGTGCGCCCTGCTCGCATTCGGCAGCGGCCTTGGCCGCGGCGTCCGGCGCGGCGCCGCGCAGCTCGCCGAACGAGCCGCGCATCGCCTGCTCGAGCGTCTTCGCGGGCAGCACCGCCGCGAACGCCCTGCCGGTGGCCGTGCCGGCGACCGACATCACGGTGCCAGCGCGCATGCTCACGTGCAGCGGTTCCCGGCCGTCGATCATGCGCACCACGGTCGGGCCGAAGTTGCCCCACACCGCGATGGCTACCGCATGGCCGGTGCGTGCAGCGAGCGCCTCGGCCACCGGCGTGGCGGCCTTCATCGGATCGGACTGCACGAGGCAGGCCAGGCCGACCTGGAACGCCGCCGGACCGAGCGCATAGCGGCCGCTGGCGGGATCCTGCTCGATCAGCCCGAGCCGGCCGAAGCTCACCAGGTAGGGGTGGGCGCGCGAAGCCGACAGCCCGGCCTCGGCGGCCAGGTCCTTGAGCGCCATCGGGGCCGGATGGCGGGCGAGCGCGAGCAGCAGCTGCCCCCCCACCTCGATCGACTGGACCGCCCGCTGGCTCTTCATCGTCACGTCTCCGCAGGAGGGATAACCCTCGCCGACGCATGCATATTAACAAATCGATTTGCAATAGGCGAATCCATGGCCGATAATTCGGACTCATTCACCGTCTGCAACGCAGATCGGGCACGCCGGCTCCGCAAGGGAGCCAACCGCGCAGCCGTCCACGCAGGAGCCCCCATGAGCAAGCAATTCGCCTCCCAGGCCGACCTCGAGGAGAAGAAGGTCAGCTTCACCCGCCTGTCCGACAATGCCTACGCCTACACCGCCGAGGGCGATCCGAACACCGGCGTGATCATCGGCGACGACGCGGTGATGGTGATCGACACCCAGGCCACGCCGGTGATGGCCCAGGACGTCATCCGCCGCATCCGTACCGTCACCGACAAGCCGATCCGCTACGTGGTGCTCAGCCACTACCACGCCGTGCGGGTGCTCGGCGCGAGCGCCTATGCGCCCGAGCACATCATCGCCAGCCGCGATACCTACGACCTGATCGTCGAGCGCGGCGAGCAGGACAAGGCGAGCGAGATCGGGCGCTTCCCGCGCCTGTTCCAGGCTGTCGAGTCGGTGCCGGCCGGCCTGACCTGGCCGACCATCACCTTCACCGGCAGCATGTCGATCTGGCTGGGCAAGCTCGAGGTGCAGCTGCTGCAGCTCGGCCCCGGCCACACCAAGGGCGACACGGTGGCCTGGCTGCCCGGGCAGCGCATCCTGTTCTCCGGCGACCTGGTCGAGTTCGACGCCACGCCCTACGCGGGCGATGCGTACTTCGCCCAGTGGCCGCACACGCTCGACCGGCTTGCCGCGCTCGAGCCGCTGGCGCTGGTGCCGGGCCGCGGTGCGGCGCTCACCACGGCCGCCGACGTCGCCAAGGGCCTGGCAGGCACCCGCGCCTTCATCGCCGACGTGCACGCCAGCGTCAAGGCAGGGGTCGCTGCCGGCAAGGACCTCAATGCGGTATACAAGGACACCTACGCGAAGCTCAAGCCGAAGTACGGGCACTGGGTCATCTTCGATCACTGCATGCCGTTCGACGTGTCGCGCTGCTACGATGAAGTGACGCAGCATCCCGATCCGCGCATCTGGACCGCCGATCGCGACCGCCAGATGTGGCAGGCGCTCGAAAGCTGAACCGGGACAGGGGCCAATGGACTACCAGAAGCTGCAGTTCGCCTACCGGCATTCGCCGGACCAGGACGCGGCGCAACCGCCGCGGCACCCCGTGGTGGTGGTCGGCGCCGGCCCCATCGGCCTCGCGCTGGCGATCGACCTGGCGCAACAGGGCGTGCCGGTGGTGCTGCTGGACAACGACGACCGGCTCTCGACCGGCTCGCGGGCGATCTGCTTCTCCAAGCGCACGCTGGAGATCTTCGACCGGCTCGGCTGCGGCGACCGCATGGCGGACAAGGGCGTGTCGTGGAACCTGGGAAAGGTGTTCTTCCGCGACCGCCAGGTCTACAGCTTCGACCTGCTGCCCGAGGCGGGCCACGGGCGCCCGGCCTTCGTCAACCTGCAGCAGTACTACGTCGAGGGCTACCTCGCGGAACGGGCGGCCGCCCTGCCGCTGATCGACCTGCGCTGGAAGAACGCGGTGACCGCTCTCGAACGGCACCCCGACTACGTGCGCCTGACGGTGGAAACGCCCGAGGGGAGCTACCGCATCGATGCCGGCTACGTGGCGGCCTGCGACGGCACGCGCTCGATGCTGCGCCGGCTGATCGGCCAGGAGAGCAAGGGGCGCGTCTTCCGCGACCGCTTCCTGATCGCCGACATCCGCATGAAGCCCGAGGAATCGCCGATGACGCTGGAGGCCGAGCGCTGGTTCTGGTTCGATCCGCCCTTCCATCGGAACCAGAGCGTCCTGCTGCACATGCAGCCCGACGATGTCTGGCGCATCGACTTCCAGCTCGGATGGGACGCCGACCCGGAGGTCGAGAGGCGCCCCGAGAACATCGTGCCGCGGGTGCGCGCGCTGCTCGGCCAGGACGCGCGCTTCGAGCTCGAGTGGGCCAGCGTCTACACCTTCGCCTGCCTGCGCATGGAGGCGTTCCGCCACGGTCGCATCCTGTTCGCCGGCGACTCGGCGCACGGCGTCTCGCCGTTCGGCGCGCGCGGCGCGAACTCGGGCATGCAGGACGCCGAGAACCTGGCCTGGAAGCTGGCCTACCTGCTGCAGGGCCGCGCCGGCAACGCTCTGCTCGACACCTACGGCGCCGAGCGCGAATACGCCGCCGACGAGAACCTGCTCAACTCGACGCGCTCGACCGACTTCATCACGCCCAAGAGCGAGATCAGCCGGCTGTTTCGCGACGCGACGCTGGATCTCGCCCGCGAGCACCCCTTCGCCCGCGCACTGGTCAACAGCGGCCGCCTGTCGCTGCCCACGGTCCTGCACGGCTCGCCGCTGAACACTCCCGACGTCGACCCGTTCGCCAGCTCCCTCGTACCCGGGGCGGTGGCGGCCGACGCGCCCATCACCGTGGACGGGCGCACCAGCTGGCTGCTGCGCGAGCTGCCCGGAGGCATGTTCAGCGCCCTCGTCTTCGACGGCCCCGAGGCGGCCGCGCAGGTGCGCGACCTGCACGCTGCCGCCGACGACCTGGCGCCGCTGCGCGTGCTGCGCGTGGCGGCGCCCGGCACGGCGCCGATCGAGGGCGCGCGCACGATCGGCGATGCCGAGGGACTGGTCACCGCCCGCTACGACGGCCAGCCCGGCACGGTCATCCTGCTGCGGCCCGACCAGCACCTGTGCGCGCGCTGGCGCGCTCCTGTGCCGCAGGCGCTGCGCGCGGCGCTGCGGCACGCGCTCGCCCTCGATCGCGGCCCGGGCGAAGGATCGCGAGGAGACCGACTGTGGACCATCTGATCACGAGCCCCAACCTCGAGGCCCCGGACGACTTCTACGAAGCCCTCATCGAGGCGCACCGCGACCTCTCCACCGAGGAGAGCCACGCGCTGAACGCGCGCCTCGTGCTGCTGCTGGCCAACCACATCGGATCGCTGGCCGTGCTGCGCAAGGCGCTCGACGCGGCGCGCGCGGGCGGCGCGCGCAACGCGCCTGCGTAGGGTCCGTTCGGCCCGCGATCGGCCTGCGCCTATTTCTTCTTCTTGTCCATGTCCGCCAGCAGCGACACCAGGTCTTCGGCGTGCTCCTCCTCCATCGCGAGGATGCCTTCGAGCATGCGCCGCGTGGTCGGGTCGTCGCTGCCGAGGTAGCGGATCATCTCGCTGTAGCTGCCGATCGCGACGCGCTCGGCGACCAGGTCTTCGCGGATCATCTCGACCAGCGAGTCGGCCTCGACGTACTCCGAGTGGCTGCGGGAGAGCATGCCCTCGGGCGAGAAATTGGGTTCACCGCCCAGCTGCACGATGCGCTGCGCGATCTGGTCGGCGTGCGCCTGCTCCTCGTTGGCGTGCTGCAGGAATTCGGCCGCGACGCTCCCGGCATCGATGCCGTCGGCCATGAAATAGTGGCGCTTGTAGCGCAGCACGCACACGATCTCGGTGGCGAGCGCCTCGTTGAGGATCTTGAGCACGGTGTCCCGGTCGGCCTTGTAGCCGGGCGTCACCGCTCCCTGCTCGATGTGCTCGCGCGCGCGCTTGCGCAGGGTCTGGACATCCGTGAGGAAGGATTTCTGCGTCATTGTGCGGTCCTCCTGTGCTCCGACGTGCATCCGCCCTTGCAGCCTAGACGCGACTCGCCGCGCCCTCTGCTCACCCCTGCGCACGTCATGGTCAAGCGTCCGCTGGCAAGCTGGCGGTACGCGATCCACGGAGGTGCCCGATGAAGCCTCACAAGTACGTGATCGTCGGCGGCGGCATGACGGCCGCGGCGGCGATCGGCGGCATCCGCGAGATCGATGCGGACGGCAGCATCGCCGTGATCTGCGCGGAAATGCATCCCCCCTACGACCGCCCGCCGCTGTCCAAGGCGTTGTGGAGCGGCCAGAAGACCGAGGAGGCCGTCTCGCGCGATGCCGGTGGTCCCGGCGTCGCGATCCATCTCGGCAGGCGGGCGGTGGCGCTGGATGCTGCGAACAAGACGGTCACCGACGACGCGGGCAACGTGTACGCCTACGACAAGCTGCTGCTCGCCACCGGGGGCGCGCCGCGGCGCCTGCCCTTTGCCGACGATGGCACGATCTACTACCGCACGCTCGACGACTACCGGCAGCTGCGCCGGCTCGCCGATCGCGACGCCGGCTTCGCGGTCATCGGCGGCGGCTTCATCGGCTCGGAGATCGCCGCCGCGCTGGCCATGAACGGCAAGCGGGTCACCATGGTGTTCCCCGAGGAAGGCATCGGCGCGCGCGTCTACCCGAAGGGGTTGTCGTCCTTCCTGAACGGGTACTTCCGCGACAAGTCGGTCACCGTGCTGCCGGCGCAGTCCGTGACCGGCCTGCGCAGGGACGGCACACGCGTGCTGCTGGGCACCAGCGGGGCCGGCGAGGTGGCGGCCGATGCCGTGGTGGCCGGCCTCGGCATCCTCCCGGCGGTCGAGCTGGCGCAGGCGGCCGGCCTGGCGGTGGACAACGGCATCGTGGTAGACGAGCAGCTGCGCACCAGCCATCCGGACATCCACGCCGCCGGCGACGTCGCCAACTTCTACAACCCGGCGCTGGACCGGCGCATGCGCGTCGAGCACGAGGACAACGCCAACACGATGGGACGCACCGCCGGCCGCAACATGGCCGGACGGGCCGAGCCCTATCACCACCTGCCCTACTTCTATTCGGATCTCTTCGACCTCGGCTACGAGGCGGTCGGCGAGCTCGATGCGCGCCTGGACATGGTGGAGGACTGGAAAGAGCCCTTCCGCAAGGGGGTGGTCTACTACCTGCGGGAGGGCCGGGTGCGTGGAGTGCTGCTGTGGAACACATGGGGGCAGCTCGAAACCGCGAGTGCGATGATCGCGGCCAAAGCCTCGCACAGCCCCGGGGAGCTGGCCGGGGCGATCAGCGACTAGGACCTGTTCACCCTACCCGGCGCGCCACACGCGCAGCGGCGCGCGCAGGGCCTGGAGATCCTCGAAGGGCGAGCGCGCCAGCAGCACGGCGTCGAACGCGGCTCCCCTGGCGAGCAGCGGCACGGGCATGCCGAAGTGCCGGCGCGCCGCGGCCGTGGCCGCTTCGAGCGTGGCGCGCAGCGACAGCCCCGCCTCGAGGTAGCGCTCGATCTCCTCGAGCACGGCGTGGCCGTGCTCGACGCCCATGCTGCCGGCGTCGGTACCCAGCAGCAGCGGTACGCCCAGGCGCTCGGCCAGCGCCAGGTGGCGCGCATGCTCGTCGAGGATGCGCCGCAGGTTGCCCACCGTCTGCACCGGCCAGCCCGCCGCCTGCGGGTGCGCCCACTGGAAGTGCACCGGCGCGAAGGTCGGCGTCCAGGCGATACGCCGCTCGGCCATCGCCTCGAGCACCTCGCGGCTCATGAAGAAGCCGTGCTCGATCGAGCCCACCCCGGCCTGCGCGGCGATCGCCAGCCCCTGGGCGCCGCTGCAGTGCGCGAAGGTGTTGCGCCCGTGCTCGCGCGCCGTGCGGACCACCCGTTGTGTCGCGGCCAGGTCGAACTGCGGCTCGTCGGTGACCGCGCCCGCCTCGAAGTCGATGATGCCGGTGAGGATCAGCTTGATCTCGTCGCTGCACTCGCACAGCCGCGCCACCGTCGTGCGGATGCTCTCGTCGTCCTCGACGTCGCCGGCCATGAAGGCGCCGTAGCGCCTGGCCCGCTTGACCCCCAGCCCGGCCGAGCGCACCTGCGCCAGGCCGCTGGCCGGGTCGGCGGCCTCCTCGCGCAGGCGGTGGTTGATGCCATGGCGATCGCCCGCGTCGCGCACCAGCGTCACGCCGCAGGCGAGCGCCCGGCGCGCGCTCGCGCGCGCGGTCTGCACGAGCGCCTCGAGCGGCTGCTTGAGATGCTCGGCGCGCCGCTTCGGGTCGGTCTGCCCCCCCTCGAGGAACAGGTGCACGTGCGCATCGACCAGGCCCGGCATCAGGAAGGCACCGCACTCGGCCGGAACGCCTTGCGCCTGCAGCGCCGGGCGGTGATCGCCGGCGGTGATGTCCTCGATTCGCCCCTGGCGTACCAGGAAGGTGCTGGCCTCGGCATGGCGGCGCTCGCCATCGAACCAGCCGTCGACGAAGACGGCCAGGACATCGCTGCCGGCGGCGTTCACGTCCTGACCTCCTTTCATCCCGGCCTCGCTCATGCGCGGTACAGCTTGCGCACCGCGCGCAGCGCGTTGCTGCCGGACTGCTCGAGGAAGTTGCGATACGCCCCGAGCACGTAGTCGTCGGGCGCCAGCGGCGCATAGCCGCGCCACGGCGTGCCCAGCACCGTATCGAACCCATGCGGCACGGCCAGCGTGAGGAAGGCGTTCTCCAGCCCGTGCTTCAGGTCCGAGCCGTCGGCCGCCTTCGCGGGCAGCTGCTGGCCGAGGTTCGACAGCCCGCCCATCATGTGGAGGCCGGCGAGCTCCGGGTCGCTGCCGATCAGGCGCACCGCCTCGAGCGTGGCGCGGTTGAGCCCCTCGGTGTCGGCCACCACCGCCGAGACCGACAGGTCCACGAAGATGTCGTCCATCGCCATGCCGTGCTCCTCGCGCAGGCGCAGCGCCGCGCGCCGCGCGGTGCCCGCGATGTCGGCGGCGGTCTTGTTGCCCGCGGCCACCCCGTCGACCACGCGCTCGGAGGCCATCACGATCACCTTGAACGGGCGCACCCGGCGCAGCTCCATGAGCTCCCAGCGGTGCTCGGTGATCGAGTTCACGATCGGCAACTGCCCGCCCGCGCGCTCCTGGTCGTAGCACGACAGGCACAGCGCCTGCACCGCGCGGCTGGGGTAGTCGAACGACAGCGGCAGCCTCACCACCGCCTGGATCGCGCGGATCACCTCGGCCATGAAGGCCGGGTCGGTGAACGCGCGCGCGCCGATGTTCACGTTCAGGTACGCCGCCCCGGCCTCGGCCTGGCGCACCGCGAGCGCCTGGATGCCGGCCAGGTCCGAGTTCTCGAACAGCGCCCGCGTGCTCTTGAACCCGGGGTTGATGCGCTCGCCGATAATGGTCAGCTCGAAACCGTTCACGGTGTGGATACCTCGCCTCGGGGCATCGGCGCAAAGCCGATATGTTTCATGAAGAGCTTCTGGAAACCCTCGAGCGTGCTCAGCTCAAGGTGGCGGCAGCCGCGCGCGAGCGCGTTCGCCTGCGCACGCGCCGAGCGCGAGGCGAGCAGCCGCCGCACGCCCACGCCCGCGGCGTTGCCCACCTGCTGGAAGCGCTCGCGCGCCAGCGCCGGCAGCAGCCCGATGGCGATGGCGCTGCCCACGTCGAGGTAGGCGCCGAACGCCCCGGCGATCACGAAACGCTCGATGTCGTTCTCGCGCAGGCCGGCTTGCGCGAGCAGCAGCTCGGTGCCGGCGCGGATGGCCGCCTTGGCCAGCTGCACCGCACGCACGTCGTCCTGGGTGAAGAGCACCCCCGGGGCCAGGCGCACCGCGCGCCGCCCCGCCTGCTCGCACACTTGCGCATGCCCGCCCGCGAGCCGCCCGCGATCGTCGATCATGCCCGCCTCGCGCATCGCCGCGAGCGCGTCCAGCACGCCCGAGCCGCACACCCCCACCGGCTCCTTGCCGCCGATCACCTCCAGCGCCAGGCGCCCCTCGCGCACGCGCACCCGCTCGATGGCGCCCTCGGCCGCGCGCATGCCGCACGAGACGTGGCCGCCCTCGAGCGCCGGCCCCGAGGGGCAGGACGTGGAGCGAATCACCCCCTCGTGCACCAGCGAGATCTCGGTGTTGGTGCCGATGTCCATCACCAGCGTGGGGACGCCGGTATTCCAGCGCTGCTCGGTGGCCAGCAGCGCGCTCACGTGATCGCCGCCGACGAAGCCGCCGATGTTGGCGGCCACGTGCACGTAGGCACCCGGGCTGATGGCCAGCCCGAGCTCGCGCGCCTTCACGTCGAGCGCTTCGCGCAGCACCGCCACGAAGGGCGCGCGCCCGAGCTGCGCCACCGGCAGCCCGAGCAGCAGGTGATGCATCGCGGTGTTGGCGCACACGGCCGCGTCCATGATGTCGGTGCTGCGCGCGCCGACCGCACGGCACAGGTCATGCGCCAGCGCCTGGATCGCGCGCAGCGCCGCCTCGCGCAGCTGCGCGGCCAGCGCGGCGCTGCGCGAGGCCGCATCCAGGCGGCTCACCAGGTCGGCGCCCCAGGCCACCTGCGGGTTCTCGATGCCGAGCGCGGCCAGCGTGCGCCCGGTCTCGAGCTCGACCAGGAACCCCGCCGCGTTGGTCGTGCCCAGGTCGATCGCCAGCCCCAGCGTCGGGCCGGCGGCGCAAGCCACCCCGATCAGCTCGCCCTCGCGCAGGCGCGCGCGCACGCTCCAGCGCCCGGCGCGCAGCGCCGCCGGCAGCTCGCGCGCGGCCGCGAGGTCCAGCCGCAGCGCCGGCTCGCCCAGCGCGCGCCCGATGCGCTCGGCGTCGCAGGCGTTGTCCATCAGCGTCGGGGCCGCGAGCTGCAACTCGCGCACGAGCACCATCGGGTCGATCGGCTGCACGTCCTCGCCCAGCTCGGCCTCGAGCCCGGCGCGCACCACCGGCGCCAGCGAGCGCGGCGCCACTTCCACGGTGCAGTCCGACAACGCGTGGGCGCAGCAGGCACGGATCCACTTCCTCGCCCCGGCCTCGCGCACGGCGGGGGGCACGCCCGCGCCGAGGGGCTCCCTCGGATCGATGCCTCCGCCGCTGGCCTGGCCGCCCGCACGATCCTGCCCTGCATCGATCCGGACGTCGCCCTCCACCACGCGCACCATGCAACTGCCGCAGGTGCCGCGCCCGCCGCAGGCGCCGACGATGCGCACGCCGTGGCGGCGCGCGCTCTGGAACACGGTCTCGCCAGCAAGCGCCTCGATGCGCCGGTCGAGCTGCGGGAAGGCCAGCTCGTGGACCGCTTCGTCCTCTCCGACCAGGGCCTCGCGCTTCATCGCTCAGGCCCTGCCCGGGGTGGCGGCCGAGGCCGCGGCCGCCGCGCCGGGCACCCGGCGCGCACAGCGCTCGCGGCTGGGACAGGGATCGCAGCGCGACCAGCGCGCCGCCGGCAAATCGATGCCCACGCCCAGCACCATCGCCGTGGACTTCACCGGGTGCATCATCGCCCCCGGCGTCACCTCCACCCCCAGCCGCTGCGCCTGCGCCAGGCGCAGCACCGCCGGCTGCGCCTGCAGCGCCAGCCCCGGATCGCCGGCGCGCAGCTCGCCGGCCATCGCCAGCCCGCCGCGGCGCACCCGGGCGTGCAGCCGGTCCTGGGCGCGGCGCGCCAGCTCGAACAGCAGCTCGTTGCCCAGCTCGTCGAGCGCCAGCGCGAGCGCCGCGCGCCGCTCGGCGAACAGCTCGCAGATGCGCCGCTCCAGTCGCTCGCCCAGCGTGCACACGAGGCAGGCGAGCGCCGTGAGCTCGCCCGACTCGGGCAGCAGCCAGGGCGCGTGCAGCCGCTCGCCGCCGGCGTGCAGGTGCGCGCCTGTCGGCACCTCGAGCGCGACCACGCGCCAGCAGTACGCCGCATCGACGAGCGCCTCGCGCTGCGCCAGCTCGAGCGCCTCCTCGCGCAGGCGTGCGCGCGCCGGCGCACCTCGCCCGTCGCCCTCGCGCGCGGGCGCACGCTGCACGCGGCGCAGCAGCTCGATGCCGCGCACCGTGCCCATGGCCGAGGACGCGTCCGGCGATAGCGCGTGGGGTGTCGGCACGTCCTAGTCCAGTGCTAGCCCGCGTAGCGACGCGCCGCCGCGAACATTGCGCGCACGTTCTCGACCGGCGTCTCGTCGGGCACGCCGAAGGCGCAGTCGAGGATCAGCCTGCCGCCCTTGTGGAACACGTTCTCGGCGAGGTGGCGCACCGCCTGGTCGACGTCCGCGGCACTGCCGGTGGTCATGACCGAAGGCGAGAGATTGCCGCGCAGCGCCACCACGTCGCCCAGCACCTCGTGGGCGCGCACCAGGTCGGTCCGCTCGAACCAGTAGATGCACTTGCCCGGCGGCACGTCGCGGATCGTCTCCAGGCGCTTGCTGCAGTCGGCCTCCCACAACGGCATCGGCACCAGGCCTGCCTCGATCATGCCGAGCAGCATCTTGCGAAACGGCGGCCACCAGAAGGTCTCGAACTGCTTGGGCGACATGAACGCATCGGGCGCCCAGTGGATGGGGATCATCACGATCGGGTTGCCCGAGGCGCGCGCCGTGGCGATGGTCTGGCGCAGCAGGAACACGCTCGCCTTGTCGAGCATCTCGAGCAGCTTGTCGCGGTTGCGGAACAGGTCCTTCATCATGCCGGTGGCGCCGCGGAAATAGTCGGCGATGAAGTCGTACGGCGACACGGCGTTCACGCCGTTGATCAGAGGGTAGCCGTGGCCCCTCGCCCGTTCGACGAAATCCGCCGCATGCCCGGCGAAGCGCTCGACCTCCTCGGCGGCGGCGACGATGCGCTCGAACGACTCGCGCACGCCCGGGCGCGCGAACGCCCGGATGCCGGTGAGCAGCCGGAAATAGTGCAGGCCCGGGAAGACCGGCAGCTCGTCGAAACCCTCGAAGGCGCCGGCCACGCGCGGAAGGTACTTCTGCAGGTAGAACCCGGTCGGGTCGAACAGGAACTCGTCGTATTCCTCCGGCTTCATGTACTCGCGATCGAGATACTGGAAGGGCTGGTTCTCTCCCACGCCGTGCCCCGGCCACTGCAGCTGCTTGAAGCCGATCGCCTCGAGCGATCGCCCCGAGGCGATCATCGCGACCAGCGGCCCGCAGGCATCGGGCTCGAACTCGAGCAGCGCGCGCTCGGCGATCGCCTTGGTCGCCTCGTAGTCGTACATCAGCTGCCTGCAGCTGATGCCGCCGTAGCGCGCCAGCCAGAACGTGGCATAGAAGGCCACCGGCATGCGGTCGGGCTGGCGCAGCGCCACGCAGTCCATGATGCGCTGCCAGCGCGCATCGTAGGCCGCCCCCGCGTCGGTGGCGCTCGCGGCCGGTGCGGCGGCGGCCGAGCCTGCGGCCACGGGCAGCGCCGCGTTCATGCCGCCACCGCGGTCCAGCCGCGGCACAGGTTGACCGCCTCCACGGCATTGGTGCCGAAGGCGTCGGCCCCGGTGTAGCCGCGCACCGTCTCGTCGATCTGGCCCCCGCCGATCATGATCTTCATACCCTCGCGCAACCCCGCCGCCCCGATCGCCTCCACCGTCTCCTTCATCGAGTCGAACGCCAGCGTCAGGAACCCCGACAGCCCCACCACGTCCGGCCGGTAGCTGCGGATCTCCTCCAGGAAACGCTCGACCGGCACGTCGATGCCGATGTCGCGCACCTCGAACCCGTTGATGTCGAGCATGAAGCTCACGATGTTCTTGCCGATGTCGTGCAGGTCCCCGTGCACCGTGCCGATCAGCACCTTGCCCAGCTTCG
>Ga0209922_102874_pt1 | contig 14350 bp, 13 predicted proteins | sample ThiBiot_500_biof_FD_183946 | JGI IMG/M metagenome (GOLD analysis project Ga0209922, IMG submission 183946) | Wastewater bioreactor microbial communities from Cape Town, South Africa - Thiocy_expt_500_biof (SPAdes) | ecosystem: Engineered > Bioreactor > Thiocyanate-remediating > Anaerobic-Aerobic ...
GGCAAGCTGCCCGACGGCGCCGCCGTGCTGCGCGCGAAGATCGACATGGCGTCGCCCAACATCAACCTGCGCGACCCGGCCATCTACCGCATCAAGCATGCCGAGCACCACAACACCGGCAACCAGTGGTGCATCTACCCCATGTACACCTTCGCGCACCCGATCGAGGACGCGCTGGAGTGCATCACCCACAGCATCTGCACGCTGGAGTTCGAGGACCAGCGCCCGTTCTACGACTGGCTGCTCGACCGCCTGGCCGAGGGCGGCCTGATCGCCACGCCGCAGCCGCGCCAGTACGAGTTCGCGCGGCTCAACCTGACCTACGTGGTCACCAGCAAGCGCAAGCTCAGGCACCTGGTGGACAACGGCATCGTGAGCGGCTGGGACGACCCGCGCATGCCCACCATCGTGGGCCTGCGCCGGCGCGGCTACACGCCCGAGTCCATACAGATGTTCTGCGAGCGCATCGGCGTGACCAAGGACTACAGCTGGATCGACTACGCCACGCTCGAAGGCTGCCTGCGCGAGGACCTGGAGGCCAAGGCCCACCGCGCCATGGTGGCGCTCGACCCGCTCAGGCTGGAGCTGACCAACTGGGCCGAGGTGTTCGGCAGCGCGGACCACCTGGAGCCCTGCAGCCTGCCCGCCCTGCCGCATTCCCGCGATGGGGCGCACGAAGGCGCGCCCGAACGCCGCTTCACGCTGGGCCGCGAGGTCTGGATCGAGCGCGAGGACTTCGAGGAGGTGCCGCCCAAGGGCTACAAGCGCCTGTTCCCCGGCAACAGGGTGCGCCTCAAGGGCGGCTACGTGATCGAATGCACGGGCTGCGAGAAGGATGCCGAAGGCCGCGTGGCCAAGGTGCTGGCCACCGTGGTGCCGGACACCAAGAGCGGCACGCCCGGCGCCGACAGCGTCAAGGTCAAGGCCGCCATCACCTGGGTGGGCGTGCAGGACGGCCTGCAGGCCGAGGTGCGGCTGTACGACCGCCTGTTCACCGATGCCCAGCCCGACGCGGGTGGCAAGGACTTCCTGGCGCTGCTCAACCCGGACAGCCTCAAGGTGGTGAACGCCTACGTGGAGCCCTCGCTGGCCGCCGCCCGGCCCGACGAGAAGTTCCAGTTCGAGCGCTTCGGCTACTTCGTGGCCGACCGCGAGGACCACGCGCCCGGCAGGCCCGTGTTCAACCGCATCACGGGGCTCAAGGACAGCTGGGGCAAGTAGACCCACGGCCTGCGCACATCATGACGCCCGAGTCCATCCTGCATTTCTGGTTCGAGGAACTGGCCCCCGCGCAGCAGTTCGCCAAGGACGCCGCGCTGGACGCGGCCATTGCCCAACGCTTCGGCGCCACGCTGCAGGCCGCCGCGGGCGGCGAGCTGTCCGGCTGGCGTTCCAGTACCCGGGGGCGCCTGGCGGAGATCGTGGTGCTGGACCAGTTCTCGCGCAACGTGCACCGCGACACGCCGCGCGCCTTCGCGCAGGACGGGATGGCGCTGGTGCTGGCGCAGGAGCTCGTGGCCAGCGGGCAGGCCGGCGCCCTGCCGCCCGCGCAGCGCGCCTTTGCCTACATGCCCTACATGCACAGCGAATCCCGCGTGGTGCAGGCGCAGTCGGTGCGGCTCTTCGCCGAGCCGGGGCTGGAGGGCAACCTGCCGTTCGCGCTGCAGCACCGGGCCATCATCGAACGCTTCGGCCGCTACCCGCACCGCAACGCCATCCTGGGGCGCGAGTCCAGCGACGAGGAGCTGGCGTTCCTGCGCGAGCCCGGCTCGTCGTTCTAACTTGTTCACAATTCCCGGGCGCCGGGGGGTGAACCTTTGCCGCCCCGCCCGCGTCCAATCCCGCCATGAACGACAAGCAAGCCATCAAGACCCTGGCCGCGCTGGCCCTGGCCGCCCTGGTGGGCGCCTGCGCCAGCGCCCCGCCGCAAGCCCCGGCCGCCATGCCCTCCACCACCGCGCCGAACGGCGCCCCGAGCCTCTCCTCCCACGACTGGAACCTGACGTCCGCCTTCGACGCGCAGGGCAGGCCCGACGACGGCTGGCGCGTGGCCGGCCGCGCCCCGGTGCAACTGCACTTCGAGGGCCAGCGCCTGAGCGTGCGCAACCTGTGCAACATGCTGGGCGCCAGCTTCGGCACGCAGGGCGGCGACATGCAGCTCGGCCGCCCCGTGTCCACCATGCGCGCCTGCGCCGACAAGGATCTGATGCGGCTGGAGCAGCGCGTGGGCGCGCAGCTGCCGACCGTCAAGCGCTACCGGCTCGATGCCGGCAGCACGCCGCGGCTGCAGCTGTTCTTTGCCGACGGCAGCCGCTGGGAGCTGGCCGGCCAGCCCACGCCGCAGACCCAGTACGGCGGCCCCGGCGAGCGCATGTTCCTGGAAGTGGCCCCCGAGCGGGTGGCCTGCAGCCATGGCGTGATGAAGAACGCCCAGTGCCTGCGCGTGCGCGAGATCCGCTACGGCGACAACGGAGTCAAGACCCACGTGGGGCAATGGCAGGTGTTCTATGACGAGGTGCAGGGCTACACCCACGAGCCCGGCATGCGCAACGTGCTGCGCATCAACCGCTTCAAGCGCCAGAACCCGCCGGCCGACGCATCGGCCTATGCCTACGTGCTGGACATGGTGGTCGAGTCCGAGCGCATGAAGTAGGCGCCCGGCATTACGCCAAAAACGGCTGCAGCGCTTGTACGGAAAGCGCCTGCAGCTATTTTTTTTGATAGTTTCAGTGGGCGGCCTTGATCGCCCCGGCCTGGGTCAGCCGCTCGGCCACCAGGAGCCTCTGCATCTCGGCCCGGCCCATGATGCCCAGGTCCTCGGCCACCTCGGCGATGGGCTTGCCCGTGGCGATGGCGGCCTTGGCGATGGCCGCGGCCTTCTCGTAGCCGATCAGCGGGTTCAGCGCCGTCACCAGCGTCACCGACGCGGCGATGCGCTCGTCCAGCAGGCCCTGGTTGGCGGCTATGCCCTCCACGCAGTTGACCTGCAGCGTATGGCAGGCGCGGGCCAGGTGGTGCAGGCTCTTGTGCAGCGCCCAGGCGACCAGCGGCTCGAAGGCGTTGAGCTGCAGCTGCCCGGCCTCGCAGGCCATGGTGATGGCCGCGTCGTTGCCTATCACCTCGAAGCACACCTGGTTCATCGCCTCGGGGATCACCGGGTTGACCTTGCCCGGCATGATGGACGAGCCCGCCTGGCGCGCCGGCAGCCGGATGTCGGCCACGCCCGCCTGCGGGCCCGAGGACAGCAGGCGCAGGTCGTTGCTGATCTTGGAGAGCTTGGCGGCGATGCGCTTGAGCACGCCGGAAATGTCGACGAAGGCGCCCGTGTCGGACGTGGCGGCGATCAGGTTGGCGGCGGCCCTGACCGGCACGCCCGAGAGCTCGGCCAGCTTCGGGACCACCGCGTCGACGTAGCCCAGCGGCGCGTTGATGCCCGTGCCTATGGCCGTGCCGCCCATGTTCACCTCGGTCATCAGGTAGGCCGACTCGCGCAGGCGGCGCTCGTCGTCGGCGATCATGGAGGCGAAGGCCGCGAACTCCTGGCCCAGCGTCATGGGCACGGCGTCCTGCAGCTGGGTGCGGCCGATCTTGAGGATGCCGGCGAATTCCAGCGCCTTGGCCTCGAAGGCGCCGCGCAGGGCGGCCAGGGCGCCGAGCAGCTCCTGGATGCCGAAATAGGTGGCGATCTTGACCGCCGTGGGATAGGTGTCGTTCGTGCTCTGCGATGCGTTGACGTGGTCGTTCGGGTGGATCGCGTCGTAGCTGCCCTTGGGCAATCCCAGGTGCTCCAGGGCACGGTTGGCGATCACCTCGTTGGCGTTCATGTTCGTGGAAGTGCCGGCGCCGCCCTGGATCACGTCGGTGACGAACTGCTCGTGCAGCTGCCCGGCGATCAGGTCGTCGCAGGCCTTGGCAATGGCGTCTGCCTGGGTGGTGCTGATCGCGCCCAGCTGCAGGTTGGCGTGGGCGGCGGCCTTCTTGACGAAGGCGAAGGCCCGGATCAGCGCGGGCATCTGGGCCACGGTGTGGCCGGTGATGGGAAAGTTCTCCACGGCACGGGCGGTGTGCACGCCCCAGTACGCGTCGGGAGGGATGGTCTTGATGCCGATGAAGTCATGTTCTTGACGCATGGTCGATCTGCTTTCTGATGGGTTGGAAAAAGGGAGGGAGCGCGGCCCGCGCCGCGCCAGACGTGGCAATGCCCTGGCCGCCAGGGCGCCCAGGGCATTGGGCGCGGATTATGGCCCACCGCGCCTGCCGTGCATGAGAGCAATAGCTTTGCGCATAACCATGGCGCCGCGCTGGGCACCGGGGCGCAGCCACTACACTGCCCGCCGTGAAATCCCTGCGCGACGACTCCCCCCACCATCCCCTGCCCTGGCCCGGCGCGCGGCGCCGCGCCGTGCTGCGGGGCCTGGGCCTGGCGCTGCTGCCCGGCCCCGCCGTGCCGGCCCGCGCCGCCACGGCGCCCGATGCCTGGCCCCAGGCGCTGCAGGTGCCCGGCGGCGTGGCCCGGCTGCAGCTGGGCCCGGCGCCCGAGCGGCCCGTGGTGCACGCGGGCGACGTTCCCGTGCTGGTGCTGGGCGACAGCATCGCGTGGACGGCCCTGGTCGGCATACCGCTCTCCGCGTCCGTGGGCCAGGCCCACGTGACGGTGCAGGCCGCGGCCGGCGCGCCCGGGCGCCGCATCGCCTACCGCGTTGCGGCCAAGCAGTACCGCGAGCAGCGCCTGACGGTGGCGCCGCGCACCGTGGACCTCGCGCCCGAGGACCTGGCCCGCCACGAGCGCGAGCGCGCCCACCAGCAGCAGGTCATGGCGACCTTCTCCACCCCGCTGCCGGACGATCTGCTGATGCGCCAGCCCGTGCCGGGGCCGCGCTCCAGCAGCTTCGGGCTGCGGCGCGTGTTCAACGGCCAGGCGCGCAACCCGCACAGCGGCATGGACATCGCCGCCGCCACGGGCACGCCCATCGTGGCGCCGCTGCCGGGCCGGGTGATCGACGTGGGCGACTATTTCTTCAACGGCGGCACCGTCTGGCTCGACCATGGCGGCGGCCTGCTCACCATGTACTGCCACCTGAGCCGCGTGGACTGCCAGGTGGGCGACCGGCTGCGCACGGGCGACGCCTTCTGCAAGGTGGGCGCCACCGGCCGCGTGACCGGCCCGCACCTGCACTGGGGCGTGATGCTCAACCGCACCATGGTGGACCCCGCCCTGTTCCTGCCCGCATGAAGGCCCGCGCGCGGCTGATCCGCTTCAACAAGCCCTACGGCGTGCTGAGCCAGTTCACGCCCGAGGGGCGCTGGCGCGGCCTGAAGGACTTCATTGCCCTGCCCGGCGTCTACGTGGCCGGACGGCTGGACGCCGACAGCGAGGGCCTGCTGCTGCTGACCGACGACGGCCGGCTGCAGGCGCGCATCAGCGACCCGCGCCACAAGATGGAGAAGACCTACTGGGTGCAGGTCGAGGGCATCCCCGGCGACGGCGCCCTGGCCGCGCTGCGCGCGGGCGTGCGCCGCCTGGAGCCGCCGCCCGCCCTGTGGCCGCGCGACCCGCCGATCCGCGTGCGCCGGAACATCCCCGACAGCTGGATCGAGCTCGTCATCCGCGAGGGCCGCAACCGCCAGGTGCGCCGCATGACGGCCGCCGTGGGCCACCCCACGCTGCGCCTGGTGCGCGCGGCCATCGGCCCGTACACGCTGGACGGGCTGGCGCCCGGTGCGTGGGACGATATTGAAACGATAGCTACCGGCGCTTGATGGGAGGGCGTTGGAGCCCGATTTTGCTTGCAATCAACCGCGCCGGCGCAGCCGCAGCGCGCCATCGATCACCAGCACCGCCACCGCCGCGAAGATGGGCCCGTAGGTCGGCCACTGCGCCGCGCCGATGCTCTCGCCCAGCAGCAGCGCCACCAGCGCCAGCAGCACCGGCTCCACGTAGCTCAGCAGGCCGAACAGCCCCAGCGGCAGCAGGCGGCTGGCGGCCATGTACAGCGCCAGCGCCACGGCGCTCACCACGCCCAGCACCGGCACCAGCGCCCACAGGTGCGCGTTGTCCGCCACCATCGGCAGCGACGAGGGCGCGCGCAGCACGAACCACAGCGCCGCGGGCACGAGCAGCAGCATGTCCAGCCAGTGCCCGCCCAGGTGGTCGGTGCGCATGCGCCGGCGCGCCACGAAGTACACGGTGTAGCCCAGCGCGACGAGCCACGTCTCCCACGACATGCCGCCGGCGCGCAGCACCTCGTGCGCCACGCCCGCGGCCGCGAGCAGCGTGGCCAGCCACTGCAGGCGCGACAGGCGCTCGCGGTACAGCATGCGCCCCGCCAGCACCATCACCAGCGGCAGCAGGAAGTAGCCCAGCGACACCGGCAGCGCCCGCCCGTGCAGCGGCGCCCAGAGGAACAGCCAGAGCTGCACCCCCAGCATGGCCGCGCTGCCCGCGAGCCCCAGGGCCAGGAGCGGCTCGCGCCACGCCCGCAGCGCCAGCAGCCGCACGCGCGGCCACTGCCCCTGCGCGAGCAGCAGCACGGTGGTGAACGGCAGCGTGCACAGCACGCGCCAGCCGAAGATCTGCTCGCCGTCGAGCGGCGCCAGCAGCGGCGCCAGGTAGTAGAGCGCTCCGAACAGCACGGAAGCGGTGACGGAAGCGGCGAGACCCTTGAACACGATAAAGAGGCGGAATGGGTGAAGGCGGACGCGCGATTGTCCGCGAATGCGGGCACCGGCCCGGCATGTGTCCGGTATAGTGCGGCGCCTTTTCGCCGCCCATGCCCGCTGCCGCCTCCGCCCTGCTCTGCCTCGTGATCGCCATCGGCGACGGCGATTCGCTCACCGTGCGCTGCGGCGGGCACCGCCCCATGCGCGTGCGCGTGGCCGCCATCGACGCGCCCGAGCGCAGGCAGGCCTTCGGCCAGCGCGCGCGGCAGAACCTCGCGCAGCTGTGCTTTCGCCAGCAGGCGCGGCTGCACACGCTGGGGCACGACGCATACGGCCGCACGCTGGCCCACGTGCGCTGCAACGGCCAGGACGTGGCCGCCGCGCAGGTGCGCGCGGGGCTGGCCTGGGTGTACCGCGCGGGCGACCGCGACCTGCAGCAGTTGGAGCGGCACGCGCGCGCGAGCCGCTCGGGCCTGTGGGTGCAGAAGCGCCCGATGGCGCCGTGGGACTACCGGCGCCGCCATCAGACCGTGAACACGTTCTCAGCGCGATTGAGCCGGCGGGGGTAGGATCGCCGGCTTTGCGCCCCTCGCACCGTGACCGATTCCCCCGCCGATTCCAACGTCTACCGCCACGCGGGGTTCGTCGCCTTTCTCACGGCGCGCCTGGTGGCGGTGTTCGCCACGCAGGTGCAGGCCGTGGTGGTGGCCTGGCAGGTGTACGACCTGACGCGCGCGCCCATGGCGCTGGCCTACGTGGGGCTGGCGCAGTTCCTGCCCATGCTGGTCCTGCTGCTGCCCGCGGGCGATCTGATCGACCGCTTCAGCCGCAAGCCCATCCTGGCGGCCAGCTGGGCGGCGGGCGCGGTGTGCAGCGCGCTGCTGTGGTGGCTCGCCGGGCATGGCGCGGCGGGGGTCGATGGCATCTACGCGGTGCTGGTGCTGTTCGGCTGCTCGCGCGCGTTCTCGGCGCCGGCGCTCTCCAGCCTGCTGCCGCAGATCGTGCCGCGCGGGCAGCTCGCGCAGGCGGTGGCGGCCAACGGGATGATCATGCGCATGGCGACCATCGGCGGGCCGTTCCTCGGCGGCGTGCTCTACGCGGTGGGCGGCGCGCGGCTGGCCTACGCGGTGTGCATGGCCTGCTTCGCGCTGGGCACGCTGCTGCTGGCGCGCGTGGCGGTGGACCACGCGGCGCCCATCGGGCCCGCGCTGGGCAGCATGTTCCAGCGCTTCGGGGCGGGCATACGCTTCATCCGCTCGCGGCCCATCATCCTGGGCACCATCTCGCTGGACCTGTTCGCGGTGCTGCTCGGCGGCGTGGTGGCGCTGCTGCCCATCTACGCGCAGGAGGTGCTGCACGTGGGCCCGCAGGGCCTGGGCGCGCTGCGCAGCGCGATGGCGATCGGCGAGGTGGGCGCGGGCCTGTACCTGAGCATGCGGCCCTTCGACCACCGCGTGGGGCGCACGATGTTCGCCGCGGTGGCGGTGTTCGGGCTGGCCAACCTGGTGTTCTCGCTCTCCACGGTGTTCGCGCTGTCGTTCGCGGCGCTGATGGTGGCGGGCGCGGCGGACATGGTCAGCGTCTACATCCGCGGCGCGCTGGTGCAGTTCTCCACGCCCGACGAGATGCGCGGGCGCGTGAACGCGGTGAACATGCTGTTCATCGGCTCGTCCAACGAGCTCGGCGAATTCCGCGCGGGCACCAGCGCCGCATGGGTGGGCGCGGTGCCGGCCGCCGTGCTCGGGGGCCTGTGCACGCTGGGCGTGGTGGGGCTGTGGGCGCGCCTGTTTCCCACGCTGCGGCGCGTGGACAAGTTCGAGGAAGCCGCTTGAATCTTGATAGCTGCAAGCGCTTTCCAGGCAAGCGCTGGAGGCCGATTCGGCTATGAATCGAAGCTGCCGCCCAGCAACTCGGCCAGCCGCTCGGCCGGCATGCGGAAGCCGCAGGCCTGCGCGTGCCCGCCGCCGCCCATGCTGACGGCCAGCGGCGAGCAGTCGTAGCCGCGCTGCGAGCGCAGGCCCACCTTGACCTGCCCGTCGCCGCCCACGGCCCACATCAGCGCGTAGGTGCCGCTCTGCTTCGAAAGCAGCTCGCCCACCAGGCTGTGGAAGGCGCCCGGCGCGTTCACCATCAGCCCGGCCTCGCCGTTGAACACCAGCGGCCGGGCGCCGCCGGCCACGTCCTGCGCCAGGTGGCGGAACTTCTCGTCCATGGCCTGGCCGCGCGCGACGAAGGCCGCCGCCTCGGCGGGCGGGAAGTCGGCGATCCCGCTCCAGCGCGCGAAATCGAAGGGCTCCATGTCGAGCGCGGCCACGAAGCCCGCCGTCTCGGGGTACTGCCAGGTCCACAGGTCGCGGTCCTCCACATGGCGCACCAGGTCGGGCAGCGGCGCCTCGGGGTGGAAGAACTCCCAGGCCAGGCGCGCGCCGGACTTGGACATGTCGAAATGCAGCGCGCCGCAGCGGCAGGCAAAGCCCGCGAGCTGCTCGGCCGCGCTCTTGTGGTGGTCCAGCAACACCAGCCTGGCGGCGCGCGCGTCGATCTCGGCCAGCAGCGCGGGCGCGAAGGAGAAGTCCAGCACGTAGACGGCGCGGCCCTCCAGCGGCGGCAGGTCATCCACCGTGGCCGCCTGGCCGTGCGACAGGCCCAGGCACTGCACCTGCCCGCCGTAGAAGCGCCAGGCCGCAAGGGCCGCGGCAAAGCCGTCGGCGCAGCGGCCGTGGTAGAGGACCAGGGGGCGGGGATCGTCGGCACGGGGCGCGGCCAGCAGGGGCAGCGGCAAAATGGCGGAGCGCGGGGACATCATCATGGCGGCGCATTGTGCTGCAGGCAGGCGCCGGGCAGGCTGCTATCATGCTGTACAAACATCCAGCGCACGTTTCCTACACACCACCCGACAGGCCACCGCACCATGGGACTCGACCAGATCGCCATTGCCCTGCTGGGCGCCACCGCCGCCTGGTTGTCGCAGACGCGCAGCGCGCTCCTGCGCCGCTGGGCCTGCATCTTCGGGCTGCTGGGTCAGCCGTTCTGGTTCTACGCCTCGTGGAAGGCCGAGCAGTGGGGCATCTTCGCCGTGTCCATCGTCTACCTCGGCGCCTGGCTGCACGGCCTGAAGGTGTACTGGCTCACGCCGCGCCGCAACCGGGATGCGCCCGACACGGGCCTGAGCACGATCCAGTTCACGCCGGGGCGCGACTCCTGACACCCGGCGCCCCTCTTCACCTGCTGTGGCAGGACGAGCACATGGTGGCGCTCTACAAGCCCGCCGGCTGGCTGGTGCACCGCACGGGGCTGGACGCCGGCGAAACGCGCTTCGTGGTGCAGGCCCTGCGCGACCAGATCGGCCGCCACGTCTACCCCGTGCACCGGCTCGACAAGGGCACCTGCGGCGTGCTCGTCATGGGCCTGCACCCCGCGGCCGCGCGCGCCCTGGCCGACGCCTTCGCGCGCCACGCGGTGCACAAGCGCTACCTGGCACTGGTGCGCGGCTGGGCCCCGCCGCTGGCCGACGTGGACCACCCGCTGCGCCCCGACGACGCGCCCCAGGACACCCCCGCCCAGCCCGCGCACACGCGCCTTGCCCGCCTCGCGCGGCTGGAGCTGCCCGAACCCAGCGACCCGCGCTTCGCCACCACGCGCCCCTCGCTGGTGCTGGCCGAGCCCACGACCGGGCGGCGCCACCAGATCCGCCGCCACCTCAAGCACGTCGCCCACCCCATCCTGGGCGACGCCACGCACGGCAAGGGCCCGCTCAACCGCTGGTGGGCCGAACGCCTGGGCCTGCAGCGGCTGTGGCTGCACGCCTGGCGCCTGCGCCTGCCGCACCCGCAGGACGGGCGCATGCTCACGATCGACAGCGGCCTGCCCTGGCCGCCCGCCGCGGCGCCCCTGCCCTGCGCGCCCGACGCGCCCTGGCGCGACTGGCAGGCGCGCGTGTTCACGCTGCCGTGGATGGCCGCATAGCGCCGCGCCGCGCTACCATGCGCTGCACGCCAACCCGCCGCACGCCATGCCAGCCACACCGCCCATCGACTCCGCCGAGCCCGGCACGGACGCACTGCGCGAGGACGGCCTGCCCGAAGACGCCACGCTGTGCCCCGGCGAGGCCATGGACGCCGCCGCCCTGCGCCAGCTGCTCAAGGCCGCCCTGCCCGACAGCAGCCGCCACAAGGCCGCGGGCTGGTTCGGGCAGACGGACTTCCTGTTCACGCGCAGCCATGTCGACGAAGACCAGGACGCCTACCACGACGGCCTGTTCATCACCGTCTGGAAGCGCTGGGACTTCTGGCTCGCGCTGCCGCACGACGACCCCGCCGCCCATGCCAGCCTGTTCACCCAGGCCTGGGCGCTGCTGCGCCAGCCCGCGGCGCCCACGGTGACCGACGGCCTGGTGCGCCAGTACCGCGGCTACGGCGCCACGGGCGAGCCCGGCCCCTGGCAGGGCCTGCACGACGCGCCGCCCGAGGCGCTGCAGGCCTGCGCCGAGGCCTGGCGCGGCGTCATCGGCTACTGGCGCCGCGCCGAGGCCCAGCGCCGCGCGGGCCGGCCGCTGCGCGCGCGCCTGCACGCCGCCCTGACGCCCGAGCGCGTGCGGGCGCTGACCCTGCTGCCCGTCTTCACCGGCCGCTACAACGACTGGTGGAACCCCGAGCGCAACGGCTGGTGGGAGGGCGACGTGTGGATAGGCGCGCGCCAGCCCGGCCATGAGGGCGGCCGCAGCTGGGGCCGCGCGCTCAAGCTCAGCTGGCGCAACGGCAGCGAGGCGCCGGGCGACGCGGAGGACGACGCCCATGCCTGCTACCAGATCGACCTGGTCGAAGACGACGCGCCGCACGAGGGCACGTCCCACCCGCCGGGCCTGCGCCTGAGCTACGCCCAGCGCCAGAGCGACGCGCGCCAGAGCCTGCCCAACGACGCCGTGGACCACATGGCGCGCCTGCTGCGCCTGTTCACCACGCTGGAGCAGCGCCTGTACGCGGAGCACGCGCGCGCGCAGCTGGCGCCGCCGCCGGACGACCAGCCCGCCCCGCCACTGCCGCGCACGCCCCCGTTCGCACCCGACGAGCCCGACGCCGAGGTGTTCGGCGCGCAGATCATGGCCCTGTCCAACGACTGGCAGCGCGCCGGCCGCGCCCACGCCGCCCTGGTGCGCGAACGCTGGGCGCTGCAGGCCGAGCGCATGGCTGAGCCGCCCGCGCAGGACGACGGCGGCGCCACGGCCATGCCCGCCATCGTCGACCCGCGCGGCGCGCAGGCCGGCGCCGTGCTGCAGCTGGCGCGCGCCGTGCACGCCTGGGCCGACGCCGACCTCTCGGCACGCTTTCACCGCCGCTTCGCGTTCGCACCCGGCGCCCTCGCCTACCGCGCGGCGCACGTCGGGCGGGCCGTGGGCCCCGTGCTGTGGCAGGCGGACGGCCGGCTGCTCGCGCATGTCGCGGCCGCGCACGGCGCGCAGGCCGGCGCCTGGTGGGAGGTCGGCGCCGACGGGCTGCACATCGCCCCCGCGCCGCAGGCGGCGCCCGCCGCGCACGGGGACGAGGCGCAGGACACCGTCGCGGCGGCCGCCCACGGCCTCACGGTGCGCGGCGACGCCGACGGCGACCTGCACGGCCTGGCCGATGACGGCCGCACGCTGTGGCGCCACCACATCGGCGGCGCCATACGCAGCATCGCCATGGCCCCGGACGGCCACGCCCTGGCCGTGGGCACCGCCGGCGGCTACCTGGTGCTGCTGCGCAAGGGCAGCGGCATCGACCCCTATCTGCCGGGCACCTCGCGCTACGCGGAAGTGCGGCGCTTCATCTTCTGGGACGACGCGCCCGCGCCGCTGGCCTGGTAGCGGCAGCGGCGGGAAGCTCCGTTTCTGATAGCTGCCAGCGCTTGATGGGCGGGCGCTGGAGCCATTTTTTACCTAAAAACTATCCACCATCCCGCGGCGCATTGCGCGCGCGGCGCTCGTCGCGCTTGCGCTGCTCGGCCTTGCGCTCGGCGCGCTCCTTCTCCCGCTGCCGGGCAGCGGCCAGCCAGGCCTCGAACTCCCCGGGCGTCTCCAGCGTCACGCGGCCCAGGGCGGCGCTGCGCAGGTCGGTGAGCACGATCTCGGCGGCCTTCTGCAGGTTCAGCCGCCCGCCGCTCATCACCGCGCCGCGCTTTCTTGCGATCAGCGCCAGCAGCTCGTCGTCGTGGCTGGCGCCAATGGCCTGCGCGTCCAGGCCCAGCCGGTAGCGGGCGTCGAGCAGCGGCGCGTAGTGGCGCTTCACGTAGGCCAGCAGCTCCAGCGCCACCTCCTCCTCGTCGTAGGCGTTGCGCCCCACCGCGCCGCTGGCGGCAAGGCGGTAGCCGCTCTCGGGCACGATGATGCGCGGCCACAGCATGCCCGGCGTGTCCCAGAGGTAGAAGTCATCGTCGAGCACGATGCGCTGCTCCTGCTTGGTGATGCCGGCCTCGTCGCCGGTCTTGGCCTCGCGCTTGGCCGACAGCGTGTTGATCAGCGTGGACTTGCCCACGTTGGGAATGCCGCAGATCAACACCCGCATGGGCCGCGACAGGCCGCGCCGGTTGGGCGCGAGCTGGCGGCAGGCCTCGACGAGCCGGCGCGCGGGCGCGGCGTCGGACGCGTCGAGCGCGATGGCGCGCGTGCCGGGCCGCGCGTTGTACCAGTCCAGCCACGCGGGCGTGCGCGCGGGGTCGGCCACGTCCTGCTTGTTGAGCACCTTGAGCGCGGGCTTGTGCCCCGTGAGCTCGGCCAGCAGCGGGTTGGCGCTTGAGCCCGGCAGGCGCGCGTCCAGCAGCTCTATCACCACGTCGATGTCCTTGATGCGCTCGCCGATCGCCTTGCGCGTCAGGTGCATGTGACCGGGGAACCACTGGATGGACATGGGGGTGCTGCTTTCACGAATGAGGATGGGCGGAACCGCCAAGGATAATCGCCGCCATGCCTTCCTCCCCTGCCGGGCACCGCCAGAATTCCGAGCTGCCGTTCACGGGCGTACTCATCCCGGCCGCCCTTGCAGGCGGCCCGCTCGCCCGGCATGCGCCGGGCTCGAACCCATGACCAGTCGGAACGTCACCCATCGGATGATCGAGGCCTTCCGGGCTGCGATGCTGCACAACGGGATCAGTGCCGGTGCCGACTCCCTGGGAATCACCCAGCCGGCCATGAGCCGGCTCATAGCCGATCTTCAGAAATCGACCGGCATTCTGCTATTCGCAAAAAGCGGACGCACCATCAAGCCCACGGAAGAAGCCCATGCCTTGATGGCGAAGGTGCAGCAGTCTTTTCTGGGGCTGGAGCAGATAATCGATTTCTCCGACCAGCTGCGCAAACAAAAGCTTGGTCAGCTCTCGATCAGCACAATACCTTCCATCGGGCACTCCATCATTCCGGCCGTGGTCCGCCAATTGAGGGAGAAATTCCCCGACGTATTGATCAGCCTCCGCGTCGCCTCGTATATCGACGTGGCGAGGCACGTCAAAACCCGGCAGGCCGATATCGGGCTCACGGCAGATACGCTTTCGCTGGGAGATCTTGAAACGGTCGCCGAATTCTCCTCGGAATGCGTATGCATCGGCACCGAAAAGTGGCTCGACCCGAAGGCCGGCCACATACATGTGAGCGAGTTCGCAGGCAAGCCGTTCATCGCTTCGACCGGAACGTTCCAGACGCGCTTGGACGCATGGCTCGGCG
>Ga0209922_102876_pt1 | contig 14349 bp, 15 predicted proteins | sample ThiBiot_500_biof_FD_183946 | JGI IMG/M metagenome (GOLD analysis project Ga0209922, IMG submission 183946) | Wastewater bioreactor microbial communities from Cape Town, South Africa - Thiocy_expt_500_biof (SPAdes) | ecosystem: Engineered > Bioreactor > Thiocyanate-remediating > Anaerobic-Aerobic ...
AATATTATAACGATGTAAATTATGACAGTTACTCTAAAATCAATAGAGCACTTATATTGCAGTCAAAAGAAATTACGTCAACACAATCTACAACGTAATTTTATCGTTTTATGTCTTGATATTCCATGTTTGGATGTTTGTCAATCAAAACAAATTTTATCTTGGTCAGGGTTTTTAAATCTTTCTGTTGCTAATCTCAACGTATAGAATTATATAATTTATATTATCGAGAAGCCAAACATGGAATGAGTTTTACAAATGGATTTAATTATATTTTCTTTACCTATAGTCATCTACGATTGAATCAACAAGTAGAAAATTTATTAGGAGAATTACAATCGTCATTGAAAAGCAATGAATTGATAAAATTAGATTTTTCAACGTTTGAATCTAACGATGATCTACTACGAATACAAGATTTTAATGAATGGTGGAAAAATAATTTATCTGTGAATGATAAACGTGATTTAAATCTTAATCAAGTTCGATTATGTCTATAGAACTTTGTATACTTTAATTTTTAATTATCGTACCAAGTTGTAGACGATTTGTTTTGATTTGTTTGCATCTGATTTCGTTGAAATAATTTCTTGATTGCATTAAATTTATCATCTAAACTATCTGTTAAGCCACCTAATTTCTGCTGACAATCATTCCAAAATCCTTTATTTTCAAGAACGACAAAACACCATTTTAATACTTGTTCATCTACTAATGAAGTTGTAATACCATAAATAAGTTCATTAATTCCTGATACTGCTAATATACGATCGTCATCTTCATAAGGTTCACTATTTACAGCTGCACATAGGCCAATATTACTGTAGAACGTGATATCATTCTCAATTTTCGGTGAATATTTCGAATATTTTGATAATAATCCATTGAAATCTTCTAGAACAGCTCGACGACTTTTAACTTGACCAGCATATTTATTCGTGCAAACCAATACGACAAATATACGTTTTTCAAGTATGCAAAGATCCAGCAAAGATTCTAATCGTTCAAGATCAACGAATGTTCCGGGTGATGCACAAAAAATCATACAAAGTGGTTTCGTTTCTGGTTTCTCAATAATTTCTTTAATTTTTGATTGAATATTACTTTTTTCCCATGATTCAAAACCAGGTGTATCCCAAAAATTATATTTATAACTAACTATTTCTGAACCAGTATCTAATTCTCCTCCCACTGAATAACAAGTAATATCTTGTGTTACTGCTGCTAGGCCTGCATTTGTTTTTGAAACTATTCGTCCACATAATGCATTGATCAATGTACACTGAAAAAAAAATCCGAGGAACGATCTACCCTTGTCCTGTTTAAATTCATCTATAAACCCTTGAAGGGTTCATAAAAATCTGATAAACCTTTTAAACATTTAGTGATCAAGTCGTTTATCACACTAAGGGTTTCTGAGTCTCGAAAGGGTATATTGGAGTTCCGCAAAGGTTCTTCAGCACAATTTTTTAACTCAAGAGTTTATTTTCCGACACATCATGGTATATTACCATACGGCTCCTAGATAAGAGGTATCACATTGTGGTTTAGGGTTTATTATTCTGCTTTTATTTAATAAGCGTTCCTTATCATACGAGTATTAGTTTATCTATCTCCACATTTATTAAATGATACATTAATCTACGAAGAACGATTCAGTATTCTCCACTTTTCTTCAAAGGGTATGTTACTATCCGCTTAGATACTAAGAGTGTCTTGCCTTCTTTATCACAGTTCTTTATTCTACGACGAAGCATAGATCAAACCCCACTTTGAGTTGAAGGGTTTATCATTCTACGAAAAAGCATAGATCAAATTCCACGTTGAGTTAAAGGGTTCATCATTCTACGAAAAAGCATAGATCAAACCCCACATTGAGTTGAAGGGTTCATCATTCTACGAAAAAGCATAGATCACACCCCGCTTTGAGTTGAAGGGTTCATCATTCTACGAAAAAGCATAGATCAAACTCCATGTTGAGTTGAAGGGTTTATCATTCTACGACGAAGCATAGATCAAACTCCACGTTGAGTTGAAGGGTTTATTATTCTACGACGAAGCATAGATCAAACTCCATGTTGAGTTGAAAGGTTTATCATTCTACGACGAAGCATAGATCAAACTCCACGTTGAGTTGAAGGGTTTATCATTCTACGACGAAGCATAGATCAAACCCCACTTTGAGTTGAAAGGTTTATCATTCTACGACAAAGCATAGATCAAACTCCACGTTGAGTTGAAGGGTTTATCATTCTACGACGAAGCATAGATCAAACCCCACTTTGAGTTGAAAGGTTTATCATTCTACGACAAAGCATAGATCAAACTCCACGTTGAGTTGAAGGGTTTATCATTCTACGACGAAGCATAGATCAAACCCCACTTTGAGTTGAAAGGTTTATCATTCTACGACGAAGCATAGATCAAACTCCACGTTCAGTTGAAAGGTTTGTTATCATCAGCCAACTGTCATGTACCGATCTACTTTTTATAATGCATATAGAAATTCTGGTCATTCTTCTTCTGAGTAAAATCAGATGATTATAAAACTGGGTAACAGTAGCGCTTGCAAGTTCAAATATTGAGTATTATACACACTTTTCTTGATTCTCAAGTATTTTTATTGTATATCTAAGAATAAAATTCGCTCTCTATCGAAGTGTTTTGTCATTGGATTATATAATCGAAATAGTCTATAATGTATTCAGTCGAAAAAAAACAATAAAACATCATTGCACTCTTTTATTTATATCTGTTCATGTTTATTACGTTGATATCAGACCATTCTCTCGATACTTATAAAGAAATTATACCTTGAAATTTTAGATATTTAAATCATCAACAAATAATGAATTGGTCTTGTGAAGAAGTGGTGCAGTGGTGCAAGTCATTTATCGACGACGATTCGATTTTGTCTAAATTTACAGGTCAGGTTGCTTTTGTCGTTTCGGAAATGCGCGAGTGTTATGAAATAGATTAAAACTTATTCCAGATCCTTCGTCATCATTATTCTTATTAAATCTCTCTTTTACTCCCTGTTTCTTTGAGAGCAGAGTGGAAGTGTACGCGTTTATGAAAGAAAAGATAAAATAGTTTAGTGTTTTTTTCTTTATTCTTTTCGCATCGTGATTCATATTATTTACTGTTTTTCATTCGGAAAATATTCGAGAAATAAACAAATAAAACCTTTTTTCTTGTTATAATCTGTTCTATCGCGCGTGTTTAAGATGTCTTCATTTATTTGTGCGTTTTGTGTGACAAATCGAGATTTTACTAGTTTTGGTAAACTATTTAACCATATTACTGTCTATCATCAGCATGAACCAAATTTTCGTATCACATGTGATCTAAAACAATCATGTGGCGTTTTATATCGAACATATGCTGCTTATAAATCGCACGTGTATCGACATCATTTAGCGGAACTCAAATCGAAAGAAAAGTGTGCTAAAATGAATGTTATTGTTACTGATAATGACCAAGAAAGTAATGGAAACGTGAACGTGGAAATTGGAATGAGTAACGATGATATTAATAGCGATACAGATTCACTTGGATTCGATGATGGTTCAGAAACAGATTTTATTTATCCATCAGTTTCATTGAATATATCGGACAACGACAAAAACTTCTCAGAAATCTTGACAACTTTAAAAAAAGGCTATATGTCGTTTGTGCTGCAACTACGTGAAGAATATTTACTACCGAAAACAGTTATGAATATTATTTCAACTTCTATCGCGACATTGATCCAGCAAGTACAACTTTTATTGAAAATAAAATGCTTCGATTACACTTTCGATAATGGTTCTGATGCAACATCACTTCGAAGACAAAAGCAAAAGATTATTTCAATGGAGGAGATACAACAAACAATAACTGACGTGTGCGATCTCATTCACTCAACAACTAAAAACGATTATCAATTTTTGAAAAACTGTGAAAAATATTTTAATTATAGTCCAGTTGAAGAAATAATTCTGTCGTCTGGTGATGAAGTGCCAGAATATGCATATTATATACCAGTCGATAAAACGATATCATCTTTGTTACGTTCTTCATCGTTGATTTCAGAAATCTTAGAATATATCGACAAACAACGTACGATTAGCGAAGCTGATACTGATATTATGTTTTCGATTCGAGATGGTCATCATGGCATGCGACTAGATCAGGACACTCTATTAGTTCAACTTTATTTGGATGATATCGGCCTGACGAATCCAATTGGACCGAAACGTGATCAGCATAAAATGTCCATGCTTTATATGTCACTTGAAGATCTTCCAGAACAATATCGATCGAAGTTAGACTATATTCAACTAGTCGGCGTATGTCCAAGTAGAATACTAAAAGTAATTTTTATTAGAATAACTTTTAACTTAATCTGAGATCATCGTAAATTGAAAAAAGATGACGTGATGAATTCCACTGAACCGACGATAATGAAAGAAAACATTTTTTATACATTGTATTTTTGTACTTTGCGAGGACGAAAACAAATCAAAGCGCTTCTTCGAGCCGATTGTCAAAAACTTAAATAATTTACAAGTTAATGGTCTATTTATCAGTGATATTCATTTGAAATTTTCATTTTCAACACTTGTTGCCGATAATCTCGCTGCTCATTCAATCGGTGGATTCCAATCATGTTTCAATTCAGGCTTTTTCTGCAGGCGATGTTACATTTCGTACGAGAATAGAACACTACCTATTTTGTCATCAAATATTCAAATTCGAACAATGGCTAGTCACGATAATCTAGTTGATAAGATTATCAGCAATAATAACAATAAATCTATAATGGGTGTCGTTGGTCCAAGTCCGTTACTAGATCTGATTGGTTTTCATCCAACAACATCTTTACCAGCAGATCCAATGCATGACTTTCTCGAAGGAGCATGTCCTATGGTTATGCTGTTACTACTCAAACAAGCTTCGTCTCTTCGACTCCTGACATACAGTGAGAAATTCTTTCAATAGTGTTCTGATCGATTTTTGCTTATATGATCTTAGCTTTTTCAAATTAGAAAAAAAAACTCATTAGGTCTCTATTACCACGTTACTTCTGCCGATATATTCTATTGTTATATATTTTTTTCGAACATGACTTTGTCTCGACGACTTCTTTTTAATTACTGTTAGTGTTTTTTATGTTATTCGGTAAAATCGATAGATAGAAATAGTTTCAGGCGCTTCTGTTAAGATCTTTGTTTAGTTCTGTCTCGTTTTAGTAACGTTATACGATATGGATTGCAATATTTCAATAGATAGTAATGTTTTGCTGACGATATCGAAACGCATTCATAGAAATTTCCAATCTGACCTCATCTTGTGCGTATTTTTAATACCGTAGTGAAAATTTGGAATGTTTGGTTGTGAATATCATTCAAGCTAGAGTAATTTGATTAGATCATATCGATTGAATGCGGATTAAGACAAACTAGTTTTAGAAAGTTCTACTTTCTAAATAAATGGAGAATAATAGAATATTTTTTTCCTATTTCCTCATGCGTTTTCGTTGAATATTGTGTGATTCCTTCGATTTTGTTTTCTTTCGTGTTCCAAGATCAAATTCAAGAGCGAACAGAATGTTTTCAATATGGATACTTTGATAATAACAATAAACCACCACCAATTCTTGTCAAGCATCTACATAATGATCGAATCACTGCTACCGCAGCGCAAAAATTATGCTTATATAAATTGTTTCCCATAATTTTTAATGATATTATCGATCAAATGCCATCATACATCGTATATCAATTGCTAAGGGAAATCTTGGACTTAGTCTTGTCACAACCGTTTCGAAAAACATGGCTTCCGACACTTCGAGAATTATGCAAGGCGTTTCATCAAGCAATGTTAGATCATTTTCCAAATAAAGTGTCACCCAAGATTCATTTTGTTAGTGAATATGGTGAAATAATAAATTATTTCGGTCCAATCGTTCGACAATGGTGCTTTCGATATGAATCATGTCACGCTTATTTTAAAAAGCTGACTATGCGAACGAACAATTTCAAAAACATTCCGAAAATGCTCGTGACACGTTATCGGCTAAAGCAATGTTTAAAATTTTCTTCATTATCTGTAACAAGACTCTCTCAATATACAATCGGAATTAAAAAGGTTCATAATAGATGTTTCAATATACCAATGAAACATGTTTTATTAGCACATTTTGGCCGTGTTGATTTCATACATGATTTTTATCAATGCAGAAAATTAATTAATGGTGGCATCGAATACTGTCAATCGGCAGTGTATATTATCGATTTAAAGCCTTCTCATGAGCAACCAATATTTGCTCAAATAATTTTTATTTTGAAAACGAATGAGAAATGGTGGCTACTGGTTGACATTCTTGATACAGAAATATACTCAGAGAAATTATGCGCATGGAAAATACAATCAATAGGTCGTTATTCAATAATCGATCCAAATGAAATGAAATACTTCCACAAAGGCTTGGATATTTATGTTGTAAACGATCAGAGCTACGTTTCATTTACGTCACGTTTGACATTGTATCAGTGATTCTTGCATATATAATCGTTCGATTATTCACTCACACCTTGATTTTCTCGATTTTAGCTTTCAGATTGTTTGTACGAACGTTTCTATATGTGCATGCAAACTAGTTATGACAGCTTTCTAAATTTAAACCTCATGTTTTTGAACATGGAAAATAATTTCATTAGTTTCGTTTTATTAAAGTATAACTTTCTATTTATTTTACAGAACATGATGTCGATGGATCAATGTTGAAGATAATGAATACAGTCGAAAGAATATCACCATTAATATCGAAATTCAAGCAACAAATAATGTTCCTAGAAGAACGTGAGAAATTATTCCAAAATATTGCTGATGGTTTATCAACAAGTGCTTATACAATTCCGAAAACATCACATACTACATTAGCAAATTCCCAAGAATCAGCTAATTCTATTGTCACTTCATCACCGTTCATTCCTGTTTGTTCACAACAAAATAATCAACCATCAGTCGTATCTGTTTCACCACATGCTGAATCTGCTATTGATACTGTTCGACATCTCTCGTTTCCTGATTTGTATCAAATTCCACCATTAACAATCTCAGTAGCCAATCAAATTGAAGCTGGAGTTTTACGAAATTTTGGTCCACATTGTCAAGGTCGACAAGTATTGATTGATACTGTTGTTCATGACCTGATAAAAACTTTTAATCTATTGTAAGTCTAGTTTTTTTACGTGAAAGACCATGCTTTTTTGAACGCATGAAAAATTATCCTCTGAATCTATTCCCAGACTTATCAGTTACAAGAATTTTTCACGTAGTATTTGTTCTCTTAATACTCTTTTTCGTCAAAGATTTATTCAGGAAAATAGAATGATTATCTTCTATATCCGTGTGTTTTAACTGCGTCAACCATTCTCAATTAATCTGAATATTAATTTATGTTTAGTTATCCTACAAAACCTCAATATAATACTATCGCTTCTGCTATCGTCAAACATTTGAAATTACAATTGAATGAAGAAAATATTGTAAGTTGAGTTAATCGTTGAAATAGTATTTGTTTATTTTTCACACAGGGCATATGGAAAGACGCTCTCCAAACGAAAATGAAAAGAATTCGTGGTGAATATCCGGAAAATCAGCTCGTTCAACAATCACGGTTAAAATATTCGAAAATTGGATCCGGTCGACCAGTGAAAAAAAGAATCGACGAAATAGCTGAACGTGATCGACACAAACAAGTAACTTAACAAAAAATTCTTTGTTATTTTATTTATTTTTGTAGTTAGTCATTATTCCATACGATCATATTCCCAATGATATTCAGTCAAAAGTCGAGCAATTGTATGATCTTTCTCAAATCGATATTGATACCCAATTAAACTTATGGGCTGAAACATTTCGTCTTCGTCGACAAATTGTTCGAGAACAATCAATTGGTGACGTTTTAAAAATGTTTCCTGGTTACAGTTGCTCTTTTTTGGTATGTAAATTATTTATTCATTATTTAGTTCCATTATTTGTTTCTCTCGAAGATTTTCGAGGAGATAAAAATGTTAGCAAACGTACATTTGGCTAGTGAAGTTCGAAAACAAGTTCCTGTTTTATTGGACAAACTTGTTGATGCACCTTCGTTCGTTACAGGTAGACAAAAAGAAAGGAATATTAATAATCAGTATATGTTTTTAGATTCTCCTCCAATTCGATTAATTAAAGGTCTATGTCGATTGTTCGACGAAACTGTGCAGCATATATTTTGTGCCGAGGTGAGTTTGAAATTATTTCAAATAAATAGAGATAATCTGTTTAACTGAGAAAACATTTGTAAAAACCGTGTTTTCACTTATCAGTATTCTCAAAGACATTTCATTACTACGAAGTTGAGATCTTAATGATTAATTTCTTTTCTTTGTTTGACACATTATCCATTCACTTTTTAATACTGATGGCGTCGTTGAAAATAATTTATTTCGAGTTGAAATATCACATAATTTACAACTAAATTTAGGATAGAGCTTGCTGTAAATCATCTTTTTCCTTTTTTATATTTAATAATTCTTAAAAGCTATTCGCTTTCTTTAAGGAACCAACAACACCGTATCCAACATTAGTATCAACTAATGATTCTATTCATATTTATGTCGACTTTGTTAAAGTTATTTCAACTAATTCGCCTGATGATGCATTAGCTTTACTTATTGGCATGTATACAATCTTCGAGTTATCGTTCGACAAAAAAAGTCGAACCTGTAGGTTTTTATATTCAGTCTTTCATGGTGACAAACAATATCTTTCAAATTCGATCCGTTTATTGATCAAGGAAAAGGACATTGAGATACATAAAAATCATTATAAACTACCATCGATTTCTCTCACTTCTTTGTTCAATAATTCAACCAATTCAACCAATTCAACAACTCTTACTACTGCAGCGACAACGACAACGACAACGACAACGACAACAACTACTACTACAGGTAAACTTTAGAACCAATTACAAATTGATATGCATTTATTCATTAAATTATTTTTAGTTGAACAAATGTCGCCTATTATTGAACAAACAACTACATTGAAATCCTCAGTTGACAATTCTCAATCAGATCATGATCCAGATACGGCAATTGATACTGCTAAGTAAGTAGTTTTCTTTAAATTGAATAGTTTTTGATAGTTTGAGTTGCTTTTTCATACAGATCCAACGACAACACTAAAACATTGCCATTATCGAACAATATCCCAGTTCGTCAATCAAAAAGAAGAAAAAACCAAAATCTAAGTATGATCGATGAGAATGATAATATACAAACTGGTGTTTCGAAAAATGATCGGAGTCATTCATCTGCACTCAAGGATGTAACTAATTCAACAAATGGATCACGTCCTACAAAGCGTACACGAAGATCATGATTATAACATTCTCCATGGTTGATCGAAAAACATTCGTACACTAATTTATGTCTATTTCGATCTTTTCAATCTTACTTTCTCGATCTTCTTTTTCGACTTTTTCGATATTTCCTTCTCGATCTTCTTTTTCGACTTTTTCGATATTTCTTTCTCGATCTTTTTCGACTTTTTCGATATTTCTTTTTCGATCTTTTTCGATCTTATTTTCTCGACCTTTCTTTTTCGATCTTTCGTCCTTGTTATTTTCGATCTACTTTTCTCGATATTTCATCCTTGTTATTTTCGATTTAACCATTTATTTCAATACAAAATATAATCTAATATATGATCTAAACATGAAGATATTAATCACCATTTCTTTTACTTGCTCTGCAAGGGAAAATTGTTCGTTGCAAACAAACTGCGATAGAGCTTACTTCAATATTTTTTGTTTTCTCTCTCTTTAACTCTTTCCCCGATATCAAATGGTCAAAATGAACCATTTATTGATCTTACAAAGTACGTATTTATTTTGTATTTTTTGGAATGTGATTATATATGCCAATGACACCGTTTCTTGAATGTCAAACAAACAAGTTGATTTTTATTTGTGCTGCTCTTTATTGTTCGATTCGATGAAAATTCGCCATAGAACAATTTTATTTGGAGTTCAGCGGAAACCATTTGCATCTCTTCGGTTATAGTGCCAAATTGTAAGTTTACTTTTATCCTATACTCAATTATTATTGTGTTTTTAGTAATACTTTCTGCGACCCAAATGATATTACAATTTATTTTTCATGTTAATTTCACCCTTTCGTTAGACTTTCCAGATCAACTTCATTATGTATGACGTCAATTCGATTACAAACAGTTTATCATCCTCAATTTTATTCAATTGCGCTGCTAATTTCAACGATATTATTCATCAACTAATGTCAAAATTCAGTGCTTTCTTTCATTTATCAATTTCTTTGATAATTTCTGGATCAATTGAAGTTACATACGAAACTATCGTAAGTAATATTTTTCTAAGCTTCTTTTTCTAGTCTCCATTTTCTATTTAGCTATTTCATACTATAAACAACAGCAAATTATTCACTTCTAGTATTTTTATTTATTCAACATCAACTGAACCAAGTATTGGATTACACGGTGAGTGATATGTTACTTTCTATTTTTTCTTTCCACCTCCGATCTTCTATCATGGACACGCACAATCGAACCATATTATTTCTAGCTTCAAACTTTTCACATTACAAATATTCTCCTGTTAGACCTCAAAGTTCACTACCGAATCTTGAGCTATTTCACAAAATCTCCTTTTGTCTGTTCTTCCTCTACTCATTCTCTCATCCACTCTACATAACATATATTTCTTCTTTGTCCAATAGTCATCTGTACAGAGTATTCACATTCATTCAAGACCTCAACCCTTACTCTCACCCTCACCTTCAATTAGTAATACTATCATTAATCCTATCATTTAGTTGAATTCGTCAAATGTACAACGAACTGAAGAATCAACTCAACATTATACTGAAGAGCCAAATGGAGAAAGTTTCGCTAATTCCTAGAATTGCGCAGCCCAGTGGAATATCTTCTGATAAACATTTAACCAGTTAGTGAAACTGATCAACGGATTAAAGTACCCTTTGATAAACGTTTAACCAGTTATTGAAACTGATCAACGGATTAAAGTACCCTTTGATAAACGTTTAACCAGTTATTGAAACTGATTAACGGATTGAAGTACCCTTTGATAAACTTTTAACCAGTTGGTGAAACTGATCAACGGATTGAAGTACCCATTGATAAACTTTTAACCAGTTGGTGAAACTGATCAACGGATTGAAGTACCCATTGATAAACTTTTAACCAGTTGGTGAAACTGATCAACGGATTAAAGTACCCTTTGATAAACGTTTAACCAGTTATTGAAACTGATTAACGGATTGAAGTACCCTTTGATAAACGTTTAACCAGTTGATTGAACTGATCAACGGATTGAAGTACCCTTTGATAAACTTTTAACCAGTTGGTGAAACTGATCAACGGATTGAAGTATCCTTCGATAAACGTTTAACCAGTTGGTGAAACTGATCAACGGATTGAAGTATCCTTCGATAAACGTTTAACCAGTTGATTGAACTGATCAACGGATTGAAGTACCCTTTGATAAACGTTTAACCAGTTATTGAAACTGATTAACGGATTGAAGTACCCTTTGATAAACTTTTAACCAGTTGGTGAAACTGATCAACGGATTGAAGTACCCATTGATAAACTTTTAACCAGTTGGTGAAACTGATCAACGGATTGAAGTATCCTTCGATAAACGTTTAACCAGTTGGTGAAACTGATCAACGGATTGAAATACCCATTGATAAACGTTTAACCAGTTGATTGAACGAATATATGTGTGGGAGAAAATTGGTTTTTGAAAATCATATACCCTTTGAAAACGTTTTTCAGAGTGCAACGTATCACAAACGGGTGGTGGGTATTTTCAGCGGATGAACCCTTTGATAAACGGCTAAATCTACGGCTTGTGCATCTGATAAACGATTAATAGTTGTTGTTTACAGGGTTTATTACAACGTTTATCATGCTTTGAGGAACGGAAACAAGGGTATGTGATACGTTGCACTCTGATCAACTCTTGAAAAGTTTATTATTATACGGATTTTTTTTTCTGTGTACTTTTACCCACACGAGGTGATCCACAAACTATAATATGTGTATCTTGTGATAGTTTTGTAAAGATTTCTTCGATCATATGAGAGCTTGGCTCTTGAAGAGCTGTCCGCATCTCTTTTCGAGTGATTCTTTGTTTATCTTCTAAGTTCGTCGAAGCCGCGTTGATATTCTCATAATGATGATCCAAACGATATGTCATACTTGGCTCATTTTCATTCGTTTTCACTTGTATAATATTGTTTTCAGTTAATAATTCACTAATAGAGATTTGACCTTCATCTGTAGTATGTAAACGACAACCATCCGAGTCGAGAAAATACGCATTTGGTGATAGAAAATGTCTTGTCGAAAGAATTCGTCGAAGTTCACTAACAGTACTCGAAAGAGTAAATGTTGATGTCAATTGAAGACGATGTTTTGTTTCATTTATACGAATACGTATAAACGATGGAGTTGTAACCATTATTTTAATAAATGACTATAGAATATTATACTGAATCTTCTATATATATTTTATCAACAAGCATCTTATATCTGACTGTTTTATTATCTTATCTTCGTTTTCATCAGTCATATTTTTATTGTATGATTCATAAGTTGAAATATTATGAAAATGACTGGTATTCACGGTAATTAAGTCTAGGTGTAAAATACAGTTGACTATTCCAGCAATAATTAATTGTAATAATCGTTTAACAAGTAAAATTGCCTAAAATTTCGATAGTCCAGCAGCAAAACTTAGATTTACAAATGAACCCCTGATTGTGCTACAAATGATATCGCAAATATAAATCAATTTTATCATTGGTAAAATATCAAAACAAAACAATATTATTTAATTTTACTATTATATCTTCAGATATTATTATTTATTTGAGTCTTTTTTGGTAGATGAAACACAGAATGTACGTGATAAATTAGCGTATCTGCCAACAAAATATGCTTCTCTAGCACCAACCATACCACTATTTCGTTGTGGTATATAAGCAAAATGAACTGCTACAGCAGCACCTACAGCAATTGAATGTCTCTTTTGTTTGGACGGAATCACGATTGATATTTGATGTTCATCATCGCCAGGTGTGACATCACGCACATCTTTACCTTGAAAAAGAATTAGATTAATTGACCATCGTGGATATTGATTTTTCCAATTAAAATCCCATTGATTAAATATGTAGTAATGTAAAGATTTATCATGAATATGTTTGAGAAAAGATTCATGCTGAATACTTCCACAATTTGCACTATTCCACGCACAATTCGGATCTTCACCGGAAATATTAGCAAGTCTACTAATATTATAGAATGCTCGCATTTGTCCATGAACAGAAGCTAATACTGGATGATTGATAACATTTGCACTGACAAATAATACATCTGGATTCTGTATTTTTGCTTCAAGCATATGTTCTAACGCACCTTCATGAATATAAACAATATCATCATCGATTTTAAAGTAGTACTGTTCAGGATTTAAACCTTTATAATGAGCATCGAATGACCATCCAAGATTAGTAACATTTTTTCTGGAATATCGTTTAGGATGTGATGCTATCAATGAATCAAGGTATGCTAGATCGGCTTTATTGTTTGTTTTTGCAACAAATATAATTTCTTGTAGTACACCTCCATTATCGATTAAATTTCGTTCGAGATAACAATTCAAAATTTGAACATAGCGTTGTCGTCCATAGAATACTATGGCACCAGCTCGAATATTTTGAAACATTGAATTACGAGTTTGATTTTTTGTTGAGATAGTTTCTAATGATTTAACAGGTTTTAGTGGTTTAGTATGTGGATGAAAAACCTTGTCTTCATCTGTATTCATGAAGAATACAACGACGACGATAATGCCGATTAAAAATATAAGAGTAATGTATTTAGTATTTCTTTCCACCAACGTTTTTAACGATGATATCGATGCATTAAGATCTAAAGAAATATTTTGTACGGTATTATTGAATGATTCACCCATTGTACGTGCATAGACCGAAATATTCTAAAAGAAAAATAAAGACTAAATTCAGGCCACTCTTGTGAGCTCTCGTAATGCTATCAAAGGATCTGATGAAGATGAGTATGAGAGACTGCACTGAGAATGTATATGTATTGCCTGATCAAAGAAAAACGAAGAAGAGAAAGAATGTTATATCAGATAACATTCTTTCGATAGAAAAGAAATACAAGCAAATGAGAGATGAGAAGAAGAAAGACGTATAGCGATACGATACGTATACGAATGTATCG
>Ga0209922_102887_pt1 | contig 14303 bp, 13 predicted proteins | sample ThiBiot_500_biof_FD_183946 | JGI IMG/M metagenome (GOLD analysis project Ga0209922, IMG submission 183946) | Wastewater bioreactor microbial communities from Cape Town, South Africa - Thiocy_expt_500_biof (SPAdes) | ecosystem: Engineered > Bioreactor > Thiocyanate-remediating > Anaerobic-Aerobic ...
GGGGGACTCAGGCCGAAAGAGGGTTACTCCTCGGTGTGTCCCGTCATTTCCTCACCCGACCCCCGCCACCACAACCCCGCCCACCGCACCGACGAGGACGACGGCCCACGGTGGCATCCGCCAGGCGGTGAGCAGCACGAAGCACAGCAGCGCGAGGCAGAACTCCGCGGGCCCGGTGATCGCGGTTGTGAACACCGGCGTGTACAGCGCCGCGGCGAGCACGCCGACGACCGCGGCGCTCGCTCCGCGCATCGCGGCCTGCATGCCGACGCGGGCACGCAGCGCGTTCCAGAACGGCAGGACTCCGACGAGCAGCAGGAACCCGGGCAGGAAGATCGCAACGAGCGCGATGACGGAGCCGGCCACCCCGCCCGGCCCGACCTGTGACAGCGCGCCGAGGTAGCCCGCGAAGGTGAACAGCGGCCCGGGAACGGCCTGCGCCGCGCCGTACCCGGCGAGGAACTGCTCGGGTGTCACCCACCCCGGGTCGACGACCCCCGCCTGCAGCAGCGGCAGCACGACGTGACCGCCGCCGAAGACAAGCGCGCCGGCGCGGTAGAACGCGTCGAACAGGCGGATGCCGCCGTTGTGCGTGGCCTCCGCGAGGATCGGGAGCCCGACGAGCAGGAGCGCCCACAGGGCGAGGCACACGACGGCGACCGCCCGCGGCACGCGGAAGTGCAGGTCGCCGGGGGCCGCGGCGGGCGCCCGGCAGAGCCACAGCCCGATGCCCGCCCCGAGCAGGATCGCGACGATCTGCCCGAGCGAACCGGGAGCCGTGAGCGCGATGATCGTCGCGACGACGGCGATGCTCGCGCGCGTGCGGTCGGGGGTGAGGGTACGCGCCATGCCCCACACCGCCTGCGCGACGATCGCGACGGCGACGATCTGCAGCCCCGTCAGCACGGCCACGAGCACGGGGTTGTCGAACAGCGTCGCCCCGTACGCGAACGCCGTCAACAGGATCGCCGACGGCGCCGTGAACCCGAGGAACGCCGCGAGGGCACCGCGCGTGCCCGCGCGGTGCAGTCCGATGCCGAAGCCCACCTGGCTGGACGCAGGGCCGGGAAGGAACTGGCACAGTGCCAGCAGGTCGCCGTAATCCGCCTCCGAGAGCCAGCGCCGCCGCTCGACGAACTCGGCGTGGAAGTACCCGAGGTGCGCGACAGGACCGCCGAAGGACGTCACGCCCAGCCGCAGGAAGACGAGGAACACCTCGAGCGTCGGAGAATGCCACCGTGCGGGGGCGGTCCGGGTGCCCGTCACAACGTCTTCCTCACGGCCCGGATGCTAGCAGGCGCCGGGAAACGGGGGAGGATCAGGGTTGCCTATCCCACGTTGAGGCCGCGCAGTCGTCGTCCTAGCCTGGACCGATGAGCACTCCTGGCCCCTCCGAGATCGAACGGATCGAGCCGCACGCCGGCGGAATCGCCCAGCGGCTGAACTGGCTGCGCGCCGGCGTCCTGGGCGCGAACGACGGCATCGTGTCGACGGCGGCCGTCGCGGTCGGTGTCGCCGGGGCGACCGCCGACCGCGCCCCCGTCTTCCTCGCGGGCATCGCGGCGCTCGTCGGCGGCGCGATCTCCATGGCCCTCGGCGAATACGTGTCGGTGTCGAGCCAGCGCGACAGCGAGACCGCCCTCATCGCGAAGGAGAGCGAGGAGCTCAGCGAAGACCCCGACGGCGAGTTCGAGGAACTCGTCGGCCTCTACGAAGCGCAGGGCCTCCGCCCTGAGACGGCCCGTCAGGTCGCGACCGAGCTCACCGAGCGCGATGCCCTCCGCGCCCACCTCGCCGCCGAGTTGAACATCGACCAGGGCGACGTCGTCAGCCCGTGGCACGCAGCCCTGGCATCCGCCGTCGCCTTCACGATCGGCGCGCTGCTGCCGCTCGCGACGATCCTGCTCATTCCCGGCCCTGCCGGCATCGTCTGGACGTTCGCGGCGGTCCTCATCGCGCTCGCCGTCACGGGCTACGTCGCCGCGTGGATCGGAGGAGCGCCGAGCGGACGCGCCGTGCTCCGCACCGTCATCGGCGGCGCGCTCGCGCTCGGCGCGACGTTCCTGGTCGGCAGCTTCTTCGGCACGACGGTGGGCTGATCGCCCGACGTCGGGGCCTGCCCCGTCGCCGGCGTCAGCCGCGAGCCGCGTCGATCGCCTTCTGCACGGTGCCCGCGACGTCTTGCGCGTCGAGGTCGACGACGGTGCCGCCGATCACGAGGATCGGCACGCCCTTCACGACCTGCGTCGTACCCTCGATCGTGCGCCCCATCCAGTAGTCGTTGGATGCCTGCACCCACGCCGCGAACGGCTGCGTCTTCACGGCATCGCTCAGGTCGGTCTTTACGCCCGCCTTCGTCGCGTACGTCACGATGTCGTCATCCGTCGGGTGGGATTCACCGTCTGCAAGCGTCTGGTTCTGCTGCAGCAGGGCGTAGAACGCGGGCAGGGCATCCGCGTTCCCCGCGTCGAGCGCCGCCGCGAGGGCGCCGGCCGCACGCGTCGACCACTGCGTCTGGTCGCCGTGCTTCGCGCTGACGAAGTTGAGCGGGTGGATGACGAGCGTCGCGGTGCCGGATGCCACGGCCTCGGAGATCACATCCCCCGACGCCTCTTCGAGCATGCGGCAGTAGGGGCACGACAGATCGGTCCACAGCTCGATCCGCACGGGGCCGGACCCCGCAGGCAGGCCGTAGCCGTCGGCGCCGGCGGGCGCGGCCGCGGCAGGCTGGCTCTGCGTCGGCGAGGCGGAGGGTGACGGCTCGGTCGCGGCGCACCCCGTGAGGAGCGACCCCACGACGAGGGCTCCCAGTGCGACAGCGGCGGTCAGGCGGGTAAGTCGCAGGGGCATGACGGTCCTCTCAGTGGTCTGACCACAAAAGCCTAGCAGTCCTGCGCGCCGTTCCGCACGGCCGTTCCGGGCTGAGAGATGATCGAGGTATGTCCCGACGTCGCCCCCGCGCCACGTTGCTGATCGCGCTCCTCGCCGGTGGTGTCGTCGTCGCCCTCGTCGCGGTCGCCGCCGTCTTCGTCGCGCCGCAGCTCATCCGCGCCGGGGCGATGAAGGTGGCATCCACCGACACGACGGTCACCCTCACGACCGCGGGGATCCGTGCCGACGTTCCGGCGCCGGAGGGCTGGGCGTACGTCGTCGGCCCGTTCGACGATCACACCGCGACCCTGCGCAGCCCCGACGGCGCGATGACCGTCGACGTCGACCTCACCGCGACCGACGACGCCGAGCAGGCGGTCCGATCGGTCGCCGGGGGCGCCGTCACGCCCTTCGACCACGAACCGGTGGGCGGGTCCACCGTCTTGCACGCGCAGATCGTGGGGGAGGACGCCATCGTCGGTGCGGTCGTCTCCGGCGGCGCGGCGCTCGTCTTCACCTCACGGCCGGCCACCGGCTACGACGCCCAGCTCGCCGAGCTGCTCGCGGGCATCGAGGTGACCTCGTGAGGCGCGCCGCCACCGCGCTCGCAGCCGTCGTCGCAGTGCTACTGGTCAGCGGATGCGCGCCCGAGACCCGCAGCGACTGGGCGCCCGCGTCCTGGCACACCGTCGGCACGGTCACGACCGATCTGCCGGCGACGTCCGACGCCGACGCGCCGACCGTCGCGATGCGGCTGCGGAACGACACCGTCGGCCTGGATGCCCGGTGGGCGATCCTGCCCGGGGATCACCCCGCCAACGCCGTCATCGAACGGGTCGTGCGCGACGCGGTGGCGGGTCGCGTGGAAGCCACCGGCGCCGCCTACCATCCCGAAGTGTTCCCGGCGGGCGCCGGTCTCGGCACGCGCGGCTGCGCACCGGGGGAGACGACCCGCACGGCGTCCGACATCCTCGCGGGCCGCGCCGGCGCCGTCGTCGTGTGCGAGATCACCGCGGCGCGCGGGCCCCTCTTCGCGGAGACCCTCCGCACGGTCGTCGGCGAGGGCGGCACCGTCACCTCCGACCGCACCGACGTCGTCTACGCGGACCTCGCGACCGGCGCCGTCGGCACGGGTGACGACCTCCTCACCGACACCGCCGCGCTCTGGACGACGACGGTCGACACCGTGCGCCGCTACATGGGGAGCCTGTCGCTCGCCGCCGTCGCAGCCCCCGATGATGCGCAGCTCGCGGCGTTCCGTGCGGCGCTGAGCGGTGCCCGGTTCGCCGAGGGTGCGCTGTACATCCCGGTCGCGGCGGACCTGCGCGCGTCCGAACTCGACGGTCTCGTCCGCTGGCAGGCGCGCGGCGAGGAACGGCCGCTGCACGTGCGGTTCACGGCGGAGGAGATCGCGTCCTCGCTCACCGATCTCGGACGGGAGGTGCTCGAGGCATCCGGACCCTTCACCGGTGCGGCGAGCGCGGGCGCCGGATTCGAGCACATGCCCTGCGACCTCGTGCCGTGCATGGCGATGACCCTCGACGACGGGCCGTCCACGCTCACGCCGACCTTCCTCGACGTGCTGCGCGACGAGCAGTCCGCCGCGACGTTCTTCATGCTCGGGAAGAACGCCGAGCGCCACCCCGACACCGTCGCGCGCGTCGCCGCGGAGGGGCACGAGATCGGCAACCACACGTGGGACCACGCCTACCTCACGGACCTCACGGATGCCCGCGTGCAGGCAGAGCTCGGCGACACGCGTGCTCTCCTGCAGCGCCTGTCGGGGCAGTCGATCCCGTTCTTCCGACCGCCCGGCGGCTTCGTGAACGAGCACGTCATCGCCCTCGCCGGTCAGAGCGCGATCCTCTGGAGCGTCGACACCCGCGACTGGGCGGGGCCCGCTGCCGCCGACCTCGCGCGCTACGCGATCGACACGCCGCGCCCGGGCACGATCATGCTCATGCACGACATCCAGGCGGTCACCCAGAGCGTGTTCCACGACGTCGTCACAGGCCTTCGCGACCGCGGATTCCAGCTCGTCACGATCGACGGGCTGTTCGGCGGAGCCGTCCCGTCAGGTCAGGTGCGGCACGGCCCGATCCCCTGAGTGGAGCGAGCGCCCGATCGTCGCGGTCAGTGTGCGGCGTCGTATGCCTCGAGCACGGATGCCGGAACGCGCCCGCGCTCCGACACGGTGTACCCGTTCCGGGCCGCCCACTCGCGAACGGGCGTGTAGTCGCGCTGTCCGGCGCGCTTCTGCGTGCGCGACGACGATCCCGAGGCGGACCCGCGCGCGGGACGGGCCGAGACGGATCGTCCGGCGGCGACGTACGGCGCGAGCGTGTCGCGGAGGGCCGCAGCGTGCGCGTCGGTCAAGTCGATCTCGTAGGCGGTGCCGTCGAGGGAGAAGAGGACGGTTTCGCCCGATCCCACCTCGAGGACGGTGCCGTCGAGGTCGTCGACGAGCTGATGCACGATTCTGCGGGCCATGCGCCGAGCCTAGTCAGCGAAAGAGGTTCCGGAAAGGTCAGGGCAGCAGGCCGGCGCGCCGCGCCCGCGCCACGGCAGCGTGCCGCGTCGAGGCATCCAGCTTCGACATCGCCGACTGCAGGTACGACTTCACTGTTCCTTCGCGCAGCGACAGCGTCTTCGCGATCTCGGCATTCGTCTGTCCGAGCGCGGCGCACGAGAGCACATCCACCTCGCGCGGCGACAGGCGCACATCCAGCGCCTCGAGGGGCGCCGTGCGATCGCGCGTCAGTTCGGCGAGGCGGCGCTCGATGTCGGCGAGACGCGCGCGGATGCCGTTGTCCGCGACATCCGCGGAGATCCGCCGCAGCGCGGCGTAGGCCTCACGCAGCTCCTCCCGCGCCGACACGTCGACCGTGGGCTCCTGAGGCGCGAGGAGGGCGAGTCGCCGTCCGACCTCCTCACGGACGCGCAACTCGGTGCCGAGCCCCGACGCGACCGCGAGCGCGGCACGCGCCGTGTTCTCGCCGAACGCCGTCGTCTCCCATGAGCCGCAGTAGAGGACGCCGCGCGATCGCCCCGAGACGACGATGGGCACGGCGAACAGCGTGGCGATCCCCTCGCCGAGCACCGCGCGATCGTAGTCGTGTGTGATGTTGCGCGACGAGCGGTAGTCCAGGGCCAGGCGGGGCCGGCGCTCGACGAGCGCGCGACCACCCAGACCGCGCTCGGCGTGGACGACGAGACCGGACAGATACGGCGTGCGACTGCCGACGATCGAGGTCACCTCGATCGCGTTTGCACGCTCGAAACCGCCGAAGGCGACCGGCAAGCCCGTGCGCAGAACGAGCTCGCCGACGGCTCGGGAGAGGAGCTCTTCGTCGGTGTCGGCGGCTGTCGTCGGCATATGCGGTTACCTACTTCCGGGGGTGACGTCTGCGTCACCCGCCTTCGTATCGTCGTCGATACTACCGCGAGCACCGACGCTCGCACGGTGACCATGAGGCAAGGAGGCCACATGTCCACATCCGAACCCGCCCCGCCGGGCGGCATCGACTACGTCGCGGTGGAGGAGTCCGCACCGTTCACCGAGCTCAAACGGCGGCACCGGAGCTTCGTGCTGCCGCTGTCGATCGCGTTCCTCGCCTGGTACTTCGCGTACGTGCTGCTGTCGTCGTTCGCGGGCGAATTCATGGCGACCCCCGTGTGGGGCCACATCAATGTCGGGCTCCTGCTGGGGCTCGGTCAGTTCGTGACGACGTTCGCGATCACGATGGCCTACGTCTCCTACGCGAACCGGCGGATGGACCCGCTGTCGAAGGAGATCCGCGAAGACCTCGAGAAGCAGGAGGCGGGCGCATGAGCCGTCTCGCCGAGCACGGTCCTCTCGAAGCGGTGCAGGCGGCGCTCGACACCGTCGAGAACAACCCCGTCCTGAACATCTCGATCTTCGCGGCGTTCGTCGCGGTGACACTGTTCATCGTCATCCGCGCGAGCCGCAACAACAAGACGGCAGCCGACTACTACGCCGCCGGCCGCTCGTTCACCGGTCCGCAGAACGGGTTCGCGATCTCGGGCGACTACCTGTCCGCGGCCTCGTTCCTCGGGATCACGGGCGCCATCGCGATCAACGGGTACGACGGGTTCCTGTACTCGATCGGCTTCCTCGTGGCGTGGCTCGTCGCTTTGCTGCTCGTCGCCGAGCTCATGCGCAACACGGGCAAGTTCACGATGGCGGATGTCCTGTCCTTCCGCCTGAAGCAGCGGCCCGTGCGGATGGCCGCAGCGATCACCACCCTCGCGGTGTGCTTCTTCTATCTGCTCGCCCAGATGGCCGGCGCGGGTGGACTCGTCTCGCTCCTCCTCGGCATCCACGAGCAGATCGGGCAGTCGCTCGTCGTCGCCGTCGTCGGTGTGCTGATGATCGTGTACGTCCTCATCGGAGGCATGAAGGGCACGACCTGGGTGCAGATCGTGAAGGCGTTCCTGCTCATCGGCGGCGCCGTCGTCATGACGATCTGGGTGCTCGCGCTCAACGGCTTCAGCCTCGACACGCTCCTCGGCAACGCCGTCGCGGCGAGCACGAGCAACCCTCAGGATGGGATCCTCGGGCCGGGCCTGCAGTACGGCAAGAACCCGTGGGACTTCATCTCCCTCGGCGCCGCGCTCGTGCTCGGCACGGCAGGTCTCCCGCACGTGCTGATGCGCTTCTACACGGTCCCCACGGCCAAGGAAGCACGTCGCTCGGTCGTCTGGGCGATCTGGCTGATCGGCCTGTTCTACCTGCTGACGCTCGTCCTCGGCTACGGCGCGGGCTACCTCGTCGGCCCCGACACGATCAAGAACGCCCCGGGTGGCGTGAACTCCGCGGCGCCCCTGCTCGCCTTCCAGTTGGGCGGGCCGCTCCTGCTCGGCTTCATCTCGGCGGTCGCGTTCGCGACGATCCTCGCGGTCGTGGCAGGGCTCACGATCACGGCGGCAGCGTCGTTCGCGCACGACATCTACGCCAACGTCGTGAAGAAGGGGAACGTCCCCGCCGACGGCGAGGTCAAGGTCGCGCGCCGGACGGTGATCGTCATCGGCATCCTCGCGATCCTCGGCGGCATCGCCGTGCAGGGGCAGAACATCGCCTTCCTCGTGGCGCTCGCCTTCGCGGTGGCCGCCTCGGCGAACCTGCCGACGATCATCTACTCGCTGTACTGGCGCAAGTTCACGACGCGCGGCGCCGTGTGGAGCATGTACGGGGGCCTCGCCGCGGCGATCATCCTCATCCTGCTCTCGCCCGTGTTCTGGGGCACCGAGACGAGCGTGTTCAAGAACGTCGGCACGGCGATCTGGCCGCTCAACAACCCGGGCATCGTCTCGATCCCGCTCGGGTTCTTCCTCGGCTGGCTCGGTTCGGTCACGAGCCGGAAGGCGGAGGACCCGAAGAAGGCGGCCGAGATGGAGGTCCGCTCGCTGACGGGGTACGGCGCCGAGAAGGCCGTCGACCACTGACGCGACCCTACGATCCGGGGCTTCCGCGGTCGGCCTACACGGCCGCGGAAGCCCCGAGTGCGTGGGCCGCGCGCGCCTATGCCCTGAGCACGTGGGCTTCGAGCGTCTGGGCCTCGAGGTCGAGCAGATAGCGCTTGCGCTCGGGATGGCCGCCGTATTCGCCGATCGATCCGTCGCTGCGGACGACCCGGTGCGCCGGCACGACGATAGAGATCGGCGTCCGCGCGCACGCGGTACCGATCGCCCGATGGGCCCGCGGCGACCCCGCCGCGATCGCGACCTCGGCGTACGACCACACCTCGCCGTACGGGATCGTGCACACCGCCTCGAGGGCGCGCCGCAGGAAGGCCGTCTCGCGCGAGAGGTCGAGGTCGATCTCGAACGCGTGCCGCGTGCCGGCGAAGTACTCGTCGAGCTGATCGGTGACCGCCGCCGTCGCCGACGCGTCCTCCTCGGGGACGAGGTCGAGCATCCGTGCGACGCGTTCCCGGGCGATCGCGGAGGCGTCCCGGCGGATATCGAGCAGCTCGAGGGTGGCGAGGCCCGCGTCGGTGACGACGACGAGGGCCTCGCCGATCGGTGTCGGGTGCACCGAGAAGGCGGCGGCAGCGGTCATGACACCCATGATGACGCTCGCCGAGGCATCCGCGTGCCGCCGTCGCGCGATCTGTGCACGGATGCCCGAAATCGCCCGCTGGGGAGAGGGCGATGCATCAATCGCACGAAACCCCCGATGCTAACCGCGATCCGCGCCGCGCCCCGCCTAGGGTGTCGAGTGTGTGGCGAGCAGACGGAGGCGCCGTGCGAGACCTGAACGACGGCACGCACGCGTACGCAGTGACCCCGGCCGACCTCGACCTGTCGGAGCCGGGGGTCGTCGTCGCGCACGTCGCGGAGTCCGAGCGCCGGCGCCTGCGCGAGGAGGCGACGCAGCTCGGCGGGACGTCGACGCTGCTGCACTACACGGATGCCGGTGACGCCGGCATCGACATCACGAAGGCCCACCCGGGGAGCCTCCCGCAGTTCATCACGGGCCGCCCGACGCTCCTGTCGAACCTCTTCCGCGACGAGGTCGCCCTGCTCACCGCCAAGCGTGCCGCGGAGCGGATCGCCGCGAAGGACGTCGAACTGCGCACCGCGCGCGGGCTCGACACCGTCCACCTCGCCGTCGCGATCGCCGCCTGGCGCATCGGCGGTGTGTCGTACGCGGCCCCCGTACTGCTGCGGCCCCTCGTCATCCGCCGCCACCACCTCGACTTCGATCTGACCCTCCGCGGATCCTTCACGATCAACCCGGAGCTCGTCGAGGCTGCGCGCACCCACTTCGGCATCGCGCTCGACGGACGAGCCCTCGCCGCCCTCGCCTATGACGACGGCGTGTTCAAGCCGCAACCGGTCATCGACCACCTGCGCGCCCTCACGGCCCACATCGACACGTTCACGGTGCACCCGCGCCTCGTCGTGTCGACCTTCGCCGACGTCGCCTCCGACATGGCGCGCGACGCCGCCGACCTCGATCACCCGACCCTCAACGCCCTCGCTGGCCACGCGGCCGACCGTGAAGAGCTGACCCTCGTGCGGGCGCTCCCGTCGCTCGTCGACGCCGACGAGCGGCCGCCCGCCTCCGACCGGCTGCTCCTCGACGCCGACACCGAGCAGGAGGCGGTGCTCGCGCGCATCCTCGCGGGGCAGTCGCTCACGGTCCAGACGCTCCCCGGAACGGGTGGCACCCAGACCGTCATCAACGCCGTCGGCGAGCTCGTCCGCGCAGGCAAGCGCGTCCTCGTCGTCAGCGCCCGCCGCTCGACCCTCGAAGGCGTGCGGCACCGGCTGAACGGCATCGGGCTGACGGCGCTCGCCGTCTCGCCGACGCAGCTGCACCGCGACCTCATCCGCGCGATCGGCCGCAACGAGAAGGCGGAGCAGCCCAAGGTCTCCGACGTCGACGACGCCCTCGTGCGCCTGCGCACTGTGCTCCGCGACTACCGTTCGGCGCTCACCGAGCGGCATCCCCAGCTCGAGGTGTCGCCGCTGGAAGCACTGCGGACACTCACGACCATCACGGGGCGCGACCCGCAGCCGCAGGCCGAGACGCGCTTCGACCTCCGGACGCTCCAGATGCTCGGCCACCGCCGCGCCGAGGCGGCACACGCCCTCCAGACCGCGGCGACGCTCGGGGAGTTCCGCTTCGGGCCCGACGACTCGCCGTGGTACGGCGTCGCGTTCGACACGACGCAGCAGGCCACCGACGCGCACGCCCTCGCAGGCCGGCTCCACCGCGAAGAGGTCCCCGCGATCCTCGAGCGCGGCTATGAGCTCATCGCTCAGACGCGCATGCGGCCGTTCACGACCGTCGCCGAGCTCGGCGCCTACATCACGCTGCTGCAGGGCATCCGTGCCTCGCTCGACCGCTTCAGCATGACGGTGTTCGAGCGGCCCCTCGGCGAGCTCATCGACGCGTACTCGCCGCGCCGCGACGCCCCCGAGATGTCGGGCGCCCAGCGCCGGCGACTGAAGCAACTCTCGCGCGAGTATGTGCGCCCCGGCATGCACGTGACGGACATGCACGAATCGCTCCTGCGCGTCCAGAAGCAGCGCGCGCAGTGGCAGCAGCTCGTCGACCCGGGCGTCCTTCCGGAACTGCCGATCGGTCTCGAAGACGTCGCTACCGCCTGGCAGCGCGTCGGCGCCGACCTCGCCACGCTCGACGCCGCGCTCGGCCGGTCGGTGCCGCTGGCATCCCTGCCGATCCCGCGACTGCTCCGCACCCTCGCGGGCCTCGCGGCGAAGTCGGATGTCTTCGACAACCTCGTCGAGCGGGCGACCCTGCGCGGTCAGCTCGCCGAGCTCGGCCTCGACGGCCTCCTCACGGAGCTGTCGGTCCGTCACGTGCCCGAGGACCAGGTCGCCGCCGAGTTCGAGTTCGCCTGGTGGCAGTCCGCGCTCGAGGCGATGCTGCGCACCGACCGCGCCCTGCTCGGTGCCAACACGTCGGTCGTCGACCGGCTGGAGCGCGATTTCCGGCTCGTCGACGAGGCGCACGCCGGCTCCGCGGGGCCGCTGCTGGCCGCCGAGCTCGCGACGGCGTGGAAGATCGCGCTCGTCGACCAGGCATCCGAAGCGAGCGCCCTGAAGCATGCGCTGCGCTCCGGCGCGACGACGCCGGCCGAACTCCTCCACGCCGCCCCGACGCTGCTGCGCACGCTCGCGCCGGTCTGGCTTGCGTCGCCCTACGAGGTGCCGAAGATCCCCGTCGAGGCCGCGTTCGACGTCGTCGTGATCGCGGATGCCGCGGCGCTGTGCCTCGCGGAAGCGGCACCGGCCCTCCGGCGGGCCCGTCAGGTGGTCGTCTTCGGCGACCCCGTGACGCAGAAGCCGACCCCGTTCCGCGTGGGTGCCGGTGCACCGCAGGACGGGGAAGAGCCCGAGGTCGACTTCGACGACGTGAGCGTGTTCGAGCGCCTGGCGGAGCTCGTCCCCACCGAAACCCTCACCCGCAGCTACCGTGCGGGCGGGGAGGACCTCGCCGAACTCGTCAACTCCGCGTTCTACGGCGGGCGTCTCGTCACGCTGCCGTGGGCGGGCTCGTACCTCGGCCGCGGGAGCCTCAGCGTCGACTACGTCGAGGGCGGCCACGGCACCCCCGACCCTGTGACGGGTGCCGTCGAGAGTCCGGATGCCGAGGTCGCGCGCGTCGTCACGCTCGTCGTCGAGCACGCCGTGAACCGGCCGTCCGAGTCGCTCATGGTCGTCACCGCGTCGGTGCGTCACGCGGAGCGGGTGCGCGCCGCGGTCGCCGCGGCCTTCGCGGGCCGTGCCGACGTCGCCGACTTCGTCGGACGCGACACCGCCGAGCCGTTCGCGGTGCTCGGCCTCGAGGAGTCGGTCGCGGAGAGCCGCGACCGGGTCGTGTTCTCGCTCGGTTTCGGCCTCACCAAGCACGGCCGCGTGCTGAGCGACTTCGGAGACCTCTCCGGCCCCGACGGGGAGCGCCTGCTGCGGGTCGGCATGACCCGCGCACGCCGCTCGATGGTGATCGTGTCGTCGATCCGCCCGTCGGCGTTCGATGAGGGACGGCTCGAGTCCGGGGCATCCAGCCTCATGTCGATGCTCGGCGGGATCGCCGCCCGCGCCCGCGAGGCGCGCCTGGAGGACCTCGCCGACCCGCTGACGCTCTCCCTCGCGCGGCACCTCCGCGCGCGCGGCGTGTCGGTCGACGTCGACTACCGCGGTCAGTTGCCGCTCGTCGCCCAGTACGAGGGCAAGGCCGTCGTCGCCGAAAGCGACACCGACGCGACCGGCGACACGCTCCGCGAGGCCCTGCGCCTGCGCCCGCAGATCCTGCGGCGCCTCGGCTGGCACTACATCCGTGTGCACGCATTCGATCTGTACAGCGACCCCGCGGGCGTCGCCGAGCGGATCGCGGCGATCCTCGGTGTGTCGCCGGATCGGCCGACGGCCGACACGCAGACGCAGCCGATCGATGTCACCGACTGACGAGGACACGGGTGCAGGCGGGGCGGCGCCGCGACAGCACGTCGTCCGCGTGCGCGGTGCGCGTCGCGCGAAGCTGACCCCCGCGCCCGGCACCGACCCCTCACCCGAGGCGCCGGTCACGGGCGCCGAGACGACGGATGCCCCCGCCGTACCCGTGAGGGCGGCGGAGGCATCCGGTCCGAACGATGAGCGCCTGCGGCGAGACGTGCCGCCGCACTACTGACCGCGGATTACTTCGCGTCGAGGTCCTTGCGGTCCTGCAGCAGGTCGCGGATCTGGACGAGCAGCTCCTGCTCGGTCGGCAGCTTCGCCTCTTCGGCTTCCGTGACGCCGGCCTTCGCCGCCTGGCGCTCCTTCCAGATGTTCATCGGGTAGACGAACACGAAGTAGACGACGATCGCGACCGCGAGGAAGCTGATGACGGCGCTCACGAGGTCGCCGATCGGGAACGTGACCGTGCCGCCCCACCACGCGGGTACCGGGATGCCCGGAACGCCGTTCTCGTCGGGCTTCCACGCGAGCTCGATGAGCGGCGTGATGATCGACGAGACGATCGCGTTGACGACGGCGGTGAACGCGGCGCCGATGACGACTGCGACGGCAAGGTCGATGACGTTGCCGCGCATGATGAAGTCTTTGAAGCCCTTGATCATGTGGGAATCCCCCCGGAAGTTACGAACCCGACGCTGCGGGCGAGGCCTTTGCCTCGGATTTCGATGATGTCGGAGCAGGGGCTGCCGCGCCACCTCCCGCGCCGGTGGACGACGAGCCCGCGCGCGAGTCGGTGCGGTAGAAGCCCGATCCGTTGAAGGTCACTCCGACCGATCCGTACTGCTTGCGCAGCGCGCCGCCGCACTCGGGGCATTCGGTGAGTGCCGCGTCGCTGAAAGACTGCACGGCGTCGAAACGGTGCCCGCACTGCGTGCAGGCATAGGCATAGGTGGGCATGGTGTCCTCGGTCGTTCTGGGGTCGTTCTGGGGCGTTCGAGTGAAAGCGTCAGCGCCGCGGGGGCGCGAACGTCAGGGTCTGCGTGGGGGTGACGACGCCGGTCACCGGCTGATCGTGCACGTCGCGGGGGACCTCGTCGACGACCTCCGAGTCGAACACGACGGCGTACACGGGCGGGCAGTTCTCCATCGAACCGATCGTCTTGTCGAAGTATCCGCGACCCCAGCCCATGCGCATGCCCGAGCGGTCCACCGCCGCGGCAGGCACGATCAGGAGGTCGACGTCGTTCACGGCGAGCGGGCTCAGCACCTCGCCGACCGGCTCCGGGGTCCCGAACAGGCCCTCGGCGATGTCGCCTTCGGGGTCGGCGACCGCCCAGTCCAGGAGGCCGTCGGCCCGGGTGATCGGCAGGAGCACGCGGATGCCTCGCGCCACGGCATCTGTGATGAACGCGTGGGTTCCGGGCTCGGTCGGCGTCGAGAGGAAGCACGACACCGAGCGCGCGCCGGTCGCGGCGACG
>Ga0209922_102894_pt1 | contig 14263 bp, 7 predicted proteins | sample ThiBiot_500_biof_FD_183946 | JGI IMG/M metagenome (GOLD analysis project Ga0209922, IMG submission 183946) | Wastewater bioreactor microbial communities from Cape Town, South Africa - Thiocy_expt_500_biof (SPAdes) | ecosystem: Engineered > Bioreactor > Thiocyanate-remediating > Anaerobic-Aerobic ...
GACCTGCCGTGGGGCCTGCAGATCGACTACCCGAACCCCGCATGGCCGACGGGCCTGCCCGAGGGCACCCTCTTCCACCCCACATTCCTGTACGAGGTCATCTGGAACACCCTCGGCGTGATCTTCCTCCTGTGGGTGGGCAAGCGCTTCACCCTCCAGTGGGGGCGCCTGTTCGCCCTGTACCTCGTCTGGTACAGCGCCGGCCGGATCGTGTGGGAGAACATCCGCATCGATCCGAGCGAAGTGTTCTTCGGCCTCCGCACCAATGTCTGGGCCGCGATCTTCGGCGTCATCGTCGGCATCGTGATCTTCTTCGTGCAGAAGCGGCGTCATCCGGGACTCGAACCTTCGCCCTATCAGCGTGGGCGCGAACGGTCCGGCGGCGCCAATGTACAATCACAGAACACCGAGGACTTCGTCGACGTCAGCGCACCCCCCACGTCCGATGTCCTTGCGGACGCCGCCACAAGCGCAGTCGCCTCTAAGTAACATCCCGCTAGACATCCGGGCCGACGTCGTCCCTTTCCAGCAAGAGCATTGAGGACGGTAGTCATGGCTTCGAGCCTCCGTCGTGAACCGACCACCCGGACAGGGCTCGCCCTGCCCGCCAAGCAGGGCATGTACAACCCGGCATTCGAGAAGGATGCCTGTGGCCTGGCCATGGTCGCGACGCTCCGCGGCGAGCCGGGACACGACATCGTGTCACTGGCACTCGAGGCCCTCCGGAACCTCGAGCACCGTGGGGCGATCGGCTCCGACTCCGGCACCGGTGACGGCGCGGGCATCCTCACGCAGATGCCGGACGCCTTCCTGCGCGCGGTCGTCGACTTCGATCTGCCGCCGGTCGGCGAGTACGCCGCGGGCCTCGCATTCCTGCCGCTGGACGCCGAGGAGCGCGCCACCGTCAAGGCCGGCGTGGAGCAGATCGCCGCGAGCGAAGGACTCACCGTCCTCGGCTGGCGCCAAGTGCCGACCGACGAGGAGCACCTCGGCAAGCTCGCGCACGCTGCCCGCCCCTCTTTCGAGCAGCTTTTCGTCTCGCACCCGGCCGTCGGCGACGCCCCGGCGCTCTCGGGCATCGCACTCGACCGGCGCGTGTTCCGCCTCCGCAAGCGCGCCCGCCACGAGCACGAGGCGTATTTCGTCTCGCTGAGCGCCCGCACGCTCGGTTACAAGGGCATGGTCACGACGCTTCAGCTCGAGCCGTTCTACCCCGACCTCTCCGACGAGCGCTTTGCGTCGGAGCTCGCGGTCGTGCACTCGCGCTACTCGACGAACACGTTCCCGTCGTGGCCGCTCGCGCAGCCCCTGCGCATGCTCGCGCACAACGGCGAGATCAACACCGTCGGCGCGAACCGCAACTGGATGCGCGCGCGCCAGTCGCAGCTCGAGTCGGAGCTTGTGGGGGACATCCGCCCGCTCCTGCCGATCTGCTCCGAGGGGGCGAGCGACTCGGCATCCTTCGATGAGGTCCTCGAGCTGCTCACCCTGACGGGCCGCAGCCTGCCGCACGCCATCACCATGATGGTGCCGGAGGCGTACGAGAAGCAGGCCGACATCTCTCCCGACCTGCGCGCCTTCTACGAGTACCACTCGATGCAGATGGAGCCTTGGGACGGCCCTGCCGCGCTCATCTTCACCGACGGCACGGTCGTCGGCGCGACCCTCGACCGCAACGGCCTGCGCCCGGGCCGGTGGACCGAGACCACTGACGGCCTCGTCGTTATCGGCTCGGAGACGGGCGTCCTCGACTTCGCCCCCGAGCGCATCAAGCGCCGCGGGCGCCTGCGCCCCGGCCGCATGTTCCTCGTCGACACGGCGCAGCGCCGCATCCTCGAAGACGACGAGGTCAAGCGCGACCTCGCGTCCCTCGAGCCGTGGCAGGAGTGGCTGGATGCCGGTCGCGTGCGCCTCAAGGACCTGCCCGAGCGCGAGCACATCGTCCACCCGATCGCCTCCATCACGCGCCGCCAGCGCACCTTCGGCTACACGGAGGAGGAGGTGCGCATCCTCCTCACCCCGATGGGTCAGAACGGCGCCGAGCCGCTCGGCGCGATGGGGTCGGATGCCCCGATCGCAGTCCTCAGCAAGCGCCCGCGCCTGCTGTTCGACTACTTCGTGCAGCAGTTTGCGCAGGTGACGAACCCGCCGCTGGACTCGATCCGCGAAGAAGTCGTCACGTCGCTGTCGCTCGGGCTCGGACCGGAGCGGAACCTCCTTGCCTGGGGCCCCGACCACACGCGCACGATCACGCTCGACTTCCCCGTCATCGACAACGACGAGCTCGCCAAGCTCCAGAACATCGACAAGGCGCTGCCCGGGCGACGTTCGGTGACGATCCGCGGGCTCTACCACTTCGACCAGGGCGAGGATGCGCTCGAGGAGCGCCTCGAGGCGATGTGCGCCGAGGTCGACGAAGCGATCGAGCAGGGCGCGGAGTTCATCATCCTGAGCGACCGCGACTCGAACAAGGACCTCGTCCCGATCCCGTCGCTCCTGATGGTCTCCGCCGTCCACCACCACCTGATCCGCCGCGAGAACCGCATGAAGGTCGGGCTCGTCGTCGAGGCGGGCGATGTGCGTGAGGTCCACCATGTCGCGACCCTCATCGGCTACGGCGCCTCCGCGGTGAACCCGTACCTCGCGATGGAGACCGTCGAGTACCTCGTGCGCGCGGGCTTCATCACGGGCGTCGCTCCCGAGAAGGCCGTCAAGAACCTCATCTACGCGCTCGGCAAGGGCGTGCTGAAGATCATGTCGAAGATGGGCATCTCGACCGTCTCGTCCTATGCCGGTTCGCAGGTCTTCGAGGCGGTGGGCCTGTCGGAGGAGTTCGTCGAGAAGTACTTCACGGGCACCGAGACGAAGCTCGGCGGCATCGGCGTGCGCGAGATCGCGGTCGAGAACCAGGCGCGTCACGACTACGCCTACCCCGAGGACGAAGCGGCGCGCGCCCACGAGCGCCTGTGGACCGGCGGCGAGTACCAGTGGCGCCGCGACGGCGCACCGCACCTGTTCAACCCCGACACGATCTTCCGCCTGCAGCACTCGACGCGCGAGCGGCGCTACGACGTGTTCCGCGAGTACACGAGGCTCGTCGACGACCAGGCGGCGGAGCTCAAGACCCTGCGCGGCATGTTCCGCCTCAAGACGGGGGAGCGGCCCGCCGTCCCGATCGACGAGGTCGAACCCGTCGAGTCGATCGTCAAGCGTTTCTCCACCGGTGCGATGAGTTACGGCTCGATCTCCAAGGAGGCGCACGAGACCCTCGCGATCGCGATGAACTCGATCGGCGCGAAGTCGAACACGGGCGAGGGCGGCGAGGACGTCGAACGCCTCCTCGACCCCGAGCGTCGCAGTGCGATCAAGCAGGTGGCATCCGGCCGCTTCGGTGTGACGAGCATGTACCTGACGCACGCGGATGACATCCAGATCAAGCTCGCGCAGGGTGCGAAGCCGGGCGAGGGCGGCCAGCTGCCTCCCGGCAAGGTGTACCCGTGGATCGCGCGCACACGCGGGGGAACGCCGGGTGTCGGCCTCATCTCGCCGCCGCCGCACCACGACATCTACTCGATCGAAGACCTCAAGCAGCTGATCTTCGACCTGAAGCGCGCCAACCCGGCCGCGCGCGTGCACGTGAAGCTCGTGAGCCAGTCCGGCATCGGAGCGGTCGCGGCGGGGACGGCGAAGGCCCTCGCCGACGTCATCCTCGTCTCCGGCCATGACGGCGGTACGGGCGCGAGCCCGCTGAACTCGCTCAAGCACGCCGGTACGCCGTGGGAGCTGGGTCTCGCCGAGACGCAGCAGACGCTTATGCTCAACGACATGCGCGACCGCGTCGTGGTGCAGGCCGACGGCCAGTTGAAGACGGGCCGTGACGTCATCGTGGCGGCGCTCCTCGGCGCCGAGGAGTTCGGCTTCGCGACGACGGCGCTCGTCGTCGAGGGCTGCATCATGATGCGGGTATGCCACCTCGACACGTGCCCGGTCGGCGTCGCGACGCAGAACCCCGTGCTGCGCAGCCGCTTCAGCGGCAAGCCGGAGTTCGTCGTGAACTTCATGCAGTTCCTCGCGCAGGAGGTGCGTGAGTACCTCGCGGAGTTGGGCTTCCGTTCTCTCGACGAGGCGATCGGCCGAAGCGACCTGCTGGATGTCAACGGCGCGATCGAGCACTGGAAGGCGAGCGGCCTCGACCTCGCGCCGATCCTGGACGGCCCCGCCTTCGGCGCAGACGTCCCGCGACGACACCTGCGCAACCAGGACCACGAGCTCGAGAAGCACTTCGACGTGCAGCTCATCGAGCGCGCACAGGACGTCGTCGCGCACGGCGGCCACATCGCCATCGACCTCCCGATCCGCAACACGGAGCGCGCCGTCGGGACGATGCTCGGCAACCGCGTCACGCTCGCCCACGGCGAGCACGGGCTCCCCGCCGGTAGCATCGAGGTGAACCTCACGGGCTCGGCGGGTCAGTCCTTCGGCGCGTTCCTGCCCGCGGGCATCACGCTGCGCCTCGAGGGCGATTCGAACGACTACGTCGGCAAGGGGCTCTCGGGCGGTCAGATCGTCGTCCGCCCGCCGCGGGATGCCTCGTTCGACGCCTCGGCCAACGTCATCGCCGGCAACGTCATCGGCTACGGCGCGACGCAGGGCAGCATGTTCCTGCGCGGCGTCGTCGGCGAGCGGTTCCTCGTCCGCAACTCCGGCGCGACCGCCGTCGTCGAAGGCGTCGGCGACCACGCCCTGGAGTACATGACGGGCGGACTCGCGGTGATCCTCGGCAAGACCGGGCGGAACCTCGGCGCGGGCATGTCGGGCGGGGCGGCGTACGTCTACAAACTCGACACGGCGCTCGTGAACCGCGAGTCGCTCGCGAGCGGCGAGCTCGAACTCCTCGAGCTGGGCTCGGGCGACGTCGAGATCCTCCGCGACCTGCTCGAGCGTCACGTCGCGGAGACCGGCTCGACGCTGGCCGCCGCTCTTCTGGACGACTTCGAGGCCGAGGCCGCGAACTTCGTCCGTGTCCTGCCGCGTGACTACGCGGCGGTTCTGCAGACCCGAAAGGACGCCGCAGCCGAGGGGCTCGACCCTGATGGCGACGTCGTCTGGACCCGCATCCTGGAGGTGACCGGTGGCTGACCCGAAGGGCTTCCTGAAGACCACCGAGCGCGAGCTCCCGGCGCGCCGGCCGGTTCCCGTGCGCATCATGGACTGGAAAGAGGTGTACGAGCCGGGCGACTCGGCCGTACTCCGCCGTCAGGCGGGACGCTGCATGGACTGCGGCGTGCCGTTCTGCCACAAGGGATGCCCGCTCGGGAACCTCATCCCGGAGTGGAACGACCTCATGTGGCGCGGTGAAGGCCGCGCCGCGATCGAGCGGCTGCACGCGACGAACAACTTCCCCGAGTTCACGGGGCGGCTGTGCCCGGCCCCGTGCGAGAGCTCGTGCGTGCTCGGCATCAACCAGCCCGCCGTCACGATCAAGCAGATCGAGGTCTCGACGATCGACGACGCGTTCGCGAACGGCTGGGTCGAGGCCGAGCCGCCCGCGCGTCTCACGGGCAAGACCGTCGCCGTCGTGGGGTCCGGTCCCGCGGGCCTCGCCGCCGCGCAGCAGCTGACGCGGGCGGGTCACACCGTCGCGGTGTTCGAGCGCGACGACCGCATCGGCGGTCTGCTGCGATACGGCATCCCCGACTTCAAGATGGAGAAGAAGCACCTCGAGACGCGCCTGCGTCAGATGCAGGACGAGGGCACGCGGTTCCGTGCGGGCGTCGAGATCGGCGTCGACATCACGTGGTCGGAGCTGCGCGCACGCTACGACGCCGTCGTCATCGCGACCGGTGCCACGGTGCCGCGCGAGCTCGCGATCCCCGGCCGCGACCTCGACGGCGTGCACTTCGCGATGGAGTACCTCGTCGAGTCGAACAAGGTCATCGCCGGCGACCAGGTGCCCCACCAGATCCACGCCGAGGGCAAGCACGTCATCGTGATCGGCGGCGGCGACACGGGCGCAGACTGCATCGGCACGGCGCACCGTCAGGGCGCGCTCAGCGTCACGAACCTCGCGATCGGCAAGCAGCCGCCGGCCGCGCGTCCCGGCCATCAGCCGTGGCCGATGATGCCGACGCTGTTCGAGGTGTCCTCCGCGCACGAAGAGGGCGGTGAGCGCGCCTACCTGGCATCCACCGTCGAGTTCCTCGGCAACGATGCGGGGGAGGTGACGGGTCTCCGCCTCGCCGAGACGGAGTACCTGCCGGACGGGCGGCGCGTGCCCAAGAGCGGCACGGAGCGCGTGATCCCCGCGGACCTCGTGCTCATCGCGATGGGTTTTACCGGCCCGGAGAGCGCGGAGCTCGAGTCACAGCTCGGTACCGTCTTCACGGGCCGCGGCAACGTCGAACGCGGCGACGACTACCAGTCGACCGCGCCAGGCGTCTTCGTCGCCGGCGACGCCGGCCGCGGACAGTCCCTGATCGTCTGGGCGATCGCTGAGGGACGCGCGGCGGCGGCCGCCGTGGACGAATACCTCATGGGCCGGACGTCACTGCCGTCGCCCGTGCGTCCGACCGACGTCGCGATCGGCCTGCAGCCCGCGTAGGCTGAAACCAACCCCCGAAAACCGAACACAGACCGGAGATCAGTAAGTGAGACGCGCGAAGATCGTCGCCACCCTGGGCCCCGCCACCGAGTCGTATGAGATGATCCGCGCGATCATCGATGCCGGTGTCGACGTTGCCCGTTTGAACCTCAGCCACGGCTCCTACGCCGAGCACGAAGGCCGTTTCGCCAACGTGCGCAAGGCCGCCGACGACGCGGGCCGCGCCGTCGCCATCCTCGTCGACCTCCAGGGGCCGAAGATCCGTCTCGGCAAGTTCTCCGACGGACCGCACGACCTCGCCGTGGGAGACACCTTCCGCATCACGACCGAGGACGTCGTGGGCACCCGTGACCTCGTCGGCACGACCTTCAAGGGCCTCGCCGGCGACGTCAAGCCGGGAGACTTCCTCCTGATCGACGACGGCAAGGTCCGCGTCCAGGTCGAGAGCGTCGACGGCCCCATCGTCACGACCAAGGTCGTCGTCGCGGGCACCGTCTCGAACAACAAGGGCATCAACCTGCCCGGCGTCGCCGTGAGCGTCCCCGCCCTGTCCGAGAAGGACGAGGAGGACCTGCGCTGGGGCCTCAAGGCCGGCGCCGACCTCATCGCGCTGTCGTTCGTGCGCGACGCGGCCGACATCACGCGGGTCCACGAGATCATGGCGGAGGAGGGCCGCAAGGTCCCCGTCATCGCCAAGATCGAGAAGCCGCAGGCGGTCGACAACCTCGAAGAGATCATCGACGCGTTCGACGGCATCATGGTCGCCCGCGGCGACCTTGCCGTGGAGCTGCCCCTCGAGGCCGTGCCGATCGTGCAGAAGCGCGCCGTCGAGCTGTGCCGCCGCATGGCGAAGCCGGTCATCGTGGCGACGCAGATGCTCGAGTCGATGACGCACGCCCCCGTGCCCACGCGCGCCGAGGCATCCGACGTCGCGAACGCCGTCCTCGACGGCGCCGACGCGGTCATGCTCTCGGGCGAGACGAGCGTGGGCGAGTACCCGGTCGTCACGGTGCAGACGATGGCCCGCATCGTCGAGTCGACCGAGGACCACGGCCTGGAGCGCATCCTGCCGTTCACGGCGAAGCCCCGCACGCAGGGCGGCATCCTGACCCTCGCGGCCAACGAGGTCGCGGAGTTCATCGAGGCGAAGTACATCTGCATCTTCACCGAGTCGGGTGACACCGCGCGCCGCATGTCGCGCCTGCGCCCCGCGATCCCGATGATGGCCTTCGCCGCCGACCCGGCGATCCGTCGCCGCATGGCCCTCACCTGGGGCGTGCGCTCGACGCTCGTCGAGCACGTCGCCCACACCGACCTCATGTTCATCCAGGTCGACGAGTTCTTCCTCGGCCAGGGCCTGGCGAAGGAAGGCGACAAGGTCGTGGTGATCTCCGGATCCCCTCCCGGAATCATCGGGTCGACGAACGACATCCGCATCCACAAGATCGGCGACGCCGTCAACGGCAACGCGCCCATCTACCAGAGCGAGAAGTAATCGCGCGGACGCGGACAAGGGGCGGATGCCCGGGAGTTTCATCCCGGGCATCCGCCCCTTCGTTTCGTGCCGATGGTGGGAGTCGAACCCACACGTCCGAAGACAACCGAGTTTGAGTCGGTCGCGTCTGCCATTCCGCCACATCGGCGCACCGGAATCGACGATACCGCAGGCCGGCACCGCACCTGGCTCTAAGATGGATGAGTGACTGAGCAGGAACTGACCCCCGCAACGACGCCCACGGCACCGCGACGGGTCGTCGTCGCCGAAGATGAGTCGCTGATCCGCCTCGACATCGTCGAGATCCTCCGCGACAACGGCTTCGATGTCGTCGGTGAGGCCGGAGACGGCGAGACGGCCGTGCAGCTCGCGACGGAGCTTCGCCCCGACCTCGTCATCATGGACGTCAAGATGCCCGTGCTCGACGGCATCAGCGCCGCCGAGAAGCTCAGCAAGAACCACGTCGCGCCGGTCGTCCTCCTCACGGCGTTCAGCCAGAAGGAGCTCGTCGAGCGCGCGAGCGAGGCGGGCGCTCTCGCCTACGTCGTGAAGCCGTTCACGCCGAACGACCTGCTGCCGGCGATCGAGATCGCCCTCGCCCGCTACGAGCAGATCATCACGCTCGAAGCCGAGGTCGCCGACATGGTCGAGCGGTTCGAGACGCGCAAGCTCGTCGACCGCGCGAAGGGGCTCCTCAACGAGAAGATGGGCCTGTCGGAGCCCGAGGCGTTCCGCTGGATCCAGAAGGCCTCGATGGACCGTCGCCTCACGATGCAGGACGTCGCGAAGGCGATCATCGAGCAGCTCTCGCCGAAGAAGGCCTGACCCGCTCTGCCTCGCGGCGGCGTTCGACAGCCGCTCTGCGACTGCCGCGCCCAACACTCAGGCGACGGGGCGATCCTTGATCAGATTCGTGATGCGGATCGTCGAGCAACGACGGCCCTGATCGTCGGTGACGACGATGTCGTGCACCGTCATCGACCGGCCGAGGTGAAGCGGCGTGCAGACGCCCGTGACGATGCCGGACGTGGCAGAGCGCGTGTGCGTCGCGTTGATGTCGACGCCGACCGCGAGCTTGTCCGGCCCCGCGTGCAGGTTCGCGGCCATCGATCCGAGCGACTCGCCCAGCACGACGTAGGCACCGCCGTGGAGGAGCCCCACCGGCTGCGTGTTGCCCTCGACCGGCATGGTCGCCACGGAGCGCTCGATCGTGAACTCCGTGAAGACGATGCCCATCTTCTCGGCGAGTGCGCCCATGCCGCGCTCCGCCGCCCAGGCGAGACCGTCGGAGATCGGGGGAGTGCGGTCAGCAGTCATCGTCCACCTTCGGATGATCAGGGAGGGAGCGTCCCACCCCACGTCTAGGCTTGCAGGGTGACGGACTCCGGAAAGCCTACCCTCCTCGTCGTCGACGGCCATTCCCTCGCCTACCGCGCGTTCTTCGCGCTCCCGGTCGACAACTTCTCCACGAAGGACGGACAGCACACGAACGGGATCTACGGGTTCCTGTCGATGTTCGTGAACCTCGTCAAGGCCGAGAAGCCGACGCACCTCGCCGTCGCGTTCGACACGTCGCGGCACTCGTTCCGCACGGACCAGTACCCCGAGTACAAGGCGACCCGTTCCGAGTCGCCCGCGGAATTCAAGGGCCAGATCCCGCTCCTGCAGGACTGCCTTGCCGCAATGAACGTCACGGTGCTGACGAAGGAGGGGATCGAGGCCGACGACATCCTCGCGACGCTTGCCACGGAGGGCGCCGCACAGGGCTTCGACGTCCTCGTGTGCTCCGGTGACCGTGACACGATCCAGCTCGTCACCGACGACGTCACCCTGCTCTACCCGAGCGTGCAGGGCGTGTCGCAGCTGAAGCGGTACACGCCTGATGCGGTCGTCGAGAAGTACGGACTGCCCCCGGCGAACTATCCCGACATCGCAGCGCTCGTCGGCGAGACGAGCGACAACCTGCCGGGCGTCCCCAAGGTCGGGGAGAAGACCGCCGTCAAGTGGCTCACGCAGTGGGGGACGCTCGACGCGCTCCTCGAGAACGCCGACAAGATCACGGGCGTCGTCGGCGGGAACCTGCGCGAACACCTCGACGACGTGCGCCGCAACCGGTCCCTGAATGCGCTCCTGCGCGACGTCGACCTGCCGGTCGCGCCCGCCGACCTCGCCGTGCAGCCGATCGACGCGCAGGCCGTCCGCGACATCTTCGCGCGGCTCGAGTTCCGGACGCTCCTGCCCCGGGTCTTCGAGGCGATGGAGGCCGACGCCGACGAGGCGGCCGCGGCATCCGCACCGCTCGTCTCCGCCCCCGCCGCTGAGCAGCTCGACGGCGACGCGATCGCTGCGTGGGTCGCCGACCACGGCGGCGAGCTCGCCCTCACACTCACGCTCGACGGGGGAGTGCCCTCCCGCGTCGGCGTGGCGTCGTCGGATGCCGCGGTCGAGGCGGACTGGACGGCCGACGTCGCCCGTGCCCTCACGCCGTGGCTCGAGGGCGACGAGCCGAAGGTCGTCACGGACGCCAAGCCGCAGGTGAAGGCCCTTCGCCGCGTCGGCATCCGACTGGGAGGCCTCGCGTTCGACCCGCTGCTGGCCGGCTGGCTCCTGCGCCCGAGCTTCCCCGACAAGGGGCTCGGCGACCTCGTCGACCGGTACCTCGACGAGAAGCTCCCCGAAGCCGACCCGACTCAGCTCGTCCCCGAGACCGAGGGCGCCACACCCGGGCAGCTCGGGTGGTACGCACTGCGCGTCACCGAGGCGATCCGGCACGAGATGCCGGCGTCCGTGGCATCCGTCCTCGCCGACATCGAGCTGCCGACCCTCGACACCCTCGCCGACATGGAGATCGCGGGCGTCGCGATCTCGCACGACAAGCTGTCCGCGTTCTCCGCGGAGCTCGCAGCGCGGTCGGAGGACATCGCCCAGCGCGCGTACGCCGAGATCGGCCGCGAAGTGAACCTCGGTTCGCCCAAGCAGCTGCAGGACGTCCTGTTCGAACAGCTCGAACTGCCGAAGACCCGGAAGACGAAGACCGGATATTCAACGGATGCCGCCGTGCTGGCCGATCTGCAGGAGTCGAACCCGCACCCGTTCCTCGATCTGCTTCTCCAGCACCGCGAGGCGACGAAGCTGCGCCAGATCATCGAGTCACTCGACGTCGCGATCGGGGCGGACGGACGCGCCCACACGACGTACGTGCAGACGGGCAGCCAGACGGGGCGTCTGTCGAGCACCGATCCGAACCTGCAGAACATCCCGATCCGGAACGAGGAATCCCACCGTATCCGGGCCGCGTTCGAGGTGGGAGCCGACTACGAGACCCTTCTCACCGCCGACTACTCGCAGATCGAGATGCGGATCATGGCGCACCTGTCGGGCGATGAGGGGCTGATCGAAGCCTTCAACTCGGGCGAGGACCTGCACCGCTTCGTCGGTGCACGGGTCTTCGGCGTCGAGCCCGCGGACGTCGCCCCCGCCATGCGCACGAAGGTCAAGGCGATGAGCTACGGCCTCGTGTACGGGCTCAGCGCGTTCGGGCTGTCGAAGCAGCTGCGCATCGACCAGTCCGAGGCGAAGCTGCTCATGACGGAGTACTTCGCCCGCTTCGGCGCCGTGCGCGACTACCTGCGCTCCTCCGTGCAGCAGGCGCGCATCGACGGCTACACCGAGACGATCTTCGGACGCCGGCGTCCCTTCCCCGACCTCGGCAGCCCCAACCGTGTGCTCCGCGAGAACGCGGAACGCGCGGCGTTGAACGCCCCGATCCAGGGGTCGGCGGCCGACATCATGAAGATCGCGCTGTTCCACATCCACGACGAGCTCACCGCCTCGGGGCTGCGCTCGCGCGTGCTCCTGCAGATCCACGACGAGCTCGTCGTCGAGGTCGCGGCAGGGGAGTGGGATGCCGTCGAGAAGATCGTCCGCACCCGCATGGGCGACGCGGCTGAGCTCTCCGTACCGCTCGATGTCCAGATCGGCCGCGGCGAGAACTGGGACGTCGCCGGGCACTGACGACACGGGGCGGGATGCTCCGGGCGCACGTGTGCGATTAGGCTCGAAGGATGACTGACGCCCCCCGCATCGCCACGCCCATCGACACGATCGCCGAGGCCTGGGTCGACGACATCGCCGAACTCGCCCCCACCGCCGCCACCTACATCGGCCGATTCGAGCACAACGGACGCCTCGACGACCTCTCTCCGGAGGGCCACGCCCGCCGGTACGACGCCGCGAAGGCGACGCTCGCCGCCCTCGAAGCGGCCGAGCCGGTCGATGACGTCGACGTCGTCACGAAGGCCGACCTCGCCTCGACGCTGCGCCTCCAGCTCGAACTCCACGACGCGGGCGATCACCTCCGCGACGTCAACGTGATCGCCTCGCCCGCGCAGGACCTGCGGGCCGTTTTCGACCTCATGCCGACCGACACGGTCGAGGATTGGGCGGTCATCTCCGAGCGGCTGAGCGCGATCCCCGCCGCCCTCGACGGCTACGTGCAGACCCTCCGCGAGGGCATCGCGACGGGCACGGTCCCCGCCCGCCGCCAGGTCACCGAGGTCGTCACGCAGATCGCCCGTTACACCTCCGACGCCGGCTTCTTCGCCTCGTTCGCTCAGGACGCCGCGCCCGCGGAGGGGCATCTCCCCGCATCTCTCGCACGCGGCCTCTCGGAGCACGCGGGCGCCGCCCGTGTCGCGTACGACGAACTGGCATCCTTCCTCTCGCGAGAGCTCGCCCCTGCCGCCACTCTGCAGGACGGCGTCGGTCGCGACCTGTACGCCCTCCACTCGCGCCGCTTCCTCGGTGCCGAGATCGACCTCGACGAGACGTACGACTGGGGCGTGGAAGAACTCGCGCGGATGGTCGCCGAGCAGGAGTCGATCGCGAACGAGATCCTCCCCGGTGCGGGGGTGGAAGAGGCCGTCGCCTTCCTCGAGAAGGATGAGAGCCGGAAGCTCCACGGCACCGACGCTCTGCAGCGCTGGATGCAGGAGACGAGCGATCGCGCCGTGGCCGAGCTCGGCGCGACGCACTTCGACATCCCCGACCCGATCCGGCGGCTCGAGTGCATGATCGCGCCGACAAACGAGGGCGGCATCTACTACACGGGCCCCACCGACGACTTCTCCCGCCCCGGCCGCATGTGGTGGTCGGTTCCCGAGGGGGTCGACTCGTTCGACACATGGCGCGAGCTCACGACCGTCTACCACGAGGGTGTTCCGGGCCATCACCTGCAGATAGCCCAGGCCGTCTACAACCGCGCCGAGCTGAACTCGTGGCGGCGGCTGCTCGCCGGCTCGAGCGGCCACGCCGAGGGCTGGGCGCTGTACGCCGAGCGTCTCATGGAGCAGCTCGGCTACCTCGATGACCCTGCCGACCGTCTCGGCATGCTCGACGGACAGCGCATGCGTGCGGCGCGCGTCGTCCTCGACATCGGCGTTCACCTCGGCAAGCCGCGCCTCGACGGCGCCGGCACGTGGGATGCCGATTACGCCCTCGACTTCATGCGGCGGAACGTCAACATGCCCGACGAGTTCGTGCAGTTCGAGGTGAACCGCTACCTCGGCTGGCCGGGCCAGGCCCCGTCGTACAAGGTCGGTCAGCGCATCTGGGAGCAGATCCGCGACGAGGCGATGGAGCGCGAAGGCGACGACTTCGACATCAAGCGCTTCCACATGCGGGCCCTGCGCCTGGGTGGTGTCGGACTCGACACGCTCCGCATGGCCCTCGCCCGCGGCTGAGCCCTCGGGCGCGCCCGCGGGAATGCCGACGGACGGACGACGGTTCACATTCTCATGAATGAAGTCCAGCTGGGTCTCGACACGTTCGGCGATGTCACGATCGGTGACGACGGCGAACGTGTCAGCGACGCTCAGACGATCCGCGACATCGTCGACCAGGCGGTGCTCGCCGACGAGGTCGGTCTGTCGTTCTTCGGGGTGGGGGAGCACCACCGGCACGAGTTCGCCGTGTCGAGCCCCGAGATCGTGCTGGCCGCAGCCGCCGCCCGCACGGAACAGATCCACCTCGGGACGGCCGTCACGGTGCTCTCGAGCGACGACCCGGTCCGCGTGTACGAACGTTTCGCGACCCTCGACGCCCTCTCGCGGGGCGCGCCGAGGTCATCCTCGGGCGCGGCTCGTTCACCGAGTTGTTCCCCCTGTTCG
>Ga0209922_102903_pt1 | contig 14233 bp, 11 predicted proteins | sample ThiBiot_500_biof_FD_183946 | JGI IMG/M metagenome (GOLD analysis project Ga0209922, IMG submission 183946) | Wastewater bioreactor microbial communities from Cape Town, South Africa - Thiocy_expt_500_biof (SPAdes) | ecosystem: Engineered > Bioreactor > Thiocyanate-remediating > Anaerobic-Aerobic ...
TCATCGTCTCGATGGCCTTCTTGGCCAGGTCAGGCGTCGCCATGGTGACGAAGCCGAAGCCGCGCGACCGGCCGCTCTCGCGGTCCATCACGACATGGGCGTCGGTCACTTCACCCGCGGCAGCGAACGCCTGCCGAAGCGTCTCCGTGTCGGTTTCGTAGGAGAGGTTTCCCACGTAGAGGCGCGAGCTCATTCGAATCCTGTTTTCCAACGGCCCACGCAGACACTCGACAAAGGTCCGCCGCCCGCGTGGGCCGTCCGAGGATCGGGGGGAGGACAATTCGCGGCGACAGCCACCGCACGTTCCACAGTTCGTCTGCGAGTCGTACCCGATTCCCCTCAGAAGCCGAGAGAGCCTCGTTTCGTGCCCGTGACCAGCCGTGTCGCGCTCCAGTTTAGCAGTACGGCATTTCCCGGCAAGGGCTCGGTAGCGAGACTCAAATGACCATGATTGTTGACTTTAAGCCCGCTCTTCCGTTTCCCTCGGAGCGTCTCACTCGACCGTGATGCGGGCGCCGCGGCTCTCGACGCCCCGACGGTCGAGCACGCTGATGGCCCACGGTCCAGGCTCGAGCGTGAGCTCCGCCATTGTCCCGGTCGATGAGGTCACACCGACGATGCGCCTCGGCGCGCTCGCGGTAGACGGCGATCGATCGCGCGTCGGACGGCAGCCGTGCGACCGGAGTGCTCGACCTTCGGAGCGGGCCCGCGGACGCAAGCGCCACCATCGCGAGCGGCGGCGGCGCAGCCGGCGTCGCCCAGTGGCTCGTCGCGAGCGCGGTTCGCAGCCCGGCTTGATCGGAGACGAGCGGCTTCGCCGAGAAGAAGATGCTGCCGCCGACGCCGCGCGCCCGCTCGCCGGCGACGAGCTTCATCTGCGCGTCGTATTCCTCCAGCAAGAAGGCCCCGTCGCTTGGCCTTCGTCGCCTCGTGGCCGGCGAAGATCGAGCGCCCCGGTCTCGCAGTCGCGATCCCCGCCCACCACGCGACGAGCTTGCCGAAGGCCTGCGCGGTCTGGGTCGTCGGCCAGCAGAGCTGCGACGCGAGGTAGTCGCCCCATGCCTCGTTCATCCAGCGGACCGGATCGCTATGGAGCACCGCGTAGGCATCGAGCCCGGTGATCTCCGCCGGCATGATTGTCGACGCCCGCTGCGCCTGCCGGCAGCAATGCTCAGGTGGACGCCGGTCCTCTTCTGCGCCATGCTCGGCCGCGATGCCTGCGGCTCGTCCGTCTCTGCGTCTCCTCCTCCGCGGCCTGCTCGCCGCGGCGCCGATCGCGGCCGCGGTCGCGTGCGCGGACAGCACCGCTTCGGAGGCCGGCTCCACCTCGGACGCCGGCAACGGAGCGGACTCCGCGCGCGACGGCTCCAAGGGCAAGACCGACGGCGGAGACACCGACCCGAAGACGACGTGCGAGATCACGCGCGCGTACGGCGAGGCGTGCGGGAGCGATTCCGACCTCAACTGCGGCGCCTCGGGCTTCGATGCGTGGTGCGAAGCGAACGACAAGGCGATCAACAGCGAAGCGTTCCGCCGAGCCCAGGCGCTCTGCCTGACGGAAAGCAACTGCGACGGCGCCAAGCGTCGCGACTGCGAGTACAAGCACTACAACGAGGAGACGCCCACCGCCTCGCAGAAGGCGCTGGTCGCCGCTTACTGCGAGACGTGCGCCCCGTCGGACGTCGCCGGCTGCACGAAGCGCTCGACGACGTACGATCCCACGAAGGGCATCAAGAGCGTCGACGACATCTTCATCGCCGCGTGGGAGCTCACCGACGACATCGTCGACGAGATCAAGACGCAGTGCACCGGCGCCACCGACGCTGGCAGCGACGTTGCCACGTGCGCGAAGACCTTCGCCAACTGCGCGGGGGACATCTACCTCGCCCGCCTGCCCGACTGTCCGAAGTAACCTAGATGGCCGTACTCGCTGCACTCGACATCGACAAGGCCTATGGCGAGCGAGTCCTGCTCTCCAAGGCGTCCCTCACCATCGACGACGGAGAGCGCGTCGGCGTCGTCGGCCGTAACGGCGCCGGCAAGAGCACCTTCGCGCGCATCCTCGCCGGTGCCGAGCCTTCCGACGGCGGATCGATCGCGCTCCGGCGCGGGGCGCGCGTGGCGTTCCTCGCCCAGGAGCCGGAGCTCGACGAGACACGCACCGTCCGCGCCACGGTCGAGGAAGGCCTCGAGGCCTGGCTCGCCGCGCGCAAGAAGCACGAGGAGATCACGGCTCGCATCGGCGCGGGCGAGACGACGGACGCGCTGCTCGCCGAACAGGTCTCGGCCGGCGCGGAGGTCGAGCGCCTCGGCGGCTGGGACCGCTCTCACGAGGTCGAGCGCGTCATCGATCACCTCGGTATCGGCGGCGTCATCGAGCGTCCGACGGGGCAGCTCAGCGGAGGTCAGCGCCGCCGCGTCGCGCTCGCGCAGGTGCTCGTCGGCGCGCCCGACGTGATGATCCTCGACGAGCCCACGAACCACCTCGACGCCGACACCATCGACTGGCTCGAGCGCTACCTCGCCGAGGAGTTCCGCGGCGCCGTCCTCTTCGTCACCCACGATCGTTGGCTGCTCGATCGCATCGCCGATCGCACGATCGAGGTCGATCGCGGATCGGTCTACGCCTACGACGGCGGCTACGCTGCGTACCTCGAGTCGAAGGCCGAGCGCTTCGCGATCGCCGAGCGCACGGAGCGGAACCGCCAGAACTTCCTCCGCACCGAGCTCGAGTGGCTTCGCCGCCAGCCGAAGGCGCGCGGCACGAAGCAGAAGGCGCGGATCGAGCGGGCCGAAGCCGCGAAGGCCGCGGGCCCGTTGCGTGAGGATGGGCGCGTCGAGCTCTCCGCCGAGGTCGCCGATGCCGGCCGCAGCATCCTCGACATCCGCGGGCTCGACGTCACGCTCGGCGAGCGTCACCTCGTGAAGGGCCTCGACCTCGCGCTCACGACGGGCGAGCGCCTCGGCATCCTCGGCCCGAACGGCGCCGGCAAGACGACGCTCCTCCGCGCCATCCTCGCCAGCACCTCCGGCGAGTCTTCCGGAGGCGACCTCGGCGGCTCGCTCTCGTTCAAGGGCTCGATCGGGCTCGGGCGCCGCGTCCGCGTCGGGTACCTCGATCAGGAGCGCGCCGCGCTCGACGGCGACCTCAGCGTCTTCGACTGCGTCGCTCGCGCCGTGCCCTCCATCGACAAGGAGCGGATCGATCCGCGGAGCTACCTCGAACGCTTCATGTTCGACACGCACTCCCAGCGGAAGAAGGTCGCCGCCCTCTCCGGAGGCGAGCGCGCCCGTCTCGCGCTCGCGCGCCTGCTCGCGTCCGCGGCGAACCTGCTCCTCCTCGACGAGCCATCGAACGACCTCGACACCGACACGCTCTCCGCGCTCGAGGACTTCCTCTCTTCGTACGAGGGCTCGCTCCTCGTCGTCACCCACGATCGCTACCTCCTCGATCGCGTCACCACCGGGATCCTCTGTTTCGAGGGCGACGGCCGCGTCACCCGTTATGCGGGCGCCTACCAGGCCTACGCCTCGGCGCGCGAGCGCGAGGCGGAGCAGAAGAAGGCCGCATCGAGCGCCGCACCGAAGGCGGCCGCGAAGACCGAGAAGCCGAAGCCCGGCGGGCTCTCGAAGAACGAGCAGCGCGAGCTCGACGGCATCATGGACAAGATCGACGAGGCCGAACAGGCGGCAGCAGCGATCGAGTCCGAGCTCGGCGATCCGACGCTCTACGCGGTGGGCGCCGATCCGACGAAGGCCACTGCCGTCCAGACGCGACTCGACGAAGCCCGCGCGAAGGTCGCGAAGCTCACCACGCGCTGGGAAGAGCTCGAAGCGAAGAAGGCCGGCTGACGCGAACTTGGGGCTCGCGCCCCAACCACCCGCGGTGGTGCCCCAAGCGCCCGCAGTGGTACGCGTTCGGCGCTCGTTGAATCGAACGCCGTGAAGATCGACCGGCGCCCTTCGGCCGGCCGATCCTCGCGGCGAAGCTCAATCGGCGCCCTTCGGCCGGCCGATCCTCGCGGCGAAGCTCAATCGGCGCCCTTCGGCCGGCCGATCCTCGCGGCGAAGCTCAATCGGCGCCCTTCGGCCGGCCGATCCTCGCAGCGAAGCTCAATCGGCGCCCTTCGGCCGGCCGCCGATCCTCGCGGCGAGGCTCACTTGCAGACGATGCTCTTGCCCGGCCCGTTCGGCCCGGTGCACTTCGTCTCCCCGGCGCAGTAGTGGCCGCCGAAGACCTGGCCACCGTTGCACTCGTAGGCGGAGTACGGCGCCGACACGCTGCAGTAGATGCCGTTCGCGCGCCCCTCGCAGGAGTCGGGCTGCGGCGGCGGCGCGGCTCCTCCGCTCGCGTCGCTGCTGGGCGCGCGAGAGCCCTCGCACTGGACGTCGGTCCCTGGGCCGTTCGGGCCGATGCACTTCGAGAGATCGCCGCACTGGATGCCGAGCGAGATCGCCTCGTTCTTGCAGACGATCGCGCTGTAGGAAGCGAGCTGGCTGCAGTAGACGCCGTCGACGCGGCCCTTGCACGAGTCGAAGAGATCCGGCTCGGCCGCAGACTCCGTGGGCTCCGAGGGCGCGCCGCCCCCTGCGTCGGCGACGCCGGCGTCGTCGCACGGCTTGCAGCAGACGTCGTTCGCCGTCGACTTCCCCTTCGCCTTCGAGGTCGACTGCGTGCAGCACTGCATCGCTTCCGGCTTCTGCATGCCTCCATCGGGCAGCTCGCAGAAGCACTGGACCTTGTAGTTCTTCTTCACGTAGTCGTGCTCGATCACTCCGGTCGCGACCCACGCGCAGCCGACGGCCGCGATGGGGCGCCTCGTGACCCACGCCCATGCGGTCTGCCAGCGAGCGGCGCGGTCGAACTGCGAGCCACTTCCGAGAAAGTAGCGAGCAGTGGCCCACCAGAGCCCGCGCGCGGAGTCGAGCCCGATCGACTCGGAGACCGTGATCCCGGAGGTATCGTTCGTACCTCCGACGCTCATCAGGTACCAGGCGTTGTTCGGGATGCCCGAGTTGTAGTGCACCCCCGCCCAGTCGTTGTCCTTGGTCGGCTCCTCGTTCGGGTAGCGCATGACCGTCATGTGGTCCGGCTGTCCCTTGGCCTTCGGATGACTGATCGCCGTGCTCGAAGGGCGAGCCCGGATGGATCTCGGCCTCGACGTACGATCCGAAGATGTCGGAGAGCGATTCGTTCAGCGCGCCCGACTGCCCGCGGTACTTCAGTCCCGACGTGTGCTGCGTGACACCGTGCATGAACTCATGCCCGACGGTGTCCGGTCCGGTCGAGCGCGGCATCTTCTGCCCACCGGTGTGGACGTCGCCGTCGCTGAAGTGGAGCGCCTTGCCGTCCCACCACGCATTGTTCTTGAGCGAGTTGTCGTGCGCGTAGACCTCGATCGTCGTCCCGCGTCCGGTCGGCGACGCCCATCCGTGATAGCGCCGGAAGTAGCTGTCGGTGTCGCTCACGTACGTATGCGCGTCCACGGCGGCGCCTGCGCCGACCTCGACGCGATCCCACTCGTCGACCTTCGACGAGCGGACGACGGCGTTGCCCTGGTTCGCGTCGCGGGTGGTGACCTTGCTGATGAACCCGAAAAAGCCGCTCATCTCGTAGTCACCGGCGACGACGAGCGTCTTGGTCACTGCGAACGTCTTCTGGTCTCCCTTGAAGCCCGTGCCGCTCGTGCGCTCGTCGGCGTGCGTGCTCCAGGTCCCCACGATCGCGCCCGTTCGCGCGTCCACCAGGAACCCGAGACCGAACGGCTCGGCGGGCGTCGAGCTCGAGACGCCACGCGAGCACCGCGCCTGCACCACGCGCTGCGAGGACGAGGCGCGGGACCGGCGTTTCCGTCAACCACTGCGAGACGTAATCCGGACGGCTCGCTCTGACCGCTGCCTCCGCGGCGCTGATCGCGCCCGCAGCGGTGACGACGGGCGTGGCGATCGCCTTCGCTGCGTCGGGCGCGACGGAGCCGTTCAGGACCGCGATCGAGCCGTCCGCGCGAAAGTGCACGGCGAGCATGGCGCCGTCGACGAGGAGACCGCCCTCCCGCTGGAGGAAGCGAACATGCGCCGTCTTGTCGTGCGAGAGGATGACCTCGTCGAGCAAGAGCTGCTTCTCCGGGTCGCGGAGCTTGAACATGTCCTTGTGCGCCGCGATGAAGTCGCGCGCGGCACGCTCGTGGGACACGCCGTTCACCGCGGTCGGCGCGATCGGATCCAGCGCCAGCATCAGGTCGGGCGTACCGCTCTCCGGATCCTCGTCGACGATCCACGGCGAACCGGTCTCGCGCTCCAGCTGCGCCGCGGGGGATATCGGCGCCGGGTCATCCTCGGAGGTACATGCCTGAACGGAGCAAGCGAGGATGAAGGGGACCGCCCAACCGAGCGCAACGGCGCGACGCCATGAAACCTGCATTCAACCTCATGCTAACCGATCCGACGCGCCCTTTTGCACCAGCAATCGAGCGCCTCGCGAGCGCGGCGCCATCGGCGTGGAGAACGCGGCGCCATCGGCGCGGCGAGCGCGGCGCCATCGGCGTGGCGAGCGCGGCGCCATCGGCGTGGAGAACGCGGCGCCATCGGCGCGGAGAACGCGGCGCCATCGGCGTGGAGAACGCGGCGCCATCGGCGTGGAGAACGCGGCGCCATCGGCGTGGAGAACGCGGCGCCATCGGCGTGGAGAACGCGGCGCCATCGGCGTGGAGAACGCGGCGCCATCGGCGGGGAGAACGCGGCGCCATCGGCGTGGAGAACGCGGCGCCATCGGCGTGGAGAACGCGGCGCCATCGGCGTGGAGAACGCGGCGCCATCGGGCGGCGAACGCGGCGCCATCGGGCGGCGAACGCGGCGCCATCGGGCGGCGAACGCGGCGCCATCGGCGTGGAGAACGCGGCGCCATCGGCGTGGAGAACGCGGCGCCATCGGGCGGCGAACGCGGCGTCGGCCCCATCGAGGCCAGGCGCCGGTGGCGACGAAGAGCCCTGGAGCGATCCCCTGGCTCGGACGGATGGCGGCGAGGCAGCTCTTCTCGGGTCAGCAGCTCGCGACGAGCATGCCGCTCGAGAGCTGACACGTGCCTTCCTTGTTCGGCCGGCCGACCGCTCGCACGATCTCGTTCGACTCCGGCTCGACGCGACGCCCCGTGAGCTCCACCTGGATCATCCGCACGATCGCGCTGTCGAGCCGCGTGACGTTGTAGCAAGGGATGTGCGGCTCGGCGTGATCGTTGCCGATGCCCGAGTCGTTCGTGAGGAAGACGTAACGGCCACCGGTCATCTGCGCAGCGCTGCGCATCTGGAATTCGGCCGTGTCGTCGGTATCACTCGAGGCGATCGGGTAGATGCGAACGCCCTTCTTCTTCGCGTCGCGGATCACGTTCGCGAGGACCCTTCCCTCGCCGGGATGCGCGGGCGCGTCGGCGACCCAGAAGGCCACCTTCGCGACGTTCCCCTGCTGGCGCCAGCTCTGCTTCAACCCGGCGGAGAGCCCCTCGACGACCGCCTCCGGCGTGTCTCCGCCGCCGGATGCAGACTGCGCGCGGAGGTTCCTGCGGAACTGATTCGTGTCCGTCGTGAAGTCGAACTGGCGGGCGATAGACGACGAGGCTCCACCGCGGCGTGAGGTTTGGGAACCGAGCGCGAACCTTCGCCGCGATCGCGTCGAACTCGCCCTGCAGGTACGAGAGTTCGTCCCCCATGCTGCCGGTCGTGTCGAGGACGAGCTGCACGTCGAGCTCGGCGCGCGGTGCCTGCGGGGCATTGGCGAGGTCGCGCGCGGTGGAGAGCTCCTGCTCTGCGAACATCGCGAACTCCGCCGCGTTGCGCTGGCGAAAGGTCACCGCGTAAGGCTTGAAGAAGTCGAAGTTGCGATTGTCGTCCCACACCCCTGCAGTGAGCTGCCCCGACTGCGGGAGCGGCCGGCGCGGCACGGGCTCCGGCGCGACCGCGACGGGCGCCTCGGCGCGAGAGACCAGCGGCGGCGCAGGGCGAGCGGCCACGCCCGCCTCCGTGGACGCACGCCCCGCAGGCGCGGACGCCGCCACCGGAGCAGGCGCCGACGCCGCCGACGGCGAGGCCATGCTCGGCTGCGCCGGCGCATCACTCGCAAAAGAAGCGCTGGCGCCGTCGGAAGCCACAGCGGCGGCACCACCGCTGCTCTCACTCGCAACACGTCGGCTTGCTCCCGCACCACCGCTGCTCTCACTCGCGGAGCTCGAGGCCGCGCCCTTGTAGGCGCCACCGCAGCCAACGACGAACATCACGAAGAGGACGCTCCCGACCAGACCACTCTTGCGCATCTCGCTCACCCTCGCTTGTGAGCGACAAACGCAGGTCGGCGGCAGGCCTTACAGGCAACCACGCTCCCAGCCCAAATCGCCGCGCGACCTCGTCGACTCGACAACACGACAGCACCTGCGCATCTCCCCCCCCCCAAAGCGATGCTCTCAGCAACCCCCGCGCAGCCACGACCCGTCACAAGACTCCGCCGGGACCGCGGCGGAGAGGAGCCCGCTCCGCGCCGAGACAGCGAAGGTTGCAGCGACCTCCCCGCACCGAAGGTCTGCGCCACGATGCTTCGATACCGTCCCGGCCGCCGCGAGGAGGAGGAGCCCGCTCCTCACCGAGACAGCGACGCTTGCAACGGCCTCCCGGCACGAGGGTCAGTGCCACGACGCTTGGCTAGAGTCCGCAGCTCCGCGACGAGGGACGAGCCCGCTCCTCGCCGAGACAGCGACCTCCCGGCACGAGGGTCAGTGCCACGACGCTTGGCTAGAGTCCGCAGCGCCGCGACGGGGACGAGCCCGCTCCTCGCCGAGACAGCGACGCTTTCAGCGACCTTCCGCTCCGCCATGAAGCGTCGCGCGAGTCCGCAACGCGACGACAGCTCCGGCTTCCTCGACGAGCTCCAGCGATGTTCGGCGCCCGCGCCTCTCTCGGTGGCCTCAATGATCGGGCTCCCAGACCGGGTAGATCATCGCGGCACTGTCCCCGAGCGCGTCTGCGAGGGCCCTGGTGAAGACGATCATCCGGTCCAGGTCGTCGCGGTACCGACGCCTCTTCTGACGCCGCGTCTTGCCAGCGCGATTCCAGGCGAACGACGTGTAGATCTTCGCAACCTCGCGCCCGACCTTCTCCGGCAGGATCACCTCACCGGCTCGCCCGCGTTGAACGTCAGCGAGCTCTGGCCGTCTCCAGTAGCGCGGCACATCCTCGACGGCGGGCGCATCGCGTGGCAGCGGCATCATCTCGCTGAACGCGACGCCGAAGGCCTGACGGATGCGCCGAATCCCCTCGGCGGTCAGCGACAGGATGTTCCTCCGCCGGTCGACGCCGTGGACATCCTTCGTCTTCGTGATGAGCCCGAGCTCGACGAGCCGCTCCACCATCTTCCAAACAGTCTGCCGACTCAACCCAAGCAATCGCCTCAGCCGAGCCTGCGCGATCGTGTTCGACCGCGCGCCACTCACGACATCGCTCACCTGCTCGTGAAGCAGATAGAGAATGTCGAATCGAGCCGGCGTCATGTCCGCGACGCCCTCGAACATCTCCCGCCCCCGCGCCACCGCGCAGAGATGACTCCTCTTCTGGAGAAACGACATCGGGTGCATACGCGGCGCTTCACGCACGCCACATGCCTCTCTCCCTCCAACCTGGCATCCCCACCCGCTCCCCCCAGCCGGGTGCCCCAAAACCCACGAATCCAGCGAGTCAGCAAGCTGACATCCTGGATGCCCCCTTTTTGGGGCGCCCGGGCGGGGATGGCCCGGGCCACTTGGGGCCGGCCAAGGGCCAGCGGGGGAACCAACCAACCGAGGCGCTGGCGGGAGACGCGCTGGGGCCGCTTAGAGGTGGTTCGGAGAGTGACCGAACGAGATGAGGCGAGGACGAACTGAGATGCGATGCGGTGCGATGCGATGGCGCGAGACGGCCGCGATCAGGTGCGGGGCGAGCTCGTCGCGGGAGATGCGGTGGCCGTGGGGGCGTCGGCGCGCGACCGCTCCTTCAATGTGGAGAGGATGCCCGCCATCGGGAGGGCGACGAGGGCGACGAGGGGGAGCATCGGCTGGTGGATGACGTTTGCGATCTCGAGCGCTGCGAAGAGTCCGGCCATCGCGAGGCGCACCCTGAGATAGAGGGCAAGCCGCTTCTCCGAGAGATAGGGGAGAGCGAAGTCCGTGGGCAGGATGAGGAGCAGCGCCCAGTTGTGCGAGATCTCCGACCACTTCACGAGGGCGGATGTCAGCTCGATCGAGAGTGCTAGCGCACCGAGCACGCCGCCGACGATCATGAGACCGGTGCGGAGCTTGTTCCTTCGTGCGGTGATACGAACCGCCAGGAAGAGGAGGAACGCCAGCATGAAGACGACGACGCGCCCGACCGCGCGGCTCGTCGGAAGGATGACCGCAAGCCGCTCCTCGAGCTTCTCGGGCGGCGCCGAGAAGCGCTCCGCTACGGCATCGCGGAGGACGAAGGGGAGGAGCATCGCCTCCCACGGCGTCGGAACGCGATCGTTGCCTTCGCCCAAGTACAGCGCCATGGCCGTGAGGATGCCGACGCGCCCACTGTGGCCATCCTCCATGTAGTCGCGGAACCCGCCCCTCGGAATCTCGGACGGCCCCTCGCGAAGGCGGCCGTTCGTCGCCGCGTCGAGATGATCTCGGATCTGCGTCGCGCAGTTGGCCCAGTACGGGTGGTACGCGTAGGCGCGCCTCTCGCGGATCTCGTCCTCGATCGCGAACTCGAGCTTGTCGACCTCTTCGGCCGACAACGGAAGGCGCTGTCGTTCGATCTGGCGGCCCTGCCCCTTGAAGAACTCGTACATCCGCGGCTCCTCGATTCTCACCGGGATGAACGAGGGCGTGTTCCGCACCGCGTTCCAGATCACGTGCGTCATGTCCTCGCGATCTGGGACGCCGTAGTCGTAGCAGTGTCCGCTTTCCGGCGTGTCCTTGCCGGCCTCTCGCACACAGAGGAGAGAGTGTCCGAAGCGAGACGGAAGCTCGCCGCTCGGGCCGATGGTGTAGAGGTCGACCGTCCGGTGCGGGACGTCGGCGCGCGCCTCACGCGTGAGGCCGAGGATGACGGCCACGACGGCGACGAGCGAACACAGCACGCCAAACAGGGATTCGAGCCGCGGCATAGGCAGCGGCTGCTATAGCCCAAGCGTCGCCCGCGCGCGACAACCCGAACGACCGCGCACGACACGCGCAGCACACGCGCGAGCCGCCGGCTGCCGTCAAGCGATGCCGAGCGCGCCGCGCATGGCGCGTTGGGCGAAGAACGCGTAGCCGCGCTCGCGAAGGGCAGCGTCGTTTGCGACGCGCTCGACATGCGCAGCACACGCGCGAACCGCCGGCTGCCGTCAGGCGATGCCGAGCGCGCCGCGCATGGCGCGCTGGGCGACTGCCAGCGAGTGATGCTCCTCCAAGAACGCGTAGCCACCCTCGCGGACGCGCTCGCGGAGGGCAGCGTCGTTTGCGAGGCGCTCGATCCGCTCGGCGAAGGCGTCGGGGTCCGATGCGATCAGCGCTTCCTTGCCGTCCTCGAGCGGGAGCCCGAACGCGCCGTCCGGCGTCGTGACGACGGGCATTCCTGCGCGGAAGCCCTCGAGCAGCTTGAGGCGCACGCCGGATCCGCCGGTGATGGGCGCCAGCATCCCGAGCGAGCGCGTGTAGAGCGGCTCGAGATCCTCGAGGAAGCCGACCGTCTCGATGCCCGGCCCCTTCCACGCCTCCGGGACGGGCAGGCGGCCGGACGCGTCGGGCTTGAGGCCGACGCCGGCGATCTCGAACGTTGCGTCCGGGACGCGCTTCCGGACGAGCGGCCAGACCTTCTGGCAGAACCAGTCGAGGCCCATCACGTTCGGCTTCCACCGGAGGCTTCCGACGTAGCAGAAGTGCGGTCGCCCCGGATGCGGGCGCGCCTTTCGCTCGAAGGTCATCACGACCGGCACGACGTGCGCGTCGCGCCCGGCGAGCGCGCGGAAGTGCTTCGCATCCTCGTTCGAGATCGCGACGACCGCATCGACCGAGCGGAGCGTGCGCTCCTCGAACCGCCTTGCAGCAGCGTGCTCCGCCTTTGCGACGACCTTCTTCGGACCAGTCTTCTCGTCGGCGAACTGTTTGAAGAAGTCGCTCTCGACGTTGTGTTGATCGAGCACCTTGCGACAGAACGGGCGCTCCGCCTCGATGTCCGGCAGGTAGCGGCCCATCCCGAGGTGATCGACGTAGACCACGTCGACGGGGTTGGCGAGGAGCTCGCGGCGGAGCGTACTCCTGAGCTTTCTCGAGTCCCACTTCCCCGCGAGGTACGGCACGCCGAGGAGACGAAGCGCGACGACACGCGGTACGTAGCGCTTGAAATCGAACAGGTGGATCGGGTGGAAGACCGGGGGCACCACGCGCAGCTTGTCCACCGCGGCTTCGAGCGCGCGGACGTGGTCGGAGGGCACGTGCTCCTCGGTCACAGAGAGAAGCGTGATCGACTCGACCTCGGGGAGCGAGGCGATGATGCGCAACTGCGACAGCGTGCGCACGGGACCGCCACTCGTCGCAGGCCACGGGAACTCCGTCGTCAGATGGACCACGCGCATGACTGCCGAACGTAGCCCACCCCACTCGTGGCGTGTACCATTCGTCTCATCCATGACGTCCGGTTCAGGCAAGAAGCGCCGCGTCCTCTGCGTGTTCGGTACACGCCCCGAGGCGATCAAGATGGCGCTCCTCTCCAAGGCTCTCCGCGCCCATCCCGATTTCGAAGCCGAGGTCTGCGTTACCGCGCAGCATCGGTCGATGCTCGACCAAGTCCTCACCATCTTCGACGTCAAGCCGGCGTTCGATCTCGACCTGATGAAGGACAACCAGGGCCTCGCCGACATCACGTCACGCATCGTGACGGGGATGACTTCGGTGCTCCGCTCGTTCCAGCCCGACTGGCTCCTCGTCCAGGGCGACACGACGACCGCGTTCGTCGCCGCGCTTGCCGCGTTCTACGAGAAGGTGTCCGTCGGCCACGTCGAGGCCGGCCTTCGCACGGGCTTCAAGTACTCGCCATGGCCGGAGGAGATGAACCGCCAGCTCGTCGGCCGCCTCGCCGATCTTCATCTGCCGCCGACCGAGCGCGCGAAGAAGGCGCTCCTGGCCGAGGGCGTCCCGGACGAGCGGATCCACATCACGGGGAACACCGTCGTCGACTCCCTCCTCTGGGTGTCGAAGAAGCTCGACGACGATCGGGCAGAGCGAGCGAAGCTCGACGAGCGCTTCTCGTTCCTCGATCCGAAGCGGCGCCTCATCCTCATCACCGGGCATCGGCGCGAGAGCTTCGGCAAGCCGTTCGAGGACATGTGCAACGCCTTCGTCGACATCGTGCGGGCGCGCACGGACGTCGAGATCGTCTACCCCGTGCACCTCAACCCGAACGTCCAGGCGCCGGTGAAGGCGATCCTCGCGTCCGCCCCCGAAGAGCTCCGCGGGCGCATCCACCTGATCGATCCGATCGAGTACCTCCCATTCGTCTACCTGATGAAGCGCTGCCACTTCATCGTCACCGACTCCGGCGGCGTCCAGGAAGAGGCCCCTTCCCTCGCCAAGCCGTGTCTCGTCACGCGGAACGACACCGAGCGCCCGGAGGCCGTCGAAGCGGGCACGGCGAAGCTGATCGGAACGCAGCGCGAGCGGATCGTCGAAGAGTCGCTGCGACTCCTCGATGACGAAACGCACTACCGATCCATGAGCCGCGCCCACAATCCGTACGGCGACGGCAAGGCGAACGACCGCATCGTCCAGATCTTGAGCTCACAGGGATAGCCGATGGCGCACCGCTCCGAATCCCTGGACGACTCCCCTCAGCACCTCGCCCCCACCGGCCACCCCATGAGCGATCGCATCGACCTGCTCGGCTGCCCGTTCGATTCGATCACCGAGAACGAGACCGTCGAGCTCGTCTTCCGGTGGAAGAAGGCCCCCGAGCGCAAGAGCCATCACATCATCACCGTTAACGTGGCCATCCTGATGATGGCGCGCGACGACGCGAAGCTCGCGAACGCGATCGAGAAGGCCGATCTCGTGGTCGTGGACGGCAAGCCGCTGGTGTGGACGTCGAAGTGGCTCCGTGCGCCCGTCCCGGAGAAGGTCTCCGGCGTCGACCTCATGCGACGCATCCTCGAGGTCGGGAACGAGCGCGGGCTCTCCATCTTCCTCCTCGGCACGACCCAGGAGCGGCTCGACGCG
>Ga0209922_102905_pt1 | contig 14231 bp, 13 predicted proteins | sample ThiBiot_500_biof_FD_183946 | JGI IMG/M metagenome (GOLD analysis project Ga0209922, IMG submission 183946) | Wastewater bioreactor microbial communities from Cape Town, South Africa - Thiocy_expt_500_biof (SPAdes) | ecosystem: Engineered > Bioreactor > Thiocyanate-remediating > Anaerobic-Aerobic ...
CACTCACTCACTGGAATTTGTTTAGATAACACGACTAAAAAATTCAAATGTACCTCTACAGAAAACAAAAATGAAATATACGAGTTCGATACAATCGTATCAACAAGACTCGTTGATTGAAAGTGAAATTCATCGAAGTAACGGCATTTCTAATGATCAATTAATGTCTGCTAAAGTATAATTACATAACAGAAAAAATAACTAATCTATTTCATTATATATAGACACAATTGACATCAACTGATATTTTCGACAATCGTAAACAAACGAAATATGAGAAAAACGTTGAGAGCAAATATAAACGTCAACGGTAAATGTTATATAGAATTTTTATTTTATTTTTATTTTTTAAAACTTACATGTACAGTTTTCGCAAATGTTTCGGCTGGTATTGTTCACCTTGTTGCACTCTGATGTGTATAATTGGCAGTATCATATTATTAGCTGCATTGGCTGCGTTACTTATCGGTTTATTAGGTACTAACAAAAATCAAACAACATCCACATCGGCAACAACAACAACAACAACAGTCACTACGACTACAATGACGACAACTACTAGTAAGTGTATTATTTTAAAAATATATATATTCTAAATAAAGTGTGTCTTTTGTATTGTTGAATAGGCACAACAACGACACCATACTATTGTGGTCAATCGTGTCTTAATCAAACATGGTCTGATTCATCTGGTGATCTTGCATATTGGCAATTTGAAGGAACATATAATGATTCTTTCAATACTTATAATGCTATAGAATCGTTGAAATTACCTTCATTCGTTACTGGTTATCTTGGTCAAGCTGCGTCATTTAATCAATCTGGCAATCAAGCCATGTATACACCTTTTATTCCTTTAAATGACAATAGTTTCACTATTGAAGCATGGATCAAAGTAACTGGATATCCGAATCCAAGTGATCATAGTCTTGTTGGGTTATGTCCATCGCAAACTACTAATTATTGTCTACATTTTAATCTTCGACAAAAAAAACTATATTTTGGTTTTTATTATAACGATATTTCAGGCAGCACACAAGTACCACTCAATCAATGGGTTCATGTTGCGTGCACATACGATAAAACAATAAAACAGCAAACTGTCTATTTGAACGGATATCAAGATGGACAAGGTACTGTTTCGAGTAACTTATTAGTACAATCAGGAAATTTTACTATTGGTACAAATGAAGGTGTCGTGATTCCAAATAATTACTATCAAGGTTACATGGATGATTTATTAATAAATTATAGACCGAAATCTTCTTGTGAAATACTCGAAAGAGCAACACTTGCTGCTCGTTTCAGATTCGATTCCTCTTCACCCTATGTCGATTCAGGACTAAACAAAGTGTCAAGCAATTCGTCGAGTACTTCGATCATCGCAGGCTATATATATCAAGCAATTTCATTCACAGGTTCATCGACATCCTATTTTCAAACATGGGGTTTTACTTCACTGGGAGTCAGTAATCAACCATTTTCGATTTCACTTTGGATTAAACCTCAAACATTATCCGGAACATTAATTCATCTTTCATCAACGTCAACTGGTACAGGACCAACTTGTTTTCCATTATTAGGTTTTGCCGCAAATGGTGCCATCATTGCTCAAGTTTTAACAAGTGCGGGAACAATCATTTCAGCAACGGGTCCTGTACTACCAACTTCATCATCTTGGATTCCAATTATTCAAACATGGAGTACAACTAATGGATTGAAGTTATATGTCAATGGCACTCTCGTTAGTACGGTAGCTGCATCGACATTTCTCGGAAGTGAAACAACACCTAACTATTTAACATTAGGTAATTGTTTGAGTGGTTGTGGTGTTTGTTCTATTGGAATGATCGGAAGTCCAGGTCCATATGCAGGTGGCGTGGATGAATGGCATATTTTCAACCGAGAACTAACGGTTATTGACGTTTGCACTCTTTACAATTATCTTTCATAAAAAATTCTTCGTAATAAAAATAACACAGTCAATTATTCTCGATTAACATTTGTCCGTAAAGAATCCTTCGTTATTTAGACTAAAAACAGCAGATGTTTTGTAGGAAATCTGAGAACTATTTTTTTTTATTTCAAAAACAGAAATGAATATGCCTCTATCAGATAATGATACACTTTCACATTTAAATGATATAATAGTTCAAATAAATCGTTATCTAGCTCCAATTATCTTATTGTACGGTTTCATCGGGCACGTTCTCAATATTCTTATCTTATTACAGCCAACACTTCGACTTAATTCTTGTGCTTGGTTACTTCTTGTTTCTTCAATAGCTGAATTGCTTTCGATATGCGTTGGTCTTCTTACACGATTTTTATCCGGCTGGAATGCTGATTTAACATTAACAACAAGTTGGTTATGTAAACTACGTACATATACTGTTTTTACTGCACGTACAATGGCAGATTGGCTTTTAGTATTAGCAACTGTCGATCAATGGTTGTCATCATCAAGAAATCCTCTTTATCGACGGAAAAGTTCACTAAAAAATTCTAAAAAATCTGCGAAATTACTTTGTTTCATCAGTCTATTTCTTTATCTTCATATGTTCTATTGCTATGAAGCTAATCTCGTAATTACACCTTTAAAATGTTACGATAAATCTCTTGAATGTCGATTTGTAACCGATTTACTCTATGGTTTAATTACAATTCTTTTACCAATTATATTTACGACTATTTTTGGTTTATTAACAATAGGCAATGTTCGAAAGACACAGTTACGTTTACAACCACAACAACAGTCTGCATCACATACTGATCTTCATCATATCAGAAGTCATAATAACAATTCTGGACAAATGCCAGTACAAACACGATTGAAGAAGAAAGTCGATCGACGTTTAATCTTCGTACTTGCTGTACGAATTCTTCTTCTTATAATTTTAACATTTCCACAAGCTATACAAAAACTATATTCAACATTTACAATTTATTTTGGCGATGATCCATCGAACTCGTCTTTAGATAATCTTCTCTATGAATTATTACTTCTATTGACTTATATCTCTGCTGGATCAACATTTTACATATCAATCATATGTGGAGGAAAGATTTTTCGTGATGCCTTTCATAATATTCCTAAATTTGTTTGCTTTCGTTGAATATTGACTTGCAGGTCTATTCAAACAACTTTATTTGTCTTCGTAACTCATTCAATATAAAACATCTGCTATAATGAGATTTCCTTCGAGCAAATTAATTCTAATTAGCCTTATGACGACATTGAAAATGAAAGCTGTAGAGTTTTCTAGTTTAATGGGTCTATTTATTGAAAGAAGCATAGTTTCTTTTTAATAAGATCTATCAATGATTTGCGAAAAACATGTCCACCGAATAATGTGTATACATAAAACGGCGTAGTATTAGCTATGAACGAAAGTAATAAAGTTAAATTGTAGAGAGAATGATCGACAGTCAATTTCAATGGCTTTTGAAGTTGAGATATTGTTAAGGAAATATAAAATTTCGAACAGACTTGTGGTAATGTTAGTACAGCTTGAATTATGATTTGAATACATAACATTAATAATAATGAATGATCTTTTTTTGTCCAATATGCTTGTCGTTGATGTGATATTGTGGTGTTATGAATACGTCTTTGACTTTGACGAATATGAACAACTGTTTTTATACCGAATATAGTCATTAGAATCAATGGTATAATTATACTGAACCATCCATAGAATAAATCCGAAATAATTCGACAAGCAACTGTATTACCATAACATTTCAATGGTGAATCAGTTAGATTGGCTTCATAACAATAAAACATATGACTGTAAATAATGATTGAAAGTAGAACAATAGCTAACGAACAAATTCGAACATTTTTCAATGTATTTATTTGTCGATGACGAACATTTCGACTTGATGCTAATGCACGATTGATTGTTGCGAATGCAATCAGCCAAAATGCTACTGTTCGAGATGTAAATAAAAGAAATGCTCGACATTTACATGTCCATGAAATGTGTTCAGTCGGATCTTTTGACCATCCGGCAAGAATTCGAGTTGACAAGCCAAATAAAAGCGAAATCAAATTGGCTATTGATGACATTAGAAAAAGCCAAGCACATGGATTACGACGAAGTGTTCGTTGAGATAGAACAATAATATTTGCAATATTACCAAGAACTCCAAAGAAAAATATCACTATACTCAATGATCGATCGATTTCAGTTGATATAAAATTCAAATATTCGATGTACTTGTCTTCCCACGTATTATTCGACATAACTAAAAGATAAAAAAAAGTAAATGTATCGTCGAACACAAAAATCATCTTATTTTTAATTTAAAAGAAAATGCTGTCCGCCTATAAAACTTACAAATCGGATTGTTATTTCTATGAATAACACTCTGGACGATGAACTTGATTATTACTCTGATTACTTTGCGTAGTTAATATATGCGATTATAATAATTTCTCATTAATTCACGACAGGCAGAAAGTATATATCGAACGCATCATCTCATCTCTTCTTACAAGATTAATTATAACTACGAGGGCGAAAGTTTTTTTTTCAATATAATTTATGACAAAGTCCGTCTTATAGTTCATTAAAATAAATTTAGAAAATCAAAATATGTAAAAAAAACTCATAAAACGCGCAATATTTTATTAATACTCATGTTGTGGGATATTATGTTTTCTTTTGCAAATTCAAAGTACAAGATCCTTTGAATAAAACCGATGGATACAATAGATATAATTACAAAGTTTTATCAAAGAAATTTTTTAACAACAACAAAACAAAATATTTATTTAGCAACATTTGTTATATCGAAATTAATTCAACAAAATCATCAAGTTTTTATTTTTGTTGACATCGAATCGTTTGTTTTATACGTGTAACAAGAAGAAAAAATGCCTGTCGAAAAAGACAACCACCACTCAATGTGTATATATAAAATGGCATGCCATTAGCTAGATAAGTTAATAGAATTCCAAATGAATAAATCAAATTTTCTATAGCTAAACGATGTTCTGTTTTATATGTATGTCGTGTAATTGTTGAGTAGATTTGTTGAACAGCTTGCGGCAGTGTAAATAGTGCATGAAAACTAATTTGTACGAGAAGCATAATAAATAAATGTCGATCAATTAAACGAAATCGTTGTCGTTGTTCACTTTTCATTGATATCGTACTCATACGTGGTAATAATGGTGATTGAATACGATATTTTATTTTACGAACATTGGTTAATGTTTTTATACCGAATAAGAACATTAAACATAACGGTAGGAGAATTGTTACACATGTATAAACTTGATCGGAAAATATTCGACATGGTATTGTTTTACTATAACAACGAAGTGGTGTATTCAATAGATTAGCTTCGTAACAATAGAAAATAGGTGAATATAAAATCATGGACATCAATGTGACAACGATTGTGCCTTGTTGAACATTTTTTAATGTACTCATTTGTCGACGATGAGCATCTAAACATGATAATAACCAACGATCGATACTTGCTAATGTAATTAGCCACGATGCAATCGTTCGCGATGTATAAAGTGTAAATACTCGAAGTTTACATAGCCAACTGACTGTATCGGTTAGATCAATTGTCCAATAGGACACCATTCGTGTTGTTAAACCTGATAGTAAAGCGATAAAATTGGCTAGTGATGATATAGCAAATAACCATGCACATGGATTCGATCGTAGTGATCGTTGTGAAAGAACAAGTATGTTAAGAATATTTCCAACTGTACCAAATACAAATATTAATATCGAAAAATAACAATTAATATTTGTTAGCATGATTAAGCGATGATTGAATCGAAGAAAATAGATTTGTTTGATCTTATCAATGAAGATTTTCTATCTAGTTAATGAAAACAACACAAGAAAAAACGAAATGTCATTTTTGTTCTTTGTTATTAATTCTCATTTGTCAAAAGTACTATCTTTCGAAAGCATTTTCTGTCCTATCTATTTTTCTTTCTTTCTCTTATCTTACGACAACGATGGAAATATAGGAGTCGTTTCGTTCGACTTACTATCAATAATATCAAAGAAAAAGTCGACCATACGATTCCAATCGATAGAAAGAAGAAGAAGAAAAACACTAGTGCAACATACTTCAATCAAGCAGTATATATATATATATATATTGATGTTCTCAACAAATGGAATAGCTAAACATTAATCTTTTTTATTCAATCGAAAGTCAAAGCTACACGGTGTACTCTGAGGACAAAAGAAAAGAAGAATTTATTTTTTTAATAGGATTAGACTGAGAAGATATTTAAAACTTGTTTTTTTTTCGAGAAGAGAAGATTTACAGTTTGATGTGGTGATTTTGATTGAGCGGAAAAAAAACAAGAATTATTTCTCGATTCTAGTGTTTCGTCGATAAATAATACGAGAAAATTGATCAAAAAATAGTTGCTAACTTTTAAGAACATCTGACTCGAAGAAAAACAAACGGAAATCAGCAGCAACTCATAAGATTTCTCGTTACTTTTATGTAAATTGAATATAGAAGAAGTAGAAGAAGAAAGAGCACGCAATCGATCAGTAATTTTCCATTTATTTGCACGGCTTACAAAGAGAACGAAAAGCCGGATGTTATAAAAGACAAAGTATTTATTAAACGGATTCTCTAGGTTAGATTGCGTTTTTTTTTGTTCTCACATTGAAAATCCACTGAAGCAATCTATATTAATGCGAATCTCATGTTTATTCAAAAAAAAAAAAACCAAACAGAACAGATCAAAGAACAATCATTTTTGAGTAGATTTCAGAAAAATAAATCTGATGACTGAATGTAGTGTAAGAAATAATTTATGAATATATTCTTCTTCTTGTCTCGCGTTATTTAAAACGTTCAAGAAAGCGAAGAAAAAAAAATCTCATTATTTTGTTCCCGACTGCGAACAAGTTTTCTTTTTTTACGCTCAATGAGAACTATTTCCTTTTTCTTTGTATCGATAAAATCGAAAAATATCGCCTATGGACTTATGCTCAGTCGCTTCACTTCTCGACATATTATCCTGCGTCATAGAATATTTAATAAATCATCGGTCTGATTTTCTCTAGTCCACAACGGTAAATTGTAAATGAACGTTCTGTTAAAAAGCGATAGGATTGGCTGTAATCTGTCAAAAGGATTTTAAGAAAGTTAACACACATGAGACATGAAATTGTCACAATCCATTATGATTGAGATTGACATAAACATTTTCTTCTTATAGTTCGAAGCAAATCGAACAAAGCTTTACGAAATAGTTTTCCTCCACATAATGTATAGATATAGAATGGCATACCATTGGCAATAAATGAAAGTAGTAAAACAAAATTATAAATAAATGATTCTAAACTACTGCGTGTCAACAATACATTTTGATCAATTACTGTCGAATAAATTCTATATATCGCTTGAGGAATAGTAAACAGTGCTAAGAGAATAGTTTGAGAAAATAACATGAATAATAAATAACGGTCTGTCTTTTTCTGTTGTTGTCTTAATGTTGTGTCTGTACTTGAAAGTGTTAAATTATGAATCAAACGATCATGTATAACACGTCGTGTACGCTGATGACTTTGTTGAATATTTAAAATCGTCAATAGACCAAATAGAAACATGACAGACAATGGCGAAAGAATTGTTACTAATGCATAGACTAAATCTGTCGAATATCGACAAGCAAGATTTTTACTATAGCATTTCAGTGGTGTCCCTATAAGATTTGCTTCGTAACAGACAACCATTTGAGCATAAAGACAAATTGAAATTATTACAATAATAATTGTTCCATAGTACGCATTTTTTAATGTACTTCTCTTTCGACGATTTGCTTCAGTTGATGATAATAACCATCGATCGATTGCCGCGAATGCTAGTAGCCAAAATCCAATTGTTCGTGATGAAAAAACAGTAAACGTTCGAAGTTTACATATCCAACTGATAGTTTCAGTTGGATCAGTTGTCCAACCAAGGAGTATACGTGTTATTAAACCGAATAGAATCGAAATTAAATTGGCAATTGATGCCATTAAAAATAACCAACCGCATGCATTCGATCGAAGGTTTCGTTGTGATAAAACGAAAATATTTAGAATATTTCCAATTACACCAAAAATAAATATTATCAATGGAAGATAACGATTCATTTCTTTCGATACACGATCAAACCAGTTGTCTTGCGTTTTATTGAATGATAATATGGTGTCTGTGTTCATCTTCATATAAGTAAAGATTTTAAATTAAAATGCGTACATAGTTATATATTCTTTGCAACAGAAAATTAATCTAAAAAGAGAGATAGAAGAACAATATTTTTTCTAAATAAGAGTGATGATTACTGTGTATATATTAGAAAACAAGGGTTGTTCTAGATACTTCTGATTCCCCCAGTCGAAAAAAAAATATTAACACATTATCTAATCAAGTGACTTGTTCAACTTTAGCGTTCAAAATTTAAGAACATATTAACAATAGTATCTAATTTTAATTATGCGACCATTGAAGTACTAGTAAGTCACGAGTATGTGGTGGAAAAAAACAAAATTAGATAGTTGTTGTTTTATCATCAAGGAGATCCTCTTTGATTCAATAAATATTCCGCATGACGTGATAAAATTATAACAAAAAATAAAAAAGTAGTTCATGAATTTTACAGAACTTGACATCAACATGGTTACTTTAATGCTGTAGAAAATTGAATCCTAAGAAGTTTCTTTTTTAGTCACCAGAAGAAAAAGGTTGTTTGATTAATTTACACGTAGTGAATGTATGCTTCTTGAGAAAAGTGCATTTTCGATGTATGCATGATCCGCATGTCACACTCTTTGTATAAATAAATGTTCTGATTTGCATTTGAAAAAGCATATCGATAAGATGAGCGCCACGAAAAGTTTTCAATCATTTGAAAGCAAAGTAAGAATTGATTTGCTCGATTTCTCAACAGAGATTTTATGGCCTACAGACATTTAAAAATTCATCTCGAATACGTGTCATCATACGTACGAGTGTTCGATCAAATCGTGTTTCAAAAAAAATCGTACCAAAACCAGAAAGATCGATAAGTTCGATACATGTGAATAGTTTACATGAAGAAAAATACGGACAAACTTTGGATCATACGAAAAATAAAGAAGTTCGAAAAAAACGAAGGTAAATTAAGTGAACTTTGATAAATTTCGATTTCGACGAATAGAAAACAGATATTGCAGAGCGTATTACTTTTATTATTCCGTATGTGTATTTCTTATTCTAGCAGCTATTGCTGCTCTTCTTATTGGAATTTTAATAAAGCACGAATCAAAGTCAAAAAGTAATGAAGTGTAAAATTCAAAATTCAATTTTCTTTCTCCTCATATAGTTTCTACGGAATCATCAACATTTTCAACTACTTCAATAAGTAAATTAAAGAAAATTAATTCGCAAAAATCAAATAGAATCATCTCTCTCTAGCTACAACAACAACGACAGCCTATATCTGTAATACAACATGTCTAAATCAAACTTGGGAAACATCATCGAATCTTACAGCTCAATGGTTGTTCGATGGCGCATTCTCGGATCAAATGAATCTTTACAATCTCACAGTAGTCAATAATGTAACATTCACAACCAATGGTTATGTACAACAGGCAGCAGTATTTACTTCGGGTTCGAATCAAATGCTTATTGGACCATATGTACCTCTATTATCAACTAGTTTTACAGTTGAAACATGGATTTATATAACTCAATTGTTGAGTATAACAGATCACAGTATTATTGGTCTTTGTCCATCGGCTTCAACTCGTCAATGTTTACATATAACAATTCGTCTGAGTTCTTCGAATTATTATTTATATTTCGGTTTTTATGGTGATGATTGTCGAGGTGTTCTGCCGGTGAAATTAAATACGTGGATTCATGTAGCATGCGTATTTGATTTAACTCTAATGAAAAAATTTATTTATTTCAATGGTATTTTGGATAATAGTTGTGCATCGCAAACATTTCAAGCTACTGTTGACAACGTAACAATTGGTTATATACCAAACATAGTATCAAGTAGTCCAAATAATTATTTTCGCGTAAGATAAAAAAAAATTTTTGTTCGACATTTTAATCGTTTGTATAAATAGGGTTATATCGATCAAATAACCATAACAAAACGAGCGAAATCAGCTTGTGAAGTATTGAATGATGCATCACTGACAACTTATTTTACTTTTAATACTGGTTTGGAATTGATCGATTCAGGTCCGAATAATCTTCCAACACGAACTCAATCGACATCAACAAATCCAAACGGTCGTTTTTCTCAAGGTCGAACATTTTCAAATTCACTCTCATCATACTTTCAAATTAGCGGTCTAACTGCATTGGGCATTTCAAATCAATCATTTTCAATTTCATTCTGGATTCGACCTCAATCATTAACTGGTGTTCTTGTTCATGTCTCAAGTGATTCATTTGGTACCGGTTGGTGTTTACCGTTCATCGGTTTTGCTACCAATGGATCTCTAGTTGCACAAATTAAGAATAATTTCAATACGATTTCTGTTTTCGGTCCTATTCTATCTATTTCAACATCAACATGGTTTCATGTTGTTCAAACATGGAGTTCAACAAATGGTCTTCGGCTTTATCTCGACAATATTCTCGTCGCATCAAATACCAATCAAGCCACAGCATATTCTGCTAGTGAACTATCAAATTACGTCACATTAGGTAACGTTCTCAATGGAACTAGCTGTAGTCAAGGTGTAATTAGTACATTAACACCTTACAATGGTGATATCGATGACTTTCGAATATACAATCGTGAATTGACTAGTGATGATATATGTACACTTTATGTTGCATAATAATGTTTTCATTTTTGTCTTCTAATAACTGTAGTTTTTATTTGTTTGCCTTTAATAAAATAAATTCAATAAAATAAAAATAGATGTATCTTACAGTTCGATTAGAATTTTCTTCTTTTGTTTGGCCAAATCTCGTAATTTGAGTTTACCTTGTTCGGGCAGATCACAATCTTTCAAATACAATTTTCTTAATACTTGATTTTTATTGATAATTTCACTGAGATAATCAATGGATTTATCCGTTGGAAATTTATTCATTGACAACGAAAGAACTTTTAATGTTTGATTTTTATCATTTAAAATTCTTGCCAATTGTTCAAGTCCTTGTTCAGTGATTTCATTTTCCGATAACCATAATTCTTTTAATATTCGATTTTGTTCTAACATCTCGCATAGATACATTATGCCTTCATTCGTTATTTGATTTCGAGTTAAATAGAGAATTTTCAGACGAGTTTTATCGTTATTCGAAAGTGCACGACAAAGTTCTTTGACGCCACTATTTCCTATTGGATTCGATGATAGATCGAGCGATTTTAAGACAGAGTTTTGTTGTAAATTCGACGCAAGAATTTTCATTCCTTGACTAGTTAACTGATTCGTACAGAGCCAAAGTTCGGTGCATTTTCGTTGCGAAAGAACTTCATTTGTGATAAAAACCATGTCACGATCAACTAAATTCAAACGTGACAAATCAACATGATATTTCGGTTGAAATTGTCGAAGTTTTTCAACTAATTTTTGATTGTAATAAATTTCTGAGGTTGCTGTTGTTGTTGTTTGATTTGCTACTGGATTTAAACGAAATTGAATCGCTGCTGTATAAACAGGAGTTTTCTTCGGTTGAACAACTTGAGTCATATTAACTGATACATTAACTCGAATTTCAATTTGAACTCGATTTCTTGTTTGAATTTCGGTTCTGTTCATTGTCAATCGTTTTTTTTTTCTTAACCTTGATGTGCACTGAAGATAAATAGTTGAAAATGATAGTGTAATTGACTGGTTGTCGTCGTTTTTCTCGTTCTAATTAAATCATATTGTGAAATATATGCATATGTTGACATGTTTTTACCTGCACATATCATCACATGTTTGTAAGTGACGAACCGCATTTAATTAATAGTTCTCTTGATATTTTTTTTTCTTGTTTTTAACATAAGCAAAAAAACAAACTGATTCAATCACGACCTTCAAGACGAAAATATAGGCATATGTACGCATCGTATTCTCATCTAGTGAAATAATAATTTAAAATTTGATTTGTTTTTTGCATGAATTTTCAATTGTTTGCAATCAGCTCGTGATAGATCACGTTGATCAATTGTAATTTCTGTTAATGTTTGATTACGTTTGAGTAAATCAATTAAACTTTGAATTGTTTGATCTAATTGAAGTAGATTCCATTCGAGTGAAAGAATTTGTAATGTTTGATTATGAATAAGAGCTTGAAAAAGTTCATTAATACCTTGATCAGATAGACGATTTTTAGGCAACCATAAATGCGTCAATATACGATTCGATTTAAGCATATTCGCAAGAACTATTGCAGATTGATTACTAATTTCATTATTATTTAAACAGAGACGTTTGAGATTTGAATGTGAAATGATTTTAATGAAAATCTCCATTGCATCATTACTGAGAACGATATCGGTCAGATATAATTCTTCTAATGTATAGTTTTTTTCAATTGATTTCGCAAGAATTTCAATGCCTGTCAATGTCATTTCTTTGCCTCGAAGAAATAAGATACGTACTCGTTTCATTGAAATGATTTCTTCAGTGATCATTTTCATATCATTATCGGTAAAATTCTTTCGAGATAAACATGCATGTTCGTGTTCTCTTATTCGTTTGATATCATCATAAAATTTTTGATCGATCGATTTCGATTTCGATAATGTTGTTGTTGTTGTTGTTGTTTCTTGAATTGGTGTAACTGAAATTTTTTCGAGATAAACATGCGGGGATTCAATTTCTTGAAGATAAACTGTACAAATATTGTTATTTGTTTGTCGATCGATTTTTTTCACTTGAAAATTAGTTCCAGGCAGAAGAAGAACTTCTTTTTCCTTTCGATAGCACGAATGTTGACTGATATCAACGCCATTTAAACATTCAATTACGAATAATACTCGATGAGATGTCTGTCCAAAGAAATTTTTTTGTTCGGAAATATTTCGATTGGCCGAACATGATGAAAAGCCCCACCAGATAATCGTATTCTCAAGCTGATATTTATCTTGATTGACTAAGAATATTCCTCGATAGACAGTCGAATTCACCTTTGGTAAACGTGCTAGACCAGTAAAAATTAATTTCAAATAAGAAAACCACGGTATCAAACATGCTCGATTTTCATCACGCAATCTGGAATTGAGTTTGAAATAAAGTGAATCTGTATACGGTCGCCATTCCATTGTATAGAGAATAATAGCTGCTGATTCATCGATTGGTAACTGACTCGAATATCTCGAAGCACGTTCTTTCGCTTTGCCAACTTTTTGTAGAATATCAGGAACAATTGATATCAGTGGTTCAACGGCTTGTTCAAGTGAAACTAAAGGTTTTTTATCAAAACCATGAATAGGTGTTAGATAGACACACGGCTCATTCGAACCATCCGAAAAACGATAGATTGTTTTTCTTAGATGCATGCAAATGTTTTCTCCTCGTAGACACTACTCAAAAAATGACCATTTATAGATAATGATTTGAAAACGCACTCAAGCATTACTATGCAATTTGTTTTCTTCCGACACGTCATAAATGTCTATACGCAATAAAAAATCATCGTCATCGTATTTGAGAAGCTATTGAAAATTGTTGGATGTGTGTGTGTGTGTGTTTTTTCCAATTTCATTAATGATATTCTTTCGAACAAAGAAAAAAACTATGTTGTGCGTGATGTTTTTTTTTAAAGAAAAAAGAAAAAAAAGTATTTCATGGTAGTAAAATATGTCGGTTTTTTTCTGCGAGAAAATCCGTTGCTACTCCGATGCATGGGTTTGTTTGTTTCTTTTCTTATGACTACAGGTAAAAAGATTTTTATGCAATGTCAATAGAGCGTATAGAAAAAGACGTTGACACCTTTTTCTGTTTATCAAATAAATTATTTAACGACGTAAATGTTTTGAAAATGGGCTTATCGAAAAGTTATTATTATCATTCGATTTCGACAGTTGTAAATCTTCTCATTTGCAAATTACGTAGGTGTGCCAAGTCGAAAGTATCAAGTTCGTTCGCTTGCAGTACATTGATATATACTTTTGTCTTTTTTTAGTACTTTTTTTTCGATTCACGAATGACGCAGAAAGCCTGACACTATGTGGATAAAGTATAAGAGAGAAAAAGAACAGATTTCTGTTTGCTCGCCTCTCGACAAATATAAAG
>Ga0209922_102913_pt1 | contig 14197 bp, 20 predicted proteins | sample ThiBiot_500_biof_FD_183946 | JGI IMG/M metagenome (GOLD analysis project Ga0209922, IMG submission 183946) | Wastewater bioreactor microbial communities from Cape Town, South Africa - Thiocy_expt_500_biof (SPAdes) | ecosystem: Engineered > Bioreactor > Thiocyanate-remediating > Anaerobic-Aerobic ...
TCGTAGGAGGATAATACAGCGTTGCATTGTGCAGCAAAAAATGGTTTGAAATCGTGTGTTGAAGTAAATTGATTTGATTTGAAAATGACCTCTTAGTAAATCGTTGTTATTTGTATAGAGTCTTCTAAATTCCGGTGCGGCACTTTATGTTGAAAATCGTGACAAATTAACACCATGTGAATTAGGTAAAATTTCAAATTCAATAGATTAAAATAATTAATGAGAAATCCTTTATTTAGCCGAAAAGAATGGACATAAAGATTTGGCTATTTATCTTGAATCAAGAATGATTTTTAGTGTAAATTTGCATTAGTCACTAACATTACATATGTATCTAAATATTGAATATTTTTAGAATAGCACTGATGACATGGAAATCGACGAATCCCCATTAATGGCTGAAGATGTAAATAATTTCGAATAATAATTTTACATATATTTTGTTTTTCTTTTATTTCTGCTAAGATTTCATGTGGTTTACGTATTCAAGATCTGCAAGAAGCAAAAGATCTTCTTCTAGTCGAAACTGCTGATATGCTACAATTGCCATTATTTACTGCCGAGGCTTTACTTCGAAATTATGGTATGATCTCTTTTGTTTTTAATGCAGAAGAATGAACTATTTGTCACTGTTGTGTTTATAGAATGGTCAAAAGAATCTCTTCTACAATCATGGATTGAAGATCCAATACGATGCTGTGAAATCTCGGGCGTTAATCCTCCATTAAGTCTTCTTCATGAACGTGGTTTGACAACGATTGATATCAATGAATTCGATACAGTTAATCTATCTAAAGAAGTAACCAATCAATTAATTCTGAAACATGAAAACAAAATTGTGTTTTTTTTACTTCTATGCAGTGTGGAATCTGTTTGAAAGAATTTGAGAGTGGCTCCAAACGAATTGTTATTTCGTGTGATCATCAATTCTGTAAAGAATGTTGGGAACAGTATGTTCAACAGATCTTCAATTTTAATTGTTTGATGAAAACAATTCTTTTGACTTGATTAGATATTTAACATTAAAAATTCAAGAAGGTTCCGTTCATAGTATATTTTGTCCAGCAATCGATTGTTTTAAATTTGTTCCCAATGAAATCATTGAAAAATGTGTCGATCAACAAATGGCTCGACGTTATCTGCAATTCGATATCAAAGCATTCGTCGATTCGAATCCGAATTTTAAATGGTGTCCGAATAGTAATTGTACGCTGGCTGTTCAATCACCGATGTTCGATCGTCTTCAATCGTCACATATGAGAGAATTTTCGAAATCTGTCAATTGTCGAAATGGACATTACTTTTGGTAGGAAATCTGACAACAAAGAGAAGCAAATGATTGACTTTTTTTTCTTCAAAATTTAGTTGGGATTGCCTTCAAGAAGGACATGAACCAGCGTCATGCGAGAATTGGAAAGATTGGTTTGATAAAATAGCAGAAATTAAACCAGAAGAATGTAAGTTCTGATCAAAGATTTGTTTGAATGAAACGAAGATTTTATTTAAATGTTCAGTAAATGGAACCGACGAAGAAGAAGAAATAGCTGCGAATTGTTTATGGTTGGTAACTAATTCGAAAAAATGCCCCAATTGTTCAATATCAATCCAAAAAAATGAAGGTTCTACTAGTTTTTGTTCGTCTTCTTACGAAATGCATTCGAATTGTTCTCTTAGGTTGTAATCACATCAAATGTGTCAAATGTAAATATGATTTCTGTTGGATTTGTTTGGAAGCATGGAAAAAACATTCGAGTAGTACCGGTGGTTATTTTCAATGTAATCGATATGAAACTGTTAATAAAATCGTAGCCAAAGAAAAAGAATTGGTCACAGCAGCTGAACAACGTCATTTACGCATGGTTGAATTGAATAAAGTAATTAAAACAATAACAAACAAATAGAAATTCTTTAAATCTTCATTTAGTTTGTTCATTATTATACTCGATTTAAAAATCATGAGAATTCTTATAAATTAGAAGAACCATTATCAAAAAGTGCCAAAGAAAAATGCGAAGTTATTTTAGCGAAATCAAGTCAACCGACGCCGACAATTACGACAACAACAACAAATGAAGAAAATAATAATGAAAATCAAACGAAATTTATTGAAGATGCAATTAAAGAATTACTACGTGCACGACGTGTCCTACGTTGTTCATATGTTTATGGATATTATCTCGAGAATTCCGGTCATAAGAAAATGATTTTCGAATTTATTCAAACTGAATTCGAAGAATGTACAGAAACTTTATCACAAATTATAGCTCGACCTTATCTACGCACGCCGAAACATCGTATCGTTCAAATAACGAAAAATGTCAAACGAAAACGTTTAGAATTTCTTGAAACAATAGCTCGCGGTCTTATACCACCCGATACACCACCAAGTTTGAAGAAATTCTCGCGACAACGATGGAAATATTTGCTCAAAGATGATGTCGATGGGGACGATAATGAATTGAAGAAAGCAATTGCCAATTCATTAAAAGAATTAGATCCAAAAGTAGAAAACCAAAAAATAAATATTAATATCGATTGTCATAAACTCTGTTTTCTTTTCTCTTCAGAATCCATGGGTTGTTGATAGAAAAGGCCGACATACGAATCTCGTTACATTACTTGATGAATGGCCTGAACTCGAAATGGAAATGGACTCAGGATTGATTACTTGTGATGATGGTAATCAATTCGAACGAATCTCTCGAAAAATCAATCGTTATTTTCTGTTAATATAGGTGCCTATTGTAAACGTCGAAATTGTTATAAACGTCGAGCTCGAAATCCAACTACAACAGTTCGATTTGATTATTGTTCACTAAAATGTCTACGATTAGATCGAACCGAACAATTAGAACGCGGTACGATTTATTATACATCGAACAATTTTTGTTTTCGAATTATTTTCACTTCGTTTTGTTTTGTAGAAGAAAAAGAAATGGAACAAGGTCTTGTTCAATTAACTGACTCAACGCCATCAACGATCACTCATAGTGATAATCATCGTTCAACAACAACTAGTATTTCAACAATTGATCCTCGAACAGTTAATGATGCACTTTCACCTGTTGTCGTTGTTCTTCCGTCTGATGATATGATGGATTTACTTCGAGCTATTGAAATGAGTCGTTTGCAAGCTTTACGTGAGAATGAACAGAATATTTATCGACCAAATATGCAAACAAATCAATCATCTCCATCGGCGTCGAATACAATTGATAAACGGGATTATTTTAATGATTTACAACAAGCTATTCAATTGTCTTTACAAGCGAAAAATCAACAAGAACCAAACAATGATCTGACCAGTTCGTGTCGAGTTTCTATTTGATTCGTTGTTTATCTTGGTTTTTGTTTTAGCATGTTCTCAAACTGAACAACCGATTTTGACAACAACAACAACAACAATTGACGCGGCAGCAATTGCAGCAACAATGCCAAGCTTAGATTTATTCAGTAGGACTTTCGATTGCTAAAAAGATTGAGTATTTCGAATGAACTGTTTTGTTTTAGCTGAAGAGAATACAGCCACATTAAATTCTATAATTATGAATTTACAACCGTCGATCGAAAAAGATAATCTGTATGAGAATTCGAAAATTCTTGATTTTGATCATAAATTTCAAGAATTAAAAGAAAATCTTCAGAAGCCTAATGAATTAAAAGAATACGAAGATTTCGATTTGAAATGTATCGAAACATCATTTCATCAACAACAAACAGAATTGAAACGAAAATTAAGTAATAGAAGAAGTACCGATGTTATTACACCATTGGGACCCAATGAAACGAATCTTGTTGCTGCTGCTGCTGCTGCGGCATCCAGTGCGCTCAAAAGTCCGCCTCCAAATGTACTTCAACAAAAACGATCGAATATAGATCCAGATATTCGACCTTGTGAACCGAATGAAAAGTAAATTTTTTCACTGAATTTGAACATTTTGTCGATCGAACAAAACTTTGTAAATTTTTAGTTTTAATAATTATCGAACATCAGTAAATCCAAATGATCATCAACAATACGAACACAATTGGTTCAGTGAACCAATGTCAATGTCCACAACACGTGCCATTGTCGAACGACGTCCAATAACGCCATCCGATGAAGAAGCTAGTTTTGCTTAGAAGATTTTTATTCATCGAAAGCGAATCTCGATCATCAACTTTTTTTTCTCTCAAAAACAAACACAGTCAATGAATCTCTACATTTATTTGTATATATAACTTATCTACGTATGTTTCCGACGTGTTCAATATAACAGTGAACTTCTAATGACAGATCTCTCTCACATTTCTTTCTTCTGTCTTCAGTCATTTATCATGTAATCATGTTATGTGTTGTATCATTTGGCATCTCTCTTTTTTTTTGTTTTGGTGGAATAATAAACTAAATATCTCTTACTTTTCATAGTTTTCTCCTATTATCAATGAAAGAGTTAAAACAGATACGATGGCTGGTAAAGATCAGCAGACTTCGACTATTACTAGACGTTGAATTACATTGCTCGTCTGAATAGTGACTAAATCGATTTCATTTATATTATTACTATACGTATATCGAGAGTGTGTGTGTTAATGAACAGAACAAACCAAAAGAAATTAGAGTAACTAACACTGGTTGATCGATGCGAATACTTCAACACCTATTATCATCACTGAAGGATAGACGTTGGCATTCAAAATCCATTGTCTATAACCTTTTCATCTTATCTCATTCGCAGTGTTTCCACCTGAAAATAACAGACAAGCGCAGACAGATAGTTTGAACAGACACAATCGAGATTAATCTTATCCAAGAAAAAATAGTTCGATACGATTTTCTCATCGAATTTCATGGCTTAATTGTCGTTATCATCTTGATTATTATTATTACTTTTATTATTATTGATGAGAAATCGAAGAAGATAGTTCAATGATTGACCTTTAGGGAGTCGATCATTTTCATGCTAATGAACAGCTAACTTCATTGAAGAGTATCTATATTATCAAGCACATTACATTTCTTCTTCTTCTGCCAATCTAAGATTCACTAATATTCTGTTAACATCATCAGAAAAGAATAATAAACAAAAGAAAGCTAAGATAATTATTGTCGACCATGCACATCAATTAAAAATTGCAATAGCCTGAAATCGATAGACAATGATGAGGAGGAGCAGTAGCAGATAGATAGATAGACAAAGAAACAGAGCTGATCGAAATTCAGATAATAGAAAAAACAAGGCGAAAGACTGGATTCTGTTTAAAAGAACAATGATTTGCGTGTGATCAATATTAGCATGAAGAGTTTTCTAAATGGAATAAAAACAATAGACACGTCCGAATATCGTTTATCATTGAGTCAAGGACTAAACATTAGTTTCTTTCCTCTCATAATCGCAATGATTAGAAACTATTTTTATCCTATTAAGATAAATAAATGAGCAAAGACGGATATGAGAGAATAGTTGGATATATCCGTTTCAAACGAATCATGGTGACTTATTATGATTTGATATTATTAGAATGTTTTTTTTTCCTTTTTGTATTCTCGTATGAATATGAGAGTGTTATGTCTCACATCTATGTACAAAATAGATTAGAGAAAGCAAGCGAACGAGAGCGAGAGAGAAAGAGAGAGAGAGAGAGAAGAAGAGAGAAAAGAAAAGGAAATCGACTCATACACACGTATATATATATCTACATGTATAGAGAGTGAGTTGAACAAACATCTTCGTCATCATAAAGCGTAGAGAAGTGATCTGACTGTTATTCATAGACTTGTATTTTATACGAAAGTAACATATACACGTACTTCTAATTACACTATCGATTCAATTAAAATTATCATTTTCTTTCTGGGTAAGTCTTCTTTTTCTTGCTCTCTCTCTTTTTTTTATATGTATTAAAATTGTCTTCAATCTCAATCTTTGATTGATATATTTCAATCAAAATTGAAGATTAAGTATTGATGTTTATCCTTCAGAAAACGCTGAAAACGTAGGATTAATGACGCAATAGAAAATATCCTTCTATTAGGCCGATGAAATCATATCAAGCTAAGCTCAAATTTAAAATTGAACAGCCAAGTAAAAGAATTCTAAGACCAGGATGTTTATCTTTGATTAGCATGTCATCGTCATTGGATCGAATGGGAAAGAGAGAAATTTAATACTGAAACAGAGATTTCATTGTTTTTTATGAATCTCGTGAGATATGCATATCGATGAGAGAATAATTCTTTTCTTCTTCTTCTTCTTCTTCTTTATAGTCTAGAAAAACAGAAAACTGTGAATTGTATATCTACTTGCATTTTATTTTCTCGCCTCACTTTCTCTTACTCTGATCTAAATCAAAACTGTGAATGAAAAAGAAAAACAAACAATTGTCGGTATGCTATCTAATTGAGAATCGAGAGAATCATCTCTTTGTTCATTTGTCGAGAATAATTTCAGTATCGATATGTGCGATGAACTGTAGAGATAATCATCTTGAGGGTGATTTGACATGATTTTTATTTTTCTTTCTCGTTCGTTTTGCGGTTCATCTGATTGAAATGTAAATGACTATGAAGTGCTGCAGTCGATTTTTGATTAGTTTTTCCTTGAAATTAAATCAACTCTCGCAATCATCAAACGATTCCGTTCTTTTTTTTTAATATAAAATGAAAAAGAAATGCACAGTTTTAGAGTTTGAGTACATACATACGTCGCATATTCAATAAATGTTTATTTTCATTTTTATATTGAAAAGGAGAAAAAAGCACGTATATGAATATATGAGTTATGTATATGTACACACATACATTTTGAATAAGTTGATGAGTGTGACACCTCATTCTACTCAAAGTGAATGTTATTTTTTGACAATGTATACAATTGTAGACATGTCATTAACAGCTTTCTTTTTCATTCAATGAAAGATGTATCTATCGTGAGAATCAATTCTCGAAAAGAAGAAGAAAAATATTTAAGGATTTGCACTTGTTTGTCTATTGTTGATTGACCATGTGTAACTGTATAAGACATGAAAGACATAAATCTATCATCAATATCGATGAAAACAGGATATATAAACTTACATAATCCTTTCTAACACGGTTTGATTCAATAGAGGAAAAAACAGAAATCAAAAGTGACCGATTGCTTCTATATCGACACGGTTAGGGTGTTGAAAGTTAACCTTGTCCAAACAGAGCAAATAAATGTTCTATCTTTGCCGGTCAATATTCAGTTGACGATCGGCACCTGCCCTGATATAACCGATCAATTCGGACACAGATTGTTCATATCATATTCATGTTCTTTTGTTTTCTTTTAGAATAATTGATATGTCATTATAAAAATACAACAAAAACGAAAAAAGCACGATGAAGATTATTATTATTGTTTTGTATTCAATGTTTTATTTATGTTATTTGATCGATGGAGCAATCAATCACGATGTTTGGTGGTATGAAAACACGAGATATGAATCAGTTGAAATTTTTCGTTTTTTTTTCGTAGGAATATTGGTCTTGAACGAGAAAATGATAACATTTTGTCAACATATACATCAATAAATTCGGATAATCAATATGAAATTAATGACGATCCATCGCCATATTGTCAATCGACATTAAAAAGTTTAACAACTGGTCAAAAACAAATCTGTTTGCTACATGCTGATCATATGCCTGTCGTTATTCAAGGTGCAAGCAAAGGTATTGACGAATGTCAACATCAATTTCAAGATCGTCATTGGAATTGTTCAACTCTTCGTGATGGAAGTGTGTTCGGTCCTGTCCTTCATCACGGTACTAGATTTCCTTATGATTGTAATCGAATCTTACTTTTGCTCATTTTCGTTTAGCAAATCGAGAAACTGCATTTGCTCATGCAATGCTTTCTGCAGGTGTTACTTATGCTGTTAGTCGAGCTTGTAAACAAGGCCTATTAAAATCTTGTACATGCAGTCGAGCAAATCGACCAAAGAATTTGCCACGCGATTGGGCTTGGGGAGGGTAAATATTCGACATTGTCTTAACAACAAATAACTTTTCTTATTCTAATCTTTTGAATGAATAGATGCGGTGATAATATCGATTATGGTTATCGATTTAGTCGAGATTTTGTTGATACACCTGAAAGAGAAATTAATCCGAATGTAATTCGTACTCCGATTTCTTTTATTAATACAAATCAAACAGAATTTAATGGAAAAAAACGTCGAACTGTCCGAGGTGGTCGCATACGACGACAGATGAATATTCATAATAATGAAGTTGGACGACGAGTAAATAACAAACAACAACTAAAACCTATCGATTTGTTTTGTTTTTCCTTTTCGTTTGTTTCAAGGCTGTTTATCGATTAACACGTGTCGTTTGTAAGTGTCATGGTGTTAGCGGTTCTTGCAGGTAATGAGAAACTCCATCGAATGAAATGATAATTGGATTGTTTGTCTGTCTTATTTAGCCTTCGAACTTGTTATCAACAATTGCCAACATTTCGAGAAGTTGGAGCCTATCTCAAAGAGAAATATGATAGTGCTGTTGAGGTTCGATATCAACGACGTTTGGGACAATTACGTTCACGTGATCGTCGATTTGCCGGACCAACCAAAGATGATTTGATCTATTTCGAAAATTCGAATTTCTGCGAATACAATCAACGTATTGGCTCGTTTGGCACGAGAAATCGGCCATGTAATCGAACCAGTCATGGGCCTGATGGTTGCGCAACAATGTGCTGCGGACGAGGTTATAATACCATACGAAAATATGTCACAGAGAAATGCAATTGTAAATTTATATGGTGTTGTTCTGTGCAATGTCAAACTTGCCGAAAACTTGTAGAAATTCATGTATGCAAATAGACTCGAGCTCGGACGTTTGTTTTTTAGTACGACTAACCTACATATAAAAGAGTGCCTTGAAATTTTCTTTTTGCTTTGTTGTTTCTCTCTCTCTCTCTTTCTCTCGTTTTGTTATGATTATTTTATAAAGATAATGAGATATAAATAAATTTTACTGCCAATCGATTTCGTTCAATTTATTTGTCGAAAAAATATGGATAAACTTTGAGTAAAATAATCATCCATCGATAATGGCCATAGCCATGAACGATAAGAATACAGGAATGGATAGTTTTTTCGATGAATTGGCTCGTGCATTTGATTGACAATTTCTATTGTCGTTAGACGAGCAAAGATTTGAAGATAAACCGACAAACATCGAACGAGATTTTCGAATATACATTGAATAAAATAGAGTTCAATTGATGACGCATGAAAATATGATTTCAATGTTGCTCGTCGAAATAAATACGAACGAATTGGCCACCAAACTAAACGTGGTAGAAGTGTGATACCTAAAGAAAAGATAATTTCTATGTTGACATTGAAAATTAGCGATTGTTTTCAATGTTGATTTGTATCTGATTGATTCGAGACAAATCAAGTTCATTTGTCATTGTATTTTTCTGATCTTATCTTTTAAATAGACTCTCATGAGATCAAACAATACAAATCAAACGGATAAATATCGATATTGTCACTATTTATGTTAGATTAGAAAGTGATAGACATTGTCTATACTTACCAAGTTCATATATCATTCGTGAACAAATTCCACTAAGAAATGCGGTCAATCCTTCGTGTTTATAAATAATTTCGATATTTTTTTTCAAATTCCATGAACTATAAACAAGATTCTTGTGTAAATGAAAATGTCCATAGGTTTGAAACAGTGATTGCATTAGAATTTTGACAGACACAACATGAAATACATGTGAAATGATAACGCCAAGGCATTTCCAAGCAAGTGCATGACGAATCCATTTGATATAAGATAATTCGATTAATTGTTGAGCACGAAGACGAATATCATCGACTGATTTGGGTTTATTTCGAAATGATATTCGATAGACATGAACAAGTGAAGAAAAATATGTTAGTAAAAAATAAGAAATATACATGAATAGAAATGAATAAGTAAATGGTGATAAATCATGATCGAAAATAGACATTTGAGTATATTTGAGTAGATTTGGATAGAAATACTTTTTATCAATTCGATTCGATGATTTCAAAAAGAAATTCGAAATTTTTTCGAGAAAATTTTCATGTTTAGAGAAGATCGAACGTCGGGATAGATAAGTCGTTGGATGTTCGAAGAAATTATAGAAATGATATTCGTATGAGTTTGGTTTCAACATTTTCGGATGAAATGGTTCATGACCGATATGAATAAAATGTCGACAAACAGTAAATGGATGTAGAATAAGAGGTAAAAGAAATAAATTAGTGAATACTAATAAACTTAATAGGAGCATTATTTAGATTTAAAAAAAAAGTTATTGCGCTATTTTTTTTCTTCGTTTGAAAATGAGAAACTTTTCAACATAAAAAATCACAAAAAATCAATGTCATTTGAAGCCAAGGACTATGTGCTTGTTGCATATTTTCCGTTTTTGATCATTGATAAGAAAAAAACGGATATACTCAGTGGCTATTATTACTCAAATACGTACAACTGTTCTCTGACATGAATCGATTTATCAAAGGCAACTATCAACTAATCTAAAAATGCATTTTCTATTGTTTTATTTGATAAGAATACGCTACTGTTTACGGATATTACGCGATATCTATAAATGTCGAATGTAGGTGGATCAAGAAAGAGAGGTGGTGATGACAAAATTCTCTTCGTAGTTCTTTATTTGTATGTGGATCATTTTTTACTTTTTATCAGTTAATTAATGTTGAGGTTTCTCGACAGATATGGAAAAGAAGAAAGAGAAAAGGGAAAGAAGTGCATTTGTATCTTTTATTCAGATAATGTTGGTGCCAATTTTGGATATCTATCTATCTGTTTTAGTTTAGCCAACCAGTAAAATAGTAAAAGTAATAAACAAGAGAAAATAGATCTCTCTCTCTCTCTTTTTTCTTTGGTGAGACAAAAATAGAGAAAGTATATAACCACCGATTATCTAACAGAATAACTGTTTATCACAAGCAAATCTACCACTCTTCATAGATCAGGTATCGTGCCTAAGTTATATCTCGATTCTATTTTTCTTAACCAAAGTATTATCGTTTTTCAGTTTTTTGTTGTGTTGAACATAATCTACTGAAAATCGAAACGAAATCATCATGTCAATCGAAGGGTAAGCAGATGAAAGCAATTGAAAAATGAAGATCACATTGAATTTTCAGTGTTATCTACGATCCAAATGATCCTGAATTAAAAGAATCATTGAAATACTTGGCATTACCAGCTGAAGAACGTATTAAACTTCAAGCTCAACCATTCGATGGTAAAAAACAATGTTGGGTACCTGATGCAAAAGAATCTTTTGTTGCTGGTGAAATAACTGAAACAAAAGGCGAACAAGTTACCGTCAAAACATCGAAAGGAGATGTACGTCAAACGAATTGAATCGAAGTTTTTCATCATTCGAATATTGATTTTCATTTTTCAGTCAGTTACTTTGAAAAAAGATGACATTCAACAGATGAATCCACCGAAATTCACCTGTTGTGATGATATGGCTAATTTAACTTATTTAAATGATGCTTCAGTTTTACATAATTTACGTGATCGTTACGAACGTTGGGTCATCTATGTACGTATCTTTAATCTTGAGTATTCCTATTTTTTCAATTGATTGATTTCTTTTGCAGACATATTCAGGCCTTTTTTGCGTTGCTATCAATCCATACAAACGTTTACCTATTTATACATTGAAAGTCGTACTTATGTATCGTGGTAAAAAACGTACTGAAGTTCCACCACATTTATACGCTATTTCGGATAATGCATACTCGAATATGCTTCGAGGTAAGTCAACCGAAAATAGATCTCTCTCTCTCTCCCTCATATACAGAAATAAAAGCCAATATGATCTTGACTGCGAATGCCACGATCAATTAAGATCTATCGTCAATGATATTAGAGTCAATAATTTCGAAGAAGATAAATGACGATGTGTATTGTTGAGAAGCAGTGCCTATATGTAGAATAATTGTTGTCAACACTTGCAGATCTATATTCATTAGTTATGATATGATAAGGATTTTCTCTTTAATTGCTATTGACAAGAACTGTTGTCAACTATTTGAAATTTAGATCGTGAAAATCAATCGATGTTGATTACTGGTGAATCAGGTGCTGGTAAAACTGAAAATACCAAAAAAGTTATTCAATATTTTGCATTGGTCGCTGCTGCTAGTGCTAAAAAAGAAGAAGGAGCAGTAATGCATATTCAATTTTCTTGAATAAATAACAAAAATTCTCTCTTTCGTTGACAGAAAACAATGACACTCGAAGATCAAATTGTTTCAGCTAGTAAGTGCAAATTGATTTTAATCGACAGAGATTATTCGAAAAATAAATCATTTGCAAATAATTAGATCCAGTACTTGAAGCTTATGGTAACGCCAAAACTACTCGAAACAATAACTCATCTCGATTCGTACGTTTTCATTTGACTGAAAATAATGAGCATGTGTTGATAAGGAAATTTTTTCTATAGGGTAAATTCATTCGAATTCACTTTGGTAGCTCAGGCAAAATCGCCGGTGCTGATATCGAAGTTTATCTTCTCGAAAAAGCTCGTGTTATCTTTCAAGTATGTATTCGATTTTCGAGCGTTAAAACTCAATTTCAAACATTCAATTTGTTTATTTTAGCAACCAGCTGAACGTAACTATCATATTTTCTACCAATTATGTTCGAATGCATTTCCTGAATATCACAGTAAAACTTGAATCACGATTTGAAATCGATAAAATGTTGTTATTTTATTCAGAGGAATGTCTTATTGGTAATGATCCAGGCAAATATCATTATGTTGCTCAAGGCATGCTTACAATTGATAATGTTGATGATGCTGAAGAGATGAAATTGACCGATGAAGCTTTTGATATTCTTGGTTTTACAAAAGACGAAAAATTGAATATGTACAAATTAACAGCAGCTATTATGCATTTTGGTAATTCACAATGGAAACAACGACCACGTGAAGAACAAGCTGAAGCCGAAGGAACAGAAGATTGTGAAAAAGTTGCTCATCTTCTTGGCATTGAAGCAGCTGAACTTATCAAAGGTTTACTCAAACCACGTATCAAAGTAAAAACATCATTTCGATTGAAATAATAATACTACGTAATTGTTCATCTGATTTAGGTCGGTAATGAATATGTTAACAAAGGTCAAAATAAAGATCAAGTTGTTAACTCGATTGGTGCTCTTTCGAAATCAGTAAAATTTCAAATCGAACAAATGTTTATCTATCTGTTCGATATTTGATTTAGATCTATTCACGTATGTTTAACTGGCTCGTCGAACGTGTTAACGTAACTCTCGATGTCAAAGCTAAACGACAATACTTTATCGGTGTACTTGATATTGCTGGTTTCGAAATCTTTGAAGTAATTTTAAACCGCAAAAAAAACAATGAATAAATGAACGAGTCTTGTTTTAAGTTTAATGGTTTCGAACAATTATGTATTAATTATACCAATGAACGTCTTCAACAATTCTTCAATCATCATATGTTCGTTTTAGAACAAGAAGAATATAAAAAAGAAGGTATTCAATGGGAATTTATTGATTTCGGTATGGATTTACAAGCTTGTATTGATCTTATCGAAAAAGTAATTTACATATTCGAAAGAACTTTCTTGTTTTCGAAACGAAATCTTTTCGTTTAGCCTATGGGTATTCTATCGATTCTTGAAGAAGAATGTATCGTACCTAAAGCAACCGATAAGACATTTGTTGAAAAACTTTACAGTCAACATTTGGGTAAACATCCACAATTTGGTAAACCCAAACCATCGAAAGGCAAAGCTGAAGCACATTTTGAAATTCATCATTATGCTGGTTCAGTACCATATACCGCAACAAGTTGGCTCGAAAAGAACAAAGATCCTATCAACAACTCTGTGTATGTTTAACGAGACAAAAGAAAGAACATTCGAAGAGTTTGATTCGATGATTTTAGTGCTACTCTCTTTGCTAAATCGAAGAACACCATGTTGAATCATCTTTATGCTGATGTTATCGAAGAAGATTCTCCTGCGAAAGCCGGTGGCAAAAAGAAAGGTGGTAGTATGCAAACAATCTCGGCTACACATCGTGAACAATTAAATAAACTCATGACAAATCTCAAACAAACTCATCCACATTTCGTTCGTTGTATCATCCCGAATGAAATCAAAACTGGAGGTGTTCTCG
>Ga0209922_102918_pt1 | contig 14165 bp, 18 predicted proteins | sample ThiBiot_500_biof_FD_183946 | JGI IMG/M metagenome (GOLD analysis project Ga0209922, IMG submission 183946) | Wastewater bioreactor microbial communities from Cape Town, South Africa - Thiocy_expt_500_biof (SPAdes) | ecosystem: Engineered > Bioreactor > Thiocyanate-remediating > Anaerobic-Aerobic ...
GACAGCTGTTAGTCAACAACGATTCAAATCGATTGAAAACGATGTACAAAAGCAACAGACTGTGATTACAGTTGAAGGTGTTAAAGGCGAAGTGATTCCAGTTCATATCTTTCATTCAACTTTACAAGTAGTTCAAGTCAATTGCACGATTACATCGGCGAATGATCAAGCAAATATCGTTATAACTGCTTCAAAGGTCGTTTGCTCGTAAAACACAAAAGTGTTCTTTTTCTTTTTTTCTTTTTTATTCTAAATAAACTATACATCGATTTCTATTGACATTTACATGAAAGATTGTTTAGTGAGTATGTCGAAACACGATGATCAACTCACTGCGTTAGGCTACAAATCTGAACTTCGTCGTTCGTTATCATTTTTTTCTGTTCTTGGATTGTCATTCGCAATAATGGCAGTGCCTGTCGGCGAATCCGTCACTCTCACAATCGGTTTGACAGATGGTGGTCCAGTAACTATTTTCTATGGATGGATATTTGTGATGTTGATATCGGTCTGCATCGCTGCAAGTCTTGGAGAAATATGCTCAGCTTATCCAGTTGCTGGTGGTGTTTATTATTGGTCGGCAATGTTAGTCGATAAACAATGGGCACCGATTACATCGTGGATAACAGGTTGGTTGACACTTGTGGGAAATTGGATTATAACAACATCGATTTGTTTTGGTGGTGGACAGTTAATTCTATCGGCTATCGGACTTTGGAATGAATCGTATGTTCCAGCGAGTTGGCATGTTGTTCTCATGCATTGTGCTCTGTTAGTTATCTCTTTATTAGTAAATATATTTGCTGCAAAATATTTGGATTTAATTAATACGATTTGTGTCTATTGGACAGGTGCATCGGTTTTAATTATTTCGATTATCGTTTTAGTCATGGCTAAGAACGGACGACGAAGTGCAACCTATGTATTTACTGAATTCGATGCAAGTCGAGCCGGTTGGACACCTGGATGGGCGTTTTTTGTCGGATTACTTCAATCAGCTTTTACATTTACTGGTTACGGGATGGTGCCTTCGATGTGCGATGAAGTTCAAAATCCTGAACGAGAAGTTCCGAAAGCAATGGTATTATCAGTAGTTGCAGCAGGAATTACGGGCATTATCTATTTGATTCCTATTCTTTTTGTTATGCCTGATATCGATGAGCTACTCAGCATATCAACAGGTCAACCAATTGCTTATCTATTTATGAAATCGACAGGTTCGCCTATTGGTGGATTTATTCTGCTGTGTCTTGTTCTTGGCATTCAATTTTTTGCTGGTATTGGTTCATTAACAGCTACTTCTCGATGTTTGTATGCATTCAGTCGAGATGATGCTGTGCCAGGTTCAAAAATCTGGTCGAAAGTGACCGAAAAATATGAAATTCCACTTAATGCATTGTTACTTTCAACTCTCATCGGAGCTCTTCTCAGTCTCATTTATCTTGGTTCATCAGCTGCATTCAATGCGTTTACCGGTGTGGCTACAATTTGTGTTTCGGCATCTTATGGTTTACCCGTTTTTATCCTGCTATGTCGAGGACGTCATTTAATCGATAATGCTCCATTTCATTTAGGTAAATTCGGTTATGTTATTAACATAATCACGATTCTTTGGATCATTTTATCTACGATTTTATTTACAATGCCAATATCAATACCAGTGACGGCTGCAACTATGAATTATGCTAGTGTCCTATTTGTTTTCTTTGCCGTCGTTAGTGTTCTATGGTATTTGATTCGAGGACGAAAATATTTTGTTGGTCCACCGATTTTATCTTCACAAATATAGGTGCACGAGCGTTATCTTTTATCTTTTAAATGCATTAGTTTTGTTGTGCGAAACAATTTTATTTTATTTTATTTTATTTTATTTTAGTAAAATGATGAAGAATTTTGTATGTCTTTTATTCGTTTTATGTTTCACTTCAACTCTATCTAAACAATTATTTGTTGTTCCATTTGCGACATTATTTAGTCAGCATAGTGATGGTTCATTGCTACATCCTTACTCATCCATTCAACAAGCTCTTGATTCTATTCAACATGAACATTCAACCGTTTATTTATATCCAACGTATTATTTTTCAAATCCCATTCAATTGAATTCCAAACATAGTCACACACGATTAACCACAATGTCAATTGAAAATGCAACTTTTTACGAAAGATTAACTGCTGATCGAACAATACATCACCTTCAACGTTTACAAACAGCAGTTATTAGCGGTGGAGTACCAATTACTGGATGGACATCGCTCGGTAATAATACATACAGTGTTGTTGTACCTTCATCATACTTTATCAATCAGTTATTTATTAATAATCAACGAATTCCTCGTACACGTGTTCCAACAAATTTCTCCGACTATCTCTATTATGTTGCACCACTGAACGATTCACGTATGGCTCGAAATGGTTTCGAATACAGTCCTGGACAATTTAATTATCCTTATTTAACCGATGCGATGGTCGTTGTTTATCATAGTTATACAGAATCACATCATTACATTGATCGATTGATTACTGAAAACAATACAGTTCTATTTAGTAATCCATCTCATTATGACATTGGAACTAATCAAATGCAATCGAAACGACGATTTCATATTGAAAATCTTTGTGATGCACTTGTAGCAAATACATTTTGTTTTAATAATCAAACGAAAACTGTTTATCTAATGACAAATGGTTTATACGATCCAAATAAAGTACAAATCATTGCACCTATTCATGACATAGTCGTAACGATTGCTAGTAATGATTCAAACAATCCAGTCAAAGACATTACAATTGATAATCTAATTATTCAACATGGTTCATGGTCTATCACTCGTACTCAAGTAGCTGAAGGTCCATCAGCTGAATTTCTGACAAATGCAGCTCTTTATGTTGATAATGCAACGGAAATCAATATCATCAATATTGAAGTTAGTCATACGGGTTCGTATGGCGTACGAATCAAAGAAGGCACATTGAATATCAATTTAATGGATTCACTGGTTAATGATACGGGTGCTGGAGGTGTTTGGATCGGTGAACGATACCGACAGATACCAATCTTATCAAATTATAGTAAAGTTATTTCAAATGAAATTAGTTACGGTGGAAATGTATTTCCAAGTGGTGTTGGTGTACTTGTTTACCGTGCAATTGGTGCTGTTGTTAGTGATAATATTATTCATCATCATCGATACAATGGTATATCAATTGGCGATCAATCAGGTTATATTCCACCATGGACACATAGTATTTTAATTCAACGAAATTATGTTTACACAATTGGTCAGCATATTCTTTGTGATCAAGGCGGAATCTATATTATTGGTGTTCAACCTGGAACTGTTGTTCATGGGAATGTTGTCAAAAATGTATTTAGTTATGCAACGTATATGTGGGGTATCTATTTGGATAATGGTGCATCGAATATAATCGTATCGAATAATGTTATTTATAATAGTGGTTGGGCAGCTTTATTTCAACATCAAGGTGTTAATAATACGATTGTCAATAATGTATTTGCACGTGCATCATTGATTCAACCAGCACATGAAGAGGATCCATTTCCAGATGGTGATGTTCGAATTCAGAATGCCGAAGGTCTTACTTCATGGACGTATACTCGTAATATTGTTTACGATACATTTCGAGGAATTAATCATACAGCTGTGAATTTAAATCCAAACGTAATTGCACCATTTAACAATAATGTTTATTACAATCCGTATGATACTCAATTATTATTCGGAGCAGAACGAACATCGTTCGGTGAATGGCAAAGTTCTGGTCAAGACAACAATAGTGTCATTGCCGATCCTTTGTTTGTTGGTGATGTTAATCAATGTGATTTCTTTGCAGTTCGATCGAATAGTCCTGCAGCTAAACTTGGTTTTGTCAATATAACAAAACTTCCCACATGGACTCCTGGTTGTGATATGGATGATGATTTATATTCACATCAACAGTTCTATCATTGGTAATTTTCTTTCGTAATAAATAAACAAACTCAATCATCTACGACGTATTGCAATTAGTTTCTAGAGAAATTCATTTGAATACATATTTACATAATAAGACGTTGAACAGTAAATCAAATGGGAAAAAAGAGGAAATATTTACACTTTCCTAATGTTAGTTTAACAGAAATACTTAAACTTTCAAAATGTGTCTATATATCAATGATTTAAAATTCTCTATTTAACAATCGTTCATTTCATTTATTTTATTGAAGCTAAAAAGACACGACAAATGAATGCTGTCAAGCAAACTTGTGATTCACTCCCATTACTACAACCAATCTATTCAGTACTGTTGCGATCACGAATGAGAATTGGAGTTAATCATCCCCGTCTTCAGGTAGATTTTAACCTGAAAAAATACAGTTATATTGATTAATTAATATTTGTTTTTAAGTATAAAAAAAAGTCTAAATGTCAAAGCATACATCATTTTCAGCACCGTATTCATGTACACACAAATGGAGTGATCGACATGGCATTGAAAAACACGCGGAATCTTTATAATAATTTACGTGATGACTTTGCTGCGAATCGTATGGTTTAATAATATTTCTTTTCTCGAATTAATCTTTTTCTTTATTATAGGTGGCTTTAACATTGTATTGCTCGTTGTCATTGCTTCCTATCTTGCAACACCACTGGGAAAACTTTTTCTGGAATATAAAAAGGACAAACGAGAAGATAAACGAATTGAAATGAAATACAAGTCGAATATGGATAAATGCAAATCAGCATCCGAGAAAAAATGAATTGTTGTTTTTTTCTTCAAATCAAATGTACCAATAAACTTGTCTAACAGACACAAATTTTATTTCATAGTGTAAATAATGCATAGCAAAGTGTTTTAATGGAATCATTGAAAGAGAAGAAAAAAAAGCCATTACCAAAACTTTGTATTTGCATTTGCTTGATTATATTTGAACAGAATGTAATAATCGATATTAAAGTAAAACCGAATTCTTCGAATCGACTAGGAGACATCAACTAATAAGTAAAATGACATAGAGAGCAGGTAAAATTCGACGGCATCGTCTTTCGTAAAAACGAATAAGTGAAAATGTATTCTGTTGAATTTCTACGTCGATAAGTGACGTGATCAAATAGCCACTAATGACAAAAAATATATCGACACCAACGTAACCTCCACTAAATAATAACATAAAACCAGCATGATAAAAAATACAGTAAAACCTCCCTTAGTGAACACCTCTATAAAGTGAACACCTCCCAACTCTGAACAATGAACGCTTTTTTCGGTCCCAACTAGATAAAAACCTCTTTATAGTGAACAAAAACTAGATAACATTCAGACGTGAAGATAGACAAAAACGAAAAAAGAGGCGGAAAAAGCGCGAAAAAGAGATGACAAAAGTAATGGATGATTCTATTAAGGGACAATTTCACCGAACAGAAATTTATTATATACAAAGAACGAAAGTAATAATGAAATGGATAAATCATAATGAATTGATCGATCGATTTACTTGAAGAACATTGGAAAAAAGGATTTCGAAAAAAGAATATAGAAAGTATAGTAACGATTTTTCGATATTTTCCAATTCAGCATTTATATTTTCAACATCTTATTTTTTATATTTTTCAAATCAGTTAATTAATCAGTTACAGGTATTGAGTAGAAAAAGTAAAAACGATGAATATTCCTCAAGGTATTAATTGAATACTTGTGAAGAAAAGATACTTCATTTTACTCTATACACTAATTCGATTGAATTTTGAGTGTTGAAATATTCTGTGCTTATCACCATCTCAATGTCTATGAGCTAAATATATAGTTATTTATGAACACATTCAAAACGACACCTCTATATAGTGAACACCTCCCATAGTGAACGCTTTTTTGACGGTCCCATTAGTGTTCACTATAGAGAGGTTTTACTGTAAAACATAGAAAAATCGTCTTTTTCTTTTTGATTTTCTTACCATTCGATGAGCTTTTAACAAACGATGCTAAACCTCCATCAGCCATACTCTCGAATAGTTCATTTGTCTTATGAGTGTCTTCAGGAATCGATGAATCATTCGTCGATGTATCGTCAGTACTTTCTACGAGATCATGTGATGATCTAAATGAAAAATCATTTTTTCTAGATCGACAAAAACAAAAAAAGTTCAATCAACGAACGAATAAGATGTCGAAGGCTCAATGAAACGTTGCCGTTTTGATTCAAGATCTAATGTATAGGTGATTTTCGGTGATTCTTCTTGTTTAACTGGTGGATTAGGTCGATTGACTTTTTTCTTATTCACAACTGCCGGTGGATCTTGATTTTGATTCGGTTTTCGACAACCAGTTAGTTTCGTTTTAATTGTGACTTTCATTTCGCTGCCTTTCGCTTCCGGTGACAAACGTCGGCATTTAACTTTAATCTAACAGAAAAAAAAAAGAAAATGTTCAAATTCGATTTCTATTTTGTTTTTCGGCAAACCTTCGTATGATTGATTTGAACAAGTTCATGTTTACTTTCGACTTTCATCGGAGTTGTTATGATACTCAACGATGGAGGTTTCGAATGGAATAACGAACCACCGCGTGATTTCGCACAATCAAGTTCTTTTCCAAGATCTCGTAAAAGTTTGTCGCATTGAATTCCTTTCGGTATAATCAAACGATTTTTGATTTGATACTAAAATTTATCAAAAACAAATCTTATAAAACACCCCGAACGATAATTATTTTTCAAAGAAAAAATGGCAAAAGAGCTCGAAAAATAAAGCAAAGAAGGTTTTTCGATATTCGTTGTCAAATCAATTTACCAAATATTACTTGATGTTAATCTCAGTCTCGTGTTCTTCTTACATATATTCTTTTCTTTTCTCGTTAATCAAAAACCTTGCGTTCTTACTCGTTTATCATTGGCCAACCATTTTGACATGTAGTGAAAGATCGATTCACATGCTTGTTGAGTTATCGGACTGACCGATGAACGCGACTCGTTTGCTTCTAGATGTTGACGAGAATAAATTACAAAATGAAAATGATTTCTTAGTTTACTTTTAATTTCATCGTAGAATGATTTCGCTGCATACCAATGAAAAGTTTCGAAAAGTGGAAATTGAAATTTATTTGGAACTTGAGCAAGTCGTTCAAGTTCGTAGATTCTATAGGAAAATAAAATCAGATTCAAATGTGTGAGATTTTCGATGAAATTCTACCGAAGTTGCATGTCAACACCCATTGATTGTAGGAAATTTCCGCCGAAAACTAACGAATCTGTCACTGTATAAACGGCATGAATCCATCTAAACGAGAAATTCACATGTTCGTGAAGATTCGACAAGAATCGACGACTAACCCAGCAGGAATGAAAACCGTATTATCTTCTTTTAAATGCATTTTATAGCAATGCGAAACGCAATCGCCGAGGAATGTTTCCGATTCCGTTGGTGAACGCGACCAATCGGCATATTTCTGCAGATTTTCGTCGGTTGGCTCGATGATATAAAAGATTTTCTCTCCCTAAAAAGTTTTTCATTTGTTTCAAGAGAAAGAAATTTGACGTTCGTACTCGAACAACTGAATACCAAACGCTCGATCCGCCGAAATCAACATGAAAATCTGTGTACGATGCTTGCGGACTCATGAGACAATATTTCGTGACTTCAGGTCGTTGAAAATTCTCGAAATGATTTGCATCGATTTCATCGTCGCTTGCATCGGTGTCCGTTGACGAAGCTGTTCGTTGTCGATTCTGTGTCAGCCAATTCTCCTTTTTCTTTCGTTGATCATCATCAGCGTTCTTCATTGGCCAGACGCCAGTTGACGCCCACGAAAGTTCTCGAACAATTCGAGGTAGAGTTATCTGTTCGCCTAATCTAATAAATCCGAAACATTTTTCAAATCGAAAAGATTTTCTCTCTTTTGTTTTTTTTCTTTACTTTGTATTCGAAACTTCGAGACTGAGAACATTGTAAGTTTTAGTTCTTTCAAAACTTTCGAAATATTCGATATATTCTTCTAAACTCATTTTATAAGTCACTTGTTTTTCGCAATCGATAATATCAATAAAACGATCGGGTCCTAAATGAAAAATATTTTTTCGTCGAAAACAAAGCAAATTGAGTTTCTTTTACCAGCTAAATCATTAATTTCTGCGAGAGTTATCGTTCGACTCGGTAGTGCCAATTCTAAACCATCACGATTCGTAACAAGAATCGGTTTCGTAAAACCATTTTCAATTAAATATTCTTCAGTAACCTGATGTCCTTTCAAACGAGTTATGACAGGATCACAACTTAAAATGAATTTCAATCAAATATTCTTTTCTTATTCGAGATTTTACCTCGGAAAAATCTTTCGTTTTAATTTGTTTATAAAATCCTGAGTGCCACTTTGTATCGGCTAATAATTAGATATCAAAATATAAACAAAATAATGATTTGAAAATCGAATTCTTCTACTTTGTTATCAGCATTTGCATCGCTAAAATCCCTTCGATGTTGATTTCTTCGTTGTTTAACTGCAAAAAACAAGATCAATTCAGTGAAATTTATCATAAAAATCAATCGATTTACATATTGAAGGTCCATGTTGTTTTGCACATTCATCGCAAAAATATTTTTCAATATCGTCTAAGCAAAAAACAAAAATGATCGAGGTCTAGTCAATAATAATGTTCTGTTTTTATTTATTTACCAGCAATTCGATCAGCTAAACCAATGCATTTGCCATGAAACCAGCCATTACATCCGTCACATTCGATCATAAAATCTTGATCATCTAACTCATCTTCTGTTTTTTGACAAATACAATAACGTTGTTCATCACAAGGATTTTGAGATTTATCATTAGGTGAATGACGTCGAGACATGAATAAAAAAAAAATTTTTTTTGTTTAAATTATAATTTAACCCGCATACACAAATAAAATTAATCTAGTTTTTCTGCTTCATCGAGCCGGTTGCAGGTAGTTAGATATTTTTTTGCTTTTCGATATTGAAGAATAAAGAACAAATAGAGAAGAAAAACACACACTATTTACAGAAGGACCAGGGTAATGGATGCACTGGATGTGATAGGAATGAATGTTTATAGATGTCGCCGGAAAGCAGAATGAAAACATAAGAACGTTTTTAGTTTCTTTTTATTATGAAAATGTTTATTAAAAAAGAGCTGTGGTGTGGTGATCATGATCAAGCAATGGTTGTTTTTCCGACTTTTTCAAGAGCTCGTTTGTAAGCTGGACGATCGCGTAATGCAGTGACATAACGAGAGAGATTTGGTGCTTGATTTTCATCAACACCAGCACGTTTAATCAGCATTTCAATAGCAAAACTCGCCTAGAATAAAATAGAATCGGACAATGATTTGATTTTTTGTATATTTCGAAAATTATTACTTGAATATCAGCACCGGAATATTCTTCTCCAGCTAACCATCGTCGTTTGCCTAGTTCACTTTCGAGAAATTCGACGTGTGTACGAATATTTGGTCCGAGAAAAAGTCCATTGACTTTGTCAACAATACCATTGACAATTGGTTTGATGATCCATGGTGAATTCTTTTGAATATTAAGAAAAACATATTTCATTACTAAGATTGGCATTAAACTGCCTTCGATATAATGTAAAAACTATATAACGAAAAAATTGAATCTTTGTTCTTGAATAGAATATATTTTGTAAACTCTTACGTAATTGTATTGAAATAAATCTTCTTCATTCGTTGGTTTCAATTGTTTATTTTGTCCGTATTTATTAATTAAATAATCGATAATAAAACCTGATTCAGCAACGACTCGATCACCATCTTTGATCACAGGACTTTTTCCCAACGGATGAATTTTCTTTAAATCACTCGGTGCGAGTTTATCTGGACCACGTTGAAATTTTTCAATCGTATACGGTAATTCCAATTCTTCTAATAGCAAAAGAATTCGATCAGCTCGACTTTCTTCTAACCAATAGACAGTAATTTTCGGTCGATTATCGTCAAGTTCGGTCATATTTATTTAACTGAAGATATGAACTATGTATCTGTTGATAACAATAGATGTATATGCGTCGTTTTTTCTTTCTTTCTCTTGCTGTTCTTTTTAAATATATATATATTTATACCTTTCTACAGTTATTTCTAATCGAACAACAAGTGTCGACTTCGAGGTAAATAAATAAATAACGAACGAACAGTTTTAGTTTTTCAAAATAGTAAACAAAGACTAAGAAATATACATTTCGAGCTCGATTTTCATGGGATTTCAAAAATATTTTTCACAATATGATAGAGGATTACATGCAAAAATAATTTCAACAATGGCTACCCGAATTACTTCGTTTTTACTGATTCTGTCGATACCTCCTACACGCACACACACACACACACACAAGCATAGGCATCCAACAAAAAGCATGGTATTGCACATTATTAGCCCAAACATGTGAAATTCCATTGCCAAGAAAACTATTTATAAGCATACGAGATCTTTAGTTTTTTTCACATTGATATTTTCTAGAAATCATTTAAATATCTATTCCAAATCATATAATGGCACCTAAAAAAGTCACCAAAGCAACATTGAAGAAAAAAGGCACAATGGCCGCAACTGCAGCTGTATGCAATTGAAAACAAACCAAAACATATGTCTATTGTTGTTGTTGTTTTTTCCGTTGTAGGATGGACAAGAATTTTTAAAACAAGCTTGGGGTGCAACTAAATTAAATCAAGTCAATGCATTGCTCGATGCACGTGATCAATCAGATTCAAGCTCTGAAGAAGAAACTAAAACGACGACTAAAAAACCGAAACTATCCAAAGCAGTAACAATGAAAACAACTGCAAAAGAAGCTAAAGTTCTACTCGGAAAGCAAATTCTTGGTGATACACGTTCAGAAACAAAACGTCGACAAGCAGCTGTCAATGCTAAGAAAGCTCTTGAAGAAGTTACGAAATCATCAAGTGCTCGTAAACCAGCTCTTAAACGAGCTGGTACAATGGCTAAAACAGCTAAAGAAGGCAAAGCGTTCATTCAACGAACAACACCTGCCAAGAAAACAACCGGACGACAACGTACAGGTGGTCGTACAAAAAAATCAAGCAAATAGATAATTTAACTTTTGAACAAATATCTTCTGTTGTTTCGTTTAATTTTTTTTCTCTTTCGTAGTGTATTTAGTTTCGAGATTTATAATTCTAGCAACACATTTTTCGTGTTTGCTTAGTTCCGTTTTTTGTTTTCATTGTATTGTATCGTATGGATATATTCGAAAAAAAATAATAATATAAATTTCCTTTTTGATCGTTGCTATGTAAAGAACTGAAAAGAAATTTCTATGGAGGTTTGATGCCAATGTAACATCAAGTGAAATGGCTATTTGAGAACGAAGAATTTGATTTTCATTATGAATCAATTGCAAGTTCTATTACATACAGCTCTGATTGATTCAGGTCATATTGAAAAATGTGGCTTATTAATACGTGATACATGTCAAATTAAGACAACATCTGTTGGATATAAAGTATGCTGGACAATTGAAAGATAATGTTTTTATGTATAGATTCATTTTCTAGTTAGAGCAATTCGATGTTGATACACTTGTAAATGCATTTAATCAACCGACACTTTTAAGAAAAAAAGGTCTTTATTTCAATGAGATTTACTATTCATGTATACGAGCTGATAATGAATCGATCTATGCTAAAGAAGTGAGTCGTAGCAAAAAAGGAAAAAAGATTTCATTTAAATATTTATTGAAAGGAAAATCGAGGATTGATACTTGTTAAAACGAAAGTCTACGTTCTTTTTGGTACATTCAACGATCGAATGAATCCAGCGATTGCTATTGAAGCTGTAGAAAAACTAGGTAGAGTTTCGATTGAATATTTTCAAATTTTCTACGATTCATTTTAGGTGATTATTTCAAATCGAAAGAACAATAACAAATCGAATATATTTCTTGTCTCTTTTTTTTTATTTATTCGAAATAAATTCTCTAACTGATTAAACCATGTGCGTGGTTTATTTCTTCTTTCTTCGTTCTTTTTTTTCTCTTCTCATTCATTAAACTCTCTTCGTGCACTTTATTACGAAATTTCATTTTCTCTAATGGACCTATTTAATATGCCGCTCGATCCATTTGATATCATCGAAAGTGAAAGTCTTTTTGTACCAACAGAAAATCCTCTCGATGATGATCTCAACGATCTTATTTTTAATCAACCATCAACCGAGACAAATACTCGTTGTTTTCAATCATCGTTCTTACGTCCGATTGATCTTCCATCACATCGAAAACACTACGGACTTCTGTCATTTTATCATTATCGTATTCCGATATTGTTTCGGTTCGAAGACGACAAAATCATTTTTTTTTGTTAATACATTGCTTTTGTTTTTAGTTTAGCAAATAATTATTATGTACCGTACATTCGTTTTTCTTATGCATTGAATGTTCTCGATCAACATCAATCGAATCGTTTGAGTCCAATTTTAGAAATGGTTAAAAATTTGCCAATATTAGAAATGACTTCGATCGAACAGACTTATTACGATCGATTGATACATTCGTTTTCATCGACAATTGATTTTCCACCTGAGAATCATCCTGAATGGTCGAATCGTTTGTTAAGTGTAGCGTTACTCGATTGTTTAATCGGAATATTAGATTGTTCGACATCATTCTTTCAAAATGATGATATTCATACCGATAAATGGGATCAAATACTTGCAACAATGAGAGAAGAAGTCAAATCACGTTGGACAATCGAAGAGAAATTCGTTTTAAATCAAGTTGAAAAGTAATATTCAATGAATATCATAGATAGGATATATTTTCATTTGATGAAATTTTTAGACAAACTCGACAAGCAAATCATGAATTTGATTCTCTCTGTGTTTCATCAACAAACATTGCACAGCGACGATTATTTTTCGAGAAACGTGTTCGTTGATATTCATTCGAAAAAGATCTCATCATAATTCTTCTTCTTCTTCTTTCATTTTCAGCTTGATCTTTCAATCGTCGATGAATCCGGTGGTTTCGTTCAAATCGATGCTTTCATTTTTCCTTACGTGAAATATGCCAGTGAAGATCGAATCTTCATCAATATCAACGATCTTCATCGACATTTTCACGAAGATCTCTTACTTCCATCATCATGTTTTCATCAATTTTCATCGGATTCTTGTCTATCTCACGCGTACAATATCATCAGCGAACAAGCACGAGAAAATTTCTTTTGGAATTCCATTCATGGAAATGTAACCATGACAAAATATCTTCCCAATCCGAAACATTCACATTTTCAATTGAAATTTCTCTCATTAGATTTATTTCTTCAAGCGAAAGGCTTTTGTTTTGTTCAATTATTCGAACAATCATCTTTGGAATATCTTCTCGCAAATTATCAAAATCAAATAGCTCGAGAATTTATTCTCGATCAACGCACACGAACAGGTGGCTTGATTAATTTCGAAATACCATTTATTCAAAATAATAATCATGAAACATATATCCCAATAGAAACGAAATCATCGCGTTTATTAACCAATGATGAACGTTTATTTTGTAATTGTTTACTTTTATATCATAATTTATGGCATATGGTTTTAATAACAAATCATAAATGGTATGCCGAAGAAATCGATATGGATATTCAAAGTTCAGTTATTGAATTTTGTGATCAAGATTATTATGAGAAAAAACAGAGAAAATTATTTGTTCACAGTTGAACATCGAAAATCTTCTATATTTACTTTAGTTTTTCCCTTTTTCTTCTTGTTGTTTTTCTTTTTCTTTTCTCGTCTATTGTGTTTATTGCTTTTGAAAATAAATCAAAAAAAAAACTAGTCGAAATCAATATGTTTATATTTTCATTATTTTTGATTAAATTGAAACCTTTGAAAGAACAAACTTCGAAGATAGTTACCAACATTTCATATTCATATTGAAGAGAAAGAAAATAGCAACGTCTTGGTAGAGAAGACGACGACAGAACAACATTTCGCCAATCATTGTATTTGAAAATAGAACGAAAATAATTCCATTGATTTGTGGTTAAAACCAAAATGACAACGAAATGTATCGATATTCAATGCAAACGAACATCACGAGCAATATGTAAATGTTGCAGTCGTGATCTTTGTCTTCAACATTTCTGGCAACACAATGATTTACTTGTTTCGCAAATAAATC
>Ga0209922_102919_pt1 | contig 14164 bp, 16 predicted proteins | sample ThiBiot_500_biof_FD_183946 | JGI IMG/M metagenome (GOLD analysis project Ga0209922, IMG submission 183946) | Wastewater bioreactor microbial communities from Cape Town, South Africa - Thiocy_expt_500_biof (SPAdes) | ecosystem: Engineered > Bioreactor > Thiocyanate-remediating > Anaerobic-Aerobic ...
ATAAGACGTCTTTGGATTGCTCTCCGTGAAAATCTATATAAAGAAAGCGAAATGTCTGAGCATGCAGTGTTTTATATTTTCTAATGGCAGAAGCAAGTTCATCTTCAGAACCAGTGGATCATAGTACTGAAGCAATTGCAGCTCTATGGGGAGAATCCAACGAACTTCGAGATAAATACATCGAACTAATCGAACAGTCGCCGGGAAATTACAATTCACATGCTTTATTTGTTCTGGCCACAGTACTACTCTGTGCCAAACAACGACCATTTGAACAAGCTGCTTATTATATGTATCTTGGTCAATTACGTGGATTTTATGATGTATATAGATCTAAAGATCAAACTACAAGTGGAGATTTATATACCTTGTTCGCGGAAATTTGTGGACCTGTTTTATTTCAACTTCATCAAAAAGAAGTTTCAATTTCAATGCTTGAAACGCTTTTTAAGAAAGTCTTCGAAATGGACGAAATTATTCCACATAATTATGATCCTTGTTGGATGAATGCATTTGGTTTAAGTGCGATGCACGCAGCTATTGGAGGGAAAACTTTTAATAAGCAAGATATGTGTATTCCCGTTGAACAATGGGAAAATATGGCTAAAAAAGCAAGGGAATTTTTTCGTGGAATTTCAAATCAAATTATCAAGGATGTTCGTGAACGCAAAGAAGCCGCTGCTAACGATGCTTAATCCTTATCTTTTCTGGTTCAAGAAATTACTATTCTGTTTGTGACAGTTTTCTATATTCAAATTTCTTTATATAATAAAATTTACCTGCTTTTCTTTCTAAAAGTACATGTTCGTAATTACGTAGGCAATTGAAAAGTGCACATAGGTAAACATGATTATTTTCAAAAGTACGTACGATTTACCCTAGCTTTTGTTTTCATTTGTGAGTAATCTGTTGACTCAACACGAGTATATAAATTGATGTTTTAATTCATTGAATTCAATCGAAAATGAAGCTCTATCTATTTCTTCTAGCTGCTTTCGTCTGGCAAAGTACCTCGAAAGAATTACAACGGTAGGTTTCTCTATTCAGAATTGTAATTCAATAATTTCGATTGATTTCAGAATTCCTGTCGGTCGAGTTCGATCTCATTCTTCAACAAAATCAAATTGTACTATTTCAAATGAAAATGTCACAATATGTGAAACTAATTCACGTACTTTTGGCAAAGTCTCTGTTGTCAAATCGTCTGCATATGAAAGTCTAATCAATGAAGCTGATGTAAGTCAATGACAGTTTAATTAAGTTTTGTTTTATCAAATTATATTTTCTATAGAGCTATTTTGTTGGAACCATAACAATTGGAACACCTGGTCAAAGTTTTCTGATCGATTTCGATACAGGTTCATCTGACCTTTGGATTCCATCGGGCAAATGTTCATCAACTTGTGGTATTGTATTTATCTATTCATAAGATTACATGTTTTTTTTTTCATTTCAAATATTTTTATTTAGCTAACTTTAATAAATATACATCATCGAAATCATCAACCTACAAAGCCAATGGAAAACGTTTTTCAATATCATACGGTGATGGTTCATCGGCAAGCGGTTTTTTTAGCATAGATACAGTTACAGTGAGTGGCTTAGCAGTGCAAAATCAAACGTTTGCTGAATGTACATATCTAAGTGGAATGAGTGGTAATGTTAATGATGGAATACTTGGTCTTGCCTATCCAAATTTAGCAACTGGTGGCGAAAAACCACTTTTCTACAATATGTGGTCTCAAGGTTTAATTTCACAGGCCGTATTTTCGTTTTATTTAAATCCGTAAGTTTCCAACAGATTGATAAATTTGATTTTCCTCTTTTTCTTAGCGATTCAAGTGCATCATCAGGTGGTGAATTGATTTTTGGTGGTGTTGATACAACGAAATATACAGGTAGCATCACATATGTTCCAGTTTCAAATAAAGGCTACTGGGAATTTGCTATGAGCTCGTAAATAAATAAATAAATTTTGAAAATAGTCTTAATCGAATTGATTTTGTTGAATAGTGTTACTGTTGGATCAACTGTTATTAGCTCATCAACAAGTGCTATTGCTGATACAGGTACGACATTGATTATTGGGCCTTCAAACAGAATCTCAGCACTGAATACTGCTTTGGGTGCAACATACGATTCAACCTATGGATTAGTAAGCTTTTAGTTTTTAAAGAAAATTATTGTCAACGAGAGATTTTATTTTAGTACAAAGTTAATTGTTTAACTCGGATATTGTCATCATTTCCAAATGTAACATTTACTATTGGTGGCAAAGAATTTACATTGACAGCTCTAGATTATCTATTAATTTTTCAAGAAAGTTCAAAGTCATATAGCTGTTATACTGTTTTCTATCCGAGCGATTTTCAAGATTCAAATGGTAATTATCTTTGGATTTTAGGTGATTATTTTCTTTGTCGTTACTATTCAATATTCGATATTGTTAATAATCAAGTTGGCTTTGCTCAATCGATTTCATACAATTGGACACAAACTGTTCCATCATCTTTATTCTCTTCTACAACTACTACTACAACTAAAAAAACTACAACGAAACGACGTCAGAAATGGCAAATCTAATATTGACAATAGTTTTTTTTCTCGATTTTATTGAAGATAAAGCAAAGTTATAAATTAATGTTTATGATAAATCTCTCAACATGTATTTTTTCATTCCTTGAATATATGTTGCATTTGTTTCTTGTCCACTTGTCTGCCATGTCTTATTTGAATCTCTTGGTACATCACAATAAGCACCACCGTTGATATTTTCAATAACTTGTCTATACCATGATTCAGTTTGACCTGTATACTCGTATTTTTCCGAGTTTCTCATTGTTAGATTAACATGACCTAATTTTTTAGGATCATAATCCACTCGTAAACAGAAGTAAGTGCCTTGTTCTTTGTCTCCACCTTCGAAGCCAACAAATGCACCATTTAAGTATGTAAAATCTTTTGAAATTCGTAATTTATCCATTTTTTTAACATTGTGTGCTCCCAATTTTTGAAGAGCAGTTCGTAAAGGATCGGATACATTTATTATTTGTGCCATGGGAAAATATTAACTCATTGAAATAGTCACTACTTATATACATAGGGGTGACGTATGTACGAAAAGAGAAAAACCCCAACGCATGCAAAAAACCCATAAAATATATACCAATAATTGCTCATTTCGAAAGATTGCACTAGTTGACGAATTGATGATGCAGTATTATCAATTAGTTCAACTATTTCATTGCCAATAAATATATGTTAAATGAATATTTTTTGTTCAAGGAAGATTTATTACAGGTTATGCGAAAAGAAAAACACTTACGAACATCTTTAATGCACTTCAATTTAAAAAAACCTAGCATAACAATTTAAATCACTCACAAACTTGTAATTGAATTTTGTTTTTTATGATCAAATGGAATTGTATTGAAGCACGTAACTGACATTTACTGTTCTATTATGAAATGAGAAGAATTCAGACCATATCTTCATGACTCTGTCCAATTCGTGCTCGATCAGCATGTGGTGAAGGTCTTCGATCATCAAGATCAGTAATACCAACAGCACCACCGTGCCCCAACAAAAATTCATCATCAGGTGTAACCTGTTGGAATTCTTTTGCACGAAGTTCTTCAAGAGTTGGTCGACGACATCCTAAGAAATATCCAATCAATCCCACAACAGCTATCACGAGGAAGATAAGCGCAAAAACAATCATAACAATTGACCAAAATGGAAAAAAACCTAAATACCAAACGAATCTTTTGTTTTTCGTTCTCAAAAACAAAACAAAAATCGTACCTCGAAGCAAATAATCAGGATTCACTCGATTGAACATATCCGTTCGTCGACTTCCCGACATTTCGTAATGTGTTCGTGCTCCATAACCCAAATCATACTGTTCACGTAACTGTTCTGGTGTCAAAAATTGTCCATTACAAATCACCAACACACTGATCAGCAATACTAAAACAATTCATTCGAAAAACAACGACTACAACAAGCGAATTCAAACCTGAAATAACCTTGACAAGCATCTTGTTCTGCAATGAAACTATCAACGAATATGCATATGTATGCCCGTGTGTGTGTGTGTGTATGTGTACACGTAACAAGAGAGAAAAAAAGAGGAAAGGGGTCACCAAAATTCAACTAGCAGCGAGAGGAAGGTAAAAAAAAGTTAAGAACGATGAAAAAAATGTGTCGTTTGTCAAAGAAAAAAGAGAATCATCATCATCGTTCTCTCGTTTTTTTTTATAACGTACATTTATGAATTCATTACGTCCTTCAAACGGGAAAGAGAAACTAACTATTTCAAAACTCGCTGAATAAATGTTACATGACGTTCTTTGCTTATTTAGTTACATAATCATTGAAGAAATCAGTTCATATACATGATGAATTTTCTTTTTTTTTCTTTTCTTGGCTCGTAAACACCCATATAGTAGTATCAAAAGAAAAACAAAAATCAAACGGTCTTCAAATGTATACATAGAAGAAAACAAACAAAAAAGTTAATAAAATACAACACACGCACTCGCACTCTAATACATCTGCCTAAATATACACGTAAACGCGTATATGAATAATAAGAATAAGAACAATCTTAGGGAAGAAAAAATGGTCAAAAAAAACAAAGAAAATCGAAAGACAAAAAAAAGAAGAAGAAGAAAAACAACAACAACAACAACAAAAAAGTGACCGGACAGCAAAAACAAACTGAACATGTTCGATTTGTGTATATGTATTGTTTTTATTGTACATTGAAAACGAAAACAACGACGTGGAGATGAACATTATTCAAAAAGATCACCGATTTGAATAATATTCTCAAAACGAAGAAAAGAAAAGAAATAAATCGGAATAGAACACAACGACGAGCATTTTCAAGCATTCCATTGATGATGATCATCGAAATAATGCGATGCATGATTAGCATTCGATTGGGTTTGTATCGATGGTCGAGTGATAGATGTTGGATTCGATGGTGGTGTAACGAGATCATAGAGAAAATTCATGTCACTATTCGGATCATAGTTCGTATTCGATGGTGTTGTTATAGATTTTGATTGAATATATTTTAATCGTTCATTGGATGTATCAGTAAAATACTGTAAAGGTTGACTTGTTCCTACTGAATTCGTATTATTAGGAGTCGTTGAATTTGTAATTGTCGTCGTTCGTGTTGTATTATGATGATTTAAATTCGGATCGGTTGTAAAATTTCGATGAAGTAAATGAACATGCGAGAGATTATTCGAGAGATAATCTTCGTTTTCATTAAGTGAAACATTGTGCAATTCATCGTCATCTGTTCGACCGACAAGTAGAACTGAATGTGCTCGTGGTGTTGTTGATGATAAATGATCATAGTGATGACTGTCCTGAGAAGTATTGTCTTCCATATCGGTATCGATCGACGATGCATTTGAATCAATATCATTTTCTTTCGAAACTAGAAAATAAAAACCGAAAAAAATTTAATATTATTCGATGAAATAAACAAAATCGAAACAGATTAGTAACAAAATACATCAAGCTTGCAACAAAAGAAAGACAAGCGTGCATATTACAGTCACAAAAACATGTGTGTTTATCGGTTGGGATAACTAGGTAGTTGTCTTACTTGAATTACTCGGTGATGATGATGTCGTATGAACATTGGAAAAGGTCGTGTGCGTTGTTGTTGATATGACTGCTTCCTGACAATCATCCCGATATCTATCTGAACTCATGGAATTTGAAAATTAGATTGAGAACGAAAGTCAAAAAACAGAATTGTGTTTTTCTTTCGATATACATTTTTGTTTATTTTTTTGTGTGTGTGTGTATACAAAACAGTGAAAAACAAAGTGAAACAAAAATATGAAGAGAAAACGAGGAGAGTTGAAAAGATTTTCATCTAATTTTTTTTTCTTCTTCTTCTGAATTTCTAATAGATCGATCGGGACTTACTTAAAAGCATTTCATTGATAAGATCGTCGACTTGTTTCGTATCTTGATTGTAACGTGTGACAAGATCGACCATTAAACGTGCGATATTCTGCAATGGAGGTAATAATAACAATAATTCTCCGAAACGGCCACGCATTAATGGTCGTTGTTGATTGATATATGTTTCTAAATTAACTTGAATACGTCGACGTAATTCTTTGACACGCATTGGATCGGATAAAGATTTATTATCTTCAAACAAAAAGAAAAACGAAACAAAATATATTTTGAAATCGAGTTTTTTTTTGTTCTTCGACTAACCATTATCAAAAAATACAATCGCTTTCAAACAAGCGTATTCTTTCTCGTCGAGTTGATTGTCTTTCAATGGTTTAACAAGTTCATCAAGAATTCTTCCCGCTGCTCGACTTAAACCGGGATCAGATGCATTTCGAGGTATAACATAATGATTGCCCAATAGTAAATAATCATCACAATTCAATGAACGACATGCTACACCTAATATGAGATTTTCACCCGTATGACCACGTAAGAGAGCAATCTAAATTCGAATTTAATCAATCGAATATTTGTTTGTTTTCGTTACTTTATCGTTATCGGATAATTCGACAAAACTCTTTAAATCTTTAGCCCATTCAATTAAACTTCTTAATTGATAGTTCATTGATATGCCAATAGTTTCTAATGTTGCTTGTACACGTTCTTTATCCGATGGTTGACGATCTAATTGAATATGTCGACCGATATACTATACAAGGAAGAAGAAAACAAATTGTGATTTGAAGTTATTTTCACATGTAATTACTTCTTGGGCAGTTTGTTCGGCTCGTAAAAGTGCCATAACACTTAAATCATCATCATCGTCGTCGTCGAGACTTGGCGAATGATGTAAATTAGGTTTCATATTCGTGAGTCCATAGTTATAATGATGACGTTGTCGTCCAAGACGATCTCTTTCTTTTTGTACAGCTAAATTTCACATAAATTTCTTTCTTTCTTTCGAAATTCTATAAATTTCGTAGAATTTACAAACCTTCTTTTTTCATGCCCATTCGAATGCATTTTCTATATTGAAGAAAATCAAATATCAAACGAAGGGGGAAAGAACCAACCAGATTCTTACTTCCATCGACAATGTCGACATTGATTTCGTTTGTCTTTATCAATTGTACAATTATTCTGATGTCGACATTCATAAACAGGATTTTTTCGAACACTTCGACGAAAAAATCCTTTACAACCATCGCATGATATTGCTCCGTAATGTTTGCCTAATTTCAAAAACAAAAACAAAACAAATCTCTCAATCATTCTTTTAACCTTCCCCCGCATCCGAGGGTGTACCTGTTGCTCGATCACCGCAAACAACGCAATCTAAACTTTCGGTATTATTTCCAAATGAATTATTTGTCATTGGTTTAATAGTTAATGCCATCGTTGTCGACATACCACCTGTTGATTGATTGAAACAAAGATTTTCATCATCGAACTCACGTTTTATACTGATCAAACTGTCACTTCGCTCGTCGCTATCCACTATATGTTGCACTAAACACAAAAGTGAGCATGTCAATAAACAAACAAATGCTACGAGAGAGAAGAAAAAAAAGCGAGATGCAAGAAAATGCAGAGGTATATATCAACATTATCATCCAATGCCACACATCGAATCATGCGCAAACTGCGTGACACGTAGTACAAGAGCCCCTTTTTTTCTTTCTTTTCTTTCTTTTCTTTCTGATTGAGTATGTGTATGTGTGTATAAAGTAGGTAGTATAAGAGAACCAAAAAGAGGGAAAAAGAAAGGGAGGAGAGATAAGAAATAAAAATGATAGTCGCTCACAAAGAAGAAAGAGAGGGAGAGAAAACAAAACATACGGCCAAATATTCATGGATTAGTTTATTTTTCACACGCAGTAACAGCATGATTTATTGAACAAATGACAAATCATTTTTTTTCTCTCTCTCTCTCTCTCTTTCTCTTTTTCGTCATTCACAATATAATTTTGAAAATTATACAAGCCGATCGGGCTTATTTTTTTTTGTTGTTCCTTCAGTAGTCTTATACGGCAATGTTTACGATAGGGAGAGAGAGAGAGAGAGAGAGAGAGAGAGAGAGAAAAGTGTCGTACGCATCGTAGGACGATATAACCCGATATATGTATATCAAAAAGAAGAAAAAAAATATAAACCAACTACGTCTACAATATTCGTAGGAATAGTAATGCAATAAACATCGATTTGTAAAGGACGACGGGGAATGGTTTAACCTCGTTAAACGATAATAATTTCAGCCTACCTGAAGACGATGCCATTGATGATAACGATTATAAATAAAACATTCCAAAAGAACGAAGAAGAAGAATATCTAAAGAAAGAAAAAATATTATATTTTAATGTACCCAAATGACAAACCGAGATCGCGAATCGGCGAAGAAAAAAAATCCGTCGGGAAGGAGAAAAAACTAGAAGGTTACGTGTACCGAAAGAAAAATATCGAACAGTGTACTGTTTTTTTTAACATAAGTTTCCTCCCGAAAACAATAGAAATCTTGATTGAAGTTAAAACAAACGTTGTTTATTCATTGCCCTATTTGAATTCATCAAATATCGAAAATTCCATTAAAAAGAATACTCAGCGATCGAGTTTCATTTTTGTTCGTTCTTTTTTCTTCTGTTCCGTTTTTTTTTCTTTTTTCCATTTCTCTTTTTAAAGAATTACGAGAATGTACTAGAAGTAAAAATGGAGAAAATTTTTATCCGACATATAGTAAACGAGGTCATTGTACTAAAGTAAAAGATGAACGAAGAAAAACAAAAGTATAACTATCAGCAGTTTCTATTTTTATAATTCTTATTCATACTTAAAGAACTCTACTTTCAAAATTGTCACATTTCTTTTCATCTGCTATTGATACTTGCCAAGACTCTCGACAGTTCGAATGAGAAACAAATACAATTTGTCTGATTATCTCTTTTTTTCCTCTAGACTGTCGTTTCTTATTTCTTCCTTCTTGTTTTTTTGCATTTATTGTCTAGACATTTGCAGACAACCGATCGAGTTGGTACGCTAGGAACTCGCAAAAGTCATTTTCTCTATCGATTATTCATTTCGAATGTCTCTGCAAGACAGAAAAAAACGAAAAAAAACTTGTTTAATTCGAACACAATGGCGTCGTCTTGAAATAGAAAAAAACACAACAACAGATTCGATTGTTCGACAACGCAAAAACGAAAAAGCAAAAAAAAGATGAGTCGTATAATATGTTGTTGTTTTTTTCAAACTCACCTTGAAATATTAATTTATAGATATAGCGAATAAAAAAAAAGAAAAACTATTAGTTTTGTTTTTTTTTTCGATAATGATATAGGAGAAGGTGTGACCAATGAGAATAAATCGACGAATTAAATATATTTGCAGCAAAATCAACACTGAATAAACGTAATTGAAAAAGAAAACATAGTATATTTTGGAGTCTCAAGACACAGTGTCTCATGATTTGTTGTTTGGTAAGATTACTGCCATCTATCCCGACGTGTTTTTTTTGCGAACAAAATCAACTCGAAAAAGATAATTGAAAATCTTTCGAAATGTTTTTTTTATTTTGAAATAAAATTTCTTTGAATGGTTACCATTATAAACAAATCAGAGCCTTTCTATTGACGTACCTTTGTTTACAAATGGTCCATTGAGAAATCTGTTGCTCCTATTTCTCTTCTTCCGGCTTCTACAATTGAGAAGACTATTCGAAATTCGAACAATTATGTCAACAAATTGTCCATCATTTGTTCGACATCAATCTCTCGAAGCCACGCAAGTTATTCCCCTATTCGATTCAACAACAACAACATTTACATCGACACCACCATTCAAACCCAAAGCTGGCGAAGTCTATGTGATGAAACTTGATATCGGTCATGAAAGTAAGTTCCGATGAATAAAATATGGAGACATTGGTATATCACGGATGAATTGATTTTTTTCTAGATGATTGGCGTAGTGATGGTTATCGTTGGGTACAAATCGCTGCTCGACGTTTGCCAACGCATAATCCCGTTATAAAAAAATGTTATTTTCATGCCGGACAAAAGAATAAAAAGAAAAGCAAAGATTTCGAAAAGCAAGCGTTCGTTTCGCTTGTCGATCCATCGAAAGTTGTTGTACAATATCTTGGCGATGAGAATGTTGCCGAAGAATTTCCACATGGCAATTCAAAGAAAAATACCAAACCATTCTTTCGTACACGACCATCGTTATTAAACAAACTCATATCAGAAGCAGCAACCAATGCTGAAACAGCACAGATTTTCAAACAATATACAGCAAATAATTCACATGATGATGATGAAGATGATGACGATATCGATGACGATGACGATGACGGTGAAGAATCAACAGTAAATCATTCATTAGAAAATGAAGAAACAGTCGATGATAGTGATCAACAACAAAAGAAATCTTCGAATATTAAACATGAGCCAAAGAAACCGAAGATTGGTCCGGAAATTTTATCACAACCGAGAAATATCGAACAGATACGCAATGTCAAACGACGTTTAGCTCGTCGTCTAGTTGCATCAGCCGATGAAATCTCGGAATTGTATCGTTTTGCACGTGAAACACCGAACTATATTGTTCGTTTTACTTTAATACCCAATATCGTTGCAATTGCATTTTCCAATGAATCAATGCATGAATTCAATCTTTTACTTGACCATCCTGATCTTGTTTCTCAGCCCAATGTTTTAATTACATTCGATTCATCGTATACAATCAATGCTTTTCATATCACCTGTGTTTTCTATCGACATACGGCTATGAAAGAAGAACCGTGCATACTCTTAGGTTGTGCGCTACATAATCGTCGAACTGATGATGTTTATGAATATATTCTCACACATTTGAAACAACAATGTCCGAATATTGAAGCTCGTTGTTTGTTTATTATTGATCATGATGGAAATACATTGAAAAATAACTATTTATCAATATTTCTTCCACATTTACGTATAATTCATACGTGGAATTATGTGTTTTCACAATTACGTGCGTGGCTTTTGCAAAATGGCCGAACACAAGCTGATTATCAATTCTACAATGCTGAATTGAAATCGTTGTTATTATGTGCGGATATGTCGACGTTTACACGATTGTACGATCGATGTAAATCGAATTGGACACAAGAATTTCGAACCTATTTTGAACAGATTATTTTGCCATTAGTTGATACTGATTTAGGATCGTGGATTTTGAAAAAATATGATCTATTCGATGCCTATGCTGGCATAAAAGGACTAGTTTGTGAACAATTTCAAGTTGTTGTAAGTTGAATTGTGACGAAAGAGACTCGTTGTAAAATATTTGTCATGTTTTCAGTCAGCACAATTACGTGATTGGCGTGAATCTCGTTTTGATAGTGGAGCAATGGCATTTTATTGGTTACAAATGTATTTTGTTCAACAAATTCGAAAGTCATATTCACGTCTCGGTGGTATCTATTCGTTAAAGCCAGGTGTCTATGAAAAATGGGCAATCAATGCAGTGAATTCCAGTGCTGCACACGAGTCTATTAAAGCTTTGCCACCGGAGAAAATCGTCGAACATGTACGAGCAAAAGTCATTATTTCATCGGTTCATCATCCACATTTACAAGCCAAACGTAGTGGTGAACAACAGATTTTAACATTATCACCAGTCAAACGTTTGAAAACAACAACAACATTCGATGGTACATCACATCATCATCGACAGCCATGTATTATTGCAACAACAACAACAGGAACACCACATCAAGTGACAACTGCAGATTTGAAAGCAACATTACTTGCAGCTGCAGCTGCAGCTCAACAACAACCACGAACGATGACTGTATGTTAAGATAAATCTATCTGTTCAATGCAAAGTTGTTCCTTTTGCTTTCTAGATACGTCGAATTGCAACAACAACTAGTCCACAGCAACAGCAGCAGCAACAACAACAACAACCAACATTTCGTTTGACAACTGCTCCAAACACAGCGTCGTCTCAACAACCACAACAATTCATTATAACAACAGCTGGCACAGCATTACCGCTAACTCAAACAACAACAACAAGTGGTTTAGTAGATGATTCGTCTCTTTACGATGATGGAACAGGTGATTTAAGTGGTTGTCTTGTAACAACAACAACAACATCGCCAACATCGAATAATTCAGCGCAAACACGTTCATCATTTGTTCGTTCGGGTCTACCGACCAATGTTCTTCGATTGACTGTTGTACGAAAATGATAGCTCAATTTTTCGCTCTGATTTGTTTTTTTTTCTATTTTGCCCTTGTTTTCTTCTTTTTTTTTCGTTGATCATTGCATGTCTGTATCTTGATGTACAGGTTTATCTTTCTTTTTTCTTTTTCTATGTACATAGGATCAGCTTTATTGTTATTGTTTTTTTCTTCTTTTATATAAATAAGATGAACAAAAAAGAAAAAGACCTAATCTTATATTTCACTATCAAATCCAATCAAAAATATTAGTTTAAATAGTACAATATCGATAGTTGCATGCATTCGGTTGAGGAAGGAGAAAAACGAAAAATGTTTGACAATTTGTTATTGAAATTGAACGGCATGCTGAACAAGTATTGCTTGAATCGAAAAAACAGACGATACTTGATGCAGTTGTGAAAGCTGCTGCCGGATATTGACCGGCATACCAGCCAGTAGCAACTGTGCCACAACGATTAGGTGATTCAGGTGCATTGATAAGAACTTTGCCTGCTGGATCGAGAAAACGAATCCAAACCGATGTTTGATTATTGAATGGAGATGTATTATCACAGTAATTAATCGATTGTGTATAAACAATGTTTCGTGTTGCATCACTGTTGTTTGTGTAGTTCGAACATTGAAATGGTGCTGTGCTTGAATATTGATATGAAGTCACAGGAAATGCTGTGCAAATAGGAGCACTATTTGCGTCTGTAGTACTAGTTGATTCAGTTGCAGCTGCGTATGTATTTTGTATTGTTATAGTTTTATTTGTATTCGAAGCAAGAGTATAAATTGCAATGATTAAACTTACAATTGTCAATAGAGAAATAATGATAAGTGCAAGAATTAAGGTGATTAAACATGAACGAGAATTTGGTTGAACAGAAGTTGAAGTAGCATTGATGTCAAATCCATAGGATTGTCTAAGTGAAGAATTAATAATTGAAAAGATTTTTGTTTTTGATTTACCGATAATCATCTTTCGGCAGAACGTCGATGTCATCAACATCAAGATTAAATACAGTTCCAGATATAGGTCGTTGTCTTTCTTCAAAATTTGACATTAAACTTTTTTTTTTGTTGCTACAAACGAATAGGTATGGAAATCGATTATGAAATGAAGCTATCGAAACAACACTTTTTTTTATTTAAAAGTCAATAACGACTAAATAAAATAGACGACTTTTTAATTGACATTCGAAGGCAACAAGAAAGTGCAGGAATTTATTTGTGTAAATACATATTTTCTTTCTTGTCAAGGATGATCGTAATGAGTAAATCCTTGATGATAAAGCCATATGAACTATTTTTCTTTTCAAACTACAATGTGATTATACAAAGTGATTGAAAGTATTATCGGTTAACGGCATCTTTTCTATTGAATGATATTCGATATACCGTTGGTAATAGACTATTAACTATTCTGAGTGAATGACATATTTCAAATCGATCACTATGTCAATTAGATAACTAAACTGTCGTTTATCATCGTTGATTTTTATTGTCCAACGATCAGTAGTTATTCGGTCAGATTTCGATCTAGCGAACCGAATGAAAGAACTCAACAGTGAGAGAAAATATGAAAAAACTATTGAATTATTTCATGAACACAAACAAATCGATGATAAAACTAATCGATTAGCTATCGAACAAGCTGATCATCTATGTGAAAATTCCAGTGATTAGAACGAAGGTCGAATTGCATTTCGACAAAAACGAGAAGCAAATTTTGAAGGATGCTAAACTGGTTGACACAATTTAAATATTCGCACTAATAAAAAAAGTCCTGAAGATAATTCAAATTAAATTGAAAATCAGGCTTGCCAAATCTCCTGATTTTCGAAATTTCGAAGAATTTTAATTTTCTGGCTATATTTTCAAGCAGTGAAGGAGATTTTAGATGATACTAAACTGAGCATAGTGGCAGAAGATTGTAAAGTCTGAAATAATTTTC
>Ga0209922_102925_pt1 | contig 14148 bp, 12 predicted proteins | sample ThiBiot_500_biof_FD_183946 | JGI IMG/M metagenome (GOLD analysis project Ga0209922, IMG submission 183946) | Wastewater bioreactor microbial communities from Cape Town, South Africa - Thiocy_expt_500_biof (SPAdes) | ecosystem: Engineered > Bioreactor > Thiocyanate-remediating > Anaerobic-Aerobic ...
TGTTCGGGGGCGGGCAGGAGGCGGCGCGCATCTCGGGCGCGCTGGGCGCGGCCGACATCGCGCGCTGGGTGCGCTCGGCGGCCTGATCAGCCGCCGCGCAGCCAGTCGGCCACGGCCTGCACGCGCGCGGCGTGGATCATCTCGCCCACTTTTTGGCCCGTAACGCCCATGGACGCTGCGCGGGCAGCTATCGTGCTGGTAGCAACCGATTGCACCACCGCCAGCGCCGCGTTCAGGCGCGCGCGCTGGGGGTAGGGCGTGTCCTCGAAGCCCAGGCGCCCGCGCGCGTCGCACTCGCAGGCCAGCAGGACCTCGTCGAGCCGCGCCGGCTTGCGGATCGCGTCGCAGCGCTCCAGCAGCCGCACCAGCGCGGCCGCGCCGAGCTCGCCGCTCCTGTGGATGTTGCCGTGCTCGCGCGCCACCACGTCGGCCAGCTCGCGGCAGTCCACGGGCACGCGCAGGCGCTCGGCCACGGCCTTGAGCAGTTTGCTGCTGCGCTGCTCGTGGCCGATGTGGCGCGGCAGCACGTCGGCCGGCGTCGTGCCCTTGCCCAGGTCGTGCGTGAGGCAGGCGAAGCGCACGGCCAGCGGCGCCGAGAGGCGCGCGGCCATGTCCAGCACCATCATCAGGTGCACGCCGGTGTCCACCTCGGGGTGGTGCTCGGCGCGCTGGGGCACGCCCCACAGGCGCTCCACCTCGGGCAGCACCACGGCCAGCGCGCCGCACGCGCGCAGCACGTCGAACATGCGCGAGGGCTTTTCCTCCATCAGCCCGCGCGAGAGCTCCTGCCACACGCGCTCGGCCACGAGGTGGTCGGCCTCGCCGGAGCGCACCATCTCGCGCATCAGCGCCATCGTCTCGGGCGCGACCGTGAAGCCGGTGAAGCGCGCCGCGAAGCGCGCCACGCGCAGGATGCGCACGGGGTCTTCGCGGAAGGCGTCGGTCACGTGGCGCAGCACGCGCCGCTCCAGGTCGCGCGCGCCGCCATAGGGGTCAAATAGGCCTTCAGCGCCCGTCCAGTCTGCGCTGGCAGCTATCGCGTTGATAGTGAGGTCGCGCCGCGAGAGGTCTTCCTCCAGCGTCACGTCGGGCGAGGCCTGCACGACGAAGCCCCGGTAGCCGCGCCCGCTCTTGCGCTCGGTGCGCGCCAGCGCGTACTCCTCGTGCGTCTCGGGGTGCAGGAACACGGGAAAGTCGCGCCCCACGGGCACGAAGCCGCGCGCCACCATGTCCTCGGGCCGGGCGCCCACGACGACCCAGTCGTGGTCATTGACGGGGCGGCCCAGAAGCCGGTCGCGCACGGCGCCGCCCACCATGTAGATCTGCATGCGGGCAGTGTAGGGCAGGGGGCTATGCGACTTCCACCACCAGCGCCGGGTCGAACAGCGGGTTCTCGTTCACCCCGTCCTTGCCGTAGCCGCGCGGGTTGCACAGCACGCGCGTGCCGTGCAGCAGGTAGTCGAAGCTGTCATGCGTGTGGCCGTGTATCCACAGCCGCGCGCCGCTGGCTGCGACTAGGCCTTCCGCGTCGGACACGAAGATGGCGTTCAGCGGCGAGCCGGCGAAGCGCGGGTGGATGCTGCGCGGCGAGGGCGCGTGGTGGGTGATGACCACCGTGGGCCCGTCGAAGGGCCGCGCCAGCTCGCGCGCCAGCCACTGCACGTTGGCGTCGTACAGCGCGGCCGCGTCCTGGGGGCTGAACAGGGGGGCGTCCGGCTGCTCCGCGGTGCGTATGCGCTGGAAGTCGCGCACGAGGCGCTGTGCCTCTTGCATGGCATCGGCGCGCGCCCGGCCCTCGCCGGCGATGCGGAAGTCGCTCCACAGCGTGGTGCCGACGAAGCGCACGCCCTGCAGCGCGAGGCTGCGGTTGTCCAGCAGCTGCACGGGGCCGTCCGCGCACAGCGCCCGCAGCGTGCGCGCGGTCTGCTGCAGGCTCGCGCCATAGAACTCGTGGTTGCCCGGCACGTACAGCACCGGCTTGCCGAAGCCCCGGGCCCAGGCGACGGCCTGCCCGGGCCGGGCGATGTCGCCGGCCAGCACGACCACGTCGGCGTCGGTGCGTGGGTGCTCCATGCCCTGCACGCCCAGGTGCAGGTCCGACAGGATGTGCAGCCTCATGGCGGCGGCCCCCGCGGTTCAGCCGCGGCGCGCGCGGTACGGTTCCTCGAAGTCCAGGAAGTCCTGCTCGGCCAGCGCGCCGTCGATCCAGGCCTTGACCCCCGGCAGCTGCTGCACGCGCTGCACGTAGCCGGCGATGGGCTCGGGCAGCGGCAGGGCGTAGGTGGCCAGGCGCATGCACACGGGCGCGTAGAACGCGTCGGCGATCGTGAAGTGGCCGAACAGCATGGGGCCGCCGTGGCGCGCGAGCAGCTCGCCCCACATGTCCGCCAGGCGCTGCACGTCGGCGCGCACGCCGGCCTGGTCGCGCCAGAGGATGGCGCCCACATCGGGCAGGCGCGCCTCGATGTTCATGGGGCAGTGGCTGCGCAGCGCGGTGAAGCCGCTGTGCATCTCTGCCGTCACGCTGCGGGCGTGGGCGCGCGCGGCGCGGTCCTCGGGCCACAGCCGCTTGCCGGGGTGCGTCTCGGCCAGGTATTCGGCGATCGCCAGGCTGTCCCAGACCGTGAGGCCGCCATCGACCAGCACGGGCACCTTGGCCGTGGGGCTCACGGCCTTGAGCCGGCGCTTGAACTGGGAGTTGGCGTCGAAGCTGTCGAAGCGCACGGGCACTTCCTCGAACGCGATGCCTGCCTGGCGCAGCAGCACCCAGGGGCGCATGGACCACGACGAATAGTTCTTGTTGCCGATGTAGAGCTGGAGCATGGCGGGTTTCCTTTCGGTGGATGCCGCAAGAGTGTGGGCCGCATGCGCTTGCCCATGTCGGGCGAGGAGTTTCTCAAACGGGCCAGACCACGCCGTTGTCGTTGAGGATGGCGTCCAGCGGCATGTCGTGCGCCTCGGGCTCGAAGTCGTCCAGGTAGCCCTGCGTGAAGCCCAGGCCCACGGTGAATGGCCGCGGCTGCAGCGTGGCCAGCGTGCGGTCGTAGAAGCCGCCGCCGTAGCCCAGCCGGTAGCCGCCGGGGCCGTAGCCCACGCAGGGCACGAACAGCAGCGTGGGCACGATGACCTCGGTGTCCTTGGGCTTGGGGATGCCGTAGGCGTCCTCCTCCATCTCGCAGCCGGGGTACCAGGCGTGGAAGGTCAGCGTGCGGTGCTGCTTGTTGACCACCGGCAGGCCGATGCGGCGGCGCTGGGGCTCGTCCAGCAGCTCGCCGTCCTCCTTCCAGCGGTGCAGGGCGGGCAGGGGGTCGAACTCGCCCTTGATGGGCCAGTAGGCGCCGATCGCGGTGTCCGGGCGGTCCACGAGCCAGATGCGCATCACGCGCTGCAGCAGGTCGGCGCGCCGCAGCCGGTCGGGCATGTCCAGGCGTTGTGCTACCAAAGTGCGGCGCAGGGCTGCTTTGTCCATTACATAATCCCCCAATGCATTGGCTCAAGATTTTGACACCGCTGGTCGCGGGGGCCGCGCTGGCTGCCGCCGCGCCGTGGGCCGCGGCCCAGAATCGTGGCGACGATACCCTGCTGGAGATGCAGCAGGCCTTCCGCAAGGGAGACAAGTCAAGATTGACCGCGCTGCTGCCCACCGTGCGCGGCCATGCGCTGGAACCCTGGGCCGCCTACTGGGAGCTGCGCGCGCGGCTGGACCAGGCCCAGAGCGACGAGGTGAACGCCTTCCTGCAGCGCTTCGCCGGCACCTACCAGGAGGACCGCCTGCGCAACGACTGGCTGCTGCTGCTGGGCCAGCGCCGCGACTGGGACCAGTTCACCGAGCTGCACCCGTACTACCGCATGGGCGACGACCGCGAGGTGCGCTGCTACGCGCTCGCCATCGACCAGATCAAGGGGACGGCCGCCGAGGACGCCGGCGCCGAGGTGCTGCGCAACTGGTACGCGCTGCGCGACCTGGACGACGGCTGCTCCAACGCCGCCGCCGAGATGCTGGCGGCCAGGAAGATCAAGCCCCTGGACGTGTGGCGCAAGGCGCGCCTGGCTGCCGAGGCCAACCGCCTGCGCATGGCGCGCAAGGCGGTGGAGATCGTCGCGCCCGACGCCCTGGCGCAGTTGCGCGAGGCGCTGGACTCCCCTTCCAAGTACCTCACCGGCCGCGCCACGGCCCGGGGCAAGGAGCGGCAGGAACTCGTGGTGCTGGCACTGGTGCGCATGGCCATGGGCGACGCCGGCGCCGCGGCGGGCCTGCTGGACAACAAATGGGGCGTGCACCTCTCGGCCGAGGAGCGCAACTGGCTCTGGGGCCTGATCGGCAAGCAGGCCGCGCTGTCGCTGTCGCCCGATGCGCTCACCTACTTCGGCAACGTGAGCCGCGACACCGACCTGAACGACGACATGCTGGCCTGGAAGGTGCGCGCCGCGCTGCGCGCCGGCCAGTGGAAGCTGGTGGGCCGCAGCATCGACGCCATGAGCGCCCGCGCGCGCCAGGACAGCACCTGGGTGTACTGGAAGGCCCGCTCGCTCACCGCGGGGCGCGCCAGCGAGGAAGACCGTGCCGCGGCGCGCCAGCTGTACGAGCGCATCGCCGGTACCTCGGGCTTCTACGAGCAGCTGGCGCTGGAGGAGCTGGGCGCGCGCGTCACGCCCGCGCCCGCGCCCGTGCCGCTCACCGACGCCGAGAAGGCCGCGGCGCGCGCCAACCCCGGCCTGAACCGGGCGCTGTACGCCATCGCGCTGGGCCTGCGCAGCGAGGGCGTGCGCGAGTGGAACTACACCACCAACCTGCACCAGCAGGGCGGCATGTCCGAACGCGACCTGCTGGCCGCGGCCGACCTGGCCTGCGAGCGGCAGGTGTGGGACCGCTGCATCAACACCAGCGAGCGCACGCGCGACGTGATCGACGTGGCGCAGCGCTTTCCCATGCCGTACCAGACCACCGTGGTGCAGCGCGCGAGGGGCATAGGCCTGGACCCTGCCTACGTCTACGGCCTGATCCGCCAGGAAAGCCGCTTCATCATGGACGCGCGCTCGGGCGTCGGCGCATCGGGGCTGATGCAGGTCATGCCGGCCACGGCGCGCTGGACGGCCCGCAAGATCGGCCTGACGGGCTTCACGCCCCAGCAGATCAACGACCGCGACACCAACATCACCATCGGCACGGCCTACCTCAAGCTGGCGCTGGACGACTTCGACGGCTCCATGCCCCTGGCCGCCGCCGCCTACAACGCCGGCCCGGGCCGCCCGCGCAACTGGCGCAACGGCCCGGTGCTGGACGCCGCCATCTGGGCCGAGAACGTGCCCTTCAACGAGACGCGCGACTACGTCAAGAAGGTGCTGGCCAACACCGTGAACTACGCCGCCATCCTGACCGGCCAGCCGCAGTCGCTCAAGAGCCGCCTGGGCACCGTGGGCCCGCGCGATGCGCGCGAGCCGGAGCCGAACAAGGACCTGCCCTGAGGCTAGCCCTCACCCCGGCCCTCTCCCGGCGGGCGAGGGGGTGAAAACCGACGCGGGCGGTCGCCCCCGCCCCTTTGGGGAGAGGGAGGGGTGAGGGGCTGCCATCTCATGCCACATCGTCGCCCGCGGGCGGCGCCTTCTCGCCCGTGACCATGGCGCGCACCAGGTTCTCGCGGTGCTGCCAGCTCGTCCACAGCATGCCGGCCACGTGCAGCGCTATCAGCGCCAGCAGCGCCCAGCCCAGGCATTTGTGCAGGTTGGCGAGCCAGCCGTAGCCCCAGAACATGTCGGTGGTGTAGAGCCAGCCGGTGAAGCCCAGCAGTCCCAGGTCGGTCAGCAGCGCCAGCACCATCCAGCCGCCCAGCGGGTTGTGGCCGATGTAGCGCGGCGCATGGCCCGCCAGCGCCGCGCGCGCGTAGGCCAGCGTGGCGCGCGGCGCGCGCACGAACTGCGCGAAGCGCGCGTAGTGGCTGCCGCGAAAGCCCCAGGCCAGGCGCGCGGCGAGCAGCGCGATGACCACGTAGCCCGTGTTCTCGTGCAGCGGGCCGGTGTCGTCGCTGCTCCACCAGGCCACGGCCACGGTGGCCACCATGCCCCAGTGCAGCAGGCGCACCGGGGCGTCCCACACGCGCATCAGTCTTCCACGCGCTCGAAGGTCTTGGGATCGAAGAAGGCTTCCACGCGCTTGCCGTCAGGGGTCTTGCCGTAGACCTCGTAGCAGGTGTCGGTCTTTTCCATGCGGCGGATGGTCCAGCCTTCCTGGACGAGCTTCTTCTCCAGCTCGGTGTGGGGGCGCCATTCGGCCTTGGGGTATTCCTTGCATTCCACCTTGCCGTGGGCGAAGGCGGCGCCCGCGCTGGCGGCGATGGCGAGGGCGGCGATGCGGGTGATCCAGTGCATGGTGTTTCCTTCAGGGTTTTGCCCAGCGGCGCAGCAGGTTGTGATAGACGCCGGTGAGCTGCACGAGCCGCATGTCGTCCGGCGCCACCAGGGGGGTGAGCTGCTGTATCGACTGGTCCAGGTCGAACAGCAGCGTGCGCTCGCCCTCGTCCGGCACCAGGCTCTCGATCCAGAAGAACGAGGCCACGCGCGCGCCGCTGGTGACGGGCGTCACGCGGTGCAGGCTGGTGGAAGGGTAGAGCACCATGTCGCCCGCGGACAGCTTCACGGTCTGCACGCCGAACGGGCCTTCCACCTCCAGCTCGCCGCCCTCGTATTCCTCGGGCTCGGCCAGGAACAGCGTGGCCGACAGGTCGGTGCGCATCTGCTGGCTGCTGCCGGGCAGGTACATGAGCGCGCTGTCCACGTGCGCGCCGTAGGTGCCGCCGCCCGCATAGCGGTTGAACTTCGGCGGGTAGATGGTGCGCGGCAGCGCGGCGCTGATGAACAGCGGCGTCTGCGCCAGGCGGCGCAGTATCTGCTGGCCCAGGCGCACGGCCAGGTCGCTGCCGTCGGGGATCTGCTGGTTGCGCTTGACGGCCTTGGCCAGCGTGCCCGCGGTGGCGGCGCCGTCGTCCCAGTTGGCGGCGTCCAGCTCCTGGCGGAACTGGCGCACCTGCTCCTTGGTGAGAACCTGGTCTATGGAGATCAGCATGATGGTGTGAGTGTGTCGTGGGTGATGTCGGACAGCTGGGCGCAGCCGGCCTGCGCCATGCAGGCGTGCAGCTCCTCGGCCAGCATCTGCAGCATGTGGGCCACGCCCAGGGCGCCGGCAACGGCCAGGGCGTAGACCTGCAGCCGGCCGACGAGCACCGCGTCGGCGCCCAGGGCCAGGGCCTTGAAGGCGTCCTGGCCGCTGCGCACGCCGCCGTCGAGCAGCAGGGGGTAGCCGGCGCCCACGGCGGCGCGCAGGGCGGGCAGCATCCGCAGGCTGGCGGGTCCAGGCTGCGCCCGCCGTGGTTGGAGACGATGAGGCCGGCCGCGCCCGCGGCCTGCAGCTCGCGCGCGTCATCGGGGTGCAGCACGCCCTTGATCCAGACGGGCAGGCGCGTGCTGGCCAGCAGCCAGCGCAGGTCGTCCCAGCGCGGGGCGTGGCGCATGGCGCCCTGGAAGATGCGGCTCTCGCCCGCGGCCGGCTGGGCCGGCGCCGGCTGCGGGTAGCGCGCCAGGTTGGCGCTCACGCAGTCGGGGGGCATGGCAAAGCCGGCCTGCAGCGCGCTGCGGCTGGCCAGCTGGATGCTGGCGTCCAGCGTGAGCACGATGGCGCGGTAGCCGGCGTTCTCGGCGCGGTGCAGCAGGTCCAGGCTGTGTTCGCGCTGCGGCTGCAGGTAGAGCTGGAACCAGCGCGCCGGGCCGCTGGCCGCGGCGATGTCTTCCAGCGTGCAGGACGACAGCGTGCTTGCCACCAGGCAGCTGCCCGTGGCCTGGGCGGCGCGGGCGGTGGCGATCTCGGCGTCGGGGTGGGCGAGCCGCTGGTGCGCCACGGGCGCCAGCAGCAGGGGGTGGGGCAGGTCCATGCCGGCCAGTTGCAGGCGCGTGTGGCCCGTGCGCACGTCGCGCAGCAGGCGCGGCAGCACGGCCCAGCCGGCGAAGGCGGCGCGGTTGGCGGCCACCGTCGCATCCCAGCCGCAGCCGCCGGCCACGTAGGCGTGGCGGCCCGCATCCATGGCCTGGGGGGCCAGGCGTTCGTAGTCGATGGCGTTCCAGACGCCGGGGGGGATGCGGTTGGCAGGGTTCATCAAAAACAATAGCTGCTAGCGCCCACCCAGTAAGCGCCAGCAGCCATTTTGCCTTACAAGTCCAGGTTCAGCGTCAGGCGCACCGCGCGGCCGTCGCCCTTGTACAGGAAGGCGCCCGAGCGGTACACGGCCGTGTAGTAGTCCTTGTCGGTCACGTTCAGCACGTTCAGGCGCAGGTCGGCATGCTTGTTGATGCGGTAGCTGGCGAACAGGTCGTACACGCTGAACGAGGGCACGGGCTGCGAGCACATGCCGTTGGCGTAGCCGGCGCCCGTGTCGGGCTGGCCGCCGCAGCGGTCGCTCTCGTAGCGTGCGGTGGCGCCGAGCGAGAAGTTGCGCGTGAGCTGGTACTTGCCCTGCACGGCGAAGGTGCGGTCGGCGAAGTTGGACAGCGGGTTGCCCACGTTGGTGGCCGTGGCCGAGCGCAGCACCTTGGACTTCATGATGGCAAGGCCCGCCTGCACCTGGAAGTCCCTGGTCACGTTGCCGGCCAGGCCGAACTCGATGCCGCGCACGCGGTTCTTGCCGGTGTTGAAGGTGCCCTGGGTGTCGTAGTTGGCGCCTTCCATCACGTCGTTCTTGGTGGTCTGGAATACCGCGGCCGTGGCCAGCAGCTTGTCGTCCAGCAGGTTCCACTTGGTGCCCAGCTCGATGTTCTGCGAGGTCTCGGGCTTGGCGCCTGCGGCGCTGCCGTTGTAGATGACCAGGCCGCCATAGCCGGAGTTGGTGCCGGAGTCGGGCTCGCCACCGTTGATGTCCTGCGCGGAGCCGTAGCTGGCGTAGACCATGCCCATGGGGTTGATCTTGTAGCTCACGCCCAGGTGGCCGTTGAGCAGCGTATCGCTGAAGTTGTAGTCGCCCGTCTGCGCCCCCGTGGCGTTGAAGACGTCCATGCCCAGCTTGTAGTGGTCTGCGCGCAGGCCGCCGAACAGCGTCCACTTGTCGGTCAGATCCACCGTGTCCATGGCCGACAGCGCGAAGGTCTTCACGCGCCAGTCGCGCGTCATGGGGTTGCGCTTGTAGCTGCGGCCGGCCAGGTCGCCCAGGTTGGCCAGCGGGACGCCGTTCGCGTCGGTGATGCAGAAGCCGTTGTTGGCGGTGGCCGTGGCGTTGGTGCGGCAGTTGGGGGTGCCGGTGGTGGTGATGGCGTAGTTGCCCGACTTGACCCTGTGATCGGTGTATTCGAAGCTGAAGATGAACTCGTGCTTGAGGCCGCCGATCTGCGTGTCCCAGCGCAGGTTGTCCTGGTGGGCGAAGTACTTCACGTCCTGCCAGCCCGTGTGGCCGTTGTCGATGGCGGCGCGCTGCGCGGTGGCGTTGAACGAGGCGCCGGTGGTCACGTAGCCGTTGTCGGTGGTGCCGTAGCGCGTCAGGCTGGTGAGCTTGAGGTTGGGCGCGAAGCGGTAGTTGATGCGGGCCGTGGCCGTATCCACGTCGGACTGCACGAAATCGTTGTTCTGCGCATAGACCGGCACGCCCGTGGCCGGGCGGCGGTTGGGCTGCGTGCCAACGAGGTAGCCGCCCAGGTCGGGGCGCTTGTCCTTGCCGCGCAGGCCGTAGTAGTCCAGCGTGACCGACAGGTCGCTGTTGACTTCCCACAGGCCCGACAGCGCCAGGCCGTCGCGCCGGCGCACCGAGGGGCTGCGGTCCGGCACGTCCTCGCCTGCGGTCAGGGCATTGGCGCGCAGCGCGAACTTGTCGCTGAAGGCCTTGTTCATGTCCATGGTCAGGCGGTGGTGGTTGTCCGTGCCTATGCCGGCGGAGACCCGCGTGAAGTCGTAGTCCAGCGTGGCCTGCTTGGTCACGGCATTGATGGCGCCGCCAGCCGAGCCGCGGCCCGCGAAGCTGGAGTTGGGGCCCTTGGTGATTTCGATCTGCTCGATGGCGAAGCTCTCGCGCGTGGTCATGCCGGGGTCGCGCAGGCCGTCCACGAACACGTCGGAGCGCGCTTCCTGGCCGCGGATGATGTAGCGGTCGCCGAAGGCATTGCCGTTCTCGCCCGTGCCCAGCGTGATGCCGGGCTGTGCCGCCAGGATCTGCTTGAGGTCGGTCAGGCCCGAGTCATCGATGGCCGACTTGGTCACCACCTGGATGGTCTGGGGCGTCTCGGCCAGCGGGCGGGTGTGGCGCGAGTCGGCCGAGGTCTTGGCCTTGTAGGGCGCCCCGACCTCGGCGTTGGGGTTGGGGTCGATGGCCTGTTCCTGCACGGTCACGGCGGGCAGGGTGTGGGGCGCAGGCGTGGACGGCACCTGGGCCATGGCGCTGAGCGGCAGCAGGGCGGCGGCCATGCGCAGGCTCTTGGGCTTTTTGATGGATGAAAAGGACGGCATGTTGCTCTCGACGGTAGTTGAATTTCGCGAGCGATTATTGTTGCAAATCAATCGCATTTGAAAAAATGAATGCGAAAAATTTGCATTTGCACGCCGGGAGCGTGGTAGGGAGGCCGGTTTGTTGCCATCTGGCAACGGGTACGCCGCGCGGCCGCGGATTTCAGGCGTTGTGCAGCACCTCGCCCTCGCACCGGGCGGCGCCGCCGTCCACGAGTTCCTGGATCAGCTCGGCCATCCACTGGCCGGCGCTGCGGTCGGCGAAGTAGCGGCCGTGCAGCCGCGCGTAGTACGGCGTGGCGGCCAGCCAGGCCTGGACCTGCGCCAGCGGCGCCTGCTGCCATTCGAGCAGCTTGTATTTGAGCAGCACCTTGGCCGCGTGGCGCGCGTGCCTGACCGGGTCGGCCTCGAAGCCGGCCAGGCGCCTGCGCGCGCGCGCGATGGCCGCCGGCACGTCGCCGAACACGCTGCCGTGGCCGGGGATGACGGTGAGCGGCTGGAGCCGCTCGATCAGGTCCAGCGTGGCGCCCACGTCGGCGAAGGCGTGCGCGCCGTCGAGCTCGGGAAAGACCACGCCGAAGCCGTTCTCCCACAGCGCATCGCCCGAGATCAGCACGCGCGTGCGGGGCTCGAACAGCAGCACGGCGTGGGGGTCGTGGCCGGGCGCGGAATGCACCTGCCAGGCGCTGCCGCCCAGCGCCACCTCGCTGCCGGGCATGAGCCTGCCGTCGGCGCGAAAGCGCGGGCAGTCCTGGCCCGTGGGCTCGTAGCTCAGGGCCACCGGGTCCCAGGCCTGCACCTGGTCCCATTGCCCGGGGGGAATGTGCGTGACGAGCTGCGGCCAGCGCGCCTGCAGCGCCGCATTGCCGCCGCAGTGGTCGCTGTGCAGGTGGGTGTTGAACAGCCGGTCCAGCGGCCGCCCCTGCAGGCCCGACTCCACCAGCGCCACGGTCTGCGCCGCGTGGGCGCAGTAGCCGCTGTCGATCAGCGCCGTGGCGCCGCGCCCGTGGAACAGCACGTTGTTGGCCGACAGCCAGCCGCGTTCGAAAACGGTGATTTCGGGCGGAAGGGCAGGTGGATCAAGCGGCATAAGCTATCGTTTTGGTAGTTTCTCGGAGGTGGCGTCACTTGCTGGCGCGCAGCTCGCGGCGCAGGATCTTGCCCACGTTGGTCTTGGGCAGCTCGTCGCGGAACTCGATGTATTTTGGCCGCTTGTAGCCCGTCAGGTGCTGGTGGCAGTGGCGCTCCACCTCGTCCTCGGTGAGCGCGGGGTCGCTGCGCACCACGAAGACCTTGATGGCCTCGCCCTGCTTGTCGTCGGCCACGCCCACGGCCGCGCATTCGAGCACGCCGGGGCACTGGGCCACCACCTGTTCGAGTTCGTTGGGATAGACGTTGAAGCCGCTCACCAGGATCATGTCCTTCTTGCGGTCCACGATGCGGGTGTAGCCCTGCGCGTCCATGATGCCGACGTCGCCCGTGCGCATGAAGCCGTCCGCCGTGAAGGTGCGCGCGTTCTCCTCGGGCTGGTTCCAGTAGCCGGGCATGACGTTGGGGCCGCGTATGCAGATCTCGCCCGGCTGGCCCGGGGGCAGGCTGGCGTCCGCGTCGTCCTTGATGGCGATGTCTATGCCCGGCAGCGGCAGGCCTATGCTGCCGCTGAAGGCCTGGCTGTTGACCGGGTTGTTCGTGCCTATGGCGCAGGTCTCGCTCATGCCCCAGCCCTCGATCATGGTGCTGCCCGTGAGCCGCTTCCACTGCCCGGCCGTGGCCTCGCTGGCCGCCATGCCGCCGGCCTGGGACACGCACAGCTGCGAGAAGTCGAGCCGGCGGAACTGTGCGTTCTGCAGCAGCGCGTTGAACAGCGTGTTCACGGCCGGAAGCAGGTGGAAGGGGCGCTTCCTCAGCACCTGCACGAACTTCGGTATGTCGCGCGGGTTGGGGATCAGGGTCAGGTGCGAGCCCTGGCGTATCGCCAGCAGGCACAGCGTGAGCGCGAAGATGTGGTACAGCGGCAGCGCCGCGATGCTGTTGACGCGGCGCGTGTCGCCCACCCGGGCCAGCGCGGGGCCGAACCAGGCCTCGGCCTGCAGCGTGGCGGCGACGATGTTGCGCTGCGTCAGCACCGCCCCCTTCGAGAGGCCCGTGGTGCCGCCCGTGTACTGCAGGAAGGCCGGCGTGTCGGGCGTGACCCGCGGCGGGTTCAGGCGCCGGCGCGCGCCCAGCGCCAGCGCGCGCCTGAAGGGCAGCACCTGGCGCCCGCCCGACAACGGCAGCGCGTAGGCCGGCACCATCTTGGCCAGGTGGCGCACGGCGAAGCTGATCCAGCGCCCGCGCCAGGGCCCGAGCAGGTCGCCCATGGAGGCGACCACCACGTGCCGCACGGCCGTGTCCTCGATCACCTCGGCCAGCGTGTGGGCGAAGTTCTCCAGGATCACGATGGCGCAGGCGCCCGAGTCCCGCAGCTGGTGCGCGAGCTCGCGCGCCGTGTACAGCGGGTTTACGTTCACGCAGGTGTAGCCCGCGCGCAGCACGGCCGCCATGGTCACGGCGAACTGCGGCACGTTGGGCAGCATGATGGCCACGCGCGCGCCTGGCTCCAGGCCCTGGCCCTGCAGCCAGGCGCCGAGCCGGGCCGACAGGCGGTCGAGCTCGCCGTAGCGCATCCAGCGGTCCATGCACACGGAGAACGGGCGGTCGGCATGGCGGCGAAACGATTCCTCGAGCATCTGCGCCACGGAGGGGTAGGCGTCGGCGTCCACCTCGTGGGGTACGCCGGGGGGATAGTTCCTGAGCCAGATGCGGTCCATGCGGTGATCCTGGTGAGAATGGGCATGATGATTGTCGAAGCGGCGCCACGGCGGCCCCATCGGGCTTGTCCCGGGGTCGGTCGCGCAGGAGACAGATGGAACACGGGACGGGGAGGACCACCATGACGAACGCACGCTGGCAGCGCTGGCTGGTGGCCCTGCATTGGCTGCTGATGGCGGCGTGGGTGCTGGGCTTCTGGCGGCGCTCGCCGGCCCTGGCGCTGGCGGGCCTGGCGGCCGTGCCGCTGCTGTCGCGGCTGTGCATGCTGCCGCAGTTCCTGCTCATGGCCTGGGTCTGCCGGCACGACGAGACGCCGCGCCTGGGGCCGGCGCGGCTGCTGCGCGCCTGGTGGGCCGAGTCGCGCTGGGCGGCCCTGGTGTTCGGCTGGTGGCAGCCGTTTCGCGAGCGGGCCGTGGCCGACTGGCTGCCGCCGCGGCAGCCCGGCGCGAGCGCGCCGCGCGGCGTGGTGCTGGTGCACGGCTTCCTGTGCAACCGCGCGTTCTGGATGCCGTGGTTCGCGCTGCTGCGCGCGCGCGGCCATGCCTTCGCGGCCGTGACGCTGGAGCCGGCCTTCGGCTCCATCGACGGCTACGCGCCCGCCATCGACGCGGCCGTGCGCCGCGTCACCGAGGCCACGGGCCGCGCGCCGCTGGTCGTGGGCCACAGCATGGGCGGCCTGGCCATCCGCGCCTGGATGCGCGCCGCGCCGGGGGCCGATGCGCGCGTGCACCGCGTCGTCACGCTGGGCGCGCCGCACCGCGGCACCTGGCCCGCGGCGCACGCGCGCAGCGCCAACGGCGCCCAGATGCGCCTGCACGGCCCCTGGGTGCGGCAGCTGCGCGCGCAGGAGCCTCCGGACCGCGCGG
>Ga0209922_102944_pt1 | contig 14077 bp, 14 predicted proteins | sample ThiBiot_500_biof_FD_183946 | JGI IMG/M metagenome (GOLD analysis project Ga0209922, IMG submission 183946) | Wastewater bioreactor microbial communities from Cape Town, South Africa - Thiocy_expt_500_biof (SPAdes) | ecosystem: Engineered > Bioreactor > Thiocyanate-remediating > Anaerobic-Aerobic ...
AGTAACTGATGACGTTATATTTGGATAAGATTATACTTGAGTTAGCTATTCGAGATATTAATGCTAAAGCATACGAAATGACAGCATACGTATGGAGCACTGAAATTGCGTAAAAAATGCAAAATAGGCTACATTTTAAAAGGGATGCGAATTGCGCAGTATGCGCAGGTTCTCGCTAGTAGTATACATAATGGAGCTTTTCTTTAGAATAGTAAAACTTCTGATGAATCTGTTAGTTATGGTACCAATAGAAGTAGTCTGAGGACACTTAACGAATAAATAAGAACACAATTTTCAAATTTGTAAGAACAAAAAATTTCATGTGCAAGCAGAGTGACTCAGGATGTGATAAAAACAGAAAGCATATAATTATACTCATCGCACCTTTCATTTTGCAACAGATTTTAATGGATTTCTCATGAGCAAATAAAGCATACGCATTATATAGTGAATGACGTTTTTCGATGATGTACTCATTTACTCTTCTCTTGGTTAAAGTGAAGATTTGATAAAATTTTGTGTAGGACGATAGACTGCTTTTATTATGTTAACGAAATTTATTATGTTTGCATATGTATTTATGCAAAACAATTCTAACGGAGAACAACTTATTTATTTTCAAATGCAATTAATATGTATTCGGTTTATTTTATGCGTCAATTTCCATTCCTGTCAATTCAACTGATCGTTGCATTACTTTTGGTAACGCATTCAGTCTTTGGGGTCAATATGATGTACTTTGGGGAAAAGAATGTTCAGAAAATCTTCTTACAGCAATGCGAAATACACCTATGGATGATCTCAACAACAGTTTTTGTGGTTTTCATATTCCAGGTTGTTCAAAGCTAGTTAAACTTGAAAGCCTTGGTTTGGATAATGGTACAATGAAATATGCTAATGGACGACCATCAATGGATCTGTCAAAACCATGGATGTACTATGAAAGTTATCCTACTGTTGATGGATATTATGAAATACAGAGAAAAAAATGGTTTTCTTCTATTTTCAAGGTCGAGAATTTTATTCGGACAAGACTGATTATGCACTGCTTTGTTTTTCTATTTACAATGACACAACCTTAGCTGTTTTCTTCTTATTCTATCACTCATAATCACTTGGTTTGAAATAAATTTAATCATTCAAAATTCTGTATATTTGTATTTATAAGAAATTTGATTAGAATAGTTTAATGAATACTAAATATTTTGTGTTTCAATCAGCCAGTCTCAGTGTCATTTGTTTTTAATAAACTGAAATCAAGAATGAAAGTTTTTGTTTGAGATATTTTTCAAAATATAAAAGGAAACGCAAATATACAACAGTAAAAGTCAATCTAAAAACATTTTCTGTGCACAATCGATGGACACGATTCATCGTACTCTTGTTTTGAAATCCATATCTGTTGAAATGTTTGTAATGAACTAAGAATTGAACCACCAATCCAGACTGCATATTTTCGTTCTGGTGGAGCAACAATTCGAACTTTCATTGCCGATGGGGCTAGAGCTGTTATTTCTTTTTGCATTCGATCAGCAATACCAGGAAACATTGCTGTACCTAAACAAATTCGTAAATATTAAACATATAAATGTCAAATAATTACCTCCTGATAAAACGATATTTTGATACAATTCTTTTCGAATATCGATATCACCTTTCATAACTGTGTTGTAAACCATGTCAGCAATACCGGCATCTTCTTTGCCAAGTAATGATTTGACCATCTGGTAATTCATAACTCTTTTCAATGCTGCTCGAACTAGTAGCTAATGTAAGTTCTTGTTTGAAATCAAGAGCTACATAAGCTAATTTTTCTTTCATATCTCGAACAATTTCACGTTCGGTTAATAAACGAGTCATCCAATCAGTCAAATCTCGACCAGCTAAATCTAATCGACCGATAGCATGTGGTACCAGTTGTTCGAAGAGAATTTGTCATTTTTGCACGATTAGCTTTTGGATTAAGTGGTGCTTCGGTGAGTAAAACTGGATATTCTTCTGGAGCAACACGAAGTTCATTGTAAAATGTGTGATGCCAAATTTTCTCCATATCATCCCAATTTGTTACAATGCCATGTTCAATCGGATAACGAATTGTTAGAATACCTTTTCGAGCTAAAGCTTCATCGCCAATATACGAATCTTTGTTACCCATTCCGGGCATAATTGCTGTGTAATGTGATCGACCAACAGTAGCTGGAAAGACTACACGTGGTGCATCTTCATCACCATTGTAAGACATTTTGTTTAGACTGTAGAAGAATAATTGTCTTTGAAAATAGCAGTGTTAACACATAACAAAAAAAATGACTAAAAAGGGAGTGTAGCTTCAAAAAGAAACTACGACTGATCCCGCGAAAATGTTCGTTTATTCATGTCCGAAAAAGGAAAAAAATTTAGATTTTTATTTTTCGTTCCTTTTTAAAAGATTGCCAATAAAACAAATCATTTTTCTGCAACGTATTCGTATACGATGGTTTTCATATGCAAGAGTTACGGTCACGAGGCTGATTTTCTCATGATTTGTTCGAGCGACTACAAATAGAACGGTGCTCTTTGCTATAATATACTGTGCGACAAAAAGTCCTTTGGCATAGGATCTGTTTGTTGGCAACTCTATTCAGCAATTCAATTTACTTCATGTGTCGTTCTCGATCGAAGGAATAAATCTTTGATTATTTGTGACTTTGGAAATAGACGGGTGGTTCAATGGTCATTAGAAAATCCAAAGGACAAACATGAAGTGAAAAAATGGAGAAAAAGTGAAAAAGGTTGTGGAAATAAACTCAATCAACAAGAGACAGTTTATGTCTCAGATTGGTCAAATCATCGCGTGATGAATGTATCCCATTTCAACTTTTTGAGTTGGCAGCCCTGATTCCAAGCATTTAATTCAACTTATAGAAATCGAAATAATCTTTTTCGTTACACTAGTGAGACATTTGCGGTACAATTCGAGATCCGGATGATTTTGAGGCAATGAATTCTGTCCAATTTCCAATGCCTGTTCATAAAACGAGATTGATTTTGAATATTCTTGCATGTGGTCATATACCTGACCTATGTGATTATAGATTTGAGCCAAATCTGGATGATTGGATGGGAGCGATTTTTTTCGAATTTCAAGTGCTTTTTTATGGAATTCTAATGCCTTTGAATATTCTCGTAAATTATCATATGCCAAACCAATATTCTTATATGTAGTAGCCAAACTGGGATGATCTAAGATAAGAGATTTTCGTTCAATTTCCAGCGTCTTTTGATAAAAATCGAGTGCTTTCAAATACTCTCCCAAATTAAAATGTACTAAACCGATATTGTTGTATACACTAGCGAAGCTCGGATGATTTGGAGGAAATATTTTTTGGATAATTTCAAGTGTCATTTGATAGAATTCTAGTGCTTTCAAATATTCTCCCAATTTTAAATGGACTAAACCAACAGAGTTGTAAGTCACAGATATACTAGGATGATTTTGAGGGAGAAACTTTTGTTGGATTTCAAGTGTTTTTTTATAGAATTCTAGTGCTTTTGAGTATTCTCCCATATTGTAATACATCAAGCCGACGTTTTGATAAGCATTGGCTACATCGGAATAATTTAGAGGAAAACATTTTTCCTGAATTTCTAGTACTCTCTGATAGGATTCAAGTGCCTTCAAGTATTGTCCCATACTATTGTGCATGTCACCAATGTTGTTGTAGATAGTAGCGAAAGACGGATGATTTGAAGGGAATGTATTCTTTTGTAATTCTAGTGTATTTTGATAGAAATCAAATGCTTTCAAGTATTCTCCCATATTTGCGTATGTCCTACCAATGCAACAATACGTAAGAATTAAATCTGAATGTTTTTGGGACGGTGAATGCTGTTGAATTGTAAGTGCATTTTGATGGTATCTAAGTGCTTTCTGGTGTTCCCCCATTTTACCATATATCTGACCAATATTATTGTAGGTAACAGCTAAATCTGGATGATCGGCAGAAAGAACATTTCGTTGAATTTCTAATGTTTTTTGATAAAATTTAAGTGCTTTCAAGCATTCACCCATACTGTCATGCACTCCACCAATGTTATTATAGGTAATAGCCAAATTATAATGATTTGGGGGAAGAGATTTTTCTCGGATATATAATGCCTTATGATAGAACTCAAGTGCTTTCGGATATTGTGCCATCTTCAAATGGAGCGCACCAATACCACTATAAGTAATAGCGAAATCTGGATGATTTAAAGGAAGCGAATTTTGTCTTATTCCAAGTGCCTTTTGATAGCAGTCGAATGCTTTTAAGTATTGTCCCATTTTGCTGTGAAGTTGACCGATATTCTCATACATAGTAGCCAAATTAGGATGATTGGATGAGAGAAGTGTTAGCAATATGCTTAGTGTCTTTTCATAAAATTCTAATGCTGTTGAGTATTTTTCCATGCTTACGTAGACTACAGCAATGTTATTATATGTAATGGCTAAATCTGGATGATTTGAAGGAAGTGAGAATTCTCGAATTTCAAGTGTCTTTTGAAAAAATTCTAGTGCTCTTGAGTACATTCCCATATTATAATGAATCTGACCGATATTGTCGTAGATAATAGCGGAAGTGATATGATCTGAAGGATGACATTTTTGAATGATTTCAAGCGACTTTTGATATAACTCAAGTGCTTTCGAGTGATCTCCCATTTTCCCATGCACCGCAGCGATGTTATTGTAAGTAGCAGCAAAACTAGGATGATCTTCAAGAAGAGATTTTTGATCAATTTGAAGTTTCTTGTAATAGTATTCGAGTGCTTTAGAGTACTCTCCCATATTGTTCTGTATGCCACCGATGCATCCGTAAGTAGTAGCTAAATCTGGATGATTATGAGAAAGAAATTTCTCTTGAATATCAAGTGATTGTTGATAGAAAACGAGTGCTTTCGAGTAGCTCCCTACATTTAAATGTAGTAAACCAATGTTACCATAAATGATAGCTAAATTTGGATGATTTGAAGAAAAAGATTGTTCTTGTATTTGACGTGCCTTTTGATAGAACTCGAAAGCCTTCGAGTAATTTGCCATATTGTTATACATGAAAGCAATGTTATTGTATGTAGTAGCTAAACTAGGATGATCCGAAGAGAGAGATTTTTGTTGAATTTCAAGTGTTTTCTCATAGAACTCTAGTGCTTGTTTGTATTTCCCTTTACCACTTCTAAATCGACCCAAACCAGAATATAGATAAATTAATTCTTTTTCATTGTTCATCGATGTCTTTTGGAGCAGTATTTGGTATACTTCTTCGGCCTTTTCAAAATTTGCCATTTTCATCAGTAATACACCTAATCGATGCCATCCAGTCTCTCCAGACGTTTCATTTCGTATGTGTTCAGTCAGCTGCTTAAGGTTTTGATCATCGTCATCACTTGCCAAGGAGAGATTTACTTGCCAGAGACGTTCCTCAATTAATTCGATCTTGACGATTCGAAACACCGTGTGCATCGTGAATAGAATCTCGTTTTCTTCGGGGAAGTTACTGATATTTTTCAAGGACGCAAATGGGATAGATTTATGAGTAGAATCTATTTTTATTTCGAATCGAACCGCAGTCATGTTGGTATCTGTTGGTGTACCTGCAGAAAACATAAATGACACTTGTGGATCAGTACTTGTAGATAAAAAATTGTTAAACGATAGTAAGCCACCTAGACTGTTGAGCAGCTTTGCGAATTCACTGTTGAGCATTTCTTGACCTCTAAATACAGTGAGCGGAACTAGAGTACTCGAGTGCTGAACGTGCAGCTGTTCGATTTGTCGATGAAGATCGCGTAAGAAGAAGCCCATATTGATCAAAATATTTGTTTCCATAGTTCGTAGCGCTCGATTCAGCGTCGCATAGATAAAAACTTCTGAAGAGTACCAGAAAACAGCCTTATTAGAATTATACTCTCGTTCAAATTTATCGATGATTTTCAGCTGATAGTCATCATCATGATATTGCTTTAAGTATTTGTGAGTACATGAATAATGGTGGAAGTTCATTCAAATTCTTTTTTGAGTAATCACCTGGCGGCACCAAACTAATGAAATCCAGACTATGATCACATTGTCTTGTATCTTGCTTAAGTGAGCTATAAATAGGTTCTATTTCAGTGAAAAGTCCTTTGACTTTTGTCCATTCACCTGGCAAGACTTTCTGTTGAGTGTTCTTTTCACAAAATATATAAATAGAGTAGAGTTGAGGTATTTCATGAATGACTGAAATAAGTTGTTCACTGAGAGCACACGCTACAATCATAAAGGCCTTCGTGTCTTTAATTTCAGTGAGAAAATCAATACATCGATCAACATCAGTAAATATATTGACCTCGTTAGCGATTAGTCGGAGTTGAGTGAAATGTTTATCTGCATCGTTCAGGTTTGAATCTAACCAAATGAGAATGAAATTCTGAATGATCAAGCAATGTTCTGAATCTTGTGATTCATTATCCATTTTGTTCGTAATTTCTCGATTATATCGTAGTTGATTCGTTCTACAAATCATTTCTAATGAGTTCAGCATTGTGGGATTCGTATCAATTGTGCAATAGGTCGAACTTGATGAAATCATTGATTCGGCAGACATTGAGTAATCAGAGTTGTTGTATTTCTCCTGAAGAAACAGTAATAGCTATGTATCTGAACGTGAAAATGGTATTCAGTGTACAGAGGATGATGCTATGACTCATCACCAATGATAAGCAGTATCGTGGAATATGACAGAACTGAAAACAGATACCTTCCCCGTTTCCTATGAAATAACTCAAGTGATGACAAATTTTCAGTAATTTATGTCAACAAATGTTAGTATGGATATGTCGTGCCGAAGTTACACAATGATCTAATGAACTGCTATTGCCAAAAAAGTCATTGAATCTGCTTTAAATTTCTGTAAACTTTTAATACCCAGTACCGGATCGAGTGAATAAAAAATATAAGCTGAATGTTTTTTGTCAAATTTTTACATTAACAAGAATACTCAAAAATAAATTTAGTTGAATATCTCAGCAAACCAGACCTTAATATTCCAAGAAGAAACGATTCTAAGGATTTTTTGACAATAGCAACTCATTAAATCATTCACAATAACTTCGACACAATGCTCCAATTTTATATAAAAGTGTACTAATTTTGGTAGTTGCTGCACATTCATGTAAAAAAAAAGAAAACTATCAATCGACACTTACCTTGGTTTTTACCAACGGCTTATGCTTTTTCTTCTCTTTTATAATTTAAATTGCACAGATCACGTGTAATACTTGTATATTAACGTGCTCAAGCGTGACGAATTTATGTTTTTCTGCTTTCTCATGTCGTCAAAATCGCTATAGTTTGAAGGATTAATCACGATATAATCGTCCGTTTTTATGTTATTTTTTTGGCATCCACAATATACTAGGTTGGAAATAATATTTTGCCAGCGGGGTATCGCTACTATTTCCAATAGAACATTTAATGAATCGTATACAAAAAGAAAGCCCGTAAAACATGGAGTTTACTGAAGATAAAAATAAGAACTCTTAAAGTTTGAAATTTTCCATAGCGTAATCTTCAAAGTTACCTGTCGAGCATAGAAAAATAGAATTTTCTTCAGAGAAATTGTAAACAAATCTTGATTTTATCTCTCAGAAGCGCACGGAATAGAAAATAACGAACACAATTTATTGAGGGCAGATTGTTTTCTGATTTTTTTTCAGCAAATTGATTAAGTGTTATTGTTTTGAATGGCTGGCACTTATGATACTGAAGAGCAAAGAATTATTGACAGAATTGGATGTATTGCCTTTCGTAAAGCTCAAGATGCTGGTGTAGCATTCATCGTTCAGTTCGGTTTATCACTGATTGGTGGCAAAGACTGGAACGAAGAAGATTTTCGTCATCTTTACTGCAAAGAAATTACATTGGGTCATCAAAGATAAAGGTGAATCTTGGAACGGGCAGTATTTTCGTGATGTAATCTTAATTGAAAACGTAATTCCATTCTTAAAAAAATGGAGAAAATGTTATCGATCCAGATGAAGTCGTATTTGTGCATGATAAAGCACCATGTATGCGGACAAATCAGACTCAACATTTGCTTCATGATATTTAGCCTGGAAATTCACCTGGTCTCAACGCTGCAGAGCATATTGGAACAATAATTAAGGATGAAGTCGAGATTATCGTTATGTTGAAGAAACACTTAAAATGCACATTTCAGATGTGCTGACAAACATGGAAACCGACATCGACTTATTCGAAACTCTTTTACGTTCCTATCCATCGCGAATGCGTGCAGTGAAGAACGCTTACGGTCATCACACTGACTATGGAATGTATCGATTCAGTGTTGAAAAATAAAAAATTTTGTATGAAATTCAGTCAAAATTTTATCTAATAAGTAATATTTCCCAAACCCATCATACTCCATAGAATCAGTCCACATGAAAATAAGTCTAAATAATGATCGATGGAGCTGATAGAAATTCTCTGTTTAAATTGAGCTGCAATTTGATTGGCCGAAGAAACTGAAGACTTATGGTGAATAATCAAGATTATGCGGACAGTCAATTAATTAACAAAAGTTATTCCTGGACTATCGCGTTGAACTTGAGTCAATTTTACAAATTAGAATACAACAAAAAACTAAAGATAGATAGTTACTGAATATGCGATAAATTTACGAAATGTGCGATACACATTTCTCATAGAAAGAGAAGATTGCCAACGGTGGTATTACACCATTCGATCATTTCTGTTCCTTTTTTTTGAATATTTTGACGTGTGAGGTGGAGTTGAAACAAATTTGTATTCATTTATTCTTTCTGTTCGTTTGACTATGTCCACCTGTACAGAAGAAAACGCCTTAGGTAGTTTATCATACACATATTTGCAAAGAAAATATACGTAGTTAACAAAATGTGTTCTTTTTCTTTTCATGTATCACTTACTAATTTTCATACACTCTAAATCAAGTTCGTTACTATTAGAAAGTCTCACATAGCTACTGTTTCAATAAAAATGGAAGAAGAACAGCAGGATACTAAACACGTATTATCACGAAAACAAATGATTGCAGAAGAAACATTTTCGATTTCTGTATTCAATCAATCGCTTCAGACAAGTTCTTCACCACTTAATGGAGATTTTCTTTGGTTCCAACTTTTTATGGAAGTACCTTTGCGCATATGGGATCGTGAACTGGCCAAAGAAGATCTCATAAGTTTTGCTCGAGAAAAATATGTGAATGATCATATTGAATCTCAAAAAATTGCTGAATTTTCTACGAATTACACGACCGACACTGCAATCAAATGATACACTCGCGACTCTTTTGTTTATCGTCAGTTAAATCAAGCTTTACGTTTGCGAGATTTAAATGCACTGTACATGTTTCGATTACTGATCATTGACATCTACTTACAATTGAATAAAATGAAAGATGCTGGAGATAATGCATCAAGTCTTCATTACTTCTACAGAGGTCAAGCGATATCTCGAATTGAAATCGAACGATTTCAACAATCGATTGGAAATTATATCGCCATGAACAGTTTCCTTTCGACGAGTTCTAATCGACAAGTCTCTCTGCTATCCATGGTGAGCTATATGGAGCAAGAAGAAGAGACACTTTTTATGCTTGGTGCCGTTTTCCGACTATTAAGCGTTGCATTCGACAATGAAGAACGTATGTGGTCGGTGCACTTACAATTGTGTAGCAATGATGACAGCGAACTAAAACCTGTTCTGGAATGTTTAAAAGGAAATATTGAAGATAAGACAGATTCATACGAGCCTGCTCGAATAATGATTGAACTAGGTGATATGGTCTCGGCAGAACAACATCTAAAACGATTTATTGATCGAGAAACACCTAATCAGGGTACGATAGGTGGTTATTACACATGCTTTTTGGCGATATTGCAATGCAACGAGGTGACTTGGATGAAGCCATTGATTATCAACGTCAAGGACTGGCACTCAAAAAGCAATATCTTCCCGCTAACCATCCTTATATACCCTACTCACATAACAATCTAGGTCATGCTTTACGTGAACGAGGAGACCTTAACGAAGCTCTTCAAGAATTCAAAGTATTGCAGGAATTTACGGTGAACAAGACAAATTCCAACTTGCTTTAAAATATTACAATCGTGCTTATGAGATTAGACGTGTTTGTCTTACTCCAAATCATCCTCAAAGCATAGCTACGCTTAAATGTATTGGATCTGTTTATGGTAATATGGGTGCGACTGAATTGTCGCAAAAAATATTTGTACAAGTACTCAACATGCAACGTAACTGTCTTCCATCAACACATGTCGATCTAGGCGATACTCTTCGTGCTTTAGGCGTATGTGAAATCAATAGATGTCGTCCAGATCATGCATTAATCCATTTTATGGAAGCAAATGCAATTTTAAGTCAAACATTGCCATCAACACACTATCTTCGACTACAGATCGAAAATGACATCAATGAAGTAAACGCTACTTCAACAAACGAATTATAAAACCTGTCAAAATCATATTGAAATATTTCTGTAAAAGTGGTTGAGAAAGAGGGAGATTTTCCAATACACAATGGAACACAAAATGCATCATTATATTTTATATTAAAATTTCGGTTAATGATAATTGAGAATAAAGAATATCGTTGAGGGTGAGGGTGATAATACGAAACGTAGTTTATCCTCAGTAATTACAATATTGATTATCTTATTCAAAATAATGTTGTTAAGATAAACAGAGTTTCAAGCAATAGCAGTAAAGAAAATATTGTCTACATGAGTTCTTGAATGGATTTGTTGATTCATTTAGTTGATATTGAGCAATGCATTGAACTGGAAACAGTCACGACCTGGTTGTTTATGTCTTATTCCAAGTGTTAAATTTATTCGTTTGCATGTTTCAGTTTTTTGTGCTACAGCCGTATTGAATTTTTCAATTCTCTCTTGTGTTCTTGCTCCTGATGGATAACAAATATAGATATCAATATTAACTTGTTGTAATGCTTTTAAATTTTGAAACATTTTATCCCATACAGGGACAATAAACCAACCATAAGTTTGTCCGCAGCCTTACATGTTCTTCAAGTAAGTTCACACGCCAATTGTTAAAATCAAGATCAAGAGAACGAACATGGTATTGTGGTGTAAGAAAAAGTGGCTTGTTTTTAGTATTTTAAAGGATAATTCTTTGTAGAGAAGGGTGACAAAATGAAGTTCCAATCATTTTGTGACCAGTCAGTATCAAATTAACTAGCTGAGATAGTTTGAAAATCTAAATAAATATAATAATTGCAAAAAACATGAAGCTTTGGTTTTTAAATCTAATCTGTTTGACCATATTAAAACATTCGTCTTCTCTTTCATTATCATGAATAATGCAAAGTGATTTCAAATTTGGAAATTTATCAATTGAAATAATAATATTTTCAATACGAAGTGAGATGATTTTGTCGGGAGAATAGCTGTCAGATAAGGAGGATGTTTGACGATCGAGATGCAAATGAAGTTGTTGACGTTGATCGAATATACATGAATTCATGAACTTATTGAGATTGAGAAAGATTATAGAATTTCTTTTGTATTCATATATTCGAAAAGTTCAAAAAGTAATTCTCCTGAGAGACTTTCAAATGTAGAATAACAATCTATATTATACAAATTTAAATAATATATGTATACTGATATTCAAACAAATAAGGGAAAATTCAATTTTACTGTGTTCATGAGTTATTTTTGGTCGTTTCTGAGGATGATCATCGATATTTTCTTCCATCTGTTCAAATATTGATGATTCAAGAAAAGAATAGTGGCGTACAATGCCTTTTCTTATACTTATTTGGTGACCTCGGACAATAGATAGACAGGCCATATCCAATGAAAAAGTGAAATTCAGAGTTTATCAAAACAGAAATGTTTTTGACTAAAAAAAAATAGGAAAAATATAATAATCCTATGTTGAAAACGATTTATTTTGTCTTTTTAATTAAAGAAAATGTCGAAAAACTTTTCGATGATAATCAACAAAAAGATGAGTTTCGATAAATGAGTATTGAGAATTTGTCCATCAACATTAACTGTTAAAATATTTTTATTAATTGATGTTGATAATAAATGTGTGAGATTTAATTTTTTCAAACGATCGAATAAGTGAAGGATCTTGAGGAGGCAAATCGATGTGAAGCTACCACACTTAGGATGTTCGCTTGCCACGCTATCTTTATTAGAAAAAATCGTCCCTTTTTATACATCAACGCTCTGGAGAAAATCCGAAAGATCATGGAACAGTCCCTCCGGAATATTCCGATGGTGTTGACCTAGAAACACGTATTGGAATATACCGAGAGAACGAAAGTGAACATATGTGTATGACGTCATGCATGTAGAAGAACAAAGTGAACATATGTGTATGACGTCATACATGTACAAGAACAAGAGAGAACATATGCGTATGACGTCATGTATATACAAGAACGAAAAGAAAATACTATTGAACCTATTTCTTAACAGGAATATTCCAATAGTAGGAGAACGAACAGATGATGACATAGAAAGAGAAAAGGTATAGTTCGTTCTCCTAACAACCACGACGAAACGAAAATTTCATGGACCGGACATCCCAGGACATTCAATCCGACCGCCGGATACGCCAGGACCACGCGAGATCCGATATCGGAACGCTGCGGAAGTCGCCGGAAACACTGATAAAACCGGTCAGATCCGATCCAGTTTTCACCGGAATCCTAACTAACGGATTCCGGTCCGGATTTTGTCGGAAAAGATCCGATCAGATCCTGTCGTATACTGTTGCCCGTAATCATCCCAACCGACAGAATCCGTCCACCAGAAGACAGCGGTTTTCACAATATTTCGATAGAATACCGTCGGATTTCACAGACAAAAATTGAAGTAACACATGAATAACAAAATGCACAATTAAACTTGCAGACGGGGTAACAAAACTTCCCGGACACATGCAATTACCATTAAAATCAATTGAAATACGAGTCGATTTCCATGAAATAAGTCCAAACATCATTGAAATCAGCTGTAATACGAGTTGATTTCAATGAAATCAGTCCAAACACCATTGAAATCAGCCGAACCACCATTGAAATCAGCTGTAATACGGGTCGATTTCCATGAAATCAGTCCAAACACCATTGAAATCAGCCGAATCACCATTGAAATCAGTTGAAATACGAGTTGATTTCCATGAAATCAGTCCAAACACCATTGAAATCAGCCGAACCACCATTGAAATCAGCTGAAATACGGGTCGATTTCGATGAAATAAGTCCAAACATCATTGAAATCAGCTGTAATACGAGTTGATTTCAATGAAATCAGTCCAACCACCATTGAAATCAGTTGAAATACGGGTCGATTTCCATGAAATAAGTCCAAACACCATTGAAATCAATTGAAATACCAGTCGATTTCTATGAAATAATTAGAACCACCATAGCAATCAGTCGAACCACAGTCGAAATCAGCTGAGTCACCATTTAAATCACTTGAACTGAGCGTGGATTATATTAAAATAGGTCCAATAAATGTTGTGATTGGAATCTATACTATTGAATTGCGATAAAATAACGCGCAGATGAACTGAAAAAAAATGAAATGCAGTTAATTATTGTTATTTCAGATTTCATAATTTCATTTCGATAGAATTTCCAATTAGCTAATTAGGATGGGGATCTTGAGGAGGAGCTGATTGAGTTGTGAGTCGCGAGGAGAGGAGTTTAGAAGATGAAATCGTGATCAGGCGATGAAAAGAGTATGGGAAAGGGTAACTTTGAGAATCGGTCTAAAGCCAAAAAGTCTGCTGATATATATAGACTACGATCGAGCAGAACAAAACGGTGAATGAAACCTTGTACTGCAATAAGATATTTCTGATTTCAGATTTTTGATTTCATAATTTCATTTCGATAGAATTTCTAATTAGCTAATTAGGATAATGATCTTGAGAAGGAGCTGATTGAGTTGAGAGTCGCGAGGAGAGGAGTTTAGAAGATGAAATCGTGATCAGGCGATGAAAAGAGTATGGGAAAGGGTAACTTTGAGAA
>Ga0209922_102951_pt1 | contig 14062 bp, 8 predicted proteins | sample ThiBiot_500_biof_FD_183946 | JGI IMG/M metagenome (GOLD analysis project Ga0209922, IMG submission 183946) | Wastewater bioreactor microbial communities from Cape Town, South Africa - Thiocy_expt_500_biof (SPAdes) | ecosystem: Engineered > Bioreactor > Thiocyanate-remediating > Anaerobic-Aerobic ...
TTGCTCGACATGTTTTTCGTGCGTTCGATTACGATAAATCGAAGACAGTTGACTTTCAAGAGTTTCTTTTCGGTGTGTCAATGACATCGACAACGAGTTCACCGGAAAAGAAACTCGAATGGACATTTCATGTTTTCGATATCGATGGAAACGGTCTTCTAACACGACGAGAATGTCTAGAAGTTATTGAATCCATTGTTCGATTTAATTGTGCTTTGAATCATAATAAATTACATGGAGATATCAATCAAATTCTTCATGCTGCCAAAAAATCGATGATGAACATATTCGATAATTCGGATCAAATTTCAAACGATCAATTAACAATGTCACAATTCATTCGAGGCTGTCTTAATGATCCATTTATTGCACAATTATTAGCGCCAAATACAAATTATAATCTAACAAATTCAACTGAACAATCAACAGAAGCAAATTCATAACAAATAATTTATCTAGTTCATGTACATACATCTAAACCCATGTCTTCCTCTCTCCTATCTTTCATTTATTTAATATTCTTTCCTTGCAGTGTTTGTAGTTCAGATAGAAATTTTGATTTTTATTTTGCATGAAACTCTTTTTTCATGTTTTGTGTTTTGTTTTTTCTACGCATTTAAATAAATATTCTAAACCGGCGCATTGTTTGATATATCAAATGAAAAGTATCAAATTATCTCAACAAATAAACATCTCTATCTGAAATCAATAGTTTCATCTTCTGATTATATATATATATAAATATATTGATGACAGACGACCTCTCATTATTGTATGTGTCAATCATGACAGAATGTTTATACAAATGTCTAATCGAATCAATGACTGCACAATAAGATATATGATAGTTTTCTTTTCTCATTCTTGACGAACGGGGGACAAAACGATATTTATCACTGGATTTACAATTGTATTCATATTCAGTTCGAATATTAGAACGAAAGAAGAACAGAAAAAAAACGACGAAAGAAAAAGCAACTAGACTGAAAGTTATTGATGATTGTCGAGATCGACATGTAAATATTGTCGAATTTGATTCATTGAAGGTGTCAGAGATAAATGTGGATAGAAAAAAGGTACTTGATAATTTGCATTCATCCAATTGAATGGTTTGAAATACGGACGAAAACGATGATGACGGGCTATTTTTGTGCGTCGATGATTATATTGCATGTGCTCGATTAATTGTTCATCTGAATAAAATTTTGCAGAACATATTTGACATTCACATGAATGCGTCAGGACATATCGAATTGATTCACATTGAGAACACTCAGACGAATTGCAGACTGATGAATGAGGATGTTCATGTGTTTGAGTATACAATGATTGTGTGGAAGACTTTCGTCGATCAGTAGATTTTGATTTCTTTTGTGTATTATGCAGTTGTACAGGTGAGGACTTTTTTCTTGACACAAACGGCTTGTCTGGTTTAGAAAGATTAACTGGTGATCTATTGATATCATTTAACATTTTCATCGAAATAACCAACGATGGTAATGAACAATCTTTGCCTATGTTTGAACATGTTAAAGCTAATAGTTCCAATGGACTTTGTTTTGTTTCATTCTATTGAAAAAGGAAGTTTGTCTGTTATTAATAATAATGAAAATAATCATACTGAAGATAGAGAATTTAGTTGAAGATATTTATCAGTATTTGAAGAAGTTTCTGTTGTTGTTGACATGAATTTATTTACTTTTTGTTTTGATGATACAAATGATTTGCTTGTGATTTATATTTATGATTCAACTAAATGAATCGAAGATTTTCCTTATTTTTCGTTTTCTCTCTCTCTCTCTCACTCTCTCTCTCGTCATTTTTCCAGCTATATCGTTGTTTTTTTTCTCTTCTTCTCTTTTTCGCTGACCTTATAGAAAGAAAATAATCGCGAGAAAAGAACTAGATTTGCATAGGTGATAGATGATGATTATGCTCGCGAGCCTCAAGCAAAAAGAACAAATACTAATTTATGACATCTGACAATCGAATCAAAATAGATGAATAGTGACAATAAACGACGCAAAACTATGTGAAATATTAACAAAATGTACTCGTTTATTGCAAATATTCAAATTAATCATCAATAAGATTTGTCTGGTAAATCGGGCATTTGAATTCAACTGCGAGACACGCCTCATGATGAAAAAAGAAAATAGAAGAATTTTTTTTAATGAAAATGTTGATTTTCGATATGTCGCCTGTTGATAAGAGACATATAAGTGTCGCCCTCTTATAATCAATTTTTCAATCAACTTTCGTTTTCATAGCAATAATGTAAAATCAATTCAATGGATGGAGAGACGAACATCGATTTTATTATTTCGAAATCTCCAATTAAAATTTCAATATGAACTCGATAAAGTTTTTTTTTTGTTGTTATTAATCAAATTATTCATATAGTTCAATAGAACTACGCTGATACCTTGTTTGTTCAGTATCTTACCGTACTAAAGTAAATATTTACAAACCTTTTCTTTTCTATTTTAATTTCATAAAAGAAATCATAAAAAATTGATGAAAAAAAACAATAACGGTGACGATTTTTTTCTCGTTTGTGTTAGTATAGTTACAAACAAAAAAGAAATGTGATATATATAACAAATCAACAGATCACAAACAAATAGAATTTATTTCAGATAAATTAAAGCTAAATGACAAATCTCGATGATTCATCTTTTCAAAGTTTTTATCAATATCCTCGATGGTCAAAACAAAAGCCCATTCGACCTCAATCAAGTTTGCCTGCGAAAAACGCAACGGATATGTTTAAATTAGGTATCGAAAATCGAAATCTCATCGAATCATCATCTTCAAAACGTTTAAGCATTCGTAACATTTACATTCCAACTGGAATACGTGTTCATTCACCTCCGCCTCTTTATCAACCAGCGCCAACACCTGATTTCGGTTCAGCAATCGATCATGAATCAACACATTCATCGGCAACTCCGATACCAATTCGATTGAAATCTGCACCATTAACAATTCCAGCAAAGACGAATTTGCGAGAGCCGTTTTCGAAGAATTTTCCTAGTCAATTTCATGAGAAACGTAAATTAACAGAAAAACGTAAACAACAAAAACAACAAACGAAAACGAATACCGTCGACGAGTCGGAGACGTGGTTACACTTACGACAATCATTGGCTGAATTGAAACGACTCGCAACAACCGAACAAATTCTTTTCGATCCATCTACTTCACTTTTTAATTGCGATGGCTTTTCGTTTGAAGCACTTAAACAAGTTATTCAACAGCAACAACAACAACAACAACAGATCAATCGGTTGAAATCAGATTCAGGTTTCAAATAATTACTTCTTCTCTTTCAAAAACATTTTTCGTTTTTTTAAAAAAAAAAAGGCTTGACATCATCGACTGATACAATGCGTTCGTATCATTTTCGACCACAAACAAGTACATCAACTTCAAGAAAGTCTCCATCTCGTCCACGATCGAGTGCTCAAACACCAACACCAACTAAAGTCTATCCTCATTCAACATTCGATCCATTTATTGTCTCAGCCAAACCACTTCATCCGCTTCTTCTCACTGGAAATAATCGTCCGTTCAGATTCAAACCACGACAAAATAAAACTTCGTTACCATCATCAGCACCATCGGCTCTCGATGACAAACGTTACGAACTCACACTTTCTGATCTTTCGAATTCATTTACACCTTCACCAACTCTACAAAATCTCAAACAAGATCAACAACAAGAAAACGAGCCGATTATTCCTCAACAATCATCATCATTATCACCGCCGATGTCAACAAATCTTCAACGACCATCATCAACTCTCTCACTCAAATCAACAATCAAACTTAAATCCCAAGTACCACGTTGTCAAAGTGCCAACGTAGCCAAGCAATTCTATTTGAAAATCGTTCCACGTTTTATTCTCATCACTGATCAAGAACATCGAATTGAAAGTTGGTATCATCAATATCCGTTTATTATTAGCGATGATCTTATCAAAACGTTTCAATCGAAAACAAATCATTTCACTGTACCGGCGTATTTTATCGAGGAACAACGAGCTCATTTCAAACAGAAAACATATCTACAAGGAAAACCGTTTCAAATTCAGAACGATTGGAAAAAATATGATCTCATCTTAATTTCGAATAATATCTACCAGCAAATTATCGGTTATTTGCAAACATTTTTGAAATTATCCGGTACAACAATTCAAATCTGTCAAATTAATCATAATGAAGATTTAAAAAGTCAAGTTCGACTTATTCATAAGCAATTTCAGCAACAACAAGCGATTGCAGCGAATGTTTAACTTTTATTCAGAATTTCAAGTAACAAAGCTTTGTTTTATGTGCGAGAATGATGAGTGAGAAAAACAACAAAAAAAGACTGTTTAAGCTTGTTCGGCGAGTAGTTTTGAATTTACTCCACTGGTTTGATTTGTCATTTCGTTTGTGTTCAATAAAAATTTGCATCGATACGTTTTTAGAAAAATAAATACGAAAAATATCGACAAAATTAAACCAAATGGTGAAACGATCCAAGCATATTTATACGAGGCAGTCATTAAAAATGACCAGAATAATGTCAAACTAAGAATATAAATAAACAAAATATTGACGAAACAAATTAATAAACAAGATCTTTTCGAATGGATTTGCTCTTGAAAACGAGAATAACATAATAAACTTAAATCAAATGTAAATGGTAAAACCACGAAATAGAACTAAATATCAATCACAAGATTTTCAAATCAATAAAATTCGATAGACAAAGTTTTCTACTTGAAATGTGCCAACAAAAGCTTGTGTATCTGGTGGAAGATAAACAGATTGGATCAATGTTCCCCAAAGAAAAACAATACCGAAATGACCTTCGGTCAAATAGCCAAGATACCAAGGACCTTGATGAAATCAGACTCGTTTTTTTTCCTCAGAACAATAGATAAAATCAGTCTCATACCAATGAAATGATACATTGCAAAGATAATCAATGAATAAAAAATGCAATCGATCGAACAAAGAATTGCCATTGGTGAACGAAATCGATTCCATAAAGAACAACAACCTTTGCTTTCAACTGAAACGAAATTAATTCGATGAAAATCTGCACAAATGATTATTATCTTTGACAAGATTACGAAGACTCAATGACAGTTAATCGACAGATCGAACATTTGTTCGTTTTGTTCGCAACAAATGTGTTCTATGTTTTTGTCAATTAAACAATCCTAATCTGTATACGTAATCTTCGTTTTCTGGTTCGTTTATTTCAATGCCTACGCATTACTTACATCGTCTTTGCCGACCATAATGACGATAATAAAATAAGATTAATATATACAAACATAATGACGTTGTTAAAATTAAAAAACTCTTCGAACACAACAAAACAACTTTATTAGCGTCATTTCAAACGCAAAGAAAATGACCTACGAATGTCGGCTGATGTATTCTGAGGATGAATTTTGAACGAGTCAATTTTTTAACGATGGTTAATGAAAGAGAAAATTCATGATCTATTTTTAGATGATTATTTGCCAAGTCCTTCAAACGAACAAATCACGCACTTTGTTTCTTCAGACTTTTCTATTTACTTTCATCTCGACAGATATTTCGTGAATTTTTTCATCCTTATATAAACTTGAATTCCATGGTAGTACAAATAAATTCTCATTGTCTTTTGATTGAATAGCAGAACCAATGTATTTACCATCAATTGAGACATTGACATTTTCAATTGAGAATTTCGAAAATACAAGAATCCTGAAAAGATACTTGTTTTTGTTTTTAACAAATGAATTTGATTGTTAGTTAACCTGATATGTGTACTTTCAATTAATCGATGAAACGGTTCTCGAGACGTAACGAATTTAGCTGCTTTTGGATTCGTAATGACAGCATAGATTGATTGACCGTATTGATAGTCTTCGAACGATAATAAACCACCATCGATTGTTAGAATACGAAATCTGGAAGAAAATGTTTGAGAAGAAGAAGAAAAATATAAATGATTAACTACCGTCTCTTTCGTTTCCAATCGCCCAATTCGAGTTCAAGTAAACCGTTGGAATGTTGAGCATATAAATATTTAATTTTTGAATGAAGATGACCATTTAAATAGACAAGACCTTTTGATATGATTTGATTTAATCCATAAGAATACGTAAATGACAATGGATAATGACCAAAATAAATAACTGACGTAGAATTTTTCGTTTTTTCAGAGAGATTTTTTACAATTTCTTTTTGTTTCTACAAATTGATTTTCAAATGACAAAAAAATCCTTGAATTAAAAATTAGTTTTTACTTGATTAAGATAACCAAAGAAATTATATGGTCGACCAAGACCAGGCCGTGGACACAAATCAATACCGATAAACGAATATTGATCTCCATCATCGGTTTTTGTTGTATATTCATACGATCCACTATGTTCGTGACCTTGATTCGAATAGAGTCTTCAAAACAAAAACATTTCCCAACTGAAAATCGAATCGACAAAAATAGAAATTCATTTACCGATAAAAACTATTCGTAGAATCAGGATCTGGGTCCATAAAAGTATCTAAATATAACAAAAAAATATTCTCGTCTCTCAAACAAAATAATTCATTAATAATTAACCATGATTTCCTTTAAGATCAAGCCATTTCGTGTATTTCGTCACATTTGTTCTATCCAATAGATTTCGATAGATTCGCCATTCTTGTTCGTATTGTGCCGTTCCCAAAAGAGCCTCTCGTTCACTTTTTGAACTACTCACACTATTGACTAAATCTCCTTGAAATGAAAAAGAAAAAAAAACGCAAAATTCTCAACTAATTTCAATTCGAAATTTGTCAACCTGATACAATCGTAACTTTTGGTTGAACTAAATTTTTAATAATATCATTACAAAATTGTTCGAATTGTTCGATTCGATCTTTGTAACCAACATGTGTCACATGAATATCTGTGACCTATACGAATGTGAACGATTTTCTATTTCATTAAGAACTGAAATTACTTGAACAAAATGAAAAAGATGCTTTGTACTACTTCCGAGATATTCACTGTCGGAAGAACTTCGATTGATATTGTTGAGAAAAATAATTATATACAAGAGAAATTGATTGATTCCGTGACTCATTATGATCTAAAAATAACTATGACGACTAGTTAATCTTTTTCAATGAAATGTAAATAATTGATCATCGATGTCAAAATGAAAACAATTTTGCTTTTCCGTTTTTGTTTCTTATTTTTTGATATTTATCATAAATGAAACACACAATAGATCGATTATTTTCATATAAAAAAATCAAAAGAAAAATTCCTTTGTATTTTTATATGTCTAAATCACAATCGATCAGTGTAAGTGATACATAGAATATGAAGTCATCATTTATTTCTTTTGTTTAAGATCTATTTTCTTTCTTTTGTATTGTGACAATATTCGCCCACATTTCTTCTTCTTCTCCTATTTCCTTTGAAGAAAGAAAGACAGAAAAAGTCGAGTTATCCAATAACTGGTTAACTGTATAGTAATCTCTCCGTGATCCGCCCTCACATGTAATATGAAATCTATCTATATATTCGAATCGACGGTGTTAATTGTTGACAATGTTCTTAGAAACGGAGAAGATATTACGACAAAAGGCCAAATAGAAATCTTAATTAAAGAAAGGATCTATTTACTAACTCTTGATTGGTTTATGACTGTTTTTCTCTTTTCTCTCTCTCTCTCTCTCTCTGTCTCTCTCTCGCTTTCTCGGTTTTCTCTGTCTGTCTGTCTTTCTCTTTTTTTCCTAAAGTATTTTCTCTCTTAAACGAATAAATATAAAAAGAATTCGAGCAAACAAAATCATTTAGTTTTCTAATCAACTAAATTTGACTCGAGTAATGATTGTCCGTTCAAAACTAATCTTATTCTTCGTATTTCTTCTTTTAATCGAAACATTAAATGCATTTAATCCGGCTTACTATCGAAAATATATCGAAGAACAACAACTGAACTCATTTATCAATGCACTTAATCATCAGTCAAATGATCAACAAACTGACTTAACTTCATCGGAAAATAATGATGATGATGAGGATCAATTAAATAAACGAAATAAATATACGAATTTTCATCTCAGTCCACTTTGGTTATCACGACGAACACGTACAAATCGTTTCTATGGTAAACCATTATGGATTTCAAGAAATGGATAATTAACAAATCGCATACAAAAAATAAACAAACGAAGAAACAAAATTCAAACTTTAATCGGATATTTCTTTGCTTCTCTCTCTCTCTTATTCTTTCGAATTAAATAAATATCCAATTCTGTGGTAAATCAAATCTTTTCATTTTCTCTCGCTCTCTCGCTCGCTTATGAACTGAAATTAGAACTGTGCCCACTCATAGTTTGAAATCAAAGGGGATCCGAAACATTTCTGTTTTGTTTCTTAATTTCTAGATATTAGTTAAAAGTACAAGAAAGTACATTTATTTTCTTTGATCAAATATTTAGTTTCGTCTAGAATAAACGCGCAAATCATATTTAAATTCTAAACAATAATAATTTATTTCCCAGCAGGATATTTTCAGTAGAAAATCATAATGTTCATCTGACATTATCGGAAACATGTAAAAGAAAATAGATGAATTCAGATAAATAGGTCATCACTATTCTTTTTGTTAATCCGAAGAAAACATCCACGTACAACCTGATTTTGTTTGATCTAGTCTAGTTTTTGTTCTTTGAATGAAAAATTAGCAGAAAACAAAGATAAAAGAAAAGATTTTCATTGAGAAAATCTTCTTCACAAAGAGGTTTATAAATACCTTTCTATTCTTCATTTCAAGATCAATAATCAGAGTTTTATTGTGTTTCGGAGTGAAATAGTTCGAATAGATCACATCACATACATACGTATTTTGACAAATCCTACTATCATTGATTCATCAGACAAACCATTGAGAATTTAGTAAAAATTTCAACATGACTTTTCTCTTGAATATGACATTCAAAGTAGCTTTTCTTTTAAATGTTCATATGTTTTTTTAATTTTAATTAAAAAAATGGAATCAAACGAAGACACAAATCAAGCGACATCTACCGTTTTGAATTAATTGACAAAACATAATAATAATAATAATAATAGAATAGTATTGATATTGAGCTGGATGTCGTCATTGATCTACTCGATTTTCTGATTAATTTTCAAGTATGAATACAAATGGAAATGAACTCGAATGAAATAATAGAACTAACCAGGCAGATCTTCTTATTGATGATGTTTGTTTTTATCACCCGTTACTTCTCAATTGATTAGAAATCAAAACTATTCTTCATTCTATTTTTAACTACACTCCATTGGGATTTATTTTCAAGAAATTAAGCAATTAGATATCGCTTTGTATTCAATCTTTCTAAATCAAGAACAATTTGCTAAATAAAAAAAAACAAATTCATCATCTTACTAGTTTTATTTCGGTACGTTCAATGACTATAATTAACAAACATTTACGATGCTGTATACAATTCTGATTATTATATTTTTCTTTAAAATACTAGTTTAACAGTATGAAAGTGTTGAATAGATCGAGGATATTTCTAAGCTCAAAACTATGAATTAGTGGTTCTTTTTTTTAAAGGTCAGGAAAATGATCGAGATTGATTACAATTCACATTTTAATAGAATTCATGGCTTTGCAAATAGTTTAGTCTGCGTGACTTTTGAACAATTGAGATTGATAATCTTTATTAAGAAAGAGAAAGTAGAATAAAATATGATTCATTTCGATGGCTTAAGTTTAATAGCCTGAATGATGTCCGTATACGTTTGAAATATGTCTTAAGAAAGATTATTAAATGAAATAATCTATGAACAAATTCTAATATTTGTTCTCAAAAGGAATAAAATCCATATAATATGATCTTAAAAAGAGATTTTACACGTAAGCTCAAGGAAAGCCGTTAGCCTTGACAAAATAATCCTGAGACCTTCAGAGAAAAAGAAAGAAAAAGAGAAACTTGTTCTTTGTTAAAAAAAATATAATGAAATATTTTATTTAATCTATTCAATTCAATTACAAAGAAGAATATATGTATACTAAGACACATGTTTATGTTATATGAAAAGTTGACTGATTAGAATTTTGATATGTCGGTGGTGGTGGTGGAAGCTGTTTTTTATCTTCGTCATCAAAATGAGCTTGAACTCGTGTTGCATTAACAAAACTAGTTTCCATCGGTACATAAATTCTATGTCCAACGGGACGAATAAACGACGGTCCATTGCCTAAAGGATCATCGCCCATTAAACCACCAGTTGTCAATGTTGCCATACAAGGATTTTGCAGTTGTAACTCGCGTTCTCTATTTAATCAAAGAATAATTTCAGTTTATTTTCTTTGGGAATAAATAAATATGTTGAATTAACCTTGACATTTTTCTTGTTAATCGATAGGTAACAAACGTTCGTATAGCAAATAGAATTAGAAAACTTAGAATTAATATGGTTACAATCGATGATAGAATCACCACAAAAAGACCAACACCACTAACTTTAAAAAACGAGAAAACACAACAATGATGTCATATTCGAATTTTGTTTGAAAATTTACCATTTTGACAACGTTTTCCTGCGTGAAAAAAATCACATTCACATTTAAAATCGCCTAATAAATTCACGCAATTGAATGTTCCACAGATGCGTTCATCGGCAGCACATTCATTTATATCTAATTCGCACATTAAACCTCCATAACCCGTTTGACATACACATTTATTTGTTACATTCGAACAATAACCTTCAATACACCAGTTAGTTCTTTTTTTTTCTTCTTCTCTTTCATCTTTAAAGAAATGACTAACCTCCATTAAAACATTCATAACGGCTGTCGCAAATTCCATTTTGTGGAATTTCTAGAAAATTAGTAAGAAAAAGAAAATCTTGAAATTTGTCTATATAACTATGTGTGTGTGTATAAATGTAATTATGGGTATGTGTAATTGTTCAATGGATGTTAAAATCGTGTTTTACGCTCTTTTGACGGGAATATGGAAAGGAAGTATTACGTAAGATAAAAAAAAACTTTTTACCTTGAAGTACACAATGTCCGGTTGATGAAGAAAGAACAAAACCAGGAAGGCAAACGCAGCTGATGCCAGTTTCATTAGATAAACGTATGCAGACGGATCGACTGTCACATTTTGCACAATTTGAATCATCCATTTGACTCACAACTAATCAAATTCAATTGAAAACAGATTATTTACTCTTTTAGTTTTAATTAAAATCAATCTTTTATGCTAATCAACATCTTATTGACTGAACACACTTGAATAAAATAATACGATTGACACCCAACATCTGCATAGATTCCGTTCAAGTACGATCGGATATACACATCTATTGCACAAGAATTCAATCCCTTACAGTGTCTCTCTCTCTCTTAGTTTTCTTTTTTATTCAAAAGAATAAATTTCTTTATATCGTTCTAAAGTATCTATTGAATTAACAGAAGGAGAGTATTGTCATCAATTGACAAACGATATCAAAACTAAATAACTTGACACCTGTACTAAAATAGTGGACAAACATAAAGCTTTTACTCAAAAGGTCATCTGTAATCTGATCAATAGACACAAACATATCTTCGAGACGGCGGAACCAATTTCTTTTTTCTATTTAGTTCATTAAAATTGACTCGATCTGTTTTTTTTTGTTGCTGTTGTGTTCGTCTCACCTGTAATTTGATTTTGACCATAAATAGTAATCGAAAATGATAGAAGAAATAGAGAGAATAGATTTGAAATCATCGTTAACATTGCTTCTTGAGATTAGCTGTAAATGCACATTGACACATACTCACGCATACCAAACAATACAAATGATTGTTTTAAAATGAGCTCGTGTGAAAGTAGACTTTTCTTTCTCTCTCTTCTGCTTCTTCTTCTTCTTCTTCTTTTCTCCTCTTTCTCCTTCTCTTGCGCAATGGTACTAAAGAAAGAAAAAAACCGTCTTTTTTTTTTCTTTTTCTTCCATTCATTGACCAAATAACATTGGATATTAACAAAAAGAAGAATGGTACTTAAAACATTGAGTCTCCTTGAAAGATGAACAAACCTCCTACACTTCATTATTCAATATTTTTATGAGAAAATAATGTCAATCCGAATCACATAACGAGAAACTTTATTGTAGCAAAAAACACAAATATCAAATATCTCGTTTAGCTGGTTTTGTTTTAATAAGCAAATGAATGAAAGAAGAAGAAAAAAAAAACAAACAAACGAAAGAAAACTAATTGTTATTTCTTGGTTATGTTCGCTAATCGAAAATGAAAACAAGCCGAATCGTTTATCTAAATTTTGCGAACCATTTGAGTTTAACGTCGATCACTTCGAGATCGAGATCGTCGATCTTTTGAACGAGATGAACTCGATGATCGAGAACGGGAACGACTATCCGAACGGCTACGATGTCTGCAAACAATGATCAAAGTTTTCGTCTTTTCAAATTGCAATTTGAAAATAAAACTTTACCGTTTACTTCGTCGCGACGAATGACCGTTTCGTCGTTTTGGACTTCTTGAACTTGATCTTAAAAAAGAATAACATCGATTTTTAGTTCGAATTGAAGATTGAAGTCGATCTTTTTTGTAGAAATGAAAATAATATTCATACTTTGCTTTTTCAATTGAATCTTGTAAAAAACCTGACGAATTTATTTAGTGTTTTTTCCTCTCGTTTTTGTCGAAGAAATAAAAGAAATAAATCGAGAATATCCTTTGTGACAATTGCATATCGATGTTCTGTTGGATTTATACATCTGATATTTCAATATGTATGCGTGTTTTCTTCTCCTGACTCCCAATCGAATATTCCATCAATGAATGTTATTCGTTTATGATCTAGTAGTGTGTGTGTGTGTGTATCAATGCATCATCAATCGCTCGCTCGGTTCACAATGTCTCTCTTCATCAACGTGTCATGTGAACTAAAAACAGATACTTGACTCGTATATTTTTTTATTTCTTACAAAGCTATTCGAGCAAATTGCCTCTTTTTTTGTTTGTTCTCGTCAAAAGAAAGAATTCGAGTCGTACCTCATGCGTCGTTGACGTCGTAAACGAACTTCACAATCATAAGCATAATGTCCACGATCTAAAAAAACGAGTTTTCTAGTGAAATTTCGTTGGTTTAGGTTCGAATAACTCACCACCACATTCATAACAAACATCATGTGGACTAAATGCTTTTTTTGAGCGTGGCGATCGACTACCAGATCGTCGACGAGGTCGATCACGACCACGACCACCACCACCACCACCACCACTTCGACCTCCTCGGCCTCGTCCGTGAGAAAATTCTACACGAACTCGTGCACCGCAAATCATTCTAAATAGAACTTTGTATTTTATTGTTGCTCGTTTATAAAAATCGAATAAACTAACTTTCCATCGAGACCTTTAACTGCATCGGCAGCATCATGTTGATTTTCAAAATCAATAAAACCTGTTTTCAAAGAAAAAACAAATTCTCAATAAACAAATATCTTCGTTCCAATGAAATTTTACCATAACCCCATGGACTATGTGAAAGCCTAATTAAACAAACAAAAATCATTTTTACAAATTGTGCAAAATCAAAATCACTCAAATCTTACCAAACACTTTTTAATTTTCCATAATAACTAAATGATTTTTCAACGTCTTCTTTCGTTGCATCACGAGATAAATCTCCCAAGAAAACCTATTTTTTTTTATTCAACAAAATAAAACACCAAACTGAATTCAATCGAAACAATTTACCGTAACAGGTTCATTACGGTCACCTGACATATCTAATTTTGATTTGTTTATTAATTAAATCTGCAAAAAAAAACAAACGCAACATATAAAATATGATTTTGTCTTCATGGCCAATGAATCAACTGCCGTGACTATTTTTCTTTTTTTTTCCCCAAATAGCGCAATCCATCATGATGACAATGACCTCCAATAGTTACCAACGAACAAATATTTTTTTTCTCTCGAATTCAATTCATTGATTTAAATAACAAACATTTCCTTTATTTGAATTTCAACAAACAGAA
>Ga0209922_102952_pt1 | contig 14061 bp, 13 predicted proteins | sample ThiBiot_500_biof_FD_183946 | JGI IMG/M metagenome (GOLD analysis project Ga0209922, IMG submission 183946) | Wastewater bioreactor microbial communities from Cape Town, South Africa - Thiocy_expt_500_biof (SPAdes) | ecosystem: Engineered > Bioreactor > Thiocyanate-remediating > Anaerobic-Aerobic ...
GAGATATCGAAATGTGAAAAGCAAACTGAAGAAAAGAGCGTATGAAATATTCTTTTTTTTGTTTCTCTTTCGTTGATGCACACGGAATTCGCACCGTACTTTGATAAGAGAACGATAAAAATTTTAAAAAAAAGAAAAGAAAATGTTAAAGTCCAAGTGTAACGACTACCACACTCCATGATGGTATTGTTATTGAAAAAGTGCCATCCGTTGACGATACGACTTGTGTTGTAATCGATGCAGCAGTCGAATTGTCGATCGTATTTTTCACTGTTGCTGGATCAACACCAGCACCTGCTGATAGTATATACGCTTGACCTTCAGTCGATGTATGAGAATCTTTCACTTGAACTCGAACAGTTGTATCATTTGGATCAACACTTGCTAATTTCAAAATCAATGTACTGTCATTGGTTCGTTTTGTTGCAATAAAATATAAATTGCCTAATTTACCATCACCTTCTTCACCTCGTTGAACGGATTCATGCGTCATTGAACTGTTTGTTGCTGTTGAATATAAGATAATATTGCCTAGATTTGTACCGAATATTTGTTGTGCGAGATAGGATGTTGATCGAACAGTTAGATTTGCATTAAAAACAAGAAGATTGGGCGTCCATTGTGTGTTGTCAATATTTTGAAGAACAGGAGCATAACAACCGCCAATAATCACATCTGAATTTCGTTCGAAACCAATTCGGTAGACTGATTCAGCAACAGCTGATTTTATCGAAGGAAAATCTAGTCTTTTTCCTGCCCATGGATTTTTAATGGCTGAATCGTCGTCACTGATAACAGCGAATTCACCAGCAACAACTTTCGGAGTCGGACGAGGAATATGTTCGTAACGACGAAAGTTATTGATGAAATAAAGTGGAACTTGATAATCATGATCATCAACAGCTGGTGGAGAAGGAATATTTTGAGTTGTTGTTGCAATAAAAGTAATGTTTGGATATCGTTGAGAGAGTGCATTATAGAAATCTGTCCAACGATAACTGTATGTACTCGGAGCAGGATTAATAAAATCTTCATTACCAATTTCGACATATTTGAGATCGAATGGTTGAGCACGACCTAAATTTTTTCGTAGAGCACCCATTGGATTGTCATCAGCTGATGCAGTGAGAAAATCAATTTCGTTGATAACTTCATCAATATATGGTTGTAATTGATCTCGAGGTACAGCTTGATGATTTAATGAGTAACCAGCATAAACTGCAAGAAGTGCTGTTGCACCAATATCTTCAACAAATGTCATGAATTCAATCAAACCAAAGCCTTCAGTATTATATCCAGTCCATGTTCCTGGTCGTCCAGGTCGGTTTTGAAGTGGACCAATGGTAGTATTCCAAATGAATCGTCCTGCAATGGTTGGACCTTCGAGATCGTTTCCACCTGGTACACGGACATAGCCCGGTTTTAGATCAGCAAATGCTTGTGCAATATCAAGACGTGCGCCATTGGGTCGATCTTTGAATGTCGGTGGAAAACAAGAAATAAGATTGAACTCAAAATCACCTTGTGAACCTTGAGGAAATTCAACAAAGAATGTATTTTGTGTTGTTGGCGCAGCACTTGGAACACGAAGAAGAACAGAATAGTTTGACCAAGAAGCAATGGATGCATTCGATACATCGACTGTAGCATTGGCAAATGTTGTTTGACCTGAAGTATCACGAAATCCAACTGTTAGTTTACCACCAGCAACTGATGCTCCTGACGATGGTCGATAATAGAAACTAACTGTATAGTTTTGAGGTTGAACCTTAATGCCATAGAAACCATTATTCGTAAAGCCAAATGCTGAACTCGAACTTGTGCTCATAGTTAATTTCATTTGAGCCGGCAATGCTGCTGACAATGGCTGTGTATTGGCTAAACTCATTGTTGCTAGTCCAAAAGTTGCCCATCCATCAAGTGATCTTCCTTTTTCTAAAATAAACAAATCAAAAGTCACCTAATTATATTACATATAGCGATGATATTTCAAACCTTGAAATGCACGATTATAGATCAATTCTGCATACAATCCACCATCGTCATCTCGATTAATATTCGTTTCCAGAATAAGACCATGCATAGTCGATGGAATCGTTTGACCAATATCTGCATTTTGAACGTTAAGTGACACACTGTTCACTGCACGTAAAATATCGAAAAAACATACGAACAGAATAACAATCGCGTATTTAAGTAACATCTCCTTTTTACAATACGAAAGTGACTATGAGACAGAACACGAAAGATTAAAATAAGATAATGTTGTGTACTTTTTATTTATTTTTTATTTTATTTTAACAAAGTGTACCATGGCAGTATTGAAGTCCTAACTGTTCTCGATGTAAGATTTGATTATTCGTTGTAAAAAGTGCTAATGTTATATATCGAAGAGGTGCATCACCCCATCGATATAGAAAAATGCCTTGTGATTGATCAATTTCTCGAATAAAATCTCGAACATCCGGTCGTTGCATCAATTTTAAATCGATAATTTCTAAATTATTCCAATAATTCGGAACATCCAATGTATGATTGAAAAAATCGATGTATAATGTAGGATTTTTTGGATTTATCTTTTTCTTTGCTACATATGCAGCTGTTACATTTCGTACGAGTCTCAAACCAGGAAGAACATATTCGTGATCTACTTCTCGTCGATTAGCCAAGTAAATCGCTTGAGATCTTTGCATAATTTCGAAAATATTCGGCCATCGACCTATAATCCGTGAATCATCATCTAATCTCATCATGTAACGATATCGTCGGAGAATTTTTATTTGAAAAACTTGTTTAAACCAGAAATAACACATCTGATGATAATTCCATTTGCCCTTAATCGTCCAATTCGGATCTCTTATATGTGGTTGAAAACCAGGTGAAAATCGATAGAAAATATGATCGACATTGATAAATTCAACTTGTCGGCAACTTCCATCGAGTATTGGACGAATATCTTCTCGATACGGATAACCCGTATGAAATACAATGACATCTGATGTACAGTTATCCTGTAAACCAGAATCTAATTCCAAAACTCTTCGACAAATTCTTGGATACGGATCGAAACCCATATGAAGAATACCGGTAAAACTTGGAACAAGAAAAACGATAACATGATCTGTCTTCTAAAGAAATCGAAAGACGAAAAATTATATGTAAATATAAAAAAAATGTGTACTCGTCGCGTGCGATTGAAGTATTTGTAGTTCGAAAAACTGTGTAGAATCGTATTGCTTTCAGTTGTTGATGATCTGTTAGCTCTCGATTGTGTTACATAAATAGGCTCTTGGTAAACTTCCAAAGATTCGTGTGAATCCAGGGAATAGAAATAAAATAAACTCGATCCAAGACAAAAACAGAAAATAATCAAAAACCGGATTATGTTTTTTGAACTTCTATTCGAGAAATATGAAACAAACGCTCGATCGATTTCAATAAAAGAAAAAAAGAATATTCATTTACTTCATCTGCCTCGACTTTTTACCGTGAACAATTCACTCAATCCGTCGAAATTTCTTTGATGTGCGCACTACTACTGATTCAAAAAACACAAAAAAAGAACATATACACACTTTTTTCTTTCTTTCTTTTTCTTTCTCCTTCTCTCTTTTTTTTACTGAAAAACAATCAACACGGATGACAATATATCAGGCCCATATTTTCTCGATTCAATATTTGACTTTCATTGAGAAAAAGTGTCATCATAATGTATCGTAACGGTGCATCGCCCCACCGATAGAGAAATATGCCTTTGGACTCGTCGATTTCTTGAATAAAATCTTGTACATCCGTTCGTTTCATGAATGCTAATTCAACGATCTCGAAATTATTCCAAAAATTTGGCACTTCTTTCGTACTATTGAACAAATCGATGAACATATTCGAATTTGTTATGGTTAAATTTCGTTTTTTAATGTAAGCCGCTGTGAGATTTAAGACAAGCGAAAGACCCGGTAGAATATATTCCACGTCAACTTCACGTTTATTTGCAAAGTAAATTGAATGATTTCGTTCCATTAAATCAAACAGATTTGTCCAATGATCTTTTAACGAAAAGAAAACATGAATTTTTTTTTGGCGTTGAGAACAAAAAGTAACGTACGTATTATTTGTGAATCGTCATCCAATCGCATCATGTATCGATACGGTTTGAGGATATTTAAATTGAAAACTTGTTTAAACCAAAAGTAACACATGTGATGATAATTCCATTTGCCTTTTACTGACCAATTTGGATCTCGATTATAAGGTTCGAAACCTGGCGAAAATCGATAGAATATTGGATCGATATTGACAAAATCGATATGTCGAGCAGTACTAGCCATTAAAGGTATTAGATCTTCACGAAATGGATAACCCGTATGAAAGATAATAACATCTGAGACTTTATTATCACGAAAACGTTCGTCGAGTTGCTGCAATCGCTCACGGAGTTTAGGATAAGGATTGTAAGCTAGACGAACGTCTCCCGTAAAACTTGGAACTAAGAATACGATCACATCTCTCGAACGCTAGAGGAGAACATGAATCGTTTGTTTTTCTTGAGCAAAAAAACCGTCCGCAATTACTTTAGTTCGTGTTTGATTTAAATATTCACTTTTAGAAAATACTTGTAAATTATCATCGGGCAGAACGATTTGATTCGGAATGAGATTTATGGATAGTTGAGGTCTATTGACATGATTTGTTGAAAATACGAAGAGAAATAGAAGAAAACAGATGGAAAATAAAAGGAGAAATAACAACTGCTTTTGCATAGTTCATAAAAAAATGAAACTTTTCATGTGGTGGGAAGCTTTTTTTTTTGTTGTTGTTGGATGTTGAAGAAACGAAAGAAAAGAAAAAGAATGTCAACCATTGCATCCTTCGAGATTCCTTCTTTTTGAAACAAAAAAAACTGCCTTGACGTTATGTTTTTAATTCAATGTAAACTCAGAGAACATTAAATCGATAATGAAGTAGCCATTTTACGTAATGACGACAAAATGGTCAATGGAAAATTCCGATGAGAAAGCATAAACATGAATCATAGTTAACTCACCTTTGTCTTACCCATAGATAAGAGAAAACAAAACACTATAAAATACGAAGATTCTTTGCACAAAATTTATTCTTATTATCATCTACATTTGTCTTATCGTCTTCACTTAACGAAATAAACATGTCGTCAGTTGCCAATAGCATGAGTCGTTTATCTCTCGTTCGAAACAACCCATTTTCATATATGGATGAAGCAAGAGTTGAAAATCTACTAAAATGTTCCTGGTGTCATTTCCCCTTCATCGAGCCTATGTCAAATGGGGTGGATAAAACTTTTTGCCGAAAATGTCTTGCTGACTATGCTCGACATCTTGGATCGAATCGAACCGTTGAAACTGATCAAATACTCAACAGAATTAGAAGTTATAAACCTGTTACAGAGCCTCTCATTCTTGCCATGCTCGATAGAATACCTGTTCGTTGTTTGAAATGTGCTGAAATTGATATTCCACGTGGTCAATTAAAACAACACGACGAGCATGTATGCTTAAAAGCCAATGTTCTATGCACAGCTGCGGATATTAAATGCAAATGGGTTGGACCACGAGAAAATTTAACAGAACATCAATCTACATGTCAATTTGAACCATTGAGACCGATCTTCGAACACTTGTTCACTGAACAAGCTGAATTACGCCTTCGTATTCAACAACTAGAAAACGGTTCATCACAAAACGCCAACAAACAAGATCAAGATTAATTTTTGTTTCTTTATTTTTTTTTACATGTTAATATAAAATAAAAATAATTCATCTAAAAAAACAGTTTCACTTATTTGAATGAATAATAATCGCATTAGATGTGTGCCTTCATTCTCAAAATAGTTTTTCATATTTTCTTGTGTTTCGAGATTTTTCTATCATACCAAAGTGATGAGTAGCATGTCTTATCTGTATAAATAATGCGCGTGACTACATAAATATGTTTCACCTATGTGAAATCTCCAACAACGAAAACAATGAATAATATAACGGCATAAGATAAGATTGTTGTGAATATAAAATAAGAGATCTTCTTCGCTAGAGAATCATTTTACAGTTAACAAAAAAAGACAAAAACATGGAGTTTATTTATATGAATGAAGATGAAATCAATCCTTTATTAAAATGTTCGGTTTGCAAATATCCGTTTACAAACCCTGTTCATATTCCTGCTCTTGATATTCGACTTTGTCGTGAATGTATTCCCAAAGCACCAGCTTTAACAAATAAGCCAATGGATAACTTCTCATCAATAGACGGCAATATTATTCATATGAACGAGGGTCTTCTTCTTCAATTACTCGATGAACTTCGTGTTCGATGTATTGCATGTCAAGAAGAAAATATTTATCGAAAAAATTTTGCTAATCATCGTCTTAATGATTGTCCAAAACGAATCGTTCCATGTAAAGCAAGTGATATAAAATGTCCATGGAGTGGACGATACGAAAACTATGATGCACATGTTGAAAATTGTCCTTTCGAACGCTTACGACCAATCTTAGTCGAGAGTTTAACACATAAGCAACAACTTGAAAAGTATGGTGAAATTCTATCAAAACAACAAAATGAAATCGAACTATTGAAAAATCAAAACCAACAATCAAACGTCGACGACGATCGAATTGCACAACTACAAAATCAATTAGACAAATCGAATGAATCACTAACCAATCAACAAAATGAAATTGAACAACTGAAAAATCAAAACCAACAATCAAACGGCGAAGACGATCGAATTACACAACTACAGAATCAATTAGACAAATCGAATGAATTACTAGCCAACCAACAAAATGAAATCGAACAATTGAAAAATCAACCATCACCTGTTACTAGCAATGATATTGAACAATTGCAAAGCCAATTAGATAAATGCAATGAACTATTTGCAAATCAACAAAACCAACAATCAAACGTCGAAGACGATCGAATTACAGAACTACAGAATAAATTAGACGAATCGAATGAATTACTAACAAATCAACAAAATCAAATTCAACAATTAAAAACGTCAGTCGAACAATGTGAACATCGTCTTACGACACTTCAGAATAGTTTTCGTCTTATCCTTCAAGAAAAACGAGCTCGTGAAAAGGATAATCAAGATTCTGTTTCAATATCAAGAGCTCAAATTGATGAGATCCAACAATTAAAAGATCAATACGCACAATTGATTCAAGAAACAAAATCATCATCATCATCGAATAATATCGATGTTATTGATCAATTAAAACAACAAGTGAATAGCTTCGAAGTTGGTTTGAAACAAATTCGAGAACAACATACAAATACAAGCAATCAATTAAATCAAATACAACGACAGGATACCTATCGAAATAATGAATTATCCTATCTACGACAATGTCGTGATAAACAAGAAATTCAAATTTCGTTATTAGCAAGAAAGAAATCTGTTGTACCACGATCGTATACAACGATTAATGCACAACTCGATGATTTCATTCAGGAATATCCAATAAATTCCGATATTAATCTATCGAATAAACATTTTGATAATCAAGATTTAGAAACAATTTGTAAACGAACAATGTTCGATAAGAAATGTCGAAAACTTCGTTTAGAAAATAATGATATCAATGCTAAAGGTGCAACTGTAATTGCCGATAATTTACATGGCAATTTAACATTAAATGAACTTTATCTATCGGAAAATTCAATATCAGATATTGGTGCACATGCAGTAGCACAAGTTCTTGCAATCAATAATCATTCATTGACATGGCTTGAATTACATTCGAATAATATAACTGATGAAGCCGCTGAATATCTAGCTGATATGTTGAAAACAAATAAAACATTGATTTTATTAGGTTTAAATTCGAATAAAATAACGAATCGTGGTGCACAGATTTTGGTTGGTGCGATAACATATTACAATGAAACATTACAATGGTTACTTTTAGCATCGAACAAAGGTATTACGGATGAGAGTATCGAAAATTTTAATGATATGTTTGTGAATAATACGGCTTTGCAAGCATTTTGGTTGAAAGATTGTGGTTTATCAAGGAATGGCATTCGAACGTTAAAAGAAGCGGTTGCATCGAAAGCAAATTTTATTCTTGAACTTTAAAATGAATGAAATCTTTTGTTTTTTCTCTTCATTTGTGAATAAAAAAGAAACACCCTCAAGTTATTTACAGAAAGTTTTTATTGAAAATAAAAATTTCGATTTATGGTTCATTGAATACATTACATACTCGTTGTGTCTACTTCGGTATTCGTTGTTTCAGTTATTATCGTTGACGTGTCAGTTGTTATTATTGATGTTTCAGTAGTCGCTGTTGTTGATGATGTTTCAGTAGTCGCTGTTGTTGATGATGTTTCAGTAGTCGCTGTTGTAGCTGATGTTTCAGTTGTCGCTGTTGTTGATGATGTATCAGTTGTTGTAGTTGATGTTTCAGTTGTTGTTGTTGATGATGATGTTTCAGTTGTGGTCGTTGTTGTCGTGACTGATGTTGTAGTGGTTACTGTGGTTGTCGTTGTTGTGGTCCGTGTTGTTGTCGTTGTAGTCGTCCTTGTTGTCGTCGTTGTAGTAGTTTGTGTTGTCGTTGTGGTGGTAGTTTGTGTTGTTGTCGTTGTCGTTGCTGTAGTTGTCGTTGCTATTAAAATCAAAATTGAATTTATAACTTTTTTTTTCGAATCAATTAAAATCATACTAGTGGCTGATGTCGAAGTAGTCGATGTCGTTGTTGTTGTTGTGGTTGTTGTTAGTTTTTGTCCTACGCTAATCGATAGGAAAATTACAATTCCAAGCAAAGCAAGAGCAATACACAATGGAACTGCGATACGTAGCCATTTTTTTCTTCTCTCTTTCTTTGCTGTCTCATCTTTTTCAATCGAACTTGCTTTCGATAGAAATGATTCTCGTGATGAAATCTTCGATCTCGATCCTAATGAACTTTCTCGATGAGTTAAACTTGTAAGTGTTGGTATTCGTTCAATTGGCGTATAGAGTTCGTCAATATTTGTAAATGATGGTATTTCCGGAACGATAATTGATTGAGGTGAAATTAATTCTCGTGTTGAATTTTGCGAAGCATTTCGTTGAGCTTTTTGTTTCACAACATAAAAAGCTTTAATCGGCCGTTTACTTGCCATTGAATTGTTTCGTTTTCAAATGAAATTTTCTTTCGAAAATATTTCTTCTTCTTCTTCTTTTTGTTATTCTTATTATTCCTTTTTGAAAGCAAAATAAAAAATATTTATCAATATTTCCTCAATAAACACCTGTGTTTTTTTTAATCAAGTGCATCACCTGATTAAATAGAATTTCTTTATATTTACACACACAGAGTTCATCATTTGAAAATAATAAGGCCAGCGATGGATTATTTATTTAAAATCAAAGGAATAACTACAAAAAAAATATTTAAGCAGTGACAGCAGATGGTTTAGGTGCTGATTTCAAATTGAATCCTCCGCCAGTGAATCGAGCTTGATCACTAAAAGAAAACATAAAAGAACTTTTCTTATCTCTCGTTTTGCTTTTTACCCTGATCGATTTGGTTGAATCAAATCCGGTGGTGGTTGTTGAAGAGTAACACCATTGATCGTTGTTGTTAATGGTTGTACTTGATTGAGACGTTCACGTTCTCTGACCAATGCTTCTTTTTTCTTTTGTAAGAAATATTTCTGTCGTACTTCCATTAATTGTCGATTTAATTTATCGATTTCATATTTATAATCATCGATTTGATTTTCATACATATTAACTTCGCTAGCCAATGATTTGAGCTGTTTGGTTTTCGCTTTCAATGTCTCTTGATAGATTGACAATTGTTCAGCAACTTCAGGACCTGGTTGTCGTGCAAGAATACGTTTTAATTCAGCGTAGAGTTTTTCTTTTTCTTGAATTAACAATTCTTTTTGAACGACTTCTTCAGTCTTTTGAATCAAACGTTTTTGTAATAGTTGTATTTTTTGTATTAATTCAAATGTTGATGGATCGCTGCCTTCTAATTTTCTCCAACGATGAACATTCATTGGATTTTCGAGTTCTTCTTCTAATGCACGACAACGTGTTCGTTCACGTAATAATTCACGTTGAACATGAAAAACTTCTCGTTTAAGTTCGTCGGTATTCGTGACTTTTTCTTGTAAACTGCCTTTTTCATGACGAAGTTTCTTCAATTCTAATTTCAAAATACGTAAATCTTCGAGACGAGATTTGTATTGTAGTTCGCCTTTGTTCAAAGTTGATTGTTGAATTTTAAGTTTTTCATAGAGAAGTGCGAGTTCATCGTTTCGACGAACTAATTGTGTACCGAGAACATCACGTTCGCCAACGACCTGTTGCAGTTGTTTCATTTGTTTTTTACGTTCGTCATTCGCTTCGGATAATTGTTTGTTCAATCGTTCGAATTCCGATTGTTGATTGGCATAAGCTTCTTCTTTTTTCGTTGCTTCTTTTTTCAATTGTTCGACATTAACCATGAGTTGTTCTTTGTCTTTCTTGACTTTTTCGTGTTCGGCTTGAGATCGAACGAGTTCTTGTTCTTTGCCTTGAATTTCTTCTTTCAATTGATCGATTTGATGATTCATTATTTTCAATTTTCGTTTCATTTCGCCGATTTCATCTTGAGATTCGATCAAATTCTTCGAATACAAATTTCGATCCGATCGAACGGCTTCGTACAAATTCTGTTGTTGTTTCAAACGCGTTTCTAATTCGGCGATTTTCTTCTTCTGATCGAATAATTCCAATTCTTTCTTCTTCACTTCTTCCATCAACGCTAAAACTTGATTTGTCAATTGACCAGCTTCGGTGATATAACTGAAAAAAAAATTTTTTTTCTCGAATTTTATGAAGATTTTTTGTTTTACCGATCACGTTCTTTCTCCATTTTCAAGATAATCTTTCGTTGTTTGCTTGCTTCTTCTTTGTAATTTGTAATATCTTGTTCGAGTGTTTTCTTCGCCTGATCGAAACTTTTGACTTGATCGGTTTGTTTTTGATTGTCACCGACTAGTTTCTGACAAGTTTTATTCAGCTGTTCACGTTCACGTGTTAACGTATCGATTTGTCGTTTGTTTTCTTCTTGAAGTTTTTTAAATCGATCGATGTCTTGTTCGAGACCGGTTATTGTCGAACGTAAACGTTCACGTTGCTGTTCGATTTCACCGATTTGATCTTCAACTTGTCGAACACGTTTTTCGACATGTTCTTTTTTCTTCTGTTCACTATCACGATCTTTACGTAATTGTATTAATTCGTCTTCTTTTTCTTTGAGTTCTGAAACACGTCGTGCACAATCATTGGCGAGTTTTTCGTTGGTTGTCACGAGTTCAGTGAATTGTGTTCGAGAATTATCGAGTCGAACTTGAAGAATTTGATTTTCTTTTGTAAAACGAACATTATCTTCTTTCAATTGTCGAAGATGTTGTTGAGCACGTTTTAATTCTAATTGTTGACTTTCGTATTGAGCGGTTTGAGTTTTATATTCGGCATTTTTTTGTTCTAATAATTGTTTGCTTGTTTTCAAATCAAGTTCGATTTGTTCCTTTGAAACAAAGAAAAAAAAATACAAGATGAGAGTTTTTTTCAAAAACAAAAAAAAAAACTAACTCGTTTTTTCGCTTCTTTCATATTTTCATTTCTCGCTTGAGTAATTCTCTCTTGAAGACCAGTAATATTATCATTTCCTTCACGAATCTGTCGTTCTAAATCGGTTTGTTTCAATGAATTTTCATCTAAATCTCGACGTAATTGTGTTACATCGTTCAATAGTTTGTCTCGTTCTTGTACGAGATCATCTCGAACTTTCATTAAATCATTGACATCTTGTTCTTGCCCAGTATTAATTCCTGAACCTTGTTCGACTAATTTACTGAGATTATTAATTTCAATTCGTAAACTTTGAATTGTTTCTTTGGCACGTTGTTCTTTTTCATGTGCAGCATCGACCATTTTCCAAGCTTTTTCGATTTCCTTTCGTAATGATGTTATCGCACTTTTGTCTTCTTCACTTAATTTCATAGCCGATTGTACTTTAGCTGAATTGGTAACTAATTCAGCGTTTAATTCACGACATTTTTGCATTAAACGTTTTTCACTATCATGAGATTTTAACAGAGCTTTATGAAGTTTTTCGTATTCACTACGAAATTTATCTAAACTTCGATCACCACCGATCAATTCGTTTAGAACAGTCTGAAATTCATCTTCCATCACTTTGAGTGCACCATCATCGAACGCTGTTCTTGGTACTGATGTTGGTTTTTTTGAAGAATCTGTGTCGATTGAAGGCATGGCTGAACCTGGTGGACCTTGATCAGATCCATCGTTATCGGGCGATTGACGACCGTCGGACATGAGAATGTTATTGAGATTCTTTTTTGTTCTCTTTTTCAAAATGATTTTACCATTTCGACATGATTAAAATATGTTTAGTGGTAACAACCTCTATAGAAATTGAAACGAAAAGATCGATAGATGTCGGACTCACTTATCATTGTTAAAAATACTAAGTTTTTGTTTCTAGTGGCGAATGTATAAGAATGCTTCCATATCCTATGTTAGCTCAACATCTTGCAGAACAGAAAGTAATTGTGAAATATCTGAATCCATGGTTGCCGATTATTTTTTGGGTTTCTAGCGAATGAATGAAATAAAAACGAATTGGGTATTTTTTTCTTCCTTCTGAATAATGTTGTTTTGGCACTTGAAAAGCTTCTACGGTGTGCATATATAAAGATGACTGTTCGATGTTTTTTTGCAGAATAAAAAAGTAGAAAAACGAAAATCAACGACTAAAACTATGGCAGCATCAAATCACAGTAATCATTTGGGTAGATTTGTCGACGTCGGAGAAGAGCCCCGTAAACTTCTTCAACCAATTGAAGGTTACCAATCGCTTCGATTGGTTTCATTAGAAGAAGCAATCGAACCTATTGTCGAATTCTGTCCTGATGTACGAAGACGTGCTTATATTGCTAAAGGTAACTGTGATTCTCCGAAGGATGGTTTGACAGAAGACGAGTCAGCATCAGTCTATCTTTATACATCCGAATGGGAACCACGTGATCAATGTCTCTATGTGGTTTTGAACTCGGTTTTACGATCTCAAGATCGTAGGAAATTGATTCCACCATGGTTCTTATTTATCAAGCTCTTATTAACTGCATTGTTCAAATTACCATCTTCCTCAATGACAGTATGGAGAGGTGTTCCACTTGATCTAAGAAAACAATATGAAATAGGCAAAACTTATACTTGGTGGGGTTTTTCTAGTTGTACCGAATCGATCTCAGTTCTTGAATCAGATCTGTTTCTTGGACAAGAAGGTAAACGAACTATGTTCAGTATCGACTGTTTTAATGGGAAGAAAATTCGGCAACATTCATCAATCGAAAGTGAAGATGAGATTCTTCTTTTACCTGGAAGTCAATTCGTTGTCAAAAGTTGTTTTCAACCTTCAAAAAAAGATCCCGATCTATTTATTATTCATCTTAAGCAAGTAGAGCCACCTTTTGTCTTACTTGAACCACCATCGAAAGATATTTTTTCAAGTGAAATTCCAGAGGGTAAGTGATGCATTTTGCTCTTAAATTTCTTGAAACAATTTTGCAATCAACACAATTTTTTTCAGTGATAGCTCCTGCGCCAGTTCCACCAAAACCTTCAGCCGTTAAAATTAATCCGACTCATGATCCAAAACCTGGTACGTAATTGATAAACAAAGTAAAAACTACAACATATACAGTAGACTATACGGTTGATTAGATGAAGTTAAGGATAGATTGCTTATTTCACATGAATCAAATAGTTTCTTTCTTGATTTTTAGCCGATAGTCTGAGATAAGTTGTGTCATAAGTCAGATTTATTTAGTGGAACTACAAATAACTTGAAAAATTCTCAAGTGTTAGTTTTTTTCTTAACATTTAGAAAATGATCAGTTTCAAAATGGTGGTGCTTCGAAGAGCGAAGATCCAATCCGATCATCTATGATGTATTTATGAATTACAACTAATCTGATAATGTTTATGATACAACCAAAAAAGTAAATGAAT